>Ga0070683_100000935_pt1 | contig 21720 bp, 24 predicted proteins | sample KBSC713LmetaG_FD_64662 | JGI IMG/M metagenome (GOLD analysis project Ga0070683, IMG submission 64662) | Corn rhizosphere microbial communities from Kellogg Biological Station, Michigan, USA - KBS C7.1-3L metaG | ecosystem: Host-associated > Plants > Roots > Rhizosphere ... | reverse complement strand
AGCAGCTTTCCGCACACCGAGCCGACCTTGGGATCCACCTGTCCCGCATCCACCATGGCCTGAATGAAATTGGGCATCAGCAGGACGTCGGGATTCAGGGTCAGCACCCATTCGCCCTGCGTAAGCCCGATCGCCTGATTCTGGGCCGCTGCGAATCCCACGTTCTGGTCGTTGTAGTAAATGCGGCAGCGGTCGGCGAATTGTTCCAGTATGTCCACGGTGCCGTCGGTCGACGCATTGTCGATCACCAGGACTTCCATGTTCCCGTACTTTTGTTCTAGGACCGATTCAAGACAACGCTTGATAAATCTGCCGCTATTGTAGGTGACTAATGTTACTGAAACCAAATCGTTGGAGGCCATCGCGTCTGTGTTATGTTTTCTCGGTGCGTCTGGACCGCTGTGCCGGCTGCGTGCGGGACACCAGCCGTTCTACTGCTAACCGCATTATTTTGCAACCACTAACGACAGGGTTCAGGTTCCGTTCGCGAACTATCCCCGCGACCGTCCGCGGAACCGTACTAAGCACCGCTGCGAGACAAACACCCCGATATGGCCAAGGGCGGAAATGCTTCGCCGCATATGATAAAAGGCTAACATACCAGTACAGTTCCATGCGAGCCGAGGGAAGTTTCCGGACGGAATGGCCGCCCAGGTGCTCGGCGCGAACTTGGGGCACATACTGGATTTGATACCCCTCGGTGACTGCCCGTTCGCAGAAATCCACGTCTTCGAACCACACCGGGTGGAAATCTTCGTCGAGGCCTCCCAGGTGTTCCCAGACATCGCGGCGTGCCATGAGGAATGCGCCCGCCGGCTGCTCCACCGGACCTTGACGATCCAGGTCGCGGTCCAAGTACCGATAATGGCGGTTTACTGGATTTCCTGGCCACAGCCGGTTGACACCCAGAAGCTCGAAGGCCAAGGAAGCCGGCGTGGGAAAGCGGCGGATGGTGAAACCGGACTGGACTTGGCCATCCCGTGCGGTCAATTGACCCGCGGCGAGTCCGTGTTCGTTGCAGGCCTCGATCAAGGGTGCCAGCGAAGTCCGCAACCGGACATCGGGATTGAGCAGCAGAATCGGATCGCCAGCCGTGATCTTGAATCCCTGATTCACAGCCCCTGCGAACCCGCGATTCTCGCGATTGGCGACGAGTTTGACCCGTGATCGCATTCGGACTGACTCCAGAGTGCCATCGGTAGAGGCATTGTCTACCACGGTCACGGCCACATCCGGTGCCATCTCAGCAAGCGCGTCGAGACAGCTCAAAATCACCTCCTCCGAGTTGTAGGTGACAATTACAGCCCCTGCAGCCAGAAGTAGACCCTCCAATAACGGTCGAACCCGGTCTGCCGCTGAACCTCAAGAATTGTTCGCTCGCTTTCCTGGACAAAAGCAATGACTTTTGCAAAAGATTTAGAATTTTCCGACGCCGGCCTCCGCGACGGAATGGATCGGGCCTCGCGCATGCCCGCCATCTTACCTTGGAGATAAGCGCCTGCACACCCGTGGCAGAGAGCCACCAAACCCCATAGCAATTGTCCGGCCAGGATAGGCCAGCGCGGCAGACCTCGAAAGTGCTTTGCTGTCAACAAGAGCTGATTACGGGCGATCAGCCGCACTGAGTATTTATTCCACTGTCCCCACGTCGCGCTTCCCAAATGACAAGCTATGGCGGCCGGAACGTATACCCCCCAGCGCTCGCCCACCGCACAGCGAATTCCGAAATCGACATCCTCCAGATACGACTCGAAGCTTTCATCGAGCATGCCGATTTGGTCAAACAAAGTTCGCCGGAAGAGTGCGGCAGTCATCGGAGCCATGCTGATCCGGCGGGGTTGGTTCCAGAACGGCCCGTCCGGCTTGCCTGATCCGCATCTGCATGCGCAGGCGCCCCGCGAGATTGCGTCGAAGGCACCGTCGATGCGCGAGCGATCAGCGGCCATGATCGTTTTGCCAGTGGCGAACCAAGCTTGCTCTTTCTCGGCTGCGTTGAGCAGCTGCTCGAGCCAATCGGGCGCCAGCGTCACATCGTTGTTCAGAATGGCGATCCAATCGGCTTGCGTGGGTTGGGTAGAAGCCGCCTCGATCCCGCGATTTACCGCGGCAGCGAATCCCAGGTTTCGATCCAGCCGGATGACTCTGACGCCCGCGCGCTCGGCGACGGCGGCGGAGCCGTCGGTGGAGCCGTTGTCGACCACGATGATCTCGTCGAATGGACGCTTTTGCTCCGCGAGATTCGCCAGGAGCGTCTGAAGAAGATCCCTCCGGTTCCAGTGAGGAACTACGGCGGCCACCTTCATGAGAACCGTTTCTTGAGGAGGAACCAGAGATTATACAGGCCGTCGCGCCACGGATTGAGTTTGATTTCGCCCAGCCTCGAGCTATACAGAATCGAGAGCTCCGCGAAGCGATGCCGGTTCAGCTTTAGTGCTTCGATCTTGATTTCCTCCGAGAACGCCATACCGTCCGATTCCAGCTTCATCTTGCTGAGGATCGACCGGTGAAACACCCACATCCCCGATTGTGAGTCGCGAACCCAGGTTAGATAGAGAATGGACATCGCCAGCGACAGGATCAGGTTCCCGACCCAGTGCTTGAAGCTCATGGCCGAGCCGTCGCGCACCGGGAAGCGCGACGCGTTGAGAAAGTCCACCTTCAAATGGATGAACGCCTCGAGCAGGTAGGAGATCGCATCGGGCGGATAGCTGTGGTCGCCATCGAGGGTGATGACGATATCGCCGCACGCCGCAGCCAAGCCGGTCTTGTAGCTTCGGCCGTAACCGCGGGCGTCTTCACGGATCACCTGTGCACCGTAGCGGGCGGCGACTTCCGATGTTCTGTCCGTCGAGCCGTTATCGACCACCAGAACCTGGTCGACAAACTCCGGCATGCGGATCAAGACCTGCTCGACGCCCTCTTCTTCGTTTAAGCACGGCATGATCACCGTGATCGTTTGTCCCTTATACATTCGACCGTTTCACCAGCATAGCCTGCCCAGCTTGTCGGGTATGATGGGGGACATGAAGCGCCTCACCAATTTGGCTTTGTGCATCGCAATGTTCGCGCTATGCGCCATTGTCCCGATTTCGAGCGCGCACGCGGAGATCTTCGGGGTCAAGACCGTGTACTTGCTTCCCATGGCCGGCGGACTCGACCAGTATCTGGCGCTGCAACTCAGCTCCGGCGGATTGCTCCAGGTGGTGACGGATCCGAATAAGGCCGACGCGATCTTGACGGATTCGATCGGCACGCGCCTGGAGGATAGCCTTACGGAACTGTACGGCGCCCCCGTGGATAAAGATAAAGACAAGTCCGACAAGGACAAGTCTGCCACGTCGAACTCCGCGCGTCCTGTGATGCAGCGGCTTTCCCGCAGCGGCGGGCTCGTTTTCCTGGTCAATCGATCCAGCCGGGACGTTCTTTGGAGCACTTACGAGCTGCCGTCCAGCGCGCAGCCAGATGAGCTGAAGCGTGTCGCCGCGAAGATCGTGGGACGGTTGGCGAAAGCGACCAAATCCCACTAGAACCGAACTGCAGGCCGGTCAGGATACCTGGCTCCAGACCTTCTCCGTAGCAGCCCCTACTTGGTCCTGGCGCATTCTTCGCACCTCCGCGCGGTAACACTCGACGAGCCTCTCGGTGATCACTCGCATATCGCGCTTGGCGACGACATCGGCACGGGCGCGCCGGGCCAATGCTTCAGCTTCCTCCGGAAGCCGGAGTAGGCGAACCACGTGCGTAGCGAAGGCTGCCGGATCATCGGCCAGCGCGCAAATCTCGCCATCTTTATCCGCCAGCCCCTCCGCGCCCACGTGGGTTGAGACCACCGGAATCCCCGCGGCGAACGCCTCCAGCAGTTTTACGCGCACGCCCGAACCGGCCAAGATCGGACAGACGAAGACGGAGTAGCGCATCAGCGGCTCGCGTACGTCTTCCACGAAGCCGATCATTTCAATCGCATCCGAGTCTCGCAAGGAATGCCGCGGAGGAGGATCGGACCCCACGATCACGAGCCTCGCTTTCGGCTCTTCCTTACGGATCCGCGGAAAGACCTCTTGCAGGAACCATTGCAGCGCTTCCACATTCGGTAAATGACGGAAGCTGCCTAGAAACAGGAGCGTATATGGCTCGCGCCCGGCCGGTTGAAAGTCATATCCGGATGTGTCGATGCCAGCCCGGTACCCATCGTCGATGCGGCCGCTCAACTGAGGAAGAAAAGACCGGAGATATTCCGCGTTATCGCGACTGCACACCTGAATGCGGTCGAGCCTGGGCAGGAGTTTTAATTCGTAGCGAATCGCCCGGAGATATTCCCAGCGCGACACAGTTCGCTCCACCATCCCGCTCATGTGAGGAAGCCGCCGCGCGATGGATTGGAAATAAACATCGTGCTCGAACAGGATGCTCGGGATGTGGCGGAACTGTCCGCCGTACTGCCCCATGACGACATATTCGAGCTGGAGGACGTCGATGGAGTGAGTGTAGATCTGGCGATGGATCAGCCAAGCCAAGTCGCGATTGCGATATTCACTAGGAGCGTGCGGCTCAGGCGAACCTAACGCTCTCGGGCGTCCGGTCAACCGGACGACATACTCCGTGGAGGCGCAGATCTTGTCTAACTCCGCGTGCGCGGCGCGCTCACGTTCGTGATCCAGCAATACGATCAGGTGGAGGTCGCACAGGCGGGCCAGTTCGTGCACGGTCTGGTACATGAACACCCCGCCACCATGAATCGGGGGACAAATCGGGTAGGGAGCCACGAACAGAACCGACAGCCGCGGGAGATCGGGCCGCAGCGTGAGAAAGGTGTCCCGATAGTGGCCTCCCAACGGCCTTCGGAAGGCTTCCCGATCGGAGACCGCCGCAAGTCTGCGAGCACGCATGCGCGAAGCGAGCGCCTGAGGCAGCGCCAAGAATGCCCGCAGGATTCCGGAGAAGCTGGGACGTTCCGGTGAGTCGCCGGCCAGCCAGCTGAGCGTCGCGCCTCCCCAGGTAAAGAAAAAGTGTGAACCGAACCAACGCCAGTCGTGGATATTCTTCCAGGTGAACAGGAGAAAGTTCTTCTTGAGCACCGACTGAATGTAGGCTTCCGAAAAACGCTTGCCGATGGTGCCCCGATGTTCGTGATAGACGATGCTGGCGGGCTGGTACAGAACCTTCCAGCCGCGTTTCCAGGCGAGATAGCCGAGATCGGTGTCTTCCAGATAAAACGGTTTGAGCAGCTCGTCGAAGCCGCCGAGCTCCAGGAATTTTTTGCGGTCGAACGCGCACGAGCCGCCACCGCCATAAAAGCAGGGATAAGGCTGGCGGATTCCGGGCTCGATTCGATGGCCTACGCGGAGTCCTCCTTGGGACCACCAGCCTTCGGTGAGTCCGGTTTCCTCCCGCGGCTTGTTGGGATCGGAAAAAAAAATCTGGCAGGAGACGGCGAAGGTTTTCTCATCGTCGAATCCGGCTAGAAGCGGCTGCAGGAAATCGCGCTCGACTCGCATGTCGCTGTTAAGTAGAACAACGATGTCGTTGTGCGCGGCTTCGAACCCCGCGTTGGAACCGCCGCCAAAACCCAGGTTGCGTTCGAGCGCCAGAACACGCACGTGAGGAAAGTGCTCCCGCACGAACTGCGCGCTGCCGTCTTCGGAACCGTTGTCGACGACGATGATTTCGTTCTGCGGGGAGCCAGACATTGCGGCAATCACCGACGGCAGGTATTTTTCGAGCAGATCCCTTCCGTTCCAGTTGGGTATTACCACGCTCGCCGCTCGTGTGTTGGGCGCCGAGTCGGGCGGGAGTGCTTTACGGGGAAGCAGTCGGAACAGGAGGTCGCACAGGAACAACGCCGCGGCGGCGAGCGCGAGCAAAATCGGAGATAGCAGCGCGAGAGGCAGGCCGCGGAGCAGTTTCCAGGCGCCCGCCAGGAAACGCTTCATTCGATCGCGTCCTTGGCCACTGCTTCCTTGACCTGTGGTCCGAGACCTAACTGGCGGCCGAGTTTCAGCCAGCGCGATTGGCGGACCATTTCGAGCTGCGCGGCAGTTTCTCGCAATTGGGATTCAAGACGTCGCGCCCAGTCGGTACGTTCGACTACAGTGGCCTCCGCGTTATCGAGCAATCGTACCGCTTCTGCAAGCTGCAGGGTCCGCTGTTCGACCTGCGCGGTCAGGCCTTTTTCGATATCCATCGCCCAATCGGTCTTGCGGCGGTTTTCTTCGTTGAGCTCGGTGATGATGTTTAGCGCACGGGTTTGTTCCGACTCGAGTTGCGTTTGAAGTTGGTTGCGATCCGCGGTGGTTTCTTCAAGCCAGGTGCGGACCTGCGCGAGTTCCAGCTCCAGCAGACGGATATGCTCTTCGCGTTCCCGCAAGAGATTGGCGGCGCGAGGGACGTAGAGGAAACTAGAAAGCTCCGGGAGGGGAGCACAGGAACAAATTCCGATGAAGAAGTTCGCGGTTTCCGGATCGCCCGACGGTCGAGCGAGATCTGCTTCCGTGCGGGCTTTATGTGCCCCATCGTAAAAGGCGAAAGCCTCTACGCGGTCTTGAAACAGGATTTCGACATGGGGAAAGAATTCGCCTAGAGCGGTCCGGAATTCCTCAAATTCAAATTCGTGTTCGTGGAACGGATTCGGTCCCGATTTCGCTCGAGCTTCTGCGTAATAGCGTTTGTTGGGAGTGGAGACGATGAGCAGGCCGTTCGGTTCCAGCACGCGTTGCGCTTCGGTTAACAAAGTTCGCCAGTCGCGAAGATGTTCGATGACTTCGAAGGCCGTTACCAAATCGAACGAAGCGGGAGGAAACGGCACGGCATTCGCCGAGCACTGAAAGAATCGCGCGGACGGGAAATGTTCGTTGGCATAAGCGATCGCTTCCGGCGCAAGATCGACGCCTATCGCCGAGGATGCTAGCTGTGCAAGATCGGCAGTGCCGTAGCCGGTACCGCAACCGAGGTCGAGAACTCGCCGCCCTTGCGTGAAGCGAGTCGCTAGTGCGTACCGGGCAATGTGCTCGGCCCAGAGATCGTCATTCACCTGGCCGGGAATGACGCGTTCGCCCGTGAATTCGCTCACCGGGTTGTCACCTTGCCGAGATCCCCGCTTCCGACCTTCGTATTCACTTTGACGCGGCAATCCAGGTGAAATTGCCCGTACATGGGCTGGCTCGATCTCTCCATCTGCAGCACCACTGCATTATCGATCCAGTCGCACATGGAGTAGTGTTCGAGCGAGCCGTTCGCGATTGCGGGCGAGAACGAAAACGATGACGCGTATAATGCCGGAAGATCCAGATAGAAATCGACGGTGCAAACATCACCGGCAATCATCGGCGAGAGATCCTGACGTTCACGAGCGGTGTTGGTGCCCGCGAAGTCGACACCGAGGTGATTGCGGAACATGAAACCGACAATGGGCCGATCGAGATTCTCTTTCGCTCTTACGCTGATCCTTACTACAATTGTAGAATTTGGTTTGAGCGAAGAGACTCGCGATCCCTCTGCATCCAGCACTGTGATTCCCAGAATTTCCGCCTTGCCGTCGCCAAAGCGATGATCGACGTTGGGAATTTCCTCGACGACCTCTTCCGGCGCTTGCAAGTTGCGCCCTTCGGCTATGGGAAACTCATGCGTTTGGTAAACGCGATCTTTCTCGGACATAGCGGCGAGGTACTGGGCGACAACCAGGTCTGTTCGTCCGAGTGCTTTCACCACACCTTTCTCAAGCCACATCGCTCGATCGCCCAGCGCTTTGACGTCTCCGGTTGCGTGCGACACGAATAGAATCGTGACGCCGCGCTGCCGTAGTTCGTGCACCTTGCGCATGCATCGCTGCCGGAAATAGACATCCCCCACGGCGAGCGCTTCATCCACCAGCAAAATTTCCGGATCGACGTGGATCGCGACGGCGAACGCGAGGCGGACTGCCATGCCACTCGAATAAGTCTTCACCGGCTGGTGAATAAAATCCCCGATCTCCGCGAAAGCCTCGATCTCCGGGAACCGGCGATCCATTTCTTTGTTCGAGAGGCCAAGAATGGCGCCATTCAGGTACACGTTGTCCTTGCCAGAGAATTCGGGATTGAAGCCGGATCCAAGCTCGAGCAGAGCCGCTACGCGTCCATGCGCGATCGCCATGCCGCTTGTGGGCGCGAGAATTCCGGCGCAGATTTGGAGAAGCGTACTCTTGCCAGAACCGTTCTCCCCAACGACGCAAAAGGTTTCGCCGCGTTGAACGTCGAAGCTCACGTCCCGCAACGCCCAGAATTCCTTGTGAAAACTGCGTGTTTGGAAAGTCGCGAGCTCCTTCAATCGATCGCGCGGGGCCGCGTAGATCGAGTAGCTTTTAGAAACGTTCGAGAATTGAACAGCCGGAGAAGACACTAGAGAAATTGTAGTCCAAACTTGACAGCTTCCAGCGCTGATCCTTACGCTGGTAGCAGCGCCGGCGTAGCTCAGTTGGTTAGAGCGACGGTCTCATAATCCGTAGGTAGCTGGTTCGAATCCAGCCGCCGGCACCACTACTTCTCGCCCACAATCTGCTGATACAACCGGTCCAGATCAGACTGCGAATAGTATTCGATTTCGATACGGCCGCGCTGCTCACTTAACTCGACGATGCGGACCCGAGTTCCGAGAGCGCGTTCCAACTCTTCCGCCGCGGCTCGAACGTTCGGATCCTGGGCCGGTTCCTTGCGCGAGCCTGCAGGTTTACTGCGGTCCGCGGTCATCTCCTGGACCTGCGTCTCCACCTGACGCACGGAAAGCCCCAGCGCGACTGTCTTCTCCGCCAGTTGAATCTGCTCATCCGCCGTCGGCAAACCCAGGATCGCTCGCGCGTGTCCCATCGAAAGACGCCGCTCGGCGACCAGAAGCTGAACCTCTTTCGGCAGCTTCAGCAGGCGGACGATATTGGCGATCGACGTCCTGTCCTTGCCGGTCCGTCGGCCGATTTCTTCCTGCGACAGTCCCAATTCGCGCCCGAGCCGGTCAAAAGCGTGCGCCGTTTCGATAGGGTTCAGGTCTTCGCGTTGGATGTTCTCGATCAGAGCGACTTCGAGCATGGCTCGATCCGCAACATCCTGTACAACGACAGGGACTTCCTCTAGCTCCGCGATCCTCGCAGCCCGCCACCGTCGCTCGCCCGCGACAATCTGGTAGGCATCGCCTATCCGGCGCACGATGATGGGCTGGATGATTCCATTGGCCCGGATGGAGGCCGCCAGTTCTTCAAGCCCATCCGCGTTGAAGGATGTGCGCGGCTGCATTGGATTCGGCTGGATCAGGGCAAGGGGCAGCGTACCAGGTTTAGCCGCGGCTGGGGTCGGTGCGGGAGCGGTGGCCACCGCAGTGGGTCCGGGCTGACCCCGCCCCGGGAGCAGAGCGGAAAGGCCCTTACCCAGCGCTTTGCGTGGCTTGTCGTCGGCGCTGTTCATTCGCCAGAATCTCCTTCGCGAGTTTTATATAGCTCTCGGCTCCCCGGGATCGGGGATCGTACATGAGGATTGGTTTTCCGTAGCTAGGTGCTTCCGCCAGCCGGATACTGCGCGGAATAACGGTCGTAAGTACTTGATCCGTAAAGAAATCTTTCAAATCATCCGCTACCTGACGGGCTAAGTTGGTACGCTCATCGTACATCGTGAGGAGGATCCCCTCGATCTCAAGCGGTCGCGAAAAAGACTCTTTCACGCGGTCGACCGTATCCATCAGCTGGGAGATTCCCTCCAGAGCGAAGAACTCGCACTGGATGGGAATAAGCACGGAATCGGCGGCCACCAATGCGTTCAGGGTGAGCAAATCCAAAGCTGGCGGGCAGTCCAGCAGAATATAGTCATACTTGTCGCGAATCGGCTGGATGACCTCGTGGAGGCGATGCTCACGCGAGGGAAGGTCCACCAAATCGAGGTTAGCGGCTACTAGGTTCTTGTCTGCGGGAATCAGCTCCAAACCGTCGCAGGCCGTCGGCTGAATTGTTTCTGAGATCTCCACACCGCTGAATAGTGCGTCGTACAGTGTCTTGATCTCTGGCGTTTTTTCGATCCCCAGGCCGCTGGTGGAGTTTCCTTGCGGATCGCAGTCGATCAACAGTACGCGCAAATCATTAGCAGCAAGCGATGCAGCGAGGTTCACGGCGGTAGTCGTCTTGCCGACCCCACCTTTCTGATTCGATATTGCGATAACCTTAGCCACGTTGAGTACTTGCCTTCAGAATCTTAGCATGGGTGTTTCACGTGGAACACGAGGTAGCGACCAGTTCCCCAGGGCAGGAATTCTCGTTCGTTTGCACCCGGCACTTCTTCGCTACCAACCAGGAGGGCCAAGTTGTTTGCCAGCTTCATTTTAAGGAGATCTAAGGGTAGCACCGCGCGTGAGACCAGCCAGTCAAATTCGGTTTTAAGATTTTCCGCACGTTCTGTGACTACGGAAACGTTCTTCAGATTGCGGCTTGCCTCTCGGAGAAAAACGCCCTTGCGCTGATGCGATTCTACCAGCGTGACATTACATTCCGGGCGCAGAATGGCGATCGGAAGTCCGGGGAATCCAGCCCCAGAACCCACGTCTACGATGCGCAGCGGCCCAGTTGGGAGCCGGGTTCCCAAGAATAACGATTCGCAATAGTGGAGCCGGACAGCGTCCTCGACCGATTCGATACGCGTCAGGTTGAGGCGTGCGTTCCACTGAATAAGGAGATTGTAGTGCATTTCGAGAGCGTCGATCTGTTCGATGGTCAGCGAGCCGTAGGGGGCGAACTCGCGCGCCAGCAACTCACGAAACATAGACAGATGTCACTGCTGGAGGCTTAGGTACACGTCCAGGACGGCGATCGCAGCTGGTGTGATTCCAGGAATGCGGCTGGCCTGCCCCAACGTTTCCGGCCGAACGCGTCCGAGTTTTTCGGACGCTTCGTTCGAAAGCCCCGGAACGCCGCGATAGGTGAACTCGGCAGGAATCCGGCGGGATTCGGCAGCCCGTAGCCTCGCGACCAGCTTCTGTTGTTGCGCGATATAGCCCGAATACTTGAACTCTGTCTCCACGGTTTGCAGAACGCCGTGGACCCAGTCGTTCTCAGGAAGCCCCACAACATTGCCGATTCGGCTATCCGGCCGGCGTATCCATTCTGCGAGCGCCGGGCGGGTTTCAAAGAGATTGCGCAACTCACGCTTCTGGGATTGTTTCCTGGTGTAGACATCCCAACGATCATTCGTTACCAGCCCAGCCCTGCGGCCGATCGGCGTAAGACGCTCATCAGCGTTATCGATCCGCAGATGCAACCGGAACTCGGCGCGCGACGTGAACATGCGGTACGGCTCGTCGGCGCCTTTGATGATCAGGTCGCTGACGAGAATGCCAATATAGCCTTCCGTTCGCTCGATAATCACCGGATCCGACGCACCGACGCGTGCCGCGGCATTCAGGCCCGCTACCAGGCCCTGGCATGCGGCTTCTTCGTAACCCGAAGTCCCGTTGATCTGCCCGGCAAGGAAAAGTCCGTCGATGTTCTTGAGCTCCAGCGTATGCTTCAACTCCCGCGGATCGATCGCGTCGTACTCGATGGCATATCCCGGCCGGATCATCTCGGCATCTTCCAGGCCCGGCACCGACGCGAGCATTCTGGTCTGGACATCGATGGGCATGCTGGTCGACATGCCATTGACGTAGACCTCGTACGTATCTAAGCCCTCGGGTTCCAGGAACAACTGGTGACGAGTCTTGTCCGGGAACTTTACCACCTTGTCCTCTATGGAAGGGCAATACCGGGGGCCGATTCCCTCAATCTGTCCGCTATAAAGCGGCGACCTATTGATGCTATCTCTAAGAATCGAGTGGGTTTCTTCCGTCGTGTAGGCGATATGACACGGAACTTGCTCACGTACTATCTTTGTAGTAAGAAACGAAAATGGCGTCGGTTCCGGATCGCCGTGCTGAGGCTCGAACCGGGACCACTCAATGGTCCGGCCATCCAGCCTTGGGGGAGTGCCGGTCTTGAGCCGTTTCCATTCCAACCCGAGCGAGCGTAGCTGATCCCCTAGCAGATTGGATGGCGCCTCGCCACTACGTCCGCAACTGTAGGTCTGTTCGCCGACGTGCGCAAGCCCGTTTAGGAACGTTCCCGTCGTAACTACGACAGCTTCCGCTTGCAGTGTGCGGCCGTCGCGCAGCTCTACACCGGTAACCCGCCGCGAAGAACCGTCGGTCATCACCAGACTAGCCACTTCTGCTTGCACGATGCGCAAGTTCGGTTCATTCTCCAGAACCTCGCGCATCTTTAAGCGATATTGTTTCTTGTCGCACTGCGCCCGCGGCGACCACACGGCCGGGCCGCGGCTCGTGTTGAGCAAACGAAATTGGATACCGACCGCATCCGTCACCTCGCCCATCACGCCGCCGAGCGCGTCGATCTCCCGCACCAGGTGTCCCTTTGCGATACCGCCAACAGCCGGATTGCAGGACATCTGCGCGATCAGGTCGAGATTCATCGTGATCATCGCCGTGCGCAAGCCCAGCCGTGCGCAGGCGCGCGCCGCTTCACAGCCGGCATGCCCGGCGCCGACGACAATCACTTGATAGGGCTTCGACACGTTAGCTACATTCTAACTTGCCGCGGTAAACTAACGATTCCCGTAAAGATTCTCATCTCGTGAAAATTCTCATTATTGGCAGCGGCGGCCGCGAGCACGCCATCGCATGGCGCCTTGCGCAAGAAGGTCATCAGATCTTCGGTGCACCCGGCAATCCCGGGATCGCCGAGCTCGGCCAGCTTCTGCCGACCACGGATTATCTGGCTGCGGCGAACTCGATCGATCCCGATCTCACAGTCGTCGGTCCAGAGGTTCCGCTGGTAGCCGGCGTAGTCGACCAGTTCCGCGCCGCCAAACGAAAGATCGTCGGCCCGGCGCAACACGCCGCACAACTCGAAGGCAGCAAGATTCACTCCAAGGATTTCATGCGTCGCCTTGGTATTCCCACTGCGCGCTACGCTCGCGTGGAATCTGTCGAAGCGGGAATAACCGCGCTCGCTGAGTTCGATCATCCGGTCGTGATCAAAGCCGACGGCCTCGCGGCGGGCAAAGGCGTGATTATCGCTCAAGATCGCGCCGAAGCGGAAGCGGCAGTGCGATCGCTGGGTCCTCGTCTGGTGATCGAAGAATTTCTAAAAGGTGAAGAAGTCAGTTTTATCGCTCTATGTGACGGGAAAAACATAGTCGCGCTTGAAGCAACGCAAGATCACAAGGCCGTGGGTGATGGCGATACTGGGCCCAACACTGGCGGAATGGGCGCGTATTGCGACGGTCGAATTCTCGCGAAAGCCGACGCGCAGCACGTGCTCGATACCGTGATCGGCCCGGTAGTCGAAGCCACTCGCTTCACCGGATTCCTCTATGCAGGACTGATGATGACAGCGAACGGACCGAAAGTGCTCGAATTCAACGTGCGTCTGGGTGACCCGGAAACACAGCCATTGATGCATCGTGTCGATTCTCCGTTTGGCGAAGTTCTCTTGGCTTCGGCGACCGGAAGCTTGGCCGGCGTCTCGCTGCGCTGGAAGCCGGATCCCTCGGTGTGCGTTGTGCTGGCCGCGGCTGGGTATCCGGGGCAGGTCCGGACCGGCGATGTGATCACTGGAATCCAAACCTGTGGAACACAGGTCTTCCAGGCCGGCACGAAACAAGGTCCCAAAGGGCTCGAAACCGCGGGAGGCCGCGTGTTGGGAGTAACCGCCTCTGGCCCCGATCTCGCCAAAGCTTCAGCCAATACCTATGCCGCGATCGAAAAGATACATTTCGACGGCATGCATTACCGCCGCGACATCGCCCAAAAAGGCCTAAAGCGCTGGGGATGAAACGATAAGGTCCTGCTACAATCAGAACGATTGCTCCTTGAAGTGCCGGGGACGTAGCTCAGTTGGATAGAGCGGTCGCCTCCTAAGCGACAGGTCGGCAGTTCGAATCTGCCCGTCCCCACCAGGATTTGTGGGGCGCAGGATTACATGCGACCGCGATAGAGATTTAGGAATGGTCCGGTCGACTCCTGAGAGCGACAGGTCGGCAGTTCGAATCTGCCCGTCCCCACCAGAATTTGTGGGGCGCAGGATCAAACGCGGTCGATCTCTTAAGCGACTGCTCGGCTGTTCGAATTCGCCGGTCCCTGCCAGAAAATTGCACTGGCGCGGCGGGCTGTGGTATCAAGGTAGTTCCCTTTCACCAGGAAGTTTTGAGGTGATTTGACCCCTGTATGGCTTACGTAATCGCAGAACCCTGCATCGGCACCAAAGACGCGGCATGTGTGGACGCCTGTCCGGTGGATTGTATCCATCCGAAAAAGGACGATCCCAAATTTGCCACCGAAGAGTTGATTTATATCGACCCGGTCGAGTGTATCGACTGCGGGGCATGTGTTCCGGTTTGCCCTGTGTCGGCGATTTTTGCCCTGGACGATCTTCCGGAAAAGTGGTCTGACTTTGCCGGCAAGAATGCCGCCTACTTCGGCCGCTAACACTGGTCGATAGAAGCCAGCCGTTAATGAAGCTTCGTTAACGCTCGCGCCAGGCTTGCTTTGGCCAAGATACTCAGTATAATAGCCCCATGCGCAAAATCCTCCTGATGGTTGCTGTGGCCACGCTCGCTGCTCTCGTGATGTTCGCCCAAGAGAAGGGCGGCGGCAAAGGCGCACCCGGCGGCAAGGGCAAGGCCCCTCGCGTCAATCTCAAGGTTCTTCCGGACGACGCTAACTTGATTCCCACGATGCAAAGCTTCGTCGCGGCGTTAGGCGTGGCCGACAAGGGCGGCTGCAACTTCTGCCACGAGGCGGACCGGGCTTCCGACGCGAAGCAAGAAAAAGTGATGGCTCGCATGATGATCACCATGGCGAAGGACATCAACTCGAAATTCCCGGACGGCAAAACGCACGTTACCTGCTTCACGTGCCATCGTGGCAGCACGGAACCGTTGACCGCACCGCCCGCTGGCAACTAACCAGCAAGGTAAAGGCCCGCGATGCAGTTTGACGGGCTACGTGTACTCTCCCTCGAAAGCCGGCGTTCCGCCGAAATCGAGAAACTGATTCGCGCACGGGGCGGCGATCCGTTCGTCGCCCCGTCCATGCGTGAAATCCCGCTTCAAGATAATCCCCAAGCCTTCGCATTCGCCGAACGTCTGTTTAAGGGCGACTTCGACATGATGATCTTCCTCACCGGCGTCGGCGCAAGGCTGCTCAATCAGATCATCGAAACTCGCTACCCGCCTGGATCGTTTATTGGCGCCTTGCGCAAGCTTGCCGTCGTGGTTCGAGGATCCAAGCCCGCCGCTGTCATGCGCGAATGGAACGTGCCCCTTGCGGTGACTGTGCCCGAGCCCAACACCTGGCGCGAGATCCTGGCCGCGACAGAAGGCCGTCCGGAACACAAGATCGCCGTCCAGGAGTTCGGACGCACCAGCACAGAACTGCTTGAGGGCCTGCGAGCCCGCGGCGCGCAAGTGACCACGGTCCCCGTGTATCAGTGGGAGCTTCCGCAGGACACGCGTCCGCTACGTGAAGCCGTGCGGCGACTGGGGGCGAGCCAATTCGATGTGGTTCTGTTTACGACCTCGGTCCAGATTTCCCACTTGTTGCGGATCGCCGCCGAAGAAGGGCTCGAGGAGAAAGTGCGCGCGGGTCTCCGCCGTACGATGGTCGCGTCGGTTGGTCCCAGCACCAGCGAAACGCTGCGCGAGTACAATCTGCCCGTCGATTTCGAGCCGTCGCATCCCAAAATGGGCTTCCTGGTCAACGAAGCCTCGCAACGCGCCCGCGAGATTCTACAATCGAAGCTGTGAGCCCTAAAGCAAGAAACGCCAAGCAGGGAATCGACAAGCCGGGGGACGAAAAGCAGCAGAGCGAGTTCTTTCGCCTGATGGCCCGTTATTCTCCGGTCATCATGCTCATGCCGGCCAGCGCCCTCGCCGGCTACCTGATCGGCTACGGCCTCGACTATCTGTTCTCGACTACCTTCTTGCGCTTTATTTTCTTAATCCTCGGGGTGGTCTCGGGAATCATCCAGCTGATCCGCATCCTGGGCCGGGACGCCTGACTGCTTTGACAATGACCGCATTTGATTACGACCGTGCGCTCATCCGCATCAAGTACCTCACGCTGGTGGTCGGAATTGTGGGGACCGCGGCGATGTTGGTCACGCGGGGCAGAGGAGCAGCAGCCGGATTCCTGGCCGGAGCCGGGCTGTCTTACGTAAACTTCGAACTGCTGAGCAACCTGGCACAAGTGATGGGCGCGTCTACCCCAAAAGCGGCCGGATGGGGCGTGTTGATTGCCCTCCGCTATGCCATCGTGGGAGTGGCCGCCTATGTTATAGTGAGGATTCTTGGAATCACGCCGGTGGCCGTGTTGGCGGGACTTTTGGCGGTTTTCGCGGCGGTGATCCTGGAAATTCTCTACGAGTTAATCTTGCATGCCAGAACATGAATTGTGGCTGACCGCCCTGTTTAACGACCACCTCGCGGGTGTCGCCACTACGATCCTGGGGTTGTTCAACATTCACGCCGAGAATGCCGCGCGCCCGTGGCAAAACTGGATCGTGATGGAGCTGCTGGTAGTCGTCCTCCTGATGGTGCTGGCGGCTGTCATAAAAGCAGGCCTTTCGCCGGACAAGCCAGGCAGACTCCAACACATCTTTGAGCTGCTCTACGGCTTCATCAAAACCCAGGCCTCCGAAGTAGGAATTCATCACCCTGAGAAATACTCGGCGTTCTTTGGCACGTTATTTGTCTTCATCGCCGCGATGAACCTGATCGGAATTATTCCGATCTTCGAATCGCCCACCATGGAAGTTTCCGTGCCTGCGGGGCTCGCCTTGTGCACTTGGGTTTACTACCATTACCAGGGCTTCCGGGAACTTGGCCCGGCCAAATACCTGGCGCATTTCATGGGTCCGATTCTTGCCTTGGCGTGGTTGATGATCCCGATCGAAATCATCGGGCACTTCGCGCGCATGCTGTCGCTCACGGTTCGTCTGTACGGCAACATGTTCGCGGGCGAACAGATTACCAACGTCTTCATCAGCTTGACGAAACTGATTGTCCCCGTTATTTTTATGGGCCTGCACGTCTTCGTGGCGTTCCTCCAGGCTTACGTTTTTTCTTTGCTCACGATGATTTACGTGAGTATGGCAACGTCGCACGAGCACTAAATTTTATACCGGCATTATCGCGTCGAGTGTGAGCCACTGATCCCCCAGGACAGCCCGGAACCACCTCCTCGGCGCAATTTCATACGAAAGAGAGTACACACGAATGGTTAACAAGAAGACGCTGCTTCTCGCAGCATTGTTTTTGCTGATTGCCTGCCCGATGTTCGGACAGACTCCCGGCACGTCGGGCATCGCGCCCGGAGAAATTAAGTTCCTTGGTGGCATGATCGGCCTGGGCATCGCCGGCGGCCTGTGCGGTATCGGACAGGGCAAGGCTGTTGCGGGCGCGGCGGAAGCCATCGCGCGGAATCCTGGAGCAGCCGGCGGAATCCGGTTCGCACTGATTCTCGGTCTAGTGTTCATCGAGACCCTGACCATCTACGCACTGGCCATCGTCCTGAAGGGCTAGTTCAACAGTTCGAGTGGCGGGGCTGAAAGGCCCCGCCGCAATTCCCACCTGGTTTTCCATGAAGCTCCAAGGTATTTTCCCCGCCATCACGACCCCCTTCGATCACAACGGCGACCTGTACAAGGTCAAAGTCCAGCACAACATCGAGAAATGGAATCGAACCGGGATGACGGGATACCTTGTCACGGGTTCCACGGGAGAAACCCCCTACCTCACGGCGGAAGAAAAGATCCAGCTATGGGAGTGGTCGGCGCAGTATGCCGCGTCCGATAAAATTTTGATCGCGGGTTCTGGCGCGGAGAGCGTCCGCGAATCGGTTCGCCTCACGAATCGCGCCGCAGAACTGGGATATAAAGCGGGACTGATCTTAGCTCCTCACTATTTCCGATCCATGATGAGCCGCATGGAGACGCAGATCCTGTTCTTCCGTACAGTCGCGGATCAGGCGAAGATTCCCATCTTGCTGTATCACTTTCCCCAAGTCACAGGCATCGATCTCACGCCCGAAGCTGTCGCGACGCTTGCCGATCACCCCAATATCATCGGGATGAAGGACAGTTCGGGAAACCTCGAAGGCACCAAGCGATTCCTCGCTGCTGTGAAACCCGGTTTCCAGGTGCTCACAGGCGCCGCTGGCCTTCTCGCCGAATCATTCGCCGCCGGATGCTCCGGAGCGATCCTGGCGCTCGCCAACGCCGTCCCATACGCGTGCATCAGCATCTACGAGGCGCATCGCACCCGCGAACCTGAAGCCGCCATGGACTGGCAGAACCGCATCGCCTGTGCGTCGAAGCTGTGCCCGAACACCTACGGGATTCCTGGATTGAAGTACGCGATGGACCTGAAGGGCTACTATGGCGGTCCCACGCGCCTCCCGTTGACGGTCATCACTCCGGATGCAAAACGAGAGATTGAACAGGCCTTCGAGGGGATAAAGAGCTAGCCGCCTGGATCGAGAGAGAGTCCGGATCCAACACCCATCTGGGGCGGCCTTGTCCTCGGAATTTTCCGTTGCGACAATCTTTTTCCGAACCCTGGATCAAGTCTGAAACGTGGTCCGCCACAAAACCAGCTGAGTCTAACAACACCAGAAGCTGCCGCCGGCCATACACCACGTCCGGTAAGCTGAGTCTCTTCCTTAAATCCACCACCGGGATACCGTGATAGTCTCCGGACCCCTCGAACGGGACGATCGCCCGAACGCGCGATGCATCGATGACGAAATCGCGGCCTGCGATGCGAAATGGAAGGTACTCCATGCATTTCTCATCGGTTCACTTTTTCCAAGTGTGAGCGCGCGACATTCACCGCTATATACCCACAGGCCAATACGGCTAAGAACATCTCCAATACCTGACTATGGCCCAGGGTTAGCTCGGTCCAACCGGAAATCATCACCGCAATGATCACGGCAATGACTCCGTGCAACACCCAGCGCGTTTCGGACTGGGCGGGTAGACGGCGCAACATGGTCCAGAAGTCGAATAGCGCGCGGCCTAGCAGCCAGAGCAGTATGGCCAGCGCTGGCAACCCACGCTCCGCTGCATAGTGGATGTAGAGGTTGTGCAGATGCTCCTTATACCAACCAACGGGGAAGGGATGAGGAAGGTCGTCTGGATAATACTGCATGAACTGCGGGCCAACCTGCTCGGGTCCCACGCCCACGATCGGATGCGCCGCGATCATCTCCCAACCAACCCGCCGCAAAGCAGCGCGATGCGCGCGCGAATCCAGCACGCCTTCTTGCGCTCCGAAGCTGGATAGAGCTCGATCGCGCACCTTCATGGGATTCGCCAGCAAGACGATCGCGATCAAAAGCGGCACCGCCGCCACCAGCCACTTGTTTTTCCACCACAGCAGCCATATCGCGCCGGCGATGCTTCCCAGCCACATGCTCCGGGTGAAAGCGAGCAGAATCCCCGTACCGACAATCACCAGCGCGGCCATCAGCCATCCCGACAACCGCCGGTCGGTCGAGTACAGCAGCATTGCGCCAGCCATCAGCAGCGCCATCATGAGGAGCGCGCTGAACGTCATCCAATGATCGACGAAGCCCGTGATGCGGCTCCCGTTGACGTAGACGTAGTAGAAGAATGTCGGTGTGGAGAGATACAAATGCACCAGCTGTCCGAAACCCCATAGTGCGGACAACGTCGCCCCGGCGGCCCATGCCAGCGTTACTGCTCGAATCTGAGGCAGGGTGCGGAGTGCGGAGTACACCACGAACAGCATCAACCAGACGTAGAATTTCTTCACCTGCGGCAGACCGCCTTGTGCATGGCCCGAAGCCGCGAGCGAGACCAGCGTCCACACCATCCACGCCGCTACCGGCCAAGTGATCGGCGGCCATCGCCATTGATTGCGCTCGATTAAAAGCGCCACGATTGCTGCGCCCAGTAGAATCTGACTGGCGGCGATGGAAACTACTGTGGTCGCCGCCGCGGCGCCGGCCAGAAACAGCGGGGCACTTTCCTTCCAGCCAGGGCGCATTCTAGTAACGGGGAACCGACGGATCGATGCGCAAGCTCCAAGCGTCGATGCCGCCGGCCATGCTCTGGCAGGCTTCTACGCCCTGCTCGCGAAGCCAGTTGACGACGTTGAGGCTGCGGACACCGTGATGGCAATAGACGACCAGCGTCCCTTCATCGGCGCGGGCGTCCAGATCCTGAAGCTCGCCGGGCACCGCGCGCATGGGGATCAATGTGGCGCCCTCGATTTTCGCCAGCGCGAATTCGTGCGGCTCCCGGACGTCGATCAGATAGAGTTTTTCACCCGAGTCGATACGCCGTTGGACTTCCTGGGGATCCACTTCGAGAGGAGGGGCAGGCATTACACCCCATCATACGTGGGCGGGCGTTAGAACTTCTTGAGCTCGTCGATCAGCGCCTGGATACCCTTCTTGCTGTAGATCTGCGAAAGGCGCTGTTCTTCGGGTGACGGATTGACAAGCTGGCGCAGCCGGGTCTGATCCAGCGCGCCGCGGCTGGGAATCCACTGCGAGCCGTCGGCGAACTCGACGCTCGAGACAAAGCCCGACATGCTCTGGATGGAAATGGGCCGATCGAAGCGCAAGGCCGCGTCCTGGGCCACCTGGCCGCTCTGATTCGGGACCAGAGTCATATCGGCGGGCATGGAAGCCGCCAGAAACTCGCGTCCCTGCTGATCCTTAACGATCCAGGCGACTTCAAGATGCCTTACGGGACGATTGGAGCGATTGCGCACTTCAAACTGCGGCGCACCGGCCATGCCTGCCCCGATCCGGGCGCGTCCGTTGGACGCCTCCACCGGCGATTCCGGGATGTCCAGGAACGCAAACTGGGACTCGGGCTCAGCGTCGATGTTAGTGGCGCGGCCACGTACCATCTGCACGCCGCGTTGCGAACTGTCGCCTTGCCGAGCCAGGCTCGACAGCATCTCCTTGCGGAGGCCTTCCTGGCCTCCGGTCGCCAGCAGGGTCTTGAAATACTTCCGGTCGCGCTGCGCTTCCAGCTCCCAACGGATCATGCTGCGCTGCGAATGCAGCGTGTCCGGTCCGTAAAAACTCAAGTCGTCGAACAGGACGCCGTCGAGCGTAACTTCGACCGACGGACTCCCCGCGGTGAGCGGCCGGACCAGGCGCGTGCCGATGTGAATGGAGAATGTTTCACCGGGCCCCGCATCGAGCGTGGGAACCGAGACCGATCCTTTGCCTGCAGCATCCGGCGTACTGACCATGAGCGTCATGCTGCGGATCCGCTTCTGCCCGGAGTTGCGCAACGAAAGCGCCGCATTGACGTCGATCACGTTCGCGCCGCGTGCGGTGGCGTTGGAATTGCCGAAATCCTCCGAGATCACGCTGACCGGAGAGTCCTTGGGAAAATCGATTTTGTGATTGAGCGCCTGCGCGTGTAGGGAGACTGCACTTGCCACGGCGAGCGCTAATGAAATCTTATTGGACATCGCCTTACTGCACATATGTCGCCGTAATCGTCACTTGGCCTGTATCCTGATCGACGTAACGCGCGCTGGCCGAACCTTGCGTGCTCACCGAGAACATCACCGGTTCCAACCCGCCTTGCTCGATTCCCATCCGCCCGCCGTTTTCCACTAGTACGACTCCCGCGGACGACGCGCCCACCACAGGACCATGCTCTTCCTGCGG
>Ga0070683_100000934_pt1 | contig 21730 bp, 21 predicted proteins | sample KBSC713LmetaG_FD_64662 | JGI IMG/M metagenome (GOLD analysis project Ga0070683, IMG submission 64662) | Corn rhizosphere microbial communities from Kellogg Biological Station, Michigan, USA - KBS C7.1-3L metaG | ecosystem: Host-associated > Plants > Roots > Rhizosphere ... | reverse complement strand
CGCCGAGCACGGACGAGCGGCCACGGCGGGAGGCCGCCGGCGGGCCACGGCAAGCTCGACCGTGACAATGCCGACCGGCTGGTGCGATGACCTGGCCGCCGGGAACGAGGGTTCCGGACGTCGTGCAGCACCAGGCCGAGATCACATCACCGCGTGTGAACGTGGACAACGCGCCCGCGGTGCGAAGGCCGTCGGGGGCTCTCAGGCGGCTCCACGGAACCGGAGGCGAGAGCCGGAGCAGCGTCTGGCTGGGCAGGTTCATCAGTCCTACGCGCGACCAGCGCGCCGACCGCAGCGCCGGCACGGCCCGCTGGCACGACCAGCCCGGCCACCGCCGCCATCATCGGTCCCGTCGTCCCGTCCATGGCGGGCCGGCCTCGATGATCTTCCGTCCGCTCGGCTACGCCGCCTTGAGGTCGTCGGCCAACTCCTGCTCCTGCTCCCTCGACAACGAGGTCTTCAGAATCCGGCCGCCGAACGGCTTGAGCGCATCGGTGAACTTGTCCTCGGTACGCTCCCCGCTCATGATCACGACAGCGGCCTTGCCCGGGCTCAGTAGCGACTGAACACGATCCCGGAACGCCCTGTCGATGCCCACCTTGCTCAACTTGCCGAACAACGCACCGAGGGCGCCACCGAGCACCACCCCGGCGACGGGAACCAGGAACAACAGCCCGAACAGAGCCCCCCACAACGCCCCACCCGCCGCCGACCCGGACACGACCTTGGTGGGCGTGTCCACATGACTCTGCCCATCGGAGTCCACGGTAACCACCGCCAGACCGGTGAGCTCGACGATGTGATCCCGCTGCAACTCCATCACCTGCGCGTAGGAACGCCTCGCGGTCTCGTGATCGTCGTACCCGACGATGATCAAGTCGGACATGCCGATACCTCCGTTCTCGGCTTCCTCGACGTCCCGGTACCGCGGCGTCGTACCGTTGCCAAACCCCGAGCCACAGTGGACCGTTCGCCGCTGATCACCCGCACCCTAGGCAACGATCGGGACCAAGGTCTTCATCCGCCGCGGATGATCCCGCCGCCCGACCCGAAACCGACATTCGGCACGCTCGGGCATCCTCACGGACCAGCCGGACCTGGACCAGGTCGCGGCTCAAGCAGCCGCTGACCAGGTCGAGCAGAGCCCGCATCTTCACGCCGCGCTTGGGGTATGTCCAGGCAGTGAGCCGGTCATCGGCTCCCACGGTGAGGAGGCAGGCGGGACGTGGGTGGCACCGAGAAAGGGGAGTACGTCACTTGGTTGCGGGACCAGTCGATGCTGGCGAATGCGGAGCGGATCGCCGGCCGGTTTTCCGGTGTGCCGGGTATGGGGCAGGCTCCGTTCGGTGACCCGAACCCCTCGGCGGTCGGCCGATCGTCGGTGTGGTTCACCGCGTACCCGCCGTCGATGATCACTAAGCCGGGTCACACCTTCCTGGGCACCCTGGGCGACGAGGACCTGTGGCGTGCGTTCGCGGCGATGGGCATCACGGCCGTGCACACCGGTCCGTTGAAACGGGCTGGCGGAATCTTCGGCCGCGAGCCGACGCCGAGCGTCGACGGGCATTTCGACCGGATCAGTACCGAGATCGACGAGGTGTTCGGCACCGAGCCGGAGTTCCGGCGGATGTGTGAGGTCGCGGCCGCGCAGGGCGGGGTGGTCATTGACGACATCGTGCCCGGGCACACCGGCAAGGGCCCGGACTTCCGGCTGGCCGAGATGAAGGTCGGCGACTATCCCGGCATCTACCACATGGTGGAGATCCCTGCGGAGGACTGGCATCTGCTGCCCGAGGTGCCGGCCGGTCGGGATTCGGTCAACCTGGACCCGGAGGCGGAGCGCCGCCTGCAGGACGCCGGATACATCGTGGGCCGGCTACAACGGGTCATCTTCCAGGAGGACGGGGTCAAGGACACCAACTGGAGCGCGACCGCGGCGGTCACCGGCGTCGACGGCGTCGTCCGGCGCTGGGTCTACCTGCACTATTTCAAGGACGGCCAGCCCACGATCAACTGGCTGGACCCAACGTTCGCCGGGATGCGCCTGGTCATCGGCGATGCCCTGCACTCGCTGGGCCACCTCGGCGCGAGGGCGCTGCGCCTGGACGCCAACGGTTTCCTGGCCGTGGAGAAGAACCCGCGGCCCGGTGCACCGGCCTGGTCTGAAGGACATCCACTGTCCGAGGCGGTCAATCAGTTGATCGCCAGCATGGTCCGCAAGGTCGGCGGGTTCACCTTTCAAGAGCTGAATCTGGCCATCGACGACATCAAGCAGACCTCCCAGCGCGGCCCGGACCTGTCCTACGACTTCGTCAACCGGCCGGCGTATGTACACGCGCTTGCCACCGGTGACACCGAATTCCTGCGGCTGACCCTCAACCTGGCGTTACGGCTCGACCTCCAACCGGCCCGCCTCGTCCACGCGTTGCAGAACCACGACGAGATGACGTATGAACTGGTGCACTTCGCCGGCCCGCACCGCGATGACACCTTCCCGTTCCGCGGCGGGCAGATGCGCGGCGGCGACCTGGCGGTCACCGTGCGCCAGGAGCTGATCGAAAGGCTCACCGGACCGGCCGCCCCGTACAACAGCATCTTTACCACCAACGGCATCGCCTGTACGACGGCCACCATCATCACCGCGACCCTCGGCCACCGGGACCTCAGCCGCCTGACCCTCGAACAGGTCGAGACGATCAAACAGGTCCACCTGCTCCTGGCCATGTTCAACGCCCTGCAGCCGGGCGTCTTCGCCATCTCCGGCTGGGACCTGTGCGGGATGCTCACCCTCTCCCGGCAGCAGATCGCCGATCAGCTGTCCCGCGGCGACACCCGCTGGATCCACCGCGCCGCCTACGACCTGATGGATTACCGCCCCGAGGCCATCGAGTCGTCATCCCAGATCCCGCGCGGCACGGGTCTCTACGGATCACTGCCCCGCCAGCTGGAGGACCCGAACTCGTTCGTCTCCCGGCTCGCCGGCATCCTGCGCGCCCGAACCCACCACCGGATCGCCACCAGCGTTCAGCTTGACGTACCGGCCACCGGCAACCCGGCCGTCCTGGCAATGATCCACCGCCTCGACACCGGCCGCGTGCAGGCAACCGTGCTCAACTTCGCCGGCCGCACCCTCACCGACCGGGTGGCCAGCGAACATCTGCCCGCCGCCGCCCAGGTGACCGACATGCTCACCGGCAATGTCCTCACCGAAGTCGACCACGACCACGCCTGCACCATCACGCTGCAACCGTACGAAGGCCTCTCGCTGCTCATCGGACCATCATCGCGATAACAACCCCAGCGCCTCCGGCGGGCCGCTGGGGACTATCAAGAAAACGGTGTAACTCGATCTTGTTGAAGGGCTAGTTGCGGCCCGCGGACAGGCGTCCTTCGAAGGCGAGTTCGAAGGCGATCTTCAGCGCGTACTCGTAGTAGCCGAAGGCCGCGTCACCCAGCGACCACGTCGCCTGGCCGGCCGCGAAGCAGTACCACAGGCGGGGCCGGGCCGGGCGGTGCAGCCGTACCCCGGCCACGATTGCCGCCGCCGAGGCGAGCCCGATCGCGTCGTAGTAGGCGTTGCTGTACCACCGGTCGTCCGGCACCAGGAAGTAGCCGGCCAGCGCTGCCGCCCCGGCCAGCAGCCACGCCCGCCACCACCACGCGTGATCACTGTTTCGCGCGGCATCCAGGCTGTCCACTGCCGATGATCAAACAGGTCGCGTTCGGTTGCGGAAAGAGAGCAGCGCCGCGCGTGACGCTTCACCTCTACATGGTGAGCTGAGCGAGGTGAAACTCGTAGTGCTGAGCCGGGTAGTGATAGATGTCCAGGAGGCTCATCCGGTCGGTGAAGAACGGATCCCACCGAGACGGGAACGCCATCGTGCGCTGAAGATCGACTTCCGTTGCTTGGGCTAGCCGTCTGCTGAGCGTCGCCGTGACGTTGGTGAACATGCTGTTGAGGCGCCGTAGGGTGGCGCCCCGGCCGCCCACGACCGAGGCGACGTAGTTCATAACGTGGAACGGACGCGCACATGCGTTGAGGGTGGCGGCGAACCCGTGCTGAAGTGGGCGGGGGAGTCGGCTGATGATCCAGACGAGGGGCATCAGATTGCGTACCACCAGATAGCCGAGCAGGAGATGAAACAGCATCTCGCGGTTGGTCCACCGGGTCCCATTCGTCCGTTGCCGAAGCGTCTGTGGCGTCGCGGTGTCAAGCAGCGCGCGGTATGCGACAGGGGCGCCGGCCAGCTCACGGGCCACCTTTTCTCGGTCAGTTCCAGCCACAGCGGACCTCCCCGCGGGGTTGCTCCCGATCTTTCCGGTACCTAGCATTACCATATATAGTAACGCTACTGTCGTCAAAGGTCCTCGGCATGGCATCGCAATGGGCGGCTCGTGCACCACCCTGCACACGGCCTTCTACGTTGAAAACGGTATCCGTCGAGCGCGGAGGTCGATCGCCCAGCGGTGTCCATGGCTGAACTGCGGGCGCTCAGTGATGCCTACACGGGCGGCGGGGTCCGCCTGCACGAGCCGGTGTGGACCACGCGGTTCCGCCTCCACCACCGGGCCGCTGCGCGCTACCGATCCGGCGGGGTGTTCCTTGCCGGGGACGCGGCCCACGTGCACAGCCCGGCGGGCGCGCAGGGCATGAACACCGGCATTCAAGCTGCTTGTGCGTCCCGACGGCCACGTCGGATACCGCGCCAACGGATCCGATCGGCAGGGGCTGTTTGCCTATCACCGCCGTTGGGTGTCGATCACAAACGAACAAGGCGCCTAGCGAAAGCACACTCCACCGGCGGCGAGCCGTCGAGCGCCTTACCGCGACGGGTTGCTCGGGAGCCGACGAGATCCGCCGCGCGAACTATCCGCTTTCCCGTGCGGCGAACCCGGTCGGCTCATGACAGAACCAACGTCGACATATAGTATCGCTACCTATGAAGGCCGAAGTGCTCAAGGGACATCTTGACGGCCTCCTGCTAGCCACGCTGGAGGGCGGTCCGCAGCACGGATACGCGGTGATCGACCTCCTGCGGCAGCGCACCGGCGGATCGCTCGATCTGCCGACCGGCACGGTCTATCCGGCGTTGCACCGGCTTGAACGGTCTGGTCTGATCAAGAGCTCATGGCTTGAGACTCGCCCGCGCCCGCGCCGGGTCTACCGGCTGACGGCGGCCGGTCGACGAGCCTTGACCGAAAGCCGCACGACGTGGGCCGAGTTCTCCGCGGCGGTCTCCGCGGTCTTGGATGCGCCGATGTGAACACCGCTCCGATGGCACCGGACCTCGACCCGGCCGAGCGATACCTTGATGAACTGGCTCGGGCGTTGCCCGGTTCGCGCCGGCTCAAGGCGCCCATTCTCGACGAGGTGAGTGATGGCCTGGCCGAGTGCGTGGCAGAGCATCGGTCGCAGGGCGAGGACGCCGAGACGGCGGCGCGCTCGGCGGTCGCGGAGTTCGGTGACGCAGCCGACCTCGCCCGGGCGCTGGCCCGCGAAATGGCCGGCACCTTCGCGCACCGCCTCGGTCTGGCGCTCATCTTGACTGGTCCGGTCATCGGGCTCGGATGGCTGACGGCCTTCGCCATCCACTCCGGCGACGATCCTCTGGACCAGTTGCGACCGGTGCTTGCCTGGCTTCCCGGCTACCACCTGCTCATGGTGGGTGTCGTCGGGACCGCGGTGCTGGCGACGGCGGCCGGCGGCGGTCCGGCCTCACGCATAGTGTCGGTCAGCCCGTGTCGCGCGGCCGCCGCCGCGATGGCCGCCGCGGTCGGCTGCGTCGTGCTCGACGCGATGCTCCTCACCCACCTCGTGACGCTGACCGTCGACAATCATTTTCCGTTTGACCTTGCGCTGATCCCAGCCGCGCTGAGTGCGGTGCGGCTCGTGCTCGTGGCCACTGCGGCCTATCGTTGCTCGGCAATCCGATCGGCGGGCGCGGCGACCTGAAAACGGCCATGGTTGGCGGCCAACCGGGCCGCTTCGAGACGCCGGACTTCGACGAAGGGGATCAGGCGATCAGCAGGCGACTGTCCAGCTCTGCTGCGTCGAGGTGCAGGAGATCGCGGTTGCGTTCTTCCCACTGGCCGGATGCAAGATCAATACGCAGATTGCGCATTGCCCGCTGCTCGGCGTCCGGTCCGACTCGGGCCCAGATCGACATTCCGCGGCGGACATGATCGTCGAGGTAGGCCTCGGGCCGGCGCCAGTAAGCCTCGTAGAAGCCGTCAGCGCAGTCCCGTGGGATGGGCACCGGTTCGGTCCGGGCGCCGATCGCGCCGGCCAGCTCGGCCAGGGAAGGCCGGCCGGCCCAGAGGCGGGCGTGCTCAGGTAGGTAATCGCGGGTCAGCCAGAACCGATCAGGGTCACTCGCATCGTGCGTGAACACCACCACGCGGCGCGCGACGCGCCGCATCTCGTGCAGGCCCCCAATCGGGTCCTGCCAATGATCGACGGTGGCAAGCGCCATCGCCGCGTCGAAGGACTGGTCCTCGAACGGCAGGCGCTCCGCAGCGGCTGCCACACACGGCGGCGAGCCCGCGGGGCGCTGCGCCCGCATGACCGCCGACGGCTCCACCGCGGTGACGTCGCGGTCGCAGGGCTCATAGGACCCGCTGCCGGCCCCGACATTCAGCACGGTCCGAGCATCGCCGAGCGCAGCCCAAATCTGTTCGGCGATCCGCGGCTCGGTGTGCCGCGTCGAGGTGTAGGTCGTTCCGATCGTGTCGTACAAGTGCGCCCTGGACATCAGACCTCCACCTCGGGCAGCCGATCATGAGCCACCTGCTGCCCGATGTATCGAACCGATCGAACCCAAATGATGCGGCCACGCCCACGGCGATGAGCGTATGACCTGGCGCATTTGCAGAGCCGCCGGCGCGGTCGCGGCCACATGATTGTCGTCCAGCCTCGACGAATAGCGCAGGACCAGAAGGCCGTCAAGGTCGGTCGGTAGCACGAGGTCCGCGTCGCGGCGCACGAGAAGGAACGTCCTATCGCCACCGAGACCGGCCATGAAATACCCGGCCTCGAACAAAAGGTTGTCGCGCGGAGAGGTCCCGATGCGATTTCGCTGAACCACGAGATCATCGGGCGTCAGTACGAAGGCCGCGAAGTCGGTCGACTCAGCGACTCGACCCAGCGTCGCTATGACGTTCGCCGTAGGAAGAAATACGCCTTGGTTCCATACGGTAACCTCGGCGTGGTTCTCCAGGTTGAACTGGAGTGATTCGGCAATATGCAGGCCCTCCGTCGAAGATCCGATGAAGACCCGCGGCCGGTCGGGGTTCGACATTTGCTTCCCTTCCAGGTGTCGGTTTGTTGTGTTGCCAGCGCGTTCAACGGATGGCTCACCACCTGGATCCGGTTTCAGTAGAGGGCTGTACCGCCTTTGTACGGCTTGCGACTTGGACGTTTTTTGGACGTGCGTCCCGCACGCCGCGCTCGTTGATGCAGTGTCGACGCCGACGAGGAGGTGTGGTGGCAAATTACGACGGCGACACTCGACCGGCCCGGCACCGGGCGCAAAGCGGCTCCCCACGTCGCGAACTGGCCGACGCCATGATCCAGATCAAGATCGGTGCGGGCAGTCCGTCGCTTGAGAGCATCTCTGAACGTACTTATGCCTTATATAGGGAAACATCCCATTTAGGTGCTTTGCGATACGATTCGGTCCATCGCAACACCGTGCAGAAGGTGTTCTCGACCACCGATCCCAGCATTCCCGGCTGGAAAGCGTTCCGCAGCGTGCTGTGCGTTCTGGGAAAGACCCAGGCCGAAGCCGACGACATCAAGGTCCTGTGGAGCGCCGCGAAGCGCGCCGAGAAGGAGCAGGGCGAAGCGACGCAGGAAATCGATCGATCGGCCGTCAGGGTTCACGACCATTCACCATTGGTGATCGAGGCCATCGAGGCGCTGCGGGATGGACGAGCGGGCGAGGCCGTGCGAGACCTGCAAAAGGCGATGGGTGTCCTGCTGTCGGAGGCGGGCTTTCCACCTCGCCACGTCGCGGCGGTCGGCCAAACGTTATTCGATGCACAGGTCATGCAGGGTCGATGGACGGATGCAGCCGTCACGGCCCGCAGGACTTTCCTCGTCACATCCTCTCCGGGACTGGCGGTGCGGCATTGGCTCGTTATGGCCGGATCGGCCCTGGCTACCGGTGGTCCGCCGCCGGGACTGGCGATGATCCGGGACGCACTTGACGCGCCGACACCAGCGGCTCCGGCCGACCGGCTGGCACCAACTGTCCGCCATTGCCTGCTGTATCTGATCGAGGAGGTAAGGCCCAGCCCTGTGCGGCCGCGGGAAATGCGCGCCGACTTGGCCCGGATGTTGCTCCGTGTGCAGGCCGCAACATCCGTGTTCGGGCCGGACGATCGGCGCAGTTTCGAGACCCGATTCGATCTCTGTGCTCTGTTGCTGGCGACCGTTGGCAGTGACGACGAACGACTCGCCCGGGAACGAACTCATCTGTTCAACGACTTGGCCGAGCAACTGACCGATGCCACCGGCGCCATCCTTGCCCTCCGGTATCGGGCAGCCCGGCTTGGCGGCACCAGAAACCTCGAGGACATACGTGCACTGCTGTTCCCCGACGGGGAGCTTGCGCCGGCGTCGCGGTTGAGCGTCGAATTCGCGCTGACACTCTGCGCATATAGCGAAGTGCGGCGGCTTGAGGGAAGCGCGGCCGAGGTCGCCGCAACGGCCAATGACCTGGAGACCGTGGCCAAACAGTTGCTGCATGCCGCCGCTGAAATGCGCCGGGGAGTCGATCTCCGGTGCGACGAGCAACCTCATCATGATCAATGGAGGCATCACGCGGACGGGCACCTGGTTTGACGGCGGGCTCGCCGCGTAGACGGCGACGCTGATGATCGTATGACTCCGGCCGGGGAGCCGTTGACGACTGCGGGCGCGGCTGCCCCCAAGATCGCCGTGGTTACGCCGGCGGGCGCAGGCCGGCGTCGCGCAGGAAGGTCAGCACCGCCGCGACCCGCCGGTGGATGGCCTGTTCGCCGCTCAGGTCCAGTTTGGTGAAGATCGCGTTGACGTGTTTCTCCACGGAGGACTCCGACAGTCTCAGGCGGGTGGCGATGCCGGCGTTCCCGCGTCCCTGCGCCATCTCGCGCAACACGTCGAGCTCACGCGGGGTCAACGTCGCCAGCCGCGACTCGCGCAACCGGGCACGCCGGGCGACCAACGCCTCCACCACCAACGGGTCGATCACCGATCCCCCGGCGGCGACCTGACGCAGCGCCGATAGCAAATGCTGCAGATCACCGACGCGGTCCTTGAGCAGGTAGGCCAGCCCGGCGGTGCCGTTGCGGAACAGCTCGAACGCGTACGACTCGTCAGCGTATTGCGACAGCACCACCACGCCCACCTGCGGGTCACCGGCCTTGATGACGTGTGCCGCGTCGATGCCCTCCATGGCGGGGGCGTCACCGTGCTGGCCGGCCGAGCCCGCCGGGGGCATCCGGATGTCGGTCAGGACCGCCTGCGGACCGGCTCGCCGTACCGCGTCGAGCAGTTCGGGGGCCGACCCGACGGCGGCGAGCACCGTCACCTCGCCGGAGTCCTCCAGCAGGCGTCGGGTGCCCTCGCGGACCAGATAGTTGTCGTCGGCGATGACGATGCGCATGGGTTCAGTCATGGGCGTCCTCCTGCCAGGCGAGCGGGATCTCGCCGCGCAGCGTTGTGCCCCGGCCCGGCGCGCTGGTGACGGCGAACGTCCCGTGTACCACCGACATCCGGTCGGCCAGGCCGGACAGCCCCAGGCCGCGGGCCGCGGACTGGTCGAAGCCGCAGCCGTCGTCGCTGACCTCGACGACCAGCCGGCCGTTCGGCTGGGCCAGGCCGACGGTCACCCGGCCGGCGCAGGAGTGCTTGACGGCGTTGGTGAGCGCCTCCGACAGCAGGTACCAGGCGGCGGTCTCGACGTGCGGCGCGTACCGGACGCCCCGCAGACTGGTCTCCGCCTCGATCACCACTTCGACCGGGAGCCGGCCGGCGTGGCCCTCAAGGGCGTCGAGCAGACCCTGGTCGGCCAGCACCGGTGGATGGATCGAGTGCGCGAACTCCCGCAGTCCGGCCAGCAACGCGCCGAGGTCGCGCTGAAGTTCCTCGAGCGCCTCGCCGGCACGGGGGTCGCCCCGGCGCAGGCGTTCCCGGGCCATCGCCAGCTTCGCGATGCTCACCACCAGGTCCTGCTGGACACCGTCGTGCAGGTCGCGCTGGATCCGCTGCCGTTCGGTGTCCTGGGCACGCGCCAGGCGGGCCCGCGATCGGGTCAGCTCGCCGGCCTGCCGGCGGATGACTTCCAGCCGGTTGGCCAGTTCTGCGGCGAGATACAGGTTCCGCACGGCCGTGGCGACCTGCCCGGCGAGATGGCCGAGCAGCGCGCGGTCCTCGGCCAGGAGCAGACCGTCGGGTCGCGGGCCGCACTCGATCCGCCCGATCTCGGCGTCGGCGTGGGTCAGCGGCACGACGAGCGCGGGCTCGTCCACGCCGTCCCCCGATACCCCGGCCAGTGGAGCGCTGCCCGGCAGGTCGAGCATCACCCGCGCCCACTGCAGCCCCAGGCCATGGCGGACCACGTCGGCGAGCTCGGGCAGCAACTCGCCCGGGCCGGGCGAGGACTCCAGCGTCGCCCCGAATCGGGCGAGCACCTCGTAGCCGTCCAGTCGGGCACCGAACACCCACCGGTCGGCCCACCGTTCCAGCCGGCGCCAGACCGGCTGGAACAGCAGCGTGGCACACACCGCGAGCAGGACCACCACGCCGGTGGCCAGGTACTGCCCGGCCAGCACGCCCAGCGCCCCGGCTATCGCGACGTAGACCAGCGCGATGAGGCCCATGAGCGTGCGGTACACCATCAACCGGGGCAGCGGCCGGTCGATGCCGAAGATGCCGTCGTAGAACACCGAGACGACGAACGAGCCGAGGATCAGCACCAGGGCCAGCGGCCACACGATCCACGCGAGCAGGATCGCCTGGGACGGATCCAACACGGTGGCGGTCGCCATCAATGGGAGGATCACGAACAGCGCCGCCACCAGACCCAACAGCAACCAGCGGATCCGACGTCGGTCGGACGGCCCGTAGCCGCGGTATCGCAGGGCGAGCATGACCAGCCCGATCGCCGCCCATACCGCGAACGACGAGTAGGCAAGGCGAACAGCCGGGGCCAGCGGTGCGGCGCCCGGCCAGTACAACGGGCTGGCGATCGTCGGGGTCTGCTGGTCCTGCCAATCGGTGGGCAGCGTCGGGTTCGACACCGCGTCCAGCGGCGGCAACAGCAGGCCCATCAGCACCGCGATCCGCAGCGTCCACCGGGCGGCGCGCCCGTCCGCGACGCCAGTCGGGAACAGCCCGATCGTGCCGGCCCCGGCGACGATGTTGGCGTTGGCGACCCAGCCCCACACCAGCGCAACAATCCAGGCCCATGACCACCCACCCACCTCGGGCAGGACGGCGTCGCCGAGCGTGCTGTCAATCACGTTCAGGGCTCCGCCCGCGAGCAGCCACCCCGACATGGGGTGATCGGGTCGCCAGAGCGCCGCGGCCACCCCAACCGCGTAGAACGGACCCGATCCGAGCAGCAGCCACACGGCGGGCGACGAATTGCCCGTCGCCAACTCGATCGCCACGGCCGCGGCCAGCGCGCTTCCGCTCGTGACCGCAAGCACGGCGGATACCGGCCGCATTGCCACAGTCTGAGCCGCCCGGCCGCCGCCGGGAAGGAGGATCTCCACAACCGCGGTGGCGGTGTTCCTCACCCGGGCGGGTGGACAGCCTGGTGTCGGGCGGCCCGGCCCGGATTTAGCGTCGGGCGGCACGAAGACCAGCGCAAACGCAAGGAGCGAACGGATGAGTACGCAAGCCGACGCCGTCATCGGAGAACCCGCCACGTCGCCGCCACCGGCGGATCGCGGTCCCCGCGCCTCGCTGCAGGTGCTGCGGGTCGTCGCCGTCCTGCACTCGCTCGCGTTCCTCGGCCAACCGGTATTCGCCGGCGGGTACCTCATGGGCGACGTCGACTCGCTCACCCTGCACGACATCAACGCCTTCGTCATCACCGGCCTGGACCTCGCCCAGCTCACCTGCGCGGTGATCTACTTCTGGGGCGGGCGCGGGCGGGCGTGGCCGATCTGGGCCAGCCTCGCGGTCGCAATGGCCGTCGAGGTCCAGGTCGGCATGGGGTACGAGCGCCTGCTCGTGGTGCACTTGCCGCTCGGGGTGTCACTCACCGTCGGGCAGATCCTGATCACCATCGGGCTGTTCGGCGCCGGCGCCGCGTCCGCCCGGCCGCGCCGCTCCCGTCGCTCCCGCCCCACGCCGCCTGCGGACGGTGCGCGGTGAAGCGGCGACACGCCCTCGGGGCGCTCGGATTGTCCGCGCTCGGCGCGGCCAGCTTCGGCGGCCTGGCCCTGGCAGTCCCGCGCGGGCAGACCGGTGAACTGGTGCACAGCCGGGTTCCGCTGCCCCGGCGGTTCCAGGTGCCGCTGCCCATCCCCGTGGTCGCCCGGCCGGTGCGCACCGACGCGACCACCGACTTCTATGAGATCGTCCAGCGGGAGGCGGACCAGGAGATCCTGCCCGGAGTGCACACCCGCGTCCTCGGCTACGACGGAACGTTCCCCGGCCCCACGCTGGTCACCCGCAGGGGACGCCGGGCCGTGGTCACCCACCGCAACGACCTGGCCGTACCGGTCGCCGTGCACCTGCACGGCGGGCACACGCCCGCGGACAGCGACGGCTACCCGACCGACCTGATCCAACCCGGCGGCCGGCGCGACTACACCTACCCGACGCGGCAGCGGGCCGCGACCCTGTGGTACCACGACCACGCGATGGACTTCACCGGTCCGCATGTGTACCGGGGGCTCGCCGGTTTCCACCTCGTCACCGACGACGAGCAGGGCGCGCTCGGTCTGCCGTCCGGTGAACGGGACATCCCGCTAATGATCAGCGACCGTTCCTTCGACGAGGACGGCTCGTTCTCCTACCCCGCGAACCACCACGGTGGAGGCGTCGACGACGCGCACATGGCCGGGGTTCTCGGCGACGTCGTCCTGGTCAACGGTGCGCCCTGGCCGGTGCTGGAGGTCGCGGCCGCCCGCTACCGGCTGCGGCTGCTCAACGCGTCCAGCGCGCGCCGTTACCGACTGGGCCTGGACCCGGTCCGGACGCCGCTGGTGCAGATCGGATCGGACGGCGGCCTCCTGGAGCAGCCGATCGAGCACTCCACCGTCCTCCTCGCCCCCGGCGAGCGGTGCGAGGTCGTCGTCGACTTCGCGGCGTTCCCCCTCGGCACGGACGTCACACTGCGCGACGGCCTCGCAAGCGGACGCACCGCCGACGTGATGCGCTTCCGCGTCACCGGTCGCGGCCACGACGACAGCCGGATCCCGCAGCAACTGAGCCGGATCGAGCCGCTGCGGGCGGACCAGGCGGTGCGGACCCGCACCTGGACCTTCCGGCGGGCGCCCACCGGCGAACACCCGGGCTGGCTGCTCAACGGGCGTGCCTTCGACCCCGACCGCATCGACGCGGACGTGCGACTCGGTGAGATCGAGGTGTGGCGGTTCCAGTCGGACCTGCACCACCCAGTCCACGTGCACCTCGACCCGTTTCAGGTGCTCTCCCGGCGCGGCGCGGGCCCCGGCCCGCTCGACAAGGGCTGGAAGGACACCGTGGACCTCGCGCCCAGCGAGTCGGTCGATGTGGCCGTCCGGTTCGCCGACTACCCGGGCCGATATCTGCTGCACTGCCACAACCTCGAGCACGAGGACATGGCCATGATGGCCGCGTTCCGGACCACCTAGACGCTTCCCTGCTTCCCCGCACACCTACCAACCGAGGGTGTAGTCAGCTATGGCAACGACCGACCACACGGACACCTCCGCGCTCGCACGCGACCTCCGCCCGGCCGGCATTGCGGGTTGGGTGGCCACCGCGTTGCTGTTCACCGGGGTGATCACCATGTCGTCCGGGGGCGCGCCCGAGCCTCCCATGGATGCCCCGGCCGCGGACGTCCAGCGGTACCTGGAGACCCGCCCCGCCACACCCCTTGCCGTCGGGTCCTATCTTCTCGTCCTCGGCCTGTGCGCGCTGTTGTGGTTCGTCTGCGGCCTGTCCGCCGCACTGCGCCAGCGTGGCGTACGCCCCGGATGGCTCCCAACGGTCGTGGTGGTATCGGGCACCGCCGCCGTCGCCGCCCTCCTGCTCGGGGCAACGCAGGCCGGCGGGCTCCACGGCGCCGACGGGCTGGACATCCAGGTCGCCCAGTTCGCGTACGACCTGGGCAACATCACGTTCGCCAACGCATGGGTGGCTCTGGGCAGTCTCGGTCTCGCCAGCGGGTGGGCCATCCTCGCTGAGCGGGCAGAGCCCGGCTCGCCCGACTGGCCCGACTGGCCCGCCTGGCTCGGCTGGTGGGCGCTGGCCGCCGGTGCCGGGTTCCTGGTGGCCCGCATCATGTGGACGACATGGGTCTGGGTCATCCCCTACCTGCCGTTCTGGCTGTGGGTACTCGTCGTCTCCACCCGGATGCTGCGCCGACCCACTGTCCGTCTCCACCCCCCATCGAACCAAGGAGAAACGCCATGACCAGTACCTCCCCGACGGCTGTCCGACCCGCGCATCTGCCGACCGCTCCGGCCGTCATCTTTGCCGTCCTCGGGCTGCTCGACATCGGATTCCTCGGTGTCGTGGGCTCCTCGATCGCCCCACCGCTCGCCATCAGCATCGTCGTCGCGCTGCTCGGGCTTGTCACGCTGGCGGCCCTGGTCCCCGCGCGGCGGGGCAGCCGACCGGCCCTTGTCACCGCGGTTACCGCCCGGGTCATCTCCGCGATCCTCGCTTGCGGCGCGTTCATCGCCGGCGCACCGGTCTGGATCATGGCCGCCGAAGGATCCTTGATCGTCGCGACGATCATCGCAGTGGTTCTGCTGCGCCGGCGTCCGCGGCCACACGGAGTCTGACCATGGGCCGCATCCGCTTCATCGTGATCGGGGCGGTCCTCGGCGTTGCCTGGGCGGCCAGCCTGCGCGGCTTCATGCAGCAACTGGCCGGCCTGGACTCGAGGTTCACCTTCACCGGCACCTTCGGCATCATCCTGCCCACCGGCACCATCGTCGGCGCCCTCCTTGGCTGGGCCGAGTACCAACACCGCGCCGGCCACCAGTACCGGCTGCTCATCCTGGCTCCGCTGCTGATCGGTGTCATTCCGGACCTCGCCACCGCGACCGCGGACCCCAGCCCGATCGCCCTCGCCCTGCTCGCCATGGCGGGCGGCTATGCCGTCTCCGGCCGTGGCCCGCTCTGGACGCGGATCGCGGCCGGCATCGTCAACCTCGCTGGCGTCGCCGTCACCTTCCTGGCTCCCAAGCCCTCCCCGGACCTCAGCACCGCCACGCCGCACGGTCTCTGGTTCGACACGCTGGGGGCGTCCCTCGGCGTGGTCCTCGCCCTCGCCTGCTGCATCCCGATGCGCCGCCCGTCCCCACCTGCGGTGTAACGCCGAACACCAGTCGGAACAACCAGCCCGGCCCTCAGACTGGTTTCGTCCCGCAGTCGTTGCGGTGTCGGCACTGCCTCGGCAAATCAGTGCGAGCTGGGCGCAGCCGCACGCAGCAATGGCTGGGGCTCGGCTCACGCCGCGCGAGGTATGCGTCGCCGACGCCGTCAACGACGCCGCGCAACAATTGGAGGTTCACCTCGCAGACGAGGGCGGTGGACTGTTGCGCGAGGCGGTGGAACGGGCAGTTGCCCAGCGCCAGGGTGGCGTCGTCCTCCGAGCGCCGTGGCTCGTAGCCGGCTTCCTCCAGCGCCGCGAGCAGGTTGTCGGCGTCCGCGCCGATGGTCTGACCGGCCTGATAGGCCACGCGTGGCAGCACCTCCTGTACGGGTGCGCCACTGTCGATCGACTCGGCCACGGCCTCGGCGAGCAACCCGCCCACCAGGTCGTAGTGCCGCTCGGGCACCGATACCGCGGTTTCGCCCTCGGCCCGCCGGTACAGCTTGGTCGGGCGACCGGCGCCGGGGCCGGATCGGCCCGGCGGCCGGCGGTACTCGACGCTCAGCAGGCCGTGATCGGCGAGCCGGTCAAGGTGAAAGGCGGCGACCCGCCGGCTCACGCCAAGGGCATCCGCCGCCGCGTCGCGGCTGAGCGCCGTCGCCGACCGGGCGACCAGGTTGAATACGGCTCGGCGGGTCGGATCGTCGAGGGCGGCCACGGCGGCGATGCGCTCGGGCAGCGGATGCGGGGCCATGACTCCAGTGTAAAGCGAAAACATCTTGACTTTAGAAGTGTGGAGTCATAGCGTTCTAACAGACGTACAACACACTTTTAGAAACGGGAGCGTGTCATGGTCACAAACGCACCGGGCGCATCGAGGATCGCTCGGCTGACGGAACGGACAGGGGACCCGGCCCACCAGGCATTCCTCTTGCTGCGCACCGTCTTCACGGTGGCGCCGATCGTGTTCGGCCTGGACAAGTTCGCCAACCTGCTGACTGACTGGCCGGCCTACCTGGCACCCGCTGTTGACCAGCTCGTCCCGGGGACCGCGCAACAGGCGATGTACGCCGTTGGCGTGATCGAAGTTGTCGCCGGGCTGCTGGTGGCGATCCGGCCGAAATACGGCGCAGTCGTGGTGGCCGCCTGGCTGGCCGGGATCATCGTCAACCTGCTGCTGCTCGGCGACTTCTACGACGTAGCGCTGCGTGACTTCGGCCTGCTCGTCGGCGCGCTCGCATTGTGGCGGCTGGCCAGCCGCCGCCTGGCCGATCCGGCCGATCCGCGCCGGTAGCGGCGCTGTGCCGGTCGCGACGCCAGCCGCGACGCGTTCGCCCGATCCAGCCGGAGGGCAGCCTGATGACCGCATTGGAACGTCTCTACGCCGAGTACGGCCAGAGTCCCTGGCTTGACAATCTCACCCGCGGGTACCTGCGCGACGGAACCCTGGGGCGCATGGTCGCCGACGGGATCCGCGGGGTGACCGCCAACCCGACCATCTTCAGCAAGGCAATCGTCGGCTCGGCCGACTATGACGAGCAGTTCGCGGCGCTGACCGCCGCCGGCCGCCCGCTGCCGGACGCCTACTGGCAACTCGTCGTCGACGACATCACCGCCGCGCTGGCCGTCTTGCGCCCGGTGTTCGATGCCAGCGGCGGCACCGACGGGTTCGCCTCGATCGAGGTGGCCGCCGAGCTGGCCAGCGACACCCAGGCCACGCTGGTGGCCGCCCGCGCGCTGCACGAGCGGATCGCCGCGCCCAACCTCTTCGTGAAGATCCCGGCGACCGCCGAAGGCGTCCCCGCTGTCCAGGCGATGATCGCCGAGGGCCGCAGCATCAACATCACCCTGATCTTCTCGCTGACCCGCTATGAACAGATCATCGAGGCCTACCTGTCGGGGCTCGAGTCCTTCGTCGAGCGGGGCGGCGACCCGTCCCGCGTACACAGCGTCGCCTCGTTCTTCGTCAGCCGGGTCGACACCGAGGTCGACCGCCGCCTGGAGAGGGCCGGTACCGGCGAAGCGCTGGCACTGCGCGGCCAGGCCGCGATCGCCCAGGCCAAGCTCGCCTACCGGCTGTTCCAGCAGCGTTTCTCCGGCAAGCGATGGCAACGCCTCGCCGATCTCGGGGCGCACCGACAACGGCCGCTGTGGGCCTCGACGTCCACCAAGAACCCGGCCTATCCCGCCACCCGCTACGTCGACGAGCTCATTGGCCCCGACACGGTCAGCACGTTGCCCGAGGCCACGATCGCCGCGTTCAACGACCACGGCACGCTGGCCCGCACCATCGACACCGGCGTGGATGAGGCGGTCGAGGCGATGCGCCGCCTCGCCGCCGTCGGCGTCGATCTGGACGACGTCGGGCTGAGCCTTGAAGACCAGGGGATCGCCGGGTTCCACGCGTCCACTCAGCAGGTCCTGGACGCGCTCGCGGCCAAGGCCCGTCAGCTCAGCCGCCGCTAAGATGGGCCGTTGAGATGGACTGGGCCGGATGGGCACTGTTCGGGCTGCTCGCCACCACGGCGCTGACCGCGGTGATGATCGCGGCCCAATTGGCCGGGCTTACCCGGCTCGACCTTCCTCTGGTGCTCGGCACGCTGACCACTGCCGACCCCGACCGCGCCCGGGTAGCCGGGTTCTTCATCCACCTCGCCGCCGGTCAGGGATTCGCCCTGGGCTACGCCGCCACATTCGCCCTTGTGCATCGGGCCACCTGGTGGCTCGGTGGACTGCTCGGCGCCCTCCACGTCGTCGTTGCGCTCAGCGTTCTCCTCCCGCTGCTGCCCGGCGTCCATCCCCGCATGGCCTCGCACCGGGCCGGGCCGGCCAGCACCGCCGCACTGGAGCCGCCGGGCCTGTTCGCCCTCAACTACGGCATCCAAACTCCCGCTGTCACGGTCGTCGCCCACCTCGTGTACGGCGTCGTTCTGGGACTCCTCCTGCAGGCGCGCTGACATGCGCCGGCCCTCGATGACCGGCGGCCCAGCCGGTGCGCCGATCGGCAGCTATGGGCTGCTGGGCGACACCCGGACGGCGGCCCTCGTCTCCGATGACGGCGCAATCGACTGGCTCTGCGTGCCCCGCTTCGACGGCGAACCCATATTTGGCCGGCTGGTCGGTGGGGCGCCGGCGGGAACGTTCCGGCTCGGCCCGGCCGGCCCCGCGACACTGGTGAAGCGACAGTACCGGCGGCACACCGCCACGCTGGAAACGACCTGGGCCGTCGGTGGCCACCGGCTCACCCTCGCCGAGGCAATGGTGGCCGAGGTCGGCGGCCGGCTCCTCCCCGCGACGCTGCTGGTGCGGCGCCTTACGGCCGAGACCGGGCCGGTCGACGCGGTCGTCGAGTTCGATCCCCGCCTCGGGGCAGAGCACCGCCTGCCCCGGGTCCGCCACCGCCGCCGGGCCGTCGTCTGCGAATGGGGGTCGCTCGCCGTGTCGCTGGGCTGCCCGCCCGAGCTCACCGTCGAACCGGGCAGACCCACTCTGGTCACCGTTGTACCCGGTCGCCCGGTCACCCTTGTGCTGGCCGTGGCCCGTCATGAGCCGCTTGTTCACGTGGATCCGGCGGCGGCCTGGGACCTCGTCCTCGACGACGAGACCCGCTGGCGGGCGTGGTCCGCCGAGGTCGACCAGTCGTTGCCCTTCCGCGAGCCCGTCGTGCGCAGCCTGCTGACCCTGCGGCTGTTGACCTACTCACCGTCGCAGGCACCCGTCGCCGCACCGACGACGTCACTACCCGAGGATCCCGGCGGCGTGCGCAACTGGGACTACCGCTACGTGTGGCCTCGCGACGCCAGCATCGGCATCGCCGCGTTCCTCGGCGTCGGCAAGATCCACGAGGCCCGCGGGTTCCTCGCCTGGCTACTGCACGCCAGCCGGCTGCAGCGGCCCCGCCTGCCGGTGCTGTTCACCCTGTACGGACGGCACGCGCCGCGCGAACGGGACCTTGCCGGTTGGAGCGGCTACGCCGGCAGCGTGCCGGTGCGAACCGGCAACGGTGCAGCCGAACAGCACCAGCTCGATGGCTACGGCTGGGTGGTCGACGCCGCCTGGGTGCTCGTGCAGGCAGGACATCGCCTGTACGCAGAGACCTGGCGGGCGGTGCGCGGCTTCGCCGACCTGGTAGCCCGACGCTGGCGCGAGCCCGACGCCGGCATCTGGGAGATCCGCGGCGACGCCGCGCACCATGTGCACTCCAAGCTGATGGGCTGGCTCGCCCTGGATCGAGCCCTGCGCATCGCCGACACTCATCGGCTGCCGCGTCGGCAACGACAGCGATGGCAACGGGAGCGAGACGCCATCGCGGCCGAGGTCCGGGTCCGCGGGTTCGACCCGGCACGGGGCACCTACGTGCGCAGCTACGGCTCCAGCGACCTGGACGCGGCGCTGCTCGTCCTGCCGCTGCTAGGTATCGACGACCTCGAGTCCCCCCGGGTGCACGGCACGATCGACGCCGTCCGCGACGAGCTGTCCGCCGGCGGCCCACTGTTGTACCGCTACCCGCCAGGACGCGACGGCCTGCCCGGCACCGAAGGCGCATTCCTACCCTGCTCGTTCTGGCTCGTCCAAGCCCTCGCCCGCATCGGACGCCACACCGAGGCAACCGAGCTGTTTCAATCGCTGCTCGAGCACGCCAGCCCACTCGGCCTCTACGCCGAGGAGATGGACCCGGCGACCGGCGCCCACCTTGGCAACTACCCGCAAACGCTGACCCACGCCGCGCTCATCCAAGCGGCTCTCGCCATCCGCGACGCCGGCCAACCTCGCCATCACCCGACCCCGGCCGTAGCCGCGGAGCACAGACCTGACCATTGACGGTCCCCAGCGAGACGAAAGGCGACCGTAGAACGGCCGAGCACGCGCGGGTGTTCCGGCCGAATCTTCGGCCGACGGGATGAGCTGCGGCCGAACCGCCTGCCATCGATCACCGGCAGCGGTAACGTGATCCCGTGCAGGGCCGCTCCGATCGTGTCCGGCTTGCCGAATTGGTCGCGGCAATGTCGCTCGGCGTCGACCTTGGCTTTGGGCAGCCGATGGAGCATGTCCTGCGCCAGTGCCTTATCGCGCTGCGAATCGCGGAACGAGCGGGGCTCCACGAGCCTGATCGTGCGACCGTCTACTACACGGCGCTGCTGATCAACGTCGGTTGTCATACCGACGCGCATGAGCAGGCGAAGTGGTTCGGTGACGACATCGCCATGAGGGCGACGAAGTACGACCACGGATTGCACAGCGCGCGCGGCGCCATCGCGACGTTTCGCCGGCTCGGCTCAGGCAGTCCGCTGATCCAGCGCTTCCGTATCGGCGTCGAGTTTGCCGTTGGCGGCTTCCGGGATATGGACCGGATGATCGAGCACCACTCGACGATTGCCTGCAAGTTCGCCGAACAGTTGCGGATGGATGAGGCCGTGCAGGCGGCGGTCGGTGCCGCGTACGAGCAATGGGACGGCAACGGCTGGCCCGGGGCCCTACACGGCGAGGACGTTCCGGATGCCGCGCGCATCGCGCAGCTCGCGGAGTTCGTCGAGGTCGCGCACCGCGTCGGCGGCGTCGAGGCCGCGACGGCCATTGCGCGCAAGGAGCGCGGCCGGCAGTTCGATCCCCGGCTGTGCGACCTCCTCGTTGAGGAGGGGGATCTGATCCTGTCCGACCTTGCTGAGATCCGCACCTGGAGTGCCGTGATCGATGCCGAGCCGGCGCTCACGGTAACGCTCGTCGGCGACGAGATCGACGCCGCACTGGCCGCGGTGGCTGACTTCATCGATCTGAAATCCCCGTACTTCCTCGGCCACACCAGCGCGCTCGCGGCACTGGCCGGGGACGCCGCTGTCGAGCTGGGCCGGTCGGCCGGCGAAGTGCGCACGGTGCGCCGCTCGGCGCTGGTGTCGGGCTTCGGCCGGCTCGGCGTGTCCAACGCGATCTGGGACAAGCCGGGTCCGCTCGGCGCGGGCGAATGGGAACGCGTCCGCATGCATCCATACCTGACCGAGCGGATGATGCACGATTCGGCGGCGCTTTCGCCGCTGGGTGCCGTCGCCGCGCAGATCCGCGAGCGACTCGACGGGTCCGGCTATCCCCGCGGGCTGTCGGCGACCGAGATCACACGACCTGCCCGGCTGCTCGCGGCCGCCGACGCGTACCAGGCGATGCTCGAGCCACGGGCGCACCGGCCGGCACGATCACGGGACGACGCTGCC
>Ga0070683_100000930_pt1 | contig 21747 bp, 20 predicted proteins | sample KBSC713LmetaG_FD_64662 | JGI IMG/M metagenome (GOLD analysis project Ga0070683, IMG submission 64662) | Corn rhizosphere microbial communities from Kellogg Biological Station, Michigan, USA - KBS C7.1-3L metaG | ecosystem: Host-associated > Plants > Roots > Rhizosphere ... | reverse complement strand
GCGCCGCCGATGACGGCCGCACGCGGCAGGTTCAGCGCGACGAGGACGCAGCCCGCGAATCCCAGCGCGGCGAGCGGGCGGGGCCAGCGGCGCTCTGCCGCGGACAGGGTCAGCGCCGCCGCGTTCGTGACCGCGTAGTAGCCGAGCACCGTGAACGAGCTGAAGCCGATCGCGGCGCCGACGTCGAGCCGCGCGACAAGCGCCAGGACCACGGCGCCCGCCGCCAGCTCGGCGCGGTGGGGCGTCCTATAGCGCGGGTGGACGGCGGCGAGGAACGGCGGGAGATCGCGCGCGCCGGCCATCGCGAACACCGTGCGGCTGACGCCGGCGATCAGCGACAGCAACACGCCCAGGGACGCGATGGCGGCGCCGATCCGGACGACGGGCACCGCGTCCGCGAAACGACCCGCGCGGATCGCGTCGGCCAGCGGCGCGGGCGACGCGGCCAGGGCGCCGCTGCCGGCGGCGACGAGCGCGCTGACCGTCACGGCGGCGTACACGATCAGCGTCAGGCCGAGCGCGAGCGGGATCGCCCGCGGGATCGTGCGCGCGGGGTCGACGACCTCTTCGCCCAGCGTCGCGATGCGGGCGTAGCCGGCGAAGGCGAAGAACAGGAGGCCGGCGGCCTGCAGCACGCCGCGCGGGCCGACGTCGTCCAGTGGCCACAGGCGATCCGCGCGCGCCGCGCCGCCAACGGCCGTCGTGACCACGCACGTCGCCAGGGCCAGCAGGACGCACGCGACGATGATCTTCGTCGTGCCGACGGTCTTCCCCACGCCAAAATAATTGATGGCGGTGAGCGCCACGACCGCCGCCAGCGCCAGCGGGCGGGCGAGGGCAGGGGCGGCGTAGTGCCCGAACGTCAGCGCCATCGCCGCGCAGCTCGCCAGCTTCCCGACGACGAACCCCCACCCGGCCAGGAAGCCCCACACGGTCCCCAGCCGCTTCCGACCGTACACGTACGCACCGCCAGACTCCGGATACAGCGCGGCCAGCGCCGCCGACGAGGTCGCGTTGCAGTACGCGAGCGCGCCGGCGATCAGCAGCGCCACGACGACCGCGTTGCCCGCCGCGCGCGCCGCCGGCCCGATCGCCGAGAACACGCCCGCGCCGATCATCGAGCCGAGGCCGACGACGACCGCGTCGCGCGTGGTCAGCTTGCGCGCGAGGCGTGACGGCGACGGTGTCGCGGGTCCGGCATCGGCCATGCCGCGGGATTGTAGGAGACTACTTCCGGGTGCGCTGCTGGAACGTCCGGTGGAACGCCTCGAGCATCGCGGATCCTGCCTCAAGCCGCGCGCTGTCCTCGCGGTGCTGCAGACAGAGGCCGGTGATCTGGGCGGCGAAGCCGGCGCTCTCCTCGCGTTCGAACTTCCGGTCGCGCAGGTCGAGGTCGTGGACCATGTCGGCGATCCGGCGCAGCGCCGGGTCCTCGCCGCCCCAGCGGGCGAGCAGGACCTCGAAGGTGCACAGGTCCCCTTCGTGCGTGAACTCGGCGTCGAACATGTCGAAGCGCAGCTCGCCCGCGGCCGGGACGTAGCCCCTGGCCTCGACGTACTTGAACTTCGCGCCCGCGTCGATGAACCGGCGAATCAACCAGGCGCTCGCGATCCGATCCACGTGAATCCCCTTGCGGGTCACCCAGGTTCGGCCGCGCACGGCGCGCAGCGACGGGAGATCGGGCGTCGTCCCGGGATCGGCGGCCTTGCGCGGGTGCAGCTTGTCGTCCGCCGCGCGGAGCAGCCCGTCCAGTTCGAGGCGGCCGGGCGCGCCGAAGAAGTCGATCGCGACGACCTCGTCGTGGCGCTTGCGAATCCGCGCCAGCGCCGTCTCCGCCTGCGCGCGCCGCTTCGCCGGCAACGTGCGCTCACCCTTGGAGAGCCGGTCGAGAATGCCGCGCACGTCCTTGGCGAGCCCGAGGTAGTCCCGCTGTCGCGCCAGACGAAACTGCTGCTCGATCGCATCGTCGGTGACGGCGCCGATGAAGCGCGATTCGCAGAGCGAGGCTTCGCCGCCGTCGCCGGTGATCTCGTGGGCAACCCATTCCAGATCCTCGCGCGCGCCGTCCGAGTGCGGGAGAGCGTAGACCGAGTTCTTCACGGCGACGGCGCCCAGCTTTTGCAGCCGCCGGCCGATCTTTACCCGCAGGTACGCGGGGCGCGGGGGAATCGAGTGGATGAGGAGAATCCAGCGGGCCGGCAGGGCCCCTTCGGGCGACGGCGCGGGCCTGGCGACACCTTCCTTCGTGCGACGCAGCGGGTGACTCAACGGTTGTAGGTTGATAGTACATATGAATCATCGGATTGACACAGGTGATGCAATTGTCATAGGTACAGGTCTGGGTGGGCTCTGGCGCCGCCCGAGACGGAGGTGACCGATGCGCGCGCTCGCACTCGCAGGTTTGATTCTCCTGCTGCCTTCCGCTGCCGGCGCGGCGCCGAAACCTGCCGGCGCCCAGGTGGATCAGGCGCGCATCGAGCAGCTCACGGGCGCGAAGGGCAAGCTGGACGAGAAGGCGGGGGTCTTCAAGGTCAGCGCGCCGCGCGCCGACCTGAAGGTGATCTCCTCCGGCGTGCACATCACACCGCCCATGGGCCTGACGTCGTGGGCGGCGTTCACGCGCGCGGGCAGTCACACCGCCGTCATGGGCGACATCGTGCTGACCGAAGATCAGGTGAACCCGGTGATGAGCGCGGCGCTCGACGGCGGCCTCGAGGTGACCGCGCTGCATAACCACTTCTTCTGGGACAACCCGAAGATCATGTTCATGCACATTGGCGGCATGGGGGACGAGGAGAAGCTGGCGACCGGCGTCGGCGCGGTGTTCGCCAAGATCAAGGAGACCGCCGGCGGCAAGGGCGTCATCCCGAAGGCAGACATCGATCCGGCGAAGAGCACCCTCGACCCGAAGAAGCTGGACGCGGTCTTCGCGGGCCACGGCGCGCCTGGCGACTACAAGGACGGCGTCTACAAGGTCGTCGTCGGCCGCGCCGCGAAGATGGGCGGCCACCCGATGGGCAAGGCGATGGGCGTGAACACCTGGGCGGCCCTGGCCGGGTCCGACGACCAGGCCGTGATCGACGGTGACTTCGCGATGCAGGAGTCCGAGCTGCAGGCGGTCCTGAAGGCGCTGCGCAAGAGCGGCATCGACATCGTCGCGATTCACCAGCACATGACCGGCGAGCAGCCGCGCGTCCTCTTCCTGCACTACTGGGGCATCGGGAAGGCGGCAGATCTGGCGAGCGCCGTCGTCGGAGCGCTCAAAGAGACCAAGCATGACGGCGCCCCGTAGTCCGGACACCGCTCAGGGGGAGCCGGAAGTCGCGCCCGCGCCGCTGTGGGACTTCCTGCTCTACTTCCTGCGCCTGGGAACGTTTGGCTTCGGCGGGCCGATCGCGCTGGCCGGGTACATGCAGCGCGATCTGGTCGAGCGGCGGCGCTGGCTGTCGAAGCGCGACTACCTGCAGGGGCTGGCCCTCGCCCAGCTCGCGCCCGGTCCGCTCGCGGCGCAGCTGGCGATCTACCTCGGGTGGGTGCGGGCCGGCGTCGTGGGGGCGACGGCAGTCGCGGGGGCGTTCATCCTGCCGTCGTTCGTGATGGTGCTGGGGATCTCGGCGCTGTACGTCCGCTACGGCGGCCTGCCCTGGATGCAGGGCGTGTTCTACGGCGTCGGCGCGGCGGTCATCGCGATCATCGCGCGCAGCGCGATCAAGCTGGTCAAGCTGACGCTGGCGCGCGATCGCTTGCTGTGGGGGCTGTTCGCGATCAGCGCGGTCGCGACCGCCTGGACGGAGTCGGAGATCATCTGGTTGTTCCTCGCGAGCGGCGTCGTCGTGCTGATTGTGCGTGCGGCGCCGCGCTGGGGCGCGCCCGCGGCCACGGGCGCGCTGCTGCCGTTCACGGGTGGGAAGCTCTCGCTCGCCATCGCGGCGGCCGCGCCGTTCGCGGCGTCATTCGCTCCGTCGTGGCCCATGCTCGGCCGCATCGCCCTCTACTTCGCCGAGGCGGGGTCGTTCGTGTTCGGCAGCGGCCTCGCGATCGTCCCGTTCATGCACGGCGGCGTCGTCAACCAGTTCCACTGGCTCAGCGAGCGGCAATTCCTGGACGCGGTCGCGGTCGCGATGATCACCCCTGGCCCCGTCGTCATCACGGTCGCGTTCATCGGCTACCTCGTCGCCGGCCCGATGGGCGCGACCGCGGCTTCGGCCGGCGTGTTCCTGCCCTGCTACCTGTTCGTGATCGTGCCCGCGCCGTACTTCCGCCGCTTCGCCGACAACCCCCGGGTCAAGGCGTTCGTCGACGGCGTGACCGCGGCGGCCACCGGCGCGATCGCGGGCGCCGCCTTCGTCCTCGGGCGCCGCGCCCTCATCGACGTCACCACCATCGCGATCGCCGTCGCGACCTGGCTGGTCTTCGCGCGGTTCAAGAAGGTGCCCGAACCGCTCGTCATCATCGCGGCGGGGCTTGCGGGCCTCCTTCTCTTTCGACCCTGAACGGCTGGCGCGCGGCCCGCTACTTGACCTCGACGACCTCCCACATCGCCTTGCCGTCCTTCTGGATCGGCTGGTAGTAGGTCTCGCCGAACTTCACGTACTTCTGGTCGCCCATCGTGACCTGCTCGCCCCCCTCGGGGAGATGCTCGACGACCGTTCCCGCGGTCGGCGCGGCGACGGTGTAGCCGCTTGCCGTCTTGTTGTAGTAGGTCCCGCCGTAATAGTACGTGTTGGTCGACGGGTTCACGACGACGGCGCCGTTCGGCAGCGTCGTGACCGTCGCCCCGACCGGCGCGGTGACAACCGTGTAGCTGCCGCTCGCGGGTACGTACCAGACGCCGGCGTTGTAGTAGTAGTGCGTGTTCGCCCAGCTGACGGCGACAGCCGTCGCGGCCATCGTCGCGACGACGGCACCGAACGGATGGAAGCCGACGCCGAACGCGAACGGCGTGTACCGGTGATAGGCGTAGGGGTGGTACGCGTAGTAGCGGCGCCCGCCGTACGCGTAGGGCGCTCGGGTGTACGGCCGCGGCGCCGCGCGGACCACCGTGTTGCGCTGGATGTTCACGTCCGCGCGGTTGACGTTGACGTTCGCGGTGCGGGTCGCGCTCGCGTTCGCGTTGCGGCTCGCGTTGACGTTGCCGGTCCGGCCGCTATGGGTCGCCGGCGCGCGATTGGCCGCCGCGGGCGCGGGGGACCGCTGAGGCGCGGGGCGCGCCTGGGGTGCCGGCCGCGCGGCCGCCCCGCCGCCGCGCATCGCGCCGCCGCCGCCGCGCGCGCCGCCACCGCGCGCGGACGCCGCCCCGGTCGAGCCCGCGACGAGCGACGCGCTGAGCATCAGCACCGACGAGAGGCGCGAAACAAACGACCACCGCCTGGGCCCTTGCTCGCTGGACTTCATGAGTCCCTCCTTCGCATCCAGCTCGGCAGCCGACGCCGGTCGTCGCGGACGCTACTGGGAAGCGTGGCGCCCCCGCGCGCGCTGGCAAGCCGAAGCGGGTTCCGGCCCGCTCAGCCAGCGCGGCTTTGCAGCCGTTCCAGCAGCGTGCGCCAGTCGGCGCTGTTGGTGGCCCAGCCCGGGATGCGGACCTTCTTCTCGCTGTAGATCTTGCCGTCGGCGACGCGCAACGTGGCGACGGGGTACTGCCTCTTCAGCGGGCCGAACAGCGCGAACAGCGTCAGCTCCGTCGCGGTCAGCTCTCCGAGCGGTCGGACCATGTAGCCGATCCCGACGACCAGAAGGATGACGCCGGTGAAGGTGTTGATCGACGCGCCGGTCAGCACCGACGTCCCCAGGACCAGGGCGGCGGCGATCAAGATGAAGGCGCCGAACCCGGCGCTGTAGCGGATCTTCATCACGGTCGAGCATCGCCAGCGGCCGCGCTGCTGTCAAACGGCCTTAGCTTGAGCGGAGGAGGACGACCATGGCGCGTGCGATCTGGAACGGGGCGATTTCTTTCGGGTTGGTGACGATTCCGGTTCAGCTGGTCAGCGCGGTGCGCAGCCACCGCCCGCGCTTTCACCTGCTGCACGCCAAGGACGAATCGCCGGTCCACTACGAACGCGTCTGCGAGCGCGAAGAGAAGCCGGTGCCCTGGGATCAGATCGTGAAGGGCTACGAGTACGAGAAGGGCGAATACGCCGTGCTCGACAAGAAGGACTTCGAGCGCGCGGCGCTGGAGAAGAGCGACACGATCGACGTCCTCAGCTTCGTGCCCGCGTCGGCCATCGACTCGCGCTACTACGAGACGCCGTACTACCTCGCGCCGGGGAAGGGCGCGGACCGCGCCTACGCGCTGCTGCGCGAGACGATCCGCAAGACCGGCAAGGTCGGGGTCGTGCAGCTGATCCTGCGCCAGTCGCAGCACCTGGCGGCGCTGTCGGTGAAGGACGACGTCTTCGTGCTGACGCTGCTGCGGCTGGCCGAGGATCTGGCGGAGACGGATTCGATCAAGACGCCCAGCGCGAAGGGCCTGCGCGACAGCGAGCTGGCGCTGGCCGCGCGCCTGGTCGACGGGCTGGCGGGTGCCTGGAAGCCAGAGCAGTACAAGGACCAGTACGCGGCGAACCTGTCGGCGATCATCGCCGCGAAGATGAAGGGGAAGGGCGCGAAGCCGCGCCTGGGTGCGATCGGGCCCAGCGAGCCGAAGGGGCAGGTGGCCGACCTGATGTCGCGCCTGCGCGAGAGCCTGGCCGCCAACACGAACGCGCGCGAGAAGCCGCGCGGCAAGGCCCGGACGAAGAAGACCACCGCGCGCGCGCACCGTCGCGCCGCGTAGACGACGTCACGCAGTCGCGCGGACGCTGACCCCCAGCCCGGGATCGGCGGCGAGCCGGAGGCGCGGGCCGTCGACGGTCCATCCGCCGTCGAACGGATCGTGGGCGAGCAGGAAGGCGGTGTCGAGGTCGACCCAGTCGACGCCGCCCAGCGCGGCGACGACGTGGGCCATCGCGAGCAGCCCGACGCGGGTCTCGACCATCGCGCCCGCCATCAACTTCAAGCCGAGCGCGCGGGCGCGCTGTGCGAGCGCGAGCGCCGTCAGCGGACCGCCCAGCTTCGCCAGCTTCAGGTTCACGCCGTGCGCGGCGCGGGCCGCGACCAGCCGGTCGAGATCCTCGAAGCTTCGAAACGACTCGTCGGCGACCACCGGGACCGACGAACGGGCCGCCACCTCCGCCATCCCGGTGAGATCATCAGCGGCGCACGGCTGCTCGAAGCATTCCACCGTGAGGCCGTCGGCCAGCGCCGCGTCCAGCAGGGCCAGCGCGTCGCGCGCCGAAAAGCCGGCGTTGGCGTCCAGGCGGAATCGGGCGTCGGGCACCGCCGCCGCGACCGCGCGCAGCGACGCCAGATCCGCCCGCCAGTCGCGGCCGACCTTGACCTTGAACGTGTCGAACCCGGAACGGCGATGGGCGCGCGCGTTCGCCGACATGCGATCGGGATCGGAGATGGGCAACGTGATGTCCGTCAGCAGCTCGGTCGCCTTCACACCTTCGCCGCCCAGCGCCGCGTACAGCGGCGCGCGCGCCAGCCGCGCGGCGGCGTCCACCAGGGCCGCCTCGATTCCGGCGCGCGCGACCTGGCCCAGCGCCGGCCCGCGCTCGACCAGCCCGCCCAGGCCGGCGTCGAAGGGCACGCCCCGCAGGTCCGCGGCGACCGCGCCGATCTCGGCGAGCAGCTGGGGCTGATCCTCGCGGGTCACCGGCGGCAGCGCGGCCGCCTCGCCCAGGCCGATCGCGCGCTGGCCGTTCGCGGCCTGCAGCGTCGCGCGGACCAGCGCCGCGCGCGTCGTGTCGATCCGCCCGGTCGCGATCACGAACGGCTCGCGCAGGGGAATCGATAGCGGTTCGACATCCAGCGAGATGATCGTGATGCGCGGGGTGGGCACGGCGGCCATGATAATCATCGCCGATGAGCGACGCGCGCAAGCTCCTGTTCACGCGCGGCGTCCGCGGCCTCGCGGACGGGATCGTCAGCATCACGCTCGCGACCTACCTGACCGGGCTCGGGTTCAGCGCGTTCGCGGTGGGCGCGCTCGTGACGGGCACGCTACTGGGATCGGCGGCCGTCACGCTGGCGGTCGGCTTGCTGGGGTACCGGCTGTCGCGCCGGTGGATCCTGCTGGGCGCGGCGGCGCTGATGGCCCTGACCGGGATCGGCTTCGCGGGATTCACGGACTTCTGGCCGCTGATGATCGTCGCGGTGGCGGGGACGCTGAACCCGACCTCCGGTGACGTCAGCGTCTTCCTGCCGACGGAGCAGGCGGCGCTCGCGCACACGGTCGGCGGCCCGGCGCGGACGACGGCGTTCGCCTGGTACAACGTCGTCGGGTCGATCGCGGGATCGGTGGGCGCGCTGGCGAGCGGGCTGCCCGCGTGGATCGCCGCCCGCGGCGGCGTGCCGCTGCTGCGCGCCGAGCGCGGCGTTTTCGTGTTCTACGCCGCGTGCGCGGTCGTGGCGGCCGTCGTCTACACGCGGCTGTCCCCGGCGCTGGAGATCCATCCCGAGAAGCGCGCGCGGACGCCGCTGGCCGAGTCGCGCGCGATCGTGCTGCGGCTGGCGGCGCTGTTCAGCGTGGATTCATTCGGCGGCGGCTTCGTCGTCCAGTCGCTGCTGGTGCTGTGGCTGCACCGGCGCTTCGATCTGGACCAGCGCACGACGGCGGCCGTGTTCTTCGTCGCGGGCACGCTGGCCGGGCTGTCGCAGGTGCTGTCGCCGCGGGTGGCCGCGCGCATCGGCCTGATCCGGACGATGGTCTACACGCACCTGCCCGCGAACCTGTTCCTGATCGCGGCGGGCGTGATGCCGACGGCGCCGCTGGCGATTGCGTGCCTGCTGCTGCGCATGTCGGTGTCGTCCATGGACGTCCCGGCGCGCCAGGCGTTCGTGATGGCGGTCGTCCCGCCCGAGGAGCGGGCGGCCGCCGCGACGGTCACCAACGTGCCGCGCAGCCTGGCGGCGGGGATCGCGCCCCTGATCGCGGGCGCGTTGCTGCAGAAGACCAGCTTCGGCTGGCCGCTGATCATCGGCGGCACCTTGAAGGCGATCTACGACCTCGTGCTGCTCGTGCAGTTCCGCGCCGTCGCCCCGCGCGAGCACGGGATTCGCTGATCGCGCTATCCTCGTGCGCGAGGAGATCGAGAGATGCCGACCGTTCTGATCGAGGTCCGGAAGCAGTACACGCGGGAGCAGGAGATGGGGATCATCGACGCCGTGCACGCGGCGCTGGTTGCGGGCTTCAAGATCAAGCCGGGCGACCGGGACGTGCGCCTGATCGTTCACGAGCCCCACCGGTTCGCGTACCCGCCGGCGTGCGAGAAGCCGGAGGCGTTCACGCTGATCGGCATCGACGCGTTCGCGGGGCGCTCGCTGGACGCGAAGCGCAACCTCTATCGCGCGATCGTCGCCGGCCTGGAGCCGTTCGGGATCCCGAAGGACCACGTGAAGATCGTGTTGCGCGAGTCGTCCCAGGAGAACTGGGGCATCCGCGGCGGCCAGGCCGCCTGCGACGTGGACCTCGGCTTCAAGGTCGACGTCTGAAGAGAAGCGGGGACCCCTCACCCTAACCCTCTCCCCGCTTCGCGGGGCGAGGGGACCAGAGGTCTCCCGCTTCGCGGGGCGAGGGCAAACGGCTGCAGGGTGTCGGTGGTTGGGTTTCTTCTTCGCGCTAGCGGCCGAGGGCGGTGCGGGCGCGGCGCCAGAAGCGTTGGATGAAGCCGCGGCCCCGGGCGTCGATCGCGGCGATCAGCGCGCCGTAGATGACGATGCCGGCGACGCCGCGCACGCCGACGGTGATGAAGCGCCGACCCGGAAGGATGAAGTGGAGCGCGGTGTACATCACCAGCGCCGCCAGGCCGGAGCGCGTGATCGTCCGCCAGGGCAGGGGGACGTGCAGGTAGCGGCGCGCGCCGGCCGCGAACGCCAGGTAGAGGACGCCGTATCCGATCAGCGTCGAGGCCGCCGCGCCGATGATCCCGAAGCGCGGGACCAGCAGCAGGTTCGCGCCGACGTTGATCACCGCCGAGCCGGCGACGGACATCATCATGATCCCGGCCTTACGGTGGATGTACAGACCGGCGCCGACGATCGTCGCCGCCGTGTCGACGACCATGCCCGCGATGACCCAGGGAAAGACGCCCGCCGCCACCGCGTACCGCTCGGTCGCCAGCGACGACAGCAGCTCGGGGCCGACCGAGGCGACGCCGGCGATCACGGGCGCTGCCAGCAGCGCGTAGTTGGCCAGCGATTCGCTCGCGAAGGACGCCGTCTTCTGCGGCCCTTCCTCGTCGTAGATCCGCATGTAGATCGGCGTGATCGCGGTGCCCAGCGAGGTGAGGAACACGGACTGCACGTACTGGCACAGGTTGTAGGCAGCCGAGTAGAGCCCGACCTGCTCCTCCCCGATGTACGCCTTGATCACGTAGCGATCGCCCGCGTTCAGGATCAGGCCGGCCAGCTCGTAGCCGAAGGTCATCGGCAGCCCGTAGCGGAGCAGCTCGCCGTACAGCGGGCGCGAGAAGCTTTGCGTGCGCGGGCGCATCTGGGCGTTCTCGCGAAAGAGGACGAACGCGAACAGCACCAGCGCCGTCGCCTCGGCGAGCACGGTCGCCCCGTAGAACCCCCAGAGCGACTTCGAGATAAGGAGGATGCCGACGAACAGACATCCGAGCGAGAGGTACTTCTTCGCGATCTGGTACCTCATCAGGGTCGCCGATCGCTGCGCGCCCGTCAGCAGGTTCGTGAAGGCACTGTCCAGCACCTGCACGACCACCAGACCGGCGACGAGCGTGAGCAGCCCGCGCACCATCTCGTCCTCGAGCCACCGGGTGGGAACGACCCGCACGCCCACCAGCAGCGCGAACATGACCAGCAGCGCGCTGCCGCCCATCGCCAGCAGCGTCGTCGAGTAGAGCTGCGGCAGCGTGTACCGGCTCTTGCCCGCCGAGATCTCGGTGTAGTACCGGACGATCGCGTGCTGCAGCCCGGTCTTGCCCAGCGCGACCGACAGCGACAGCGTCGGTCCGATGAGGCTCATGATGCCGTACTCGCGGACCGACAGGACCCGCGTCATCAGCGGGAACGTCAGCACGCCTCCGATCAGCGTGAACAGGCTCGCGATCGAATAGTGCGACGTTTGGGCGAACAGCTTGCGCCCTGCTGACTCCGCCAAGGGCGCGAGCTTATCACCTCCGCGCGCACCTCCGGCCGGCGCGGCCCCCACGTCGCCCGTCGGGGCGCTCACGCGGTCGGCGTCGGCTTCGGCGCGGACGCCGCGTCGGACGACGGCCAGCGCGCGCGGAACTGGCGCTTGATCGTGCGCGCCGTGTGCACCGCCGCGAGGGCCGACGATCCCACCAGCGAGCAGCCGATCCCCATCGTCACCAGCTGGCGCCGCCCTGGCCACAGCTTCTCGATGTATGAGCCCTCGGGCGCGCCGCTGTCCCAGAACTGCAAGCCCGCCATCACCTCGTGGCTGTAGAGGTTCTGCAGCAGCGCCAGCTCGGTCAATCGCCCAGGCGATAGGTTCGCCAGCTCGGGGTGCCAGCCGATCTTGAACGCGAAGCCGCTGTCGCCCGAGACGAAGTTGCTGGTCGTGGCGACGACCTTGCCGTCCAGCTGCAGCTCGACGAACACGGCGCGCTCCTCGGCGCCGAAGCGCGCCACCACCTCGCGGAAGAACGCCTCCGAAGCGGCGTTCGCGCGCAGCGACGACCCGTTCTCGCCCTTCCAGCCCCGGTGCTCCAGATCCAGGAACGCCTCGATCGACGCATCCGGGATGCCACCCTTCGCGACGATCGACCAGCCCACCTCGCCCTGCTCGGCCAGACGTTTCAGGCGGCGGCGCAGGTTGCGACTCTCGTTGGCCTCGATCGCCTCGATGCGCTCGCGATCCAGGTACGGCCGCAGCACGGCGCGGTTCTTCTCGTTCCACACCTGCAGCCGCATCTTGCGCCGCGCGCTGATCCGCTGGAGCAGATCGAACGTGGCGCCGTCGCTCCAGACGCCGTCGAACTCGATCCCATGCCACTCCCACTTCCGCTGGCCCATGTGATCGAACAGCGCCTCCAGCGCCGCCTCCGCGTGGTCGCGATCGAGGAGGATGCCGGTCAGGAACGTGAACTGGGACGTGTACGCGAGCAGGTGCGGGACAGGGAACGAGCGCGTCCCGACCACGCCTTGGGCGACCATCACGCCGACCAGCTGTCGGGCGTCGCGATCACCCTCGCGCTCGCGTTCGATCAGCAGCGCCAGCAGCGGCGCGTTCGGATCGACGTGGCGGACCGACGGCAGGACGAAGTGCGGCGACAGGTAGGCGTTCGGTTCCAGCGCGCGCGCCTCCAGTGCGGACCACGCGGTGACGAGGTCGTCCGGAATGGACCGCACGTCCATCACGCGCACCGTGAATCCGGTCGTCGTCGGCCGCATGCCCACGTCGCCGGAAGGTAGCGCGCTGGGCGATTCGACCGGCGGTTCGGCCGACCCCGACGTCTCCAAATAGGGCGGCGACCTATCGATCTCTGTCGCGACCTCGAGGTCGCGAGGCCGCATGCGGCGCGTGCTCATTCGCCTTGGGCCGCGCATGCCGACCGCGCATGCCGCCAGAACACACACCACCCAGAGCAACCGGCCGAGTCGGTTCATGCGCCGAGGATCTTAATCTGGATCAGGCCGGGCACAACCTTTGGGGTGCTTACAGCGCTCACATGATCAGGCGGGCCGCCGGCCGCCCCTCCGGAAATCCACCGATGATTTTTCCGGCTTGTCCGTACAGAGCCGGCCGCGGCGCGGACCCCATCTGGAGGGGATGAACCCTGCGTTGAAGAGCGCCGCCGTGCTGATCGTTCTGAACGCCGCCGCCGCGTGTACGCCGGCCGCGAGCGCCGCGCGCGATCCGCTGCCGTCGTGGAACGACACCGCGCCCAAGAAGGCGATCCTCTCCTTCGTCGACAGGGTCACGCGGCCGGGCTCGCCCGACTTCGTGCCGGTGCCGGCGCGGATCGCGACGTTCGACAACGACGGCACGCTGTGGGTCGAGAAGCCGTTGCCGGCGGAGCTGTTCTTCGCGCTGGATCGCGTGAAGGCGCTCGCGCCCCAGCACCCCGAGTGGACGGCGACGGAGCCGTTCGCGTCGGTCCTGCGCGGCGACCTGCCGGGCGTCGAGCGCAGCGGCAAGAAAGGAATGCTGGAGATCGTGGCGGCGACGCACGCCGGGATGACCAGCGCCGAATTCAACGGCACCGTCCACGAATGGGTCGCGTCGGCGCGGAATCCCGCGACCGAGCGCCTGTTCACGCAGATGGTGTACCAGCCGATGCTGGAGCTGCTCGCCTACCTGCGCGCGAACGGCTTCAAGACGTTCATCGTCTCGGGGGGCGGCGTCGAGTTCATGCGCGCCTTCTCCGAGCGCGTGTACGGCGTGCCGCCCGAACAGGTGATCGGCAGCGAGGGCAAGCTGGAGTTCCAGCTGCGCGATGGAAAGCCGGTGCTGGTGAAGCTGGCGGCGGTGCAGCTGATCGACGACAAGGGCGGCAAGCCGGTCGGCATCCAGAACCACATCGGCCGCCGGCCGATCGCCGCGTTCGGAAACTCGGACGGCGATCTGGAGATGCTCCAGTGGTCCGCCGCGAGCGAAGGCGCGAGCTTCCAGTTGCTCGTGCACCACGACGACGCGAAGCGCGCGTTCGCGTACGATCGGGACGACAAGCTGGCGAGGCTGGATGTCGCCTGGGACGTGGCGGTGCTGCGCCACTGGACCGTCGTCAGCATGAAGAACGACTGGGCGACGATCTTTCCGGCTGCGCGCTTTCCGGCTGCGCGCTAGAGCGCGCGGCGGGCGTATGCTCCGCGCCATGTCGACGGCACCCACCGAGAACGCCGACCTGTTGCCGGCGGTGGTCATCGGCGCGGGGCCGGCGGGGCTGGCGAGCGCGGTGTGCCTCAAGCGGCACGGCGTCGACGCGCTCGTGCTGGAGGCGGGACCGTCGCTGGCGAATTCCTGGCGGAACCACTACGACCGGTTGCACCTGCACACGGTGAAGCAGCAGTCGCACATGCCCGGGTTGCCGTTCGCCCGCGAGATGCCCCGCTATCCGTCGCGCGACGACGTGGTGGCCTACCTGCAGGCGTACGCAGCGCGCTTCGCGATCCAGCCGCGCACGGGCGAGCCGGTGCGCCGCGTGCGCCCCGGCGCCGACGGCGTGTTGATCGTCGAGAGCGAGCGGGCCACCTACCGGGCGCGCGCCGTCGTGCTGGCCGCCGGGCTCAACCGGGTGCCGAACCCCGACCGCCTGCCCGACCAGGATCGCTTCCGCGGCGCGGTCATCCATTCCCGTGACTACCGCAACGCGGATCGGTTCGCCGGCCAGCGCGTGCTGGTGGTCGGCGCGGGCAACACGGGCGCCGAGATCGCGCTGGACCTCGCCGAGCACGGCGCGCGGCCGACGATGGCGCTGCGCTCGCCCGTGAACATCGTGCCGCGCGACTTCCTGGGGATGCCGACGCAGCTGACGGCGATCCGCATCCGATGGCTGCCGATCAAGTTGCGCGACTGGATCGGCCGGCTGGTGTCGCGCCTGGCGTTCGGCAACCTGACCCGTCACGGGCTGGCGCGGCCCGCGTTCGGACCGCTGACGTCGATCGAACGGCGAGGGCGCATCCCGATCATCGACGTCGGAACGATCGCGGCGATCAAGCGCGGCGACATCGCGGTCAAGCCGGCGCTCGCGCGGTTCAGCGAGACCGGCGCGGTGTTCGCCGACGGCAGCGAGGACGATTTCGACGCCGCGATCCTCGCGACGGGCTACCGGCCCGCGCTCGCGGAGATGGTGGAGGTGCCCGGCGTCCTCGACGGGGACGGTGTCCCGCGCGACTGGCGCGGCGGCGGCATGCAGCCCAATCTGTTCTTCGTCGGTTACACGCAACCCGCGACGGGGTTACTGCGACAGATCGGAATCGACGCCGAGGCGGCCGCCGCCGCGATTGTCCACCCCGGGGCCCCCCGCAATCGCCACGGCTGAATCACGCAACGCGCGGTCGCGCTTTTCCTTCGAGCGACGATCCGCAGGTTCTACGCAAGGAGGACGCAATGGTACATGCACTGATACTGGCGTTGTCTCTCTCTGCTTCGGCGCCCGCTGCGGCGCCGACGTCGCAGGAACAGCCGGGCATCGTTCTCGCGCAGGCCGGCGGCACCTCGTCCGGAGGGTCGACCGCGCCGAGCGACACGAGCGGCTCTGCCACCGGCACGAGCAGCGGCGGCGCGATGAAGCAGCCGAGCGGAAGCTCGGGCACTGACACGTCGGGCAGCACGACCGGGACACCCGGCTCAGCGCCGGGCAGCACCGCGGCGCCGGGCGGCACCGCGGCGCCGGGCGGTAGCTCAGCACCGGGCAGCGGCTCATCACCGGACACGAGCGGTTCGATGGGCACCGGTGGCACCAGCGGCTCGGGCGGGACGACCGGTTCGTCCGGCTCGGACATGGGCCACATGCGCTAGCGCTCGCGCGCAACCGCGTCAGCGCGCGGAACGCGGAATGTTGGTCCGCGTGCTGACGCATCCTTAGAGGCGGCAAATGGCGACGGGAGCCGTAGAGTTTTCCCGGCGGGACTACGTCCTCGAACGACATCGCCACGATCCGCGCGATCCGTACTGGTGCCTCCGCGTCTGCGAGGAGGTGCGGCCGGGCGAGAGCAAGGAGATCGAGGCGCTGTGGGCAGCCGCGCTTGCACGCGTGGCGTCGCACGATCCGACCTGGTTCGTCTCGCAGTCGGATCCGAACCTGCACGCGATCGGGCTGGTGCGCGTTCCGGCCAGCGCGCTGGCGCGTGTCGAGGCACAGATCGCGATCGCGGACCCGTCGCTGGCCAGCTACGTGAAGGGCGTGTTGTGGTCCATCGGCCTGCGGTTCGAGAAGCCGCCGCCCGTCGCGCATCTGCGCCACGCCGCCGATCTGCTGGAGCGCGTGGAGGCGCGCCATCGGGCCGGCTTCTATTACGAGCACATCTGCTACGCGCTGGAGCACGTCGACTACGATCGGCTGAAGACCTTCTTTGCGCCGCTGGTCGGGATCGGTCCGCCCGCGCCGACGGATCGCAGCGACATCGCGACCGCGTTTCGGGAACAGTGGAACCTGGTCTTCGTGCTGGTCGCCGCGGGCCGCGCCGGTGACTGGGACACGTACGAGGTCTTTCGCGAGCGTTATCAGGAAGGGACCGATCCGCACTTCGACTGCAAGGTCGCGAACTACGACGGGCTCTACGCGCTCGCGCACGGACGCGGCGAGGATCTGGAAGAGCTGCTCGCCGTCTTGAATCAGCGGGGCGCGAACGTGCGTTTCCTCGGCGTTCGCGACGACACGGCGTTCGTCGAGGCGTTGATCGCGCGCGGCATGCTCCTCGACGGGTGCCGCGCCTACCTCGAGATGGTGCTGACGAACGCGCCGGCGGGCGCCCCCGTCGACGAGCGGATCCTGCTCTTGATCGAGTCGATCGGGACGGCGCCGTCGCTGAACGCGTAGACCGGTGTCAGTCCGCGCCGGCGTCGAAGGGGCCGGTGCCGGAGAGCGGGGGCCGACAGACCTTTCGCCCGCCGGCGCCGTCGACGAACGTGAGGCTGGACGTGCAGCTCGATTCGTTCGCGACCGAGCGGCGCACGTTGCACTCGGGTTTGTCGGCGCAGATCAGGAAGCAATAGTTGATCTGTCCGTCGTCGGTCACACACGCCGAGCCCGCCGGGCAGTCGGTGTCGTGCACGCAGGCCGACACGCCGCAATAGCCGCCGGCGAACTCGGTGAGGCACACCTGGTTCATTTCGGTGCAGGTCAGGCTGGCGTTGCACTCCGATCCGACGCCACGTCTGATCGCTTCGCTGCTACTGCCTCCGCAACCGCAGAGCAGGGCGGCCACGGCCAACGCATACAGTGTACGACTCATGGGGAATCCTCCTGGTGGTGTTCCCTTCGGTGAAGTGAAGAGCCTCGGGTCGGGCGCGACAGCTCATCGCGTCTGAGCTTTTCGGGGTGCGTGGTGGCTCTCAACGTCCATGCTGCTGATCTTTGCGCTCCTGATGCAGGTGCAGGTCCGCGTCACGGTCCCGACGGTGAGGTTCGAGGTCGCGCCGCCCATGGTCGAGGTGCAGCCCGGCGTGCTGGTCGTTCATGACTACGACCAGGAGGTCTTCTTCGTCGACGGTCGCTACTGGATGCGGGGCAGCGACGGCCGCTGGTACCGCGCGAACGACTACCGTGGCGGCTGGATCGCCGCCGAGCCGCGTGTCGTGCCTGCGCCGATCGTTCGTCTGCCACCGGGTCGGTACAGGCATCACAAGGGCAAACCCGAAAAGTTCCGCGTCGCCAACGCCGACGGATCGATGACCGAGTACAAGGTCAAGGAGAAGCACGGCCGCACCGAGGTGAAGGTGAAGGAAAAGGGGAGGAAGAAGGGCAAGTGGAAATGACGCCAGATTCGCCGCGTCGCTGAGGGCGGCGCTATCGCCGGCGCCGGTGCCGCGACAGCATCAGGCCGCCGGCGATCACCACCAGCGCGAGACCGGGCGCGGGCCGGCCCGGATCGACGGCGCAGTCACAGCCGGCCGGCAGCGGCTTCATCGTCGGGCCGCCGTCTTGGCCGCCTTCGCCGGTGGCGCCGCCTTCGCCAGTGGCGCCGCCGCGACCGGAGGCAGGGCCTTCGCCGCCCGCACCCGTCGGGCCGGTGGACCCGCCTTCGCCGGACGGGCTGATGGCGCCGCCGTGGCCGCTGGCACCCGTCGTGCCTCCTCGGCCCGTCGCGCCGCCGCCGCCCGTCGACCCGCCGGTTCCGCCAGAACCGCCGCCGCCCGTCGCACCGCCGGTTCCCGTCGCGCCCGCCATTCCCGTCGCGCCGGCGCCGGCTGTCGAACCGCCCGTTCCTGTCGCGCCACCCTGGCCCGCGCTCCCCGTCGAGCCACCGCTGTTTCCGCCGCTGCCGCCGCTCCCGGCGCCACCGCCGTTTCCTCCCGCACCCCCCGCGCCGCCCGTGCCGGTCGTCCCCGGATTGCAGTCCGCGAGCGACAGCGTCGTCGATCCGCCGGCCGGCAGATCGAGGTACGTGATCGTCTGCCCGCCGTATCTCTCCGCGTCCGGCGTGCAGACGCCGGTGATCGGGACGCGCGCCGCGTTCGTCACCCGGACGCTCAGCGTGTTGTCGGGCTGGATCGTCGCGACGACGCCGGACGCATCCAGGTCCATGCGGTCCATCACCCGGACCGCGAGCTCGTCCATGTCAGGGCTCAGGATCGGGAACGTGGCGCTCGCCAGATAGCGATCGATCGTCGCGCCCAGAAGGTCGCCCAGCAGGCTGCGCCCGCCGCCATAGTCGCGCGTGTTCGCCTGGTGAAACATCCACGGATCGTTCGCGCCGCGCATCAGGTGCCCGGCCAGGTGCGCGCTCTCGGCGGAGACGATCTGATCGTAGGTCTGCGTCCGCCCGTCGCGATCGTTGTCGGCGACCGTCCATTCGTCCGGCGTCGACACGTCGTAGTCGAGATCGGTCGGGAAGCGCGGGATCTCCAGGATGCCTGGCACGAACGCGTTCCAGAGGCCGGCGTTTGGCGACGGGTTGTCCTGCCCGTCGACGGACGTGTCGCTGACGAGCTGGCGGATCCCGACGTCGTACGCCGCCTGGATGACGGCGGCGTTGTCGAGGCCGGTGATCCCGGGCGTCACCAGGTTCTCCACCGCGTACGGCGTCAGGCCCAGGTGTCGGATCGTCTGATCGTTGCGGGTGAACTCGCTGTACGCGTCGGCGTAGCTCATGTGAGTCATGTCCGCGTGGTCCCAGGTGTGGCTGATCCACGTGAACGTGGGGCCCAGCGCGACGGCCTTCGCCGTCAGCGGATCGTTGTCGACGCCGCGCGAACCTTGCAGGTTCGCCGCCCACGCCAGCCGCAGCCCCGCGGTCAGCGGATGCGCGCGGCGCTGGTTCTGCCAGTCGGCGAGCGCCTGCATGTCGTGGTCGGTCATCCGGTACGTCGTGCCGGTGCCCGGGTAGATCGTGCTCGCCAGGAACAGGTCGTCGATCTGCGCGGACAGGTAGGCGTGGTGCTCGCCGACGAACAGGCCACGCGTCGCCCAGCTGACCAGCGCGTACCCGAGCTGCCAGGTGTGGAACACGTAGTTCGCCTGCGCGAACGTCAGCACCAGCGCCTCGCGGCCGTCCGCGCTGGTCGTCGTCGCCGCGTAGACGTTGCCGGCGTCGTCGGTGAGCAGCGGGATCGTCTGCGCGTTCGCGGCGTGCGCCGGGTAAGCCCAGCCCGCGTCGATCGTGATCGGGTTGGCGCAGTTGACGCCCACGAACGCCGCCGCGCCAGCCGCGGTGCAGTGTGCGGTGATCGGGCTCTGCGACGGATCGATCGAAGGGCCCGCGGCGACGAGGCCGTAGGCGCCGGTCGGGTACGCGTAGGCCGCGACGCGCCGGACGCCGAAGCGCGCCTCGTACGCGGCCAGCGTCATCCACTCGTCGTTGCTGAAGCCGCTGGCGCCGCCGACCGACAGGTCGCCGACGTCGAGGAACACCGCCTGATACTTCCCGTGATCGCCGTCGGCGAGCGACGCCGCGGTCAGCGCCGGCCCCGTCGTCGCGTTCAGTACGTCGTACGGCGTTCCGAGCATGCCGAGCGCGCTCTCGATCGCCGGGAAGGCGGCGTCGGTGCCGTCGGCGGTGATGATCAAGGCGCGCGCGTCGACCGTCACGTTCGCGGCGAGCGACAGCTCCGAGGACGCGGCGGGCGGCGCGCCGGGCGCCGGTGTGAGCGGCGTCATCGGCCGTCCGCTCCAGACCCGGGGCCGGACCTTGCGCTCGCGCGCGATCGGGAACGCGCCGCCGCCGTCATCTGATCGGCCGCACCCGACCACCGTGGCGAAAAGGACAGGCAAGAGTGGAACGACGCGGCGTACGGTTCTGTTGGCCACGAAGCCCGCAGCAAAGCAGCCGTCGTGCCAGCACGGACGCGCGCCGGCTCGTCGTCGTTGCTACCGCTCGGGTACACGCGGAAACTGTTCGGTGTCGTTGCTTGCCGATCCGCGGTGCGCCACCAGATTTCTCGGGTCCGGGAGAGCGAGGGGAGGTCGTGGTCAGCGAAGAGGAGCTTGGCGATCTGTTCAAGCGCTATGCGTCCTACGTCGCGACCATCGGCATCCGGCTTCTCGGGCGGGACGACGAACTCGACGACCTGGTGCAGGAGGTCTTCATCGAGGCGTACCGCGGCTACCACCAGCTGCGCAGCCCCGGCGCGGTGAAGGCGTGGCTCGCGCGCATCACGGTGCGGCGGGCGGTCCGCCGCCTGCGGCGACGGCGGTTGCGTTCCTTTTTCAGCCTCGAGGCGCTGCCGGCGGACGCGAGGCTGGCCGACGACGGGGTCACTCCCGAGCAGAAGGCGGAGGTCGCGTCGACGTATCGGATGATCGAGCGGCTGCCGGTGCGTCAACGCGTCGTCTGGGTTCTCAAGCACGTCGAGGGGGAGACCCTGGACTCGATCGCCGAGATCTGCCGTGTTTCGAAGGCGACCGTTCAGCGGCGGTTGCGCGCCGCCGAGCACGCGTTAGAGGTGGAAAAAGAGCGGCACGGAGTACCACATGGACGAGTCAGCTGACCCCGATCTCGATCTGTTGTTCTTGCAGGCGCGCGTGACGCCGGACTGGACGCCGGCGCGCGCCGAGCGTGTCTGGGCGGCCGTGATGGAACGGCTTCAGGGGCGGCGGCGGCCGCGGCGCCGGCTGCCGTCGCTGCTCACGGTGCTGCGGCTCAACCGAGCAGCTCGCTGAGCGGGCCGGTTCCGTAAGGCGTCGTGCCGTCGACGCTGCCGAAGGTCGACACGTTCAGGCCGAACGCCTGCATGATCGAGATGTAGAGGTTCGCGAGCGGCTTGTCGGCCCGGCGCGCGGTGCCGATGGCGCCGGAGCCGTTGTCGGGCGTGCTGGGGTAGTTGATGTGGCGGCCTGTGGCGAACGCGCCGCCCGCGCCGCCGGCCACGACCATCGGGAGGTTGTAGTGGTAGTGGTCGTCGCCGTCGCCGAACTCGCTGGTGAAGAGGATGATGCAGTTGTCCAGCACCGACGAGCCGTCGATGTCCTTCGTCGCGGCGAGCTTGCCCAGCAGGGAGGCGAACTGCGTCGCGTAGAAGGTGTTGACCTTCTGGATCCCGTCCAGCTTCGTGGGGTCGCCGCCGTGATGCGAGATGTCGTCGTGGTAGTTCGACGAGTTGACGCCGCAGAAGGAGTAGTTCGTCTGCGTGTTCAGCGGGATCTCGGTCATGAAGGTGATGACGCGGGTTAGATCGCAGGCGAACGCCATCGCGATCAGATCGTTCATCGCGGTCAGGATCTCGGGATAGCTGTACACGTTCTTGGTCGCGTCGCGGCCCAGGTAGGTGCCGTCCTTGGGCGCGGGGATCGTCATGCACTGCGGGCCGGGCGTCGGCGTCGTCGCCAGCGTCGGCGTTGACGTCAGCGCCAGGTTCGCCGTGGTGACGGGCGGCGGCGTCAGCGCGGCGATGCGCCGTTCGAGCTCGTTGACCGAATCCAGGTAGTCGCTGAGCTTCACCTGATCCGACTTGCCGAGGCGGCCGTTCAGCGCCTTCGTGTCCGCGGCGACGAGGTCGAGGATGCTCTTCCGGTAGGTGAGCGACTTGTCGACGGTCGGCGTGGTGGGCGTCGGGGTCGTCGGTGTGGTGGGCGTCGTCGGCGTCGTCGGCGTCGTCGGCGTCGTCGGCGTCGTCGG
>Ga0070683_100000929_pt1 | contig 21778 bp, 21 predicted proteins | sample KBSC713LmetaG_FD_64662 | JGI IMG/M metagenome (GOLD analysis project Ga0070683, IMG submission 64662) | Corn rhizosphere microbial communities from Kellogg Biological Station, Michigan, USA - KBS C7.1-3L metaG | ecosystem: Host-associated > Plants > Roots > Rhizosphere ... | reverse complement strand
CACGCGGGATTGCATCAGCATTCTTCAATCCCGGGCCTCCGCGCTATCCGACGCCGGCGCAGCAGACGGATTTCTACTATCAGACTCTCGAACAACTCCGCGCCAAGCCACAGGTCGCGGCGGCGGCGCTCGTTCGCGCCGCGCCGCTCTCGGGGAACGGTGCGCGCGCCGTGTACGCAGTGCAGGGACGCGCGATTCCGCCGCTGTCGGAACGTCCGGTTGTCTTCACGAATGCCGCGAGTGAAGGCTACTTCTCGATGATGGGCATCCCGATCAAAGCGGGGCGGGACTTTGAGTCGACCGATCGGGTCGACGCGCCGCTCGTCTGCCTCATCAACGAGTCGTTCGCGAAGGAGCTCTTTCCAGGCGAGAATCCCATCGGGCACGTGCTGCTTCGCGGTCAGAACGCCGATAACGCTTTTCAAATCGTCGGCGTCGTCGGCGACGTGAAGACCCTCGGCCTCAACGCGCCTCCGCCACAAACGATGTATATCCCGCTACGCCAAGCAGGCGGCGGCGCATTCAGCGTCGTCGTGTCGACGCGCGGCGACGCGGCGGCGCTCCAAGGCGTGCTGCGCACCGCCGTTGCGGCGGTCGATCGCACGCAGCCCGTCGCCGGCTTTCAGACCATGGACAAGTCCGTCGCCCAATCACTCGGCGTTCAGCGCGTGACGGCGTGGCTCACCGGCGCGTTCGCACTGATCGCGCTCGTCCTGTCGGTGCTCGGACTCTACAGCGTCCTCGCCTATGTGGTGACGCAGCGCGTCGCTGAAATTGGAATTCGAATGGCCTTGGGTGCGCAAAGTGTCGACGTCATTGGGCTCGTCGTTTCACAGGGTATGCGATTGGTCTTCGTTGGACTCGTGATCGGACTTGGCGCGGCGGCGGCTGGTGGCCGTGCGGTTGCGTCTCTCTTGTACGACGTGAAGCCGCTCGATCCGATGGTCTTTGCGAGTGTCGTAGCCGTGTTCGCGTTGGTCGCACTCGCCGCTTGTCTGATTCCCGCCACGCGCGCGTCCCACATCGACGCGCTGCTCGCGATTCGCGGCGAGTAGCGGCGGCCAGCGCGCAGCGTGTCAGCGTAAGAAGCGGCGCGCGAGCGTTTCGAGGCGTTCGTCGCCCGACTTCTCCGCTTCGGCAAGGAACTCGGCGACGTGGGGCTTGAGCTTCGGCTCGCCCCAGTAGTATCCCGTCGCTCGCTCGGCGAGCTGCGTCTCATTCACGCGGGCGGCTTCGAGTAGCGCGCGGGCGGCCGCGCGGTCATAGCCCGGATCGTCTCGCTCGGGAAGATCGTAGAACCGACGCGGCATCTCGCCTTCGGCGTCGTCCCGCAAGAATGCCTGTGACATATCCGTCTAAATGGGTTACGACAGTTCCTACTCGTGTTCAACACGGTAATGAACATTGGTAATCTGAACATGGGCAGGAAGCGCGACATGCGATAACGCATACTCGACGCACTGATTTCTCCCGCACATCAAGCGGGCTCGGCCTTCGGGAGTAAGATCGATATGTGGTACCACATAAGTCTCATTAGTAAACCTCTATAGTCGAAGACACTTGCGGCGAGATGAAAGGCGCCGCACCATTTGCGCATTGCAGATTGCGCGCGACGAAGCGGTCGCGGTGCGTTCGCGTTGAGCGTCGACCGGAGGCTTCCATGCGTTGGAGAACAGTGGCCGCAGGAGTGTTCGCAGTAACCGCAATGAGCGCGATCGGCGGCGCGCAGACGGTTCAGACTTTTGAAGATTTCAATCCGTGCGACAACACCCCTGACAACGTCGGCCTATACGGCGGCGTCAATTATCTCAATCAGTGGACGTGCTACGGGTTTTCGCAGCCGCCGTTCACCCCGCAATCGGGAACGAATCGTGTTTACGCGGCACTCGGTGGATCCAACAGCAACTCCGCGTCGTTCTCCTTCGCGGCAACGACGTTCGCCGGCGCTTGGTTCAGCGGATCCGCGACCGTCAACTTTCAGCTCTTCTTCCTCGGAAATCCGGTCGCGACATCAGGCCCGTTGTCCACTAGCGGCACGCCGTCTTTTCTCGGGTCCGGGTATAGTGGACTCGTTGATCGTGTGACCGTGAACGGGAACAGCATCCAGTGGGTGATGGACGACGTCACGTTCGGCGCGGCGGTCACGTCGACCCCGGAGCCCGCGACGATCGCATTGCTCGGGTCCGGCCTGCTCGCGATCGGCGCCTTGGCTCGTCGCCGGCGTCGAGCTAGCGAGTAGTCGCGCGCATTAGCGTTGAATCCGCGGGGGTCGCTGGCAGCCACACTTCTTTTGTGAGACGCCAACGACCCTCAGCGTTCCATCCTCGCGCCCTTGAGCTGGGATGTGATCGATGTGAAGTACTTCGTGATCGCCGCCTTCCCGACGACCGGCGCCGCATTCGGAAGCAGGCTGACGCCGTCATCGTCCCAAAGTGCGAGCGTCGCAGAGTCGTTCATCGTGAACGTTGCGCGCTCGAGCGCCTTGTTGAATTCGGCCAAGGGCGATGCCGTTGCGACCGGCCGCTGCTGCGCGGCCGCGGCGCTCGCAATAAACGCAACGAGTGCGAGCGCCGTCCGGCTCACGGAACCGCCGCGGGGTTGGTGGCGAGAAGCTTCGTCAATCGATACAGGAATTCCTGTCCATCATAGTACGACTGCATTCGAATTCTCTCATCGCGGCCGTGTGCGCGCGCATCGGTCTTTGGATCCGAGAACAGCCCAGAAACACCGTACGACTGAATCCCGATGGCGAGGAGGAAGCGCGAATCGTTCGCCCCGGTCGACATCGTCGGGATCACGGGAATGTCGCCGAAGAGTTCCTTCGTGACGCGCCCGACGGGCTGCATGATCTCCGGCGACAACTTCGCCGGCGGCGACGGCGGACGTTGCGACTTGATGAGCACCTTCACCGTCGTGTCCTTGATGACCGCCGCGAGCGTCGAGCGGACGTACTCCGGCGAGTCGGTCGGATAGATGCGACAATTGATGTTCGCCTCCGCCAATTGCGGCAGTGCGTTCGTCGCGTGACCGCCGGAGAGCATCGTCGCGACGCAGGTCGTGCGAAGCATCGAGCTGTACTTCTCGTCGCCGGCGACGACCGCGGCGGCGGCCTTGTCCTTCGGATTCGCGACGAGGGCTTTCATCGCGCGACCCATCTCCGGCGTTTCGCTCGGTGCAGTCTTCGAGAAGAACTCTCGCGTGACATCGCTGAGCTGCACGGGGAACTCGTAGCGTCCCACTTTCGAGAGCGCGTCAGCGAGTGAGGTGATCGCGTTGTCCTTTCTCGGCACCGAAGAGTGTCCGCCGCGATTCGTGACCTGGAGCGTGTAGTTCGTCGTGATCTTCTGCGCGAGCTGAATCGTGTTGAAGAGCGGCTTGCCGTCGCGCAGTGTTCCGCCGCCGCCTTCATTCAGGCCGATGCCGGCGTCGATGAGATCCTTGTGATTCTGCACGAGCCAATCGACGCCGTTGAAGGCGCCGCTCTCTTCGTCTGCCGTGAGGGCGACGATGATGTCGCGATCGGGGACGTACCCTTCCTGCTTCATCCGCAGCAGGTTCGCCACGAAGATCGATGCCATCGCCTTGTCGTCGGCGATCCCACGGGCGTAGTAGTAGCCGTCCTTTTCAGTAAACTTGAATGGATCGAACTCGGGCGACCAGTCAGCCTTGAGTGCCTCGACGACGTCAATGTGCGCGAGAAGAAGGACCGGCTTCCGGCCGCCTGGGTTCTTCCCGTGATATCGAACGACGAGATTGTATTTGTCGGCGCGCGGACCGCCGATGAAGATGTCCGAGTCCGGAAAGCCGGCGGCGCGGAAGCGTTTTTCCATCGCGACCGCACCGGCTGTCACGTTGCCGGTGGTGACGCTCGTGTTGATCTCGATGAGCTCCTTGAACACGTCACGGGCGAGCTGCTGCGTCGGGGTCAGCTGCCCCGGCGTATAGACGCGGGGCGATGTTTGTGCGCCGGAGAGAGACGCCGTTGCGAGCACGACGCCGACGAGCGCCGAGTGCGATCGAATAGGGAAGGGCACGAACGCGAGCTCCGTTTGGGCGGGTGCCTCGAATTTGCCGAGGCACCCGGAGCTCGGCTAGGCTCGAACGCGCTTATGGCTTCACCACGCGGTACATCCACGCATCGCCGCGTAACTCGCGCCACGTTATCGCCGCTCGCTTCAGATCGTTGGAGACGCTCAAGATGTTGGACACATGCTCGAGCGGTCCGACGGTCCTTTCCTGAGCAGGTCGGGTCACCTGATAGACCGTAGCCGCATCGGTACTGGTCCACACGGTGAAGGCGATCGAGCCATCCGCGAGCCAGGATGCGAGACCGTCTTCGGCGAAGTGTCGCGACCACGCAGCCGGCGTCCCGCCGGCGGTTGGTACAACGTCAAAGGCCGAGTGTGTCGCCCGTCGCTGCGAGGGGGAGGGCAGGCGAAACAGCAGGTCGTGTGAGAACGGCGTCGTTCGACACGAAGCAGGCGGCGGAGGGAAGACAACCGGCCCAGAAGAGTCGCGAATGTACGACTCGTCCCGGTTCCGGGCTAGGATTCAGACTAGGGCGATGGTGCGCGCGGCGCTTCGTTTCCTACCGGAGGACTGCAATGAGACTTCTTAGCGTCTTCGGCGCGGGCCTCGTGCTCGCTGCACTCGGATCGAATGTCTGCCGTGCGCAGGATCAGTATTTCGACGCGGCCGGAGTTCGACTCCGCTACCTCGAGCGAGGCAAGGGCGAGCCGGTTGTCCTCCTTCACGGTTTCGGCAATACGGCCGAATTGTGGTCGGACAATCACATCGTTCAGGACCTCTCGCGCGACTACCGCGTCATAGCGTTCGACGAACGCGGTCACGGGAAGAGCGACAAACCGCATGATCCCGCGAAATACGGTCGTGAGATGGGCCTCGACGTCGTACGGCTTCTCGATCATCTGCACATCCAACGTGCGCACGTCGTCGGATATTCGCTCGGCGGATACATCGTATCGCAGCTTCTCACGCTGCGTCCCGAGCGCTTTTTGTCTGCGACGCTCATCGCGGGCGCCGGGCGGTTCAATTGGGATTCGACTCGCGCAGCTCTCGCTGATACGGAAGCGCGCGAACGCGAGCGAGAGTGCATCAGTCGTTCGATGATTTTTCGACTGGCGCCGCCGAATGCACCTCGTCCGTCCGAGGACAGTCTCGAGCGAATGTCGGCCCGTTGTCTCGCCGACACCACGAAGGATCGATTCGCGTTCGCGGCGATCATTCGCTCTCGTGCCGACCAAGCGTTCTCGCCGTCGGCCGCTGCTGCCGTCACGGTTCCGACGTTGGCCATTGCCGGAAGCGATGACCCGGAGAAGGCGCCTCTCCAGGCGCTCGTTCAAATTCGGCCGAGTATCAAGCTCGTGGTCGTCGACGGAGCAACGCATGAGGGCCCGCGCGGCATTCTCGGTCGACCCGAGCTCCTTATTGCGTTGCGAGAGTTCCTCTCGAAACACGCCGCTCCGAAGTGATGGATCTACTTGCGGTTCATCGCCGCGGTCCAGTTCTCGAAGACGCTCAATCGCTCGTGAGCATCGATTCTCGAAGTCCGAACCATGAGGAATCTCAGATCGTCATGTTCGAGCGCGTACCCGCGCAAAAAGGGAGTGAGGGGGAACAGCCGCTTCGGCGTTCCGCTCGAGAACGTCGGCGTCGTCGACAGCGGAACTGCCACGAGGAAGCGATTCGCGTCGCGGTAGAACAGCTCGTCACCATGGTTGGCCCAGCGGGGATCCGTGCCGCCCGATCGAGATATTTGCCACTTCGCCGCGGTAACGTTCGGAAACGGAACGACGAAGACCTCGGTATTGCTGGTCTCACTCGACGCGTAGGCCAGCCACTTTCCGTCGGGCGACAGCGCCGGGCTGTGCGTGGCGACGTTGGGAAACAGCGATACTGACGTCGTGTCACCGCGGCGCCGAGCCAGGAGGTGCGAGTTGCTCACGCCCGTCCCCGTTTGATAGACAATCCACTGTCGATCGGACGACTCGACGATCTGCGCGATCTCAGACTCGGAGTCGATGATTCGCACCGGCGGTGTTCCTCCATCGACCGATTGCTCGACGATCGACTGGGCAGCACCACCTCGGGCATACAGCACGGATTTACCGTCGCCGCTCCAGGTCGGGAGACGATTGCTGCCGCCTCCGATGCTGAGCTTCGACAGCACGCCATTGTCGAGCCGCCGAATCCAGATGTCGACCGAACCCGTCGCCGCCGCCGTGCTCAGTACGCGCGAGTTGGGAACGTCGGCAACGGAACCCCCGATCGAGATCGCGAGCCGCTTGCCGTCCGGTGAGATCGCGGGGTCGATGAAGGCTCCGATCCACGTCGAATCGACCGGCATCTGGTTTCCATCGCGAGCAACCCATACGAGCTCCCGGCTTGCGTCCGACTTCGCACCGGTTACGTACAGGAGTGTTCCGCGTTGCGAGACAGCGATGTCGGGCTTGTTCGGGTCGGCCGAAACATCGTCCGCGAGCAATACGGGGCTTCCGGTGATCTTTCCCGAGCTCGCATCGAAGGGCGCCGCCATCAACGTTCTCGCCGGCGTGAGATAGACCAGATATCCCGGCTCTACGTAGCGAGCGATGTTCGCCGGACTGACGACGACGTGGTGTTCGCCCGAGCGCAGATCGGCGATCTCGATCGCGTTGTGTGGCGCGGCGGCATCGCGCTCGAGAATCTGCGACGTGAAGATGATCTTCTTACCGTCCGGAAGAACGGTGGGAAAGCGCTGATCTCGTTCGCCGTCGGTGGTATCGAGGCCCGAAAAAGGCTGAGCCTTGGCACCGCTGTGCGCCGGCAGGCGCAAGAGAGGGCCTGAGCCTGCACCGTCGACGTAGATCATGTCGTCCGGTCCCCACGCTCCTCCCGCGAGACCAATGAGCGAATCCGTCACGACTACGGGCGGGTTGCCGTCGAACGACGCGATCATCAGCCTCGCTGCCATTTGGAAAAAGCCGACGTGCTTTCCGTCCGGCGAAAAGAACGGCGCGCCCGCCTGCTCGGTTCCGGGAATTGGCTTCGCGTGCAGTTCGTCGCGACGACGAACCATGAGCGAGTTGTTCACCCCGCCCACGTAGACGATCGTGGAACCGTCTGGCGAGATCGCAAAGCGCCCTAACCGGCCGGTCTGAATCAAGGCCTCGCTCGAATCGAACGCGATGTCGTAGCGCGCCGGGACGGGTGTCGGAACTGAGCGCGTCCATCCCCACACCGCGGCGACCATCGACACGGCGGCGATGGCGCCAAGCACCAATTCGACAACGCGGCGGCGCTCCGGAACCGGCCCGCCCGCGGCAGGTCGGATCGTCGTCGTGAAAAGTGGATTTGCTAATGCTTCGCCGAAGGCTTTCGCGGATCCGAATCGATCGGCCGGCAGCTTCGCGAGCGCTTGCTCGACCGCCATCGCGACGTTGCCAGGAACGCTCGGCCGCAGCACGCGCACCGGCTGCGGCTCGGTCGTCATCAGCTTCGCGATGATAGCCTGCGCGCTCGTGCCTGAGTGCGGAGGCTCACCTGCCAGCATCTCATACGCGACCGCGCCGAGTGAATAGATGTCCGTTCGGGCGTCGATCGTGCGATCGCCGGTTGCTTGTTCCGGCGACATGTACTGCGGCGTCCCGAGCGACAATCCGGTTTGCGTGACTCGCGCTCCGCCGGCATTAGAGACTGCTAATGCGATCCCGAAATCGGCGACGACCGGTTGCCCATGCTGAAGCAGAATGTTTTCCGGCTTGAGGTCGCGGTGGATCACGCCGTGTGAATGCGCGTAGTCCAGCGCGTTCGCCACGGCGCCGGCGATCCGCACAGCCTCATCGATTGGAAGCTGCTTCTCGCGGTCGAGTCGATGTCGAAGGCTCTCGCCCTCGACGAACGGCATCACGTAGTAGAGCAGCCCCTCGGCTTCGCCAGAGTCGAATAGCGGAAGGAGGTTCGGATGTTGAAGTCCCGCAGTGACGCGGATCTCGCTGAGGAATCGATCAGCGCCCAGGACCGCGCCGAGCTCCGGGTCGAGGACTTTGAGGGCGACATTCCGATTGTGCTTGGTGTCGCGCGCGAGAAAGACCGTGGCCATTCCACCGCGTCCGATCTCTCGTTCGAGAACGTACGCGGCACCGAGGCTGCGCTGCAGTTGATCGCGAATAGCGGTCACGCCGAAGGCGGGGAAGTCGACCCGCCAATGTAGCGCTCGTCAGCTAGTCACACCATTCGGCTACGCTCGGACGCCGAAGCGCGACTGCAGCTCGCGACGCCCGAGTGCGGTGACCCGCACCGCGCGACTCTCTGGTTCGGGCGCGAGCCATCGGCGATTGAACGACAGTCGCAACAAGGCCGCCGCGATGGCGCCGCCGAGGTGTGGCCGCCGTTCGCTCCAGTCGAGACACGCGAAGGCAAAGCGTCGACGCAGCCCGCGCTCGGCCTCGACGTCGATGCCGAGCGCCGCGAGCGATTTGGCGCCCTTGTCCGTCACGGCGTACGCGTCGGCGCTGACGCTCGGATCAGTCGCCAACCATCCGAGCGCGAGCAGACGATCGTGGAGCGCGACGCCGAGCGTTCCCGCGAGGTGATCGTAGCAGGTCCGCGACGGGCGGAGCTTCAGCGGCGTGTTCGGAACGAAGTCGTCCGCGGAAACGCCGGCGACGACCGTGAGACTCTCGAGCAGATTCGCGACGCGGTCGTTCTCGATGCTGTAGTAGCGGTGTTTTCCCTGCGCGACGACGCGCACCAGCCGCTCTGCCTTCAGGCGGTTGAGGTGCACGCTGGCCGTAGCAGGAGTGACCTCGGCTACGAGCGCGAGCTCGGTTGCCGTTCGGGCGCGGCCCGCCATGAGACAGTACAGCATCCGTGCGCGCGCCGGCTCCCCGATGGCCGCCGCGATTTGGGCAACGGCGGCATCGGCGTCTCTCGTGACATTCATGGTTTGATGGTAGACGAAGCGTTGCTGTCCGACAAGCGGTAGTCTGCATTCGTTTCCTCGAATCCCGCTCGGGACATTGCCATGAATCGCCGTGAAGCCATCACCAGCGTCGGGGCGTTCGCTATTGCTGCGACAGCGAGCGCGATCTCGTGGCCTCACTCACTCCTGGAGAACGAATCCGTGTCGATCGCGTGCTTCATCCGTTATCAGATCGATCCCTTTCAGGCCGACGCGTTTCGCGCGTACGCCGAAGCATGGGGACGGGTCATCCCGCGATGCGGGGGGCATCTCATCGGCTATTTTCTGCCGCACGAGGGCACGAACGACGTTGCGTGGGGCCTCATCGCCTTCGACACGCTCGCGTCGTACGAAACCTATCGCGCTCGGCTCAAGACCGACGCCGAGTCACGCGCCAACTTTGCGATGGCACAGCAGAAGCGCTTTATCCTGCGCGAAGAGCGCACGTTCCTGAGCGTTGTGCCCGAGACGTTCGAGCGCCCGCCTCAGAAGTAGCGACACCACGAGCCCATCCCAGAGACGACTCAATGTTTGAGCAGCGCGAGCGCGGCGTCCGCCACCTGTCGCTGAAGCTTCGACGCCGGCGCGGCAGAGTTGCTCGTGTTGAACACGGCGATGACGCCGGTTTGCGTAAGAGGATCGAAATAGTAGAACGATCGAAACCCCGCCTGGCTGCCGGTGTGTCCAAGGATTTTCTGTCCACCTCGATCGAGCACGAAGAACGAAAGCCCCATCCACTCGTTCGCCGCGGACTCGTAGCCTAGCGACATCGGCAATCCCGGCTTCCACATCTCCTCGAGGCTCGATCGCTTGAGGACAATGTCATACCGCTCGCGAGGGACGCCGGGAATCGCGGCGTTCGTCAAGAACGCCACGTACTTCACGAGGTCGCTGACCGGCGCATTCCACGCGCCGTTCGGTGACGTGATCCCCGGATCGAAGTCCGCGCCGTTGTCGACGAGCTGCGTCGTGGCCGGCGACGTCGAGTCGCGTCTGACGTAGTAGTTGTGCGACCGATGCGGCGCGAGGAAGTACGGCGTCTCGCGGAAATAGCTCCGATTCATCTCGAGCGGCGCGAAGATATTCTTCTGCACGTACGCGTCCCATGGGTCGCCCGTGATCGCTTCGATGACGCGCGCGAGATAGACGAAGCCGGGATTGGAATATCCATATCGCGATCCCGGCATGAAGACCAATTGCTGATAGGGCATCATCGCGACGAGTTGATTCCACGTCGTCGGCTCGAACGGCTCCCACGGTTGTCCGCCGCCGTAGGGCCATGTCGGGTTTTGAAAGCCGGCGGTGTGCGACAGCAGCATTCGGATCGTGATGCTGTCCATCATGCCGTAGGGGTCGTGCATGGCGCGGAGCTCGGGCACCCACTTCACGATCTTGTCGTCGAGCGAGAGCTTCCCGCGGTCACGCAGCTGCATGATCGAGATGCCCGTGAGGCTTTTCGTGATCGATCCCCAGTGGAAGATCGTCTGCGAATCGACGCGAACGCTCGCCGAGCGGTCGGAGAAGCCGGTGTTGTAGCGGCCGGTCTCTTTGCCGGCCTTGAGCGTCACGACGCTCGCGCCGACGACTTTGTCGCTGTCGACGTACGCCTGAAAGAGCTTCGTGAAATCGCTCCACGCCGCCGGCGCTTGAGCGGCGATTGGGGTCGAAAGAATCGCTAGCAGGCAGATCGATCGGAGTGGGCGCATGGGCCTATTTTGGCGTCGCGAGACGAAACGGGGAAGCGCGGCGGCCCGCAACCGGCCGGACGCCCGTTGTCGATCCGGGTCCTCTCAGTTCGTATAGAAGGGTGAGAGCGCCGACACGCTCGGCACTGGCACCATCACCTCACAACGGAACCGCATATGAAGATGTACCTGTTGAGCGTCTATCAACCCGACGGCCCGATCCCGGCACCGGACGTCTTGTCGAAAATCATGAAGGACGTCGATGCCGTGAATCGCGACATGAAGACGGCGAACAACTGGGTTTTCACGGCCGGTCTTCACGCCCCGTCGACAGCTACCGTGATCCGCTCGAAGAACGGTCAGGCCGCGATGACCGACGGCCCATTCGTCGAAGGCAAAGAGCACCTCGGTGGATTCACGGTGATCCGAGCGCCAGATCTCGACGTCGCGCTGAAATGGGGACAACGACTGGCCGAGGCGACCACGCTTCCGATCGAAGTGCGGCCGTTGCAAGGCGAAGGAGATTAGTCAGCGTGAGCGAGCCACCGCGCGTCGTGCAGGAGGATATCGAACGAATCTTCCGCGAGGAATACGGACGCGCGGTGTCCGTGTTGACGCGCGCGGTCGGGGACATCGATACCGCCGAAGAGGCCGTGCAGACGGCGTTCGCATCGGCGGTCGAGCGGTGGCCGGTCGCCGGCATGCCCCCGAGTCCAATTGCATGGATCATCACCGCCGCTCGCAACTGGGCGATCGATCGGTTTCGGCGGGAGTCGACGCGCGACGAGCGCCACGCGGAGGCGATGATGCGGTTCGAGCACGATGAGCCGGACGATGAAGACACTCTCATTCGCGACGATCAGCTGCGAATGATCTTCACGTGCTGCCATCCCGCTCTCGCTGAAGACGTGCGTGTCGCGCTCACCCTTCGCCTACTCGGCGGATTGACGACCGCGGAGATCGCCCGCGCATTCTTCGTTCCCGAGCCGACGATGTCGCAGCGCCTCGTCCGCGCGAAAGGGAAGATTCGGGATGCACGCATCCCGTTCGAGCTTCCGAGCGACGAGGACATCGGTCGGCGGATGAGCGGAGTACTGGCCGTCGTTTATCTGATCTTCAACGAAGGATATTCGGCGAGCGGCGGTGCTGAGCTCGTGCGAGACGACCTCTGTCGCGAAGCGATCCGACTCGGCCGGCTGCTCGCGGCGCTCGTTCCGGACGAGCCGGAAGTCCTCGGCCTGCTCGCTCTGATGCTGTTGATCGATGCTCGTCGTGATGCGCGAACGACCAATGACGGAACTCTAATTCCGCTTCACGAGCAGGACCGTGCACGGTGGAAACACGAGCGCATCGACGAAGGACAGTCGATCGTTCGCGAGTGTCTTCGACGAAATCGTCCAGGACCGTATCAGCTGCAGGCTGCGATCAACGCCGTCCACTCCGATGCGACGACGGCCGAGGATACCGACTGGACTCAGATCCTCGCGCTCTACGATTTGCAGATGGACATTGCGCCGACGCCGATCGTCGAGCTCAATCGCGCAGTGGTCGTCGCCGAAATCGACGGACCGGCGACGGCGCTTGCGATCGTCGATCGCCTCGGGCTCGCCGATTACCGCGTCTATCACGCGATCAGAGCCGACCTTTTGAGGCGCCTCGGACAAACCGAGGATGCGGCGACGGCGTACCGTCTCGCGATTGCCCTGGTTGGAAACGACGGCGAACGAGCGTATCTCGACGAAAGGCTGAGATCCTTGTCATCCCGAGCGTAGCGAGGGATCGCCGAGGCGTTTGAACTGCCGCAACGACAGCGATCCCTCGCTTCGCTCGGGATGACCTCGGTCCAAGATTCGGCAGGAGCTCGAGTCGTGGCCGGCATTCAACCGTCAGAATTGGCAACTTGCCGCGCAGTTCGCCGTCGCGAACAAGATCGATCTCGATGACTCGCTCAGATGGCGCGCTCAAGGCGATAAAGTCGGGCGGATAGGGCGGGGCCGACGATCGAGGCCCGTCTATTGCCTTTCTAGGGGTCGAGCTGGCCATCGCAGGCCGGTGGAACCATCTCGACGAGCAATACACATGATCGGACGGCCCGTGTTCGCTGAATTTGGTCGCAAATTGTTCTTAATCAGCGCGGCCGCGATTGCTCCGCGGTTTGGAGCAGCCCAGCCGGCGCCGGATACGAGCGGAGGACGCAGCAAAATCCTTCCAGCGATCGAGATTCCCGTCTTTCTGACGCTGCTCAACGTCTACGATCGCTACGCCTATCCGAACCTCTACGAAGACGGAACGAAGGTCTATGCGGTGACCTTCAACTCGGCGTGGGATCATCTGCGCAGAGAGACCTGGGTCCACGACCAGGATCCGTTCAACGTCAATCAGTTCGGACATCCCTATGAAGGCGCGACGATGTACGGTCTCGCGCGCTCGAGCGGACAGGGGTTTTGGAAATCGTTGGTCTACTCGGATGCCGGAAGCTTCGCGTGGGAGATCGCGGGCGAGACCGATCCGCCGTCGATCAATGATCTCATCACGACCGGCCAGGCGGGAACCCTTCTCGGCGAGACGTTGTATCGCCTCTCCGACCTCGTGCTGAAGGACAATCCAGGGAAGAATCACTTCTGGCACGACCTGCTCGCGGATGTTTTGTCGCCGCCGCGAGCCGTGAATCGCCGAGCGTTCGGTGAGCATTTTCGAAACGAGCTCGCGGACTCGGCGCCGGCTACGTCATGGCAGGTGAGGCTCGGCGCGAACCTCGATGCGATCTCGCGCACCTACTCGGAGCCGGGGGCGCTGCTCAATCGGAACGCGGCGGGCGAGTTCTGGATGTCGTACGGATTGCCGGGAAAGCCGGGCTATGACTACGACCGCCCGCTCGACTACTTCGATTTTCAAGCATCACTACTCTCGAATTCAAGCAATCCGATCGAGAACGTGATGTTACGCGGGATGTTGCTCGGCCGAAAAACATCGGCGGGTTCTGAAGCGCGTGGCATCTGGGGATTGTACGGATCGTACGACTACATCTCTCCCTTCCTGTTTCGCGTCTCGAGCACGGCATTGTCGCTCGGGACGACGCAGCAAGCGTGGCTTGCTCCAGGTCTCGCGCTCCAGGGCTCGCTGCTCGGCGGCATGGGGTATGGCGCGGCTGGAACGACAACCGTCATTCCAGGTACGCCGACGAGTGAAGCTATTCGCGACTACCACTTCGGGGTGACGCCGCAAGGACTTCTCTCGCTCCGCCTGATCGCGGGGAGTCGACTGAGCCTCGAGGCCGACGCGCGAGAGTATTATGTGAGTGGACTCGGCTCGGACGATGTCCACGGATCGGAGACGATCTTCCGTGGAAACATCGGTGGAAACCTCCGCATCATCGGCGGACACACGCTCGGTGTTCGCTACGTCGCGTCGACGCGTGACGCGAAGTATGGCGTGTTCGCCGATCGTCGCTTCAACGAGGGAACGGTGACGCTCGTCTACTCGTTCCTCGGCGCGAATCAGTTCGGGGCGGTGAAGTGGTAGCGAGAAGCGTCATCCCGAGGAGCGAAGCGACGAGGGATCGCTCTGCACGCGAGGGAGTTCTCGACTGCCATCGTGAAAGCGATCCCGCGCTTTGCTCGGGATGACCCGCGCTACTCCTTCTTTCCGCCGATGTTCGACACGGTATCGAACACGCTCTCCGGCACCTCTTTGACGACCACCGACGTAATGAGCTGACCGATTGTCGCCGCATTGACGATCGGGATCGCGGCAACGCTCAGCAACGACGATCCCCACCCGTGAGTGCCCGGGTTGAGCGCCGTCGACCACACGCGCGTGTTCAAATCAGAGATCTCCATGCCGACGCGATCGAGCGCGGCAACGGCTTCGTCCTTCTTCATACAACCTCCGGGCATGGAGCGTTGGTGTAGCCGGAACGGAATGCGGTTACGGCGCCCGAGTCGGGATCGAACTTGTGGCGCCATACGCATGCGGTGTCGTTCGCGAGCAGGTGGATCGAGATGGACGCGTCCGGGGACGTCGTCTTTACATGGTGAATGTCGTCGACGGGCGGGACGAGCGGATAGAACTCGCCGCGCCGAAGAAGCTGCTCTTTCGAGATCTCTAAATCCGCGTGCTGCTCATCGCTCGCGTCGTCGAGTCGGCGATAGACCGTTTCCTGCTGCTCGCCCTTATAGAGACCGACCAATCCCCACGCGAGATGATCGTGCACCGGCGTCGACGATCCGGCCGGGACCACGAGCGCGAACAGGCACAGCGATCCATCTTCGGCGCGATAGAGCGCGTACTGGCCGATCCCGCCGCCCATCTTGCTCGTCGTGTCACCGTGCGCGAAGCGCTCGGGCAGCCAGCCGTCCGCCGCGAGCAGTTCGGCGAATGCCGGCTTGATCGCTTCGATGCGCTCTTCGGCCCGCGGCAGTTCCATCGATTGCTCACACGCCGCGACCAACGCGCGAATGTGCGGCGTGTCGACGAGATAGCCGAACCCTTCGTGGTCGTGCCAGTGGCCGGAATTACACACGTGAAATCCTTTTGCTGTTCTGTCCTAAGATTGACCAGCGTGGCCGCCATGTCCACTGCGCGTCATCCCGAGGAGCGAAGCGACGAGAGATCGCTGTCCCAGCGAGGCGTTTGAACTGCCTTGGTTGGATAGCGATCCCTCGCTGCGCTCGGGATGACTCGGCGCGAACCCTCTATGGCTAACTACCGATTCACCGGCGACATGTCGGCGTACCGCTGGCCGCTCGCGGCTCCGACCGGCAGCACGGAGTCGATCCGCTCGAGCTCTTCGTCGGTGAACGTGATGTCCGCCGCCGCCGCGTTCTGCTCGATGTACTTCACGCGCTTCGTGCCCGGAATCGGAACGACGTCACCGCCGCGCGACATCACCCACGCGAGCGCCAGCTGCGCCGCATTCACGCCTTTTTCGCGAGCGACATTCTCGATCTCGGAAACAAGATCGAGGTTGCGCTGGAAATTGTCCCCTTGAAAGCGCGGATTCGAGCGGCGGAAGTCACCCTGAGGGATATCCTCGAAGGTCTTGAAGTCGCCTGCTAAAAATCCGCGGCCGAGTGGACTGTAGGCGACGAATCCGATGCCGAGATCTCTGACCGTATCGAGCACGCCGTTCTCTTCGACGTCGCGCGTCCAGAGCGACCACTCGGTCTGAAGCGCCGTGATCGGATGCGTCGCATGCGCTCGACGAATCGTGTCCGGCGCAGCCTCCGACAGGCCGAGGTGTCGCACTTTCCCCGCGCGCACGAGATCGCCCATCGCACCGACGGTTTCCTCGATCGGGACTTTCGGATCGACGCGATGCTGATAGTACAAATCGATGTGATCGACGCCGAGTCGTTCGAGGGACGCGTCGCAAGCCTGCTTGACGTAGGCGGCATCGCCGCGGATCCCGACACGCTCACCCTTCTCGTTTCGAACGTTCGCGAACTTCGTCGCGATGACGACCTTGTCTCGGCGATCCTTGATCGCGCGTCCGACGAGCCGTTCATTCTTGAACGGACCGTACATGTCAGCGGTATCGAAAAAGTTGATGCCGAGCTCGATTGCCCGATGAATGGTCGCGATGGACTCGTCGTCATTTGTCTCGCCGTAGAACTCGCTCATTCCCATGCAGCCGAGCCCCATGGCAGAGACGGTAAGTCCGTCGCGGCCGAGCGTCCGTTGTTGCATCCGGTCTTCTCCCAAAATGAATTTTCCGGGATCTTGAGCGCACGAGGCAGGCCAATTTCGGAGTACTCACTCCGTCAAAAAGTGAAAATGTCGATTCTGGTACAAGTCGTTCGACGTGTTGATGAGAGGCGGGACAAACGCCCCCCGATCAACCGAACCCAATGGAGACAAACCCATGCGCTACATGATGATTGTCCGCGGTCCCGAAGATTTTTCCAAGTCCGGTCCGCCGCCGATGGAGCTGATGGAAGCGATCGGCAAGCTCGGCGAAGACGCCACAAAGGCGGGCAAAATGGTGTCGATGGGCGGACTGCGTCCCACGGCTCAGGGCGCGCAGATCGCGATCAAGAAGGGGAAGCTGATCACGACTGACGGCCCGTTCACGGAAGCGAAGGAGGTCATCGGCGGCTTCACGATCATGGAGCTCGGGTCGATGGAAGAGGCGATGGTCGAAGCGAAGAAGTTCATGGACCTCCACGTCAAGCTGTGGCCGAATTGGGAAGGCGTGACTGAAGTTCGTCCCATGTACGGCGATCAGGAGATGCCGGAGTTCGGCTGAGGAAACCCATTCCATCGTCACGGTGACTCATGGACGTCTGCCGATGCACCCGCGCCGTCGTCACCCTCCGAGAGGTCGTCATGTTCACCGTCACGATGGGTCGTTCGCTTGCTGTGTTGTCAGTTGCTGCCGCCGTGTTCGCGAGCAGTGGAAGAGCGCAAGTTATCGTCAGCGGCGCGGGAGACGGCACCGGCCATGCCACCGTCAATAGGCTGACGCGTCGCGAGGTCACGATTCCCGACGACTCGGTGCGCAGCTACCTCGCGCGATTCGAGCCCGGCGTGCTCGACGACCCCAGCGGCGACGCGAACATGGTCACGATGGTGCTCGACAACGACGGCACGTACATCCGCAGCAGCTCGCGTCACGCGAAGATCATGCAGGCGGTTCCCGGTCGCGTCATGATGATCACCGGCGACAGCGTTCGCTCGATCGAAGCCGGGGGCAACCGACTCATCACCATCAACGGCGACAGTGCCCGTGCGGTCACACTGGGCGTTGGGAGCGGAGTCCTGTCGGTCAACGGTGACGGGCCACGAGTCGTGACGTTGACGACGTCCGGCGATGCGGGTGCGGCACTCGGCTCGGTGATCGCGCTGCGACGTGCCGACGGAGACGGCCTCCCGGGAATGATCGGCGGCGTGTCGGCCGACGAGATCGGCGGAATCGCGACGAAGCACTATCCGGCCGGCGAGCTGGGGAAGGGGCCGATCTTCGTCACGTTCATCTACCTTAAGTAAACGCTAACGTCCGCTTTCCCGCAGACGAACCTCTCGCATTCGCGGCGAAGTCGGACGGCTGGCGCGCTTCTCGCCAAAGTCGCGGCCGCATGCGAGAGGCGAACGACACCAATGGCTTCGTGCGCGTTCGGGGCGCGCGCGAGAACAATCTCAAGAACATCGACGTCGACATTCCGCGTGACGCGCTCGTCGCGTTCACTGGAATCTCCGGTTCCGGAAAATCGTCGCTGGCGTTCGGTACACTCTACGCTGAAGCGCAGCGACGATACCTGGAATCCGTTTCGCCGTATGCGAGACGATTGTTCGACCAGATGGCCGTTCCCGATGTCGACGACATCCATGGACTGCCGCCCGCCGTGGCGCTGCAGCAGCAACGCGGATCGCCTACCTCTCGGTCGTCGGTCGGAAGCGTCACGACGGTCTCGAACCTCATGCGTATGCTCTATTCGCGCGCCGGGCGGTATCCGCGCGGACAGGCGGAGCTTCACGCCGAGGATTTTTCGCCGAACACGCCGACAGGCGCGTGTCCGGCGTGTCACGGACTCGGACGTGTCTACGAGGCGACCGAGACCTCGATGGTGCCCGATCCCAACCTGACCATTAGAGAACGCGCAATCGCGGCGTGGCCGGGTGCATGGCAAGGACAGAACCTTCGCGACATCCTCACGTCGATGGAGATCGACATCGATGTGCCATGGAAGCAGATGCCGAAAAAGACGCGCGATTGGCTCTTGTTCACCGACGAGCAGCCCGTCGTTCCGGTCTGGGCGCACTATTCGCTCGACGAAGTGAGAACGGCGAAGAAACGCAAACAGGATTTCGACTACAACGGCACGTTCACCGGCGCCCGCCGCTACGTCATGGACACGTTCGCGAACACGGAAAGCGCGTCGATGAAAGCACGCGTCGCGCAATTCCTGGAGAGCGCGGAGTGTCCGACATGTCACGGAAAGCGACTTCGTCCTGAAGCATTGTCCGTGAAGTTCGCTGGGCTCGACATCGCCGACATGTCGCGCCAACCCCTCAAGAGAGTGGCCGAGCTCCTCAGACCGGCCGCGAGAGGCGAAGCACCTGTTGACGGCGAACATGCAGAACGAGCCGCCGTCGCGGAGCAGATCACGCGCGATGTCATCAGTCGCATCGACGTCATGCTTGACCTCGGCCTTGGCTATTTGTCGCTCGATCGCAGCACGCCGACGCTCTCGCCCGGCGAGCTGCAGCGCCTTCGGCTCGCGACACAGGTACGCTCGAATCTCTTCGGCGTCGTGTATGTACTCGACGAGCCGTCTGCCGGGCTGCATCCCGCCGACACCGAGGCGTTGCTCCGAGCGCTCGACCGACTCAAAACCGGTGGTAACACCCTGTTCGTCGTAGAGCATGATCTCGACATTATTCGCCAGGCGGATTGGATCGTCGACGTTGGCCCGCTTGCCGGTGAACGCGGTGGTCGCGTGCTGTACAGCGGTCCGCCGGATGGTCTCGCCAAGATCCAAGAATCGTCGACGCGCCGATTTCTTTTCGGTGAAGTGGAGCGGCCCGCGCGTACGCCGCGTGAGCCGACAGGTTGGCTTCGGTTAGCTGGTGTGTCGCGCAACAATTTGCACAACCTCGACGTCGCGTTTCCGCTTGGGGTCTTCACGACGGTGACCGGCGTTTCAGGATCCGGAAAGTCGAGTCTCGTCAGCCAAGCGCTCGTCGATCTCGTCGGCGCGCACCTCGGCCACAAGAAAGAAGCGAACGACGACGACGCCGAAGACCTCGAGGCAGGAACGCCCGAGGAAACGCGAGGTCGAATCGTCGAGGGCATCGAGGGGATTCGTCGAATGGTGCGCGTCGACCAAAAGCCGATCGGGAGAACGCCGCGCTCGAATCTCGCCACGTACACCGGGCTGTTCGACGGCGTGCGAAAACTCTTCGCGTCGACGAAGATGGCGAAAGCCCGGAAGTACGACGCGGGCCGATTCTCCTTCAACGTCGCAAAGGGGCGGTGTGAACACTGTGAAGGTGAGGGGTTCGTCTGCGTCGAGCTGCTGTTTCTCCCAAGCGTCTATTCACCGTGCCCGACGTGTCACGGATCGCGGTACAATGCGAAAACCCTCGACGTCAAATACCGCGACAAGTCGATCGCAGACGTTCTCGGAATGACCGTCGACGAAGCCACGGAATTCTTTGCCGACGAGCCACACATTCGCCGCTCGCTCGAGGTGCTGCGTGACGTTGGTGTCGGTTACCTGCGGCTTGGCCAGCCGGCAACGGAGCTGTCGGGCGGGGAAGCGCAGCGGATCAAGCTCGCGACGGAGTTGCAACGCGCACAGCGCGGCGATTCACTCTATGTGCTCGACGAACCAACGACGGGGCTGCACCCGGCCGACATCGACCGATTACTCGCGCAGCTCGATGCGCTGGTCGACGCGGGGAACACAGTGATTGTCGTCGAGCACAACATGCGCGTCATCGCCGCGAGCGATCGCGTGATGGACGTCGGTCCGGGCGCGGGAGACGAGGGCGGGAGAATCGTCGCGTTTGGGACCGTGTCGGAGGTCGCACGCTCGCCGGAGAGCCGAACGGCGACATATCTGAGACGCTAGCCCTTTTTCTTCTTCGCCTTTTTCGGCAGCGTCGCGACGAATGCGCGTCCTCGGCCAATCCACACGGCAAGCTCGGATGGCGACGCGACGACCTTCGCCGGCAGTTCCATGTACTCCTTCATCGCTCGCCCCGGCGATGGCTCGAATGGCTTCCCGCCGATCTTCGCCGCCTCGGCGCGGTCCGCTTCGGACATTCGTACCATGATCCGGTCTTGGAAAACACACGCGAGCATATTCCCATTCAAGAACACTGATGGATAGCCGAACATCGTCCGCGGTTCGGCGCCGGCGATATCGGCCGTCGCATCATGAAAGGCCGTCACGGTCTTTTCCGTCGGCTTCGTGAAGGCAGGCATCTTCCGCTCGGCTGCCTTCGCTGCTTTGCGCGCCGCCATGATCGTTTGGATAAAGGGTTAGCGTTTCCACGGACGCTTGACCGTGTACACCGGAATGTCGGTGATGCTCGTTCGCGCGATGCTGACGAGTTGTCGTCCCGAGAGAATCGTCAGTGCGTCCTGTACGCCGCGCTTCGAGAAGCCAGTGCCTTCTGCGATATCGCGGAGACTCGTTTGAATCGTCGCCTGGCCCGCTCCGAGCGAGCGTCGCCACAAATGCAGATACACGACGAATGCGGATGCGGCGCGATCGTGTCCGATGAGATCGCGCATCAGCGTGTCGAACACGTACGCGTCGAGAGCGACGTCGTCGGCGGCTGCACTCCCTTTGCTCATGCGCCGAGTATAGCACCAACTGCCATAGCATCGCGAGCGCGCCTTGTTGGAGCGAATCGATGGACGAAGATTGCGCGCGCTCTCCTCAGACCGCTCAGTCCAACTCATCATCGAACCAGACATCACATGATCAAGGGCATCAAGTTCGTCGGGATCCCGGTCACCGACCAAGATCGCGCACTCGAGTTCTACACGAATAAGCTCGGCTTCTCGATCATGACGGATCAGCCGTTCAACGACACGCAGCGCTGGATCGAGCTCAAGATTCCTGGCGCCGACACCGGCGTGGCGCTCTTCACACCGGAAGGCCACGAAAAACGCATCGGCGACTTCCAGTCGATCAGTTTTCACACGAAGGACGTGCAGAAGACCTACGACGAGCTGTCGGCGAAGGGCGTCGAGTTCATGGGTCCGCCGCAGGTCGCCGACTGGGGCACCGCGGCGATCTTCAAAGACCCGGACGGAAACAAGTTCGTCCTCGGATCGCGCTAGGGCTGGATGACATAGCCATTCGCTTCGCGGAGCAGGACTACGGTTCGTCCCTGGCGGCTTCCCAAAACCATCGGGATGAGAATCTTACCGGCCGACGATCCACCAGAGGAATTCGTGCCGGTCAATGCATCCCCGCTTCAACGCCTCGTTCGCGCGTGGCTGATCACCGCCGTTTCCGACGCCATCTTTTCGAGCGTTCTCGTAACGGTCTTCTATGGATCGACCTTCGCGCGACTCTGGCAGGGCGTCGCCTCGGTTCCGTTCGGGCCGAAGGTGCTCGACGGCGGGACGCAGACCGTTCTTCTCGGCCTCGCTCTTCATTTCTGCGTCGCG
>Ga0070683_100000927_pt1 | contig 21805 bp, 20 predicted proteins | sample KBSC713LmetaG_FD_64662 | JGI IMG/M metagenome (GOLD analysis project Ga0070683, IMG submission 64662) | Corn rhizosphere microbial communities from Kellogg Biological Station, Michigan, USA - KBS C7.1-3L metaG | ecosystem: Host-associated > Plants > Roots > Rhizosphere ... | reverse complement strand
GCCCAGACCAGCTATCAGCCGGCCGCGGCGCCCGCCCAACCGGCACGCCGGCCCAGCCCACGCCCGCAGTCCGCGCCCCCCGCATCCCCGGCGCAGGGTGGCTATCAACCGCCCGCCCAGCCGGCCCAGCCCGACCCGGAGCAATACCCGACGCAGGAGACCCGGCTGCCGGCCCAGGTCCCGGTGCTGGTCGGCGAGATCGACACGCTCGACCACCCGGAGGAGTGGCCCAACCCGGAGCCCCGACGACGACCGCAGCCGCCGCCGCGCATCTACGACGACTCGGCCTCGTGGCAGCGTGCCACCGACCTGCACTGGCGCGGACAGCTGCAGGAGGCCGAGGAGGCCTATCGGGAGATCGTCGACGCGCGGGCGCACGCGCTCGGCTGGGACCACCCGGACACGCTGACCGCGCGCGACCAGCACGCGACCGTGCTGCGCGACCTCGATCGGCTGGCCGAGGCGCTGGTCGAGTGCGACGAGGTGCTGACCGCGCGGACCCGCATCCTCGGCGAGGACCACCCGGACACGCTGACCAGCCGCAGCCACCTGGCCACGATCTACCACCAGCTCGGCGACCTGACCCGGGCGGAGACCGAGCACCAGCGGGTGATGGAGGCGCGCACCCGGGTGCTGGGCGCCAACCACCAGGAGACGCTGATCAGCCGGAGCAACCTGGCCAAGGTCTACCAGGACATGGGCGAGCTCGACCGGGCGATCGACGAGCACCACACGGTCATGCGAGCCCGCTCACGCCTGCTCGGGGCCGAGCACCGGGACACGCTGATGAGCCGGAGCCTGCTCGCCTCGGCCCTGCACCACGCCGGCCGGCTGGTCGAGGCCGAGCAGGAGCACCGCAGCGTGCTGGGCAGCCGCCTCCGCCTCCTGGGCCCGGTCCACCTGGACACCGCGGTTTCCCGGCACCGGCTGGCGAGTGTGCTGCACGACCTGGGCCGGCTGGACGAGGCGATCGCCGAATACCGGGCCGCCCAGTCGGTCTACGCCCAGCTGCTTGGCGCCAACAGCCCGTTCGCGCGGGCCGCCGCCTCCGACCTGCAACTGGCCGAGCGCGCGTTGCGCGGCACCCAGCAGGGCTCGCAGGGTCCTCGCCGCAACTACTGACCGCCGTTACGTTCGCGAGCGGCCGCGTCCGCCTACCGGTCGACTGGCAAAGGCAATTCGTGCCCTTCGACGGACCGGGAGACGGCGACCACCTCCCAGTTGACCGTGGCGATCCGCTCCCGGCCGCCCACAGCCCCCGGCCGCCCAACCGCCGGCTGGTCAGATGATGGCGGTGACGGCGCTCACCGCACCGCCATCCCCACAGCGGCTTCCGCCGACTGACGTCTCGTTACCAGTCGCCGCCGCCGAAGTCGCCGCCCCCGAAGTCGCCGCCGCCCCAGTCGCCGCCGCCGTCGCCGCCCCAGTCGCCACCACCACCGTCGCCGCCGTCTCCGCCATCGCCGCCGTCGCCACCGGGGTCCCAGCCGTGGTCGTCGGCGTAGCCGAGGCCCTCCTGGAAGCCGTCGTTGTAGGCGTAGCCCGGGTCACCCCAGGCCGGGCTGAACAGCGCGTCGAACAGCAGCAGCGTGCCAACCGTCCCGGCCCCGGCGATCAGCGCGGTCTTCCACCACGGCTCCGAATACCACCCGGCCGGCACCGGCCGGCCCTGTACCCGGCCACCCGGGTAGTAGTACGGCGTGTCGGCGCCCGGGTTGGGGCCGGCCCGGTACTGGTGGCCCTGCACATCGACCTCGCGCTCCTTGGTGAGCGTGCCGGCGCCCCGCGCCGCGGCCAGCGGCGGAATGTCCGGCCCGGGATCGAGTCCGAGAGCCGCCCGCGCGGCCCGCACGTAGGCAAGCCCCTCGAGCGCAGTCTCCCGCGCCAGCTCGTACTGCCTGGCCGTCGTCGATCGCTCCAGCTGCGAACCGGCGGCGTTGTAACGCTCACCCGCGTCGACCAGGGCCTGCTTGACCGCCGGCTGGTCGCCGGACAGGTTCATGATCTGCCCGCCGAGCCGCTCGTACCACCGGAGAGCGTCCTCTCGCGCATCGGCCATCGCCTGCGCTTCCCGCTTCTTTCGGCCGGAATTCCAGAACATGCCGACAGCCACCCCCGCTACGACGATGATGATCAACACGACAAGGACGTTTGTCATATCTACGACGGTACCGACCGCGCGCCCCCACCGCCCGGTCAGACGTCTCGTGCATGCTGAGGGACGTGGCAGTCATCCTCGTGGCACTGGGGCTGGTGGTCGGCGCGGCACTCGGCTGGTTCGCGGCGCGCGCCCGGTCGGCCGGCGAGGTCGCCCGGCTCGACGCCACCCTCAAGGCCACCCGCGAGGGCGAGGCCCGGCTCGAGGGATCGCTGCGCGCGCTGACCATGGAGGCGCGCAACCAGACCCAGGACGCGGTCGCCGACGCCGTGGCTCCCCTGCATGAGGCGCTCCTGCGGTACGAGTCGCGGGTCAATGAGCTCGAAAGGGACCGCGTCGGCGCCTACGAGTCGCTGCGCGAGCAGGTGCGGGCCATGCACGACGTCTCCGGCGAGCTGCGCACGGAGACCCAGCGCCTGGTCGCCGCGCTGCGCGCGCCGCAGGTGCGGGGTCGCTGGGGCGAGCACCAGCTGCGGCGCATCGTCGAGGCGGCCGGGCTGCTGGAGCACTGCGATTTCGAAGAACAGGTGACCGGGGCAACCGATGATTCCGTGGTACGCCCGGATCTCGTCGTCCGCCTGCACGGCGGCCGGCAGGTCGTGGTCGACGCCAAGGTCCCGTTCGACGCCTATCTCGGCGCGATGGAGGCCCGCGACGACGCCGCCCGCGGCACTTACCTCACCCACCACGCCCGCCAGCTGCGGGCGCACGTCGACGCGCTCGGGGCCAAGAATTATTGGACGGCGTTCGAGCCTAGCCCCGAGTTCGTCGTGCTGTTCGTGCCGGCCGACACGTTCCTCGACGCCGCGCTGCAGCGCGATCCGACGCTGCTGGAGCACGCATTCGCGCGCAACGTCGTGCTGGCCACCCCGGCGACGCTGATCGCGCTGCTGCGCACGGTCGCCTACGCCTGGCGGCAGGAGGCGTTGACGCGCAACGCTGTGGCCGTGCACACGCTCGGCCGGGAGCTCTACTCGCGACTGTCCACAATGGGCGATCACCTGGCCCGGGTCGGCACGTCGCTGGGCGGCGCGGTCGCCTCCTACAATAAGGCGGTCGGCTCACTGGAGGCGCGCGTCATGGTCAGCGCCCGAAAGCTGGCCGAGCTCGGGGTCAGTGGCGACGAGCTGGTCACCCCGGCCCAGGTCGAGACGGCGCCGCGGCTCCTGGCCGACTCAAGCCAGCGCGACTAGCGCCTTCTGCAGCGCGGCCGGCAGATGCCCCGCCGCGAGCCGCCCGGAGGCGGCCTCGACCAGCGTCTCGTCGTCCAGGAATGCCTCGTCAGTTCCCACGCGTACGGTCTGGCCGCCGTCGTGAACCCGGAGATACACCCCATGGCTCACCTCGGCGATCGCTACCCGGGCAAATCGGACACGCCAGGCCAGACGGACCCCTCGCTCGGCGGCCGGCGTGAGCACGCCGGCGTCGTCCCCGTGGATGGCCAGCTCCGAGGCGAGGTAGAAGGTCTGCCGGCCCAGCGGGTAGGGCCCGGCGGCCGTGTCAATCGCCGCGTCGACCCCGCGTTGGCGCAGTTCGCGGCGATTTTGCGCGGACAGCGCCCGCCACTCCTCGAGCAGCTGGACCGGGGTCCGGTCGGACCGCTGGTCGACGCCCCACTGGTTGAGCTCGTCCATGCCGGTCGACGGCGCCGCCGTCATCAGCTCGGCGACCTGGTCGTTGAGCCCGGCCCGCGTGTATTCCTCGATCGACGCGAGGTGGGCCAGCAGTTGCAGCCGGTTCCAGTCGGAGCAGCGCGTCGGCGCGAGCCACTGGTCACCGGTCAGCGATGAGTAAAAACGGTCGACCCGCAGCGTCTCCGCGTCCAACAGGTCAAACGGGTCAAACCCGGCCATCTCGGCCGCCAGCGGGTCGGTCATGATCGGCCCGCGCCGGCCGCCTTCAGGTCGCGCTTGAGCTCCTTGGGTAACGAGAACACCAGCTTCTCCTCGGCGGTGGTGATCTCCTCGACGTCGGCGTAGCCGCGCTCAGCCAGCCAGGCGAGCAGGTCGGCGACCAGGTCCTCGGGGACCGAGGCGCCCGAGGTCACCCCGACGGTGCTGACGCCGGCCAGCCACTCCTCCGGAATCTCGTGCGCGTAGTCGATGAGGTAAGCCGCCTTCGCGCCGGCGAGGAGTGCCACTTCGCGTAGCCGCTGGGAGTTCGAGGAGTTTTGGGAGCCGATGACCAGTACCAGATCGCAGGACGACGCCATGGCCTTGACCGCGTCCTGCCGGTTGGACGTCGCATAGCAGATGTCGTCGCTCGGAGGTGACTGCAGCAGCGGGAGGTGTGTCTTGAGCCGCGCCACGGTCTCGAGCGTCTCGTCGACCGACAGCGTGGTCTGGGAGAGCCAGACGACCTTGGACGGATCGCGCACGGTGACCTTGTCGGCCCCCTCCGGACCGTCGACCAGCTGGACGTGGGCCGGTGCCTCGCCGGAGGTACCGATGACCTCTTCGTGACCTTCGTGCCCGATGAGCAGGATGTCGTAATCCTGGGCGGCGAACCGGCGCGCTTCCTGGTGAACCTTGGTGACCAGCGGGCAGGTGGCGTCGATCGCCTTCAGGGAGCGCTCGCGGGCCTGCTCGTGCACCTCGGGGGCGACGCCGTGGGCCGAGAACACCACGATCGAGCCCTCCGGCACCTCCGCGTTCTCCTCGACGAAGATCGCTCCCCGCGCTTCGAGCGTGGTCACCACGTGGCGGTTGTGAACGATCTCCTTGCGGACGTAGATAGGCGCGCCGTAAAGCTCGAGCGCCCGCTCGACGGTCTGCACCGCCCGGTCGACGCCGGCGCAGTAACCACGGGGCTTGGCGAGCAGCACACGCTTCGAGGGGGTCGTCACACCGCCATGGTACGTGCGGGCTGGCGTCCGTTCGGATCGGTGACCTGTCTCACGCGATCCACTCCACCACCGAACCCCGCGCGGCGGAAAGTGTCGGAGGCGCCGCATAAAGTGTCCGCGTGACCGAGACGACGTCGAGTGCCGAGCAGCCGTGGCCGGTGCGCGTCGTCAGCCAGAAGATCGGCGCCTGGGTGGCCAAGCTCGGCTGGGTATGGATCGACGGGCAGGTCGCGCAGATCAGCCGCCGGCCGGGCAACACGACGGTGTTCCTGACCCTGCGTGACCCGTCGGCCGACCTCAGCCTGACCGTGACGACCAACCGTGACGTGCTCGACCTCGGCGCGCCCAACCTCGTCGACGGCGCCCGCGTCGTGGTGCACGCCAAGCCGGAGTTCTACGCGGCGCGCGGCACCCTGAGCCTGCGCGCCGACGAGATCCGCCAGGTCGGCCTGGGCGAGCTGCTGGCCCGACTCGAGCAGCTTAAAAAGCTGCTGGCCGCCGAGGGCCTGTTCGATCGGGCCCGCAAGCGGCGGCTGCCGTTCCTGCCCGGCAAGATCGGGCTGATCACCGGGCGGGCCAGTGCCGCCGAGCGCGACGTCCTGATGAACGCGCGGCGCCGCTGGCCGTCGATCGAGTTCCGGGTCATCAACGTCGCCGTGCAGGGCGCGGTGGCCGTGCCGCAGATCATCGACGCGCTCAGCGTCCTCGACCGCGATGGGACCGTCGACGTCATCGTGCTGGCCCGCGGGGGCGGGTCGACCGAGGACCTGCTGCCGTTTTCCGACGAGGCGCTGTGCCGGGCGGTCTTCGCCTGCCGCACGCCGGTGGTGTCCGCGGTCGGCCACGAGACCGACGTTCCGCTGGTCGACTACGTCGCTGACGTGCGGGCGTCGACCCCAACCGACGCGGCCAAGCGGGTCGTCCCCGACCTGGCCGAGGAGATCCGGCTGATCGGGCAGGCGCGGTCCCGCCTCGACCGGGCGCTGCGCGGCCTGGTGGACCGGGAGCAGCATCGGCTCGACGCGATCCGGTCCCGGCCGTCCCTGGCCCGCCCGCACACCATGGTCGACAGCCGCGAGGCGGAGGTGGTCGCGCTGCGCGACCGCGCCACCCGCACGCTCACGCACCGCCTCGACCGCGCCACCGCCGAGCTCGCGCACACGCTGGCCCGGCTACGCACCCTCTCCCCCGCGGCCACGCTCGAGCGCGGCTACGCGATCGTCCAGCGCGCCGACGACGGCGCCGTGGTCCGCGCACCCGACGACGTGGCCGCCAAAGACACCCTCCGCATCCGGCTGGCCGACGGCGAGCTCGCCGCCACGGTCGACGACTGAAGGGAGCCCTCGTGTCCGAGCGCATCCAGGCATACATGCGCAAGGCGGCCGCGCTCAACCGTGAGGTCGAGCAGATCGGCCCCTTCTTCGCCACTTTCACGACACACAGCGCCAACACCTTCCTCAACTACGCGATCCCGGACCGTCAGGCCGAGCCGACCGCCGCCGACGCTCAGGCGTTGATCGATGCCTTCCGGCGGCACGAGCGGGTGCCGCGGCTGGAATACCTGCCCGGGCTCGCCCCGGCGGTCGAGCCGGCGCTGCTCGCCGCCGGCTTCACGGTCGAGGACCGGCTGCCGCTCATGGACTGCCCGGCCGACGCGATCATCAACCAGGCCCCGCCGGCCGGCTTCGACCTGCTGTTCCCGGCGACCGATGCGGAGCACCTGGGGGTGGCCACGGCCCAGGCCGAGGCGTTCGGTGAGGAGCCGCCGTCCGAGGCGGAGATCGCCCGGTCGCGGCAGCGGATCGCCGATGGCGGCATCGCCGTCTACGCCCGTGACGTGGCCACCGGCGAGCCGGCCGGCGGCGGGGCCTGCACGCCGCTGCGCGACGGGCTCAGCGAGGTCGTCGGGGTGGCCGTGCGGGAGGCCTACCGCAAGCGGGGCCTCGGCGGCGCGATCACGCTGCTGCTGACGCGGGCCGCCTACGACGCCGGCGCGGAGACCGTGTTCCTGACTCCGGCCGGCGATCCGCAGGAGCGGATCTACGCGCGGGTCGGCTACCGGCGCATCGACTCGGTGCTGTTCCTGCGCCACGACCACGAGGACCTGCGCCACAACCACGACGGCCTGCGCCACAACCACGAGGGAGCGTCATGACGACCGCCGAGCTGTCCTATGAGCATGCGCGGGCCGAGCTGGCCGCGGTGGTGGAGAAGCTGGAGTCGGGCGGGATCACGCTCGAGGAGTCGCTGGCCCTCTGGGAGCGCGGCGAGCAGCTGGCCGCGACCTGCCAGAAGTGGCTTGACGGGGCGCGCGCCCGGCTCGACGCGGCGCGCGCGTCACAATAGTGAGCGTGGAGACCGACACCACCGAGCCGACCGTCGCGAGCGTCCGGGCCGGACGCCGCCCGCGGGACATGGTCCGCGCGATGGTCGTGCTCATGGTGCCCGTCATCCTCATCGTGGCGCTCTACCGGTTCCTGGGCCACGAGACGCCGCCCACGATCGACACGGCCGACACCTACGAGACGGCCCGCTCGGCGCACGACTTCGACGTGCTGATCCCGACCGGGCTGAGCGTCAAGTGGCGCATCACCAGCGCGTCTTACCAGGACAAGACGCTGCGGTTGGGCTTCATCTCGCCAGCCAACGGCCAGTTGCGCGTGGTGGAGACCGGGCCGGTCACGGCGACGTTCTACGCCGATGAGCTCGGTGCCGGCGCCCACCCCACCGGCACCGTCGAGGTCAACGGCGTGACCTGGCAGCGCTACGCGGACGGCCGGCCGGAGGAGACGTCGCTGGTCCGGGCCGACCCGAAACGCACGGTCATCGTCGTCGGCCACTCCAGTGCCGCCGATTTGCAAACACTGGCAGCGTCGCTGAAGTAGTGGCCCACCGGCGCGTCTGACAAAATCGGGAGATGGTGCAGCCGGAACGCAATCCACAGACCCTTGACCGCAACCTGGCCCTGGATCTGGTCCGGGTCACCGAAGCCGCCGCCATGGCGGCCGGCCGGTGGGTCGGGCGCGGTGACAAGAACGGTGGCGATGGCGCGGCCGTCGACGCCATGCGCCACTTGATCAACTCGCTGCCGATGCGCGGCGTCGTGGTGATCGGCGAGGGCGAGAAGGACAACGCCCCGATGCTCTTCAACGGCGAGCACGTCGGCGACGGCACCGGGCCCGAGGTCGACGTGGCGGTCGATCCGGTCGACGGCACGACACTGATGAGCAAGGGCATGCCCAACGCGCTGGCGGTCCTCGCCGTCGCCGAGCGGGGGGCGATGTTCGATCCGAGCGCGGTCTTCTATATGGAGAAGCTCGCGGTCGGCCCGGACTGCGCGGACGTGATCGACATCAACGCGAGCGTCGAGGAAAATCTCCGCCGGATCGCCGAGGTCAAGAAGTCCGGGATCTCCGACGTCACCGTGTGCATCCTCGACCGGCCGCGGCACGAGGAGCTCATCCGGCAGGTCCGGCGGACCGGCGCCCGCATCCGGTTCATCTCGGACGGAGACATCGCCGGGGCGATCAGCGCCGCTCGGGAGGGCAGCGAGACCGACGTCCTCATGGGCATCGGCGGCACGCCGGAAGGGATCGTGGCGGCCGTCGCGCTCAAGTGCATGGGCGGAGCGATCCAGGCCAAGCTGTGGCCACGGGACGCCGCCGAGCGGGAGAAGGCCATCGACGCCGGCCACGACCTCGACCGGGTCCTGCACACCGACGACCTCGTCCGCGGCGACAACATGTTCTTCTGCGCGACCGGGGTGACCAGTGGCGACCTGCTCAAGGGCGTGCGCTACCGGTCGGGTGGGGCCTACACCCAGTCGATCGTGATGCGCTCTAAGTCCGGGACGATCCGGGTGATCGACTCGTTCCACCGGCTGGAGAAGCTGCGCAGCTACTCGCTGGTGGACTTCGACGGGAAGATCGACGCTGATGAGCCCGAAGCAGCGCCGATCCCCGCCGAACCGGTTCTTTAGGCCGCGACCGGCACTGACGCGACCGTCGCTCGCAGCGCCTCGTCCACCGGCGTGTGCACCACGCCGAAGGTCCGCGTGACCAGCGACGAGTCCATCTCGAACGGGCGCTTGAACTGGTAGCTCATCTCGATGTACTCGCGCGCGAACTTGTCCCACAGCCCGGCCGCCCGGATCATCGCAAACGGGTACGTCCCGAGCTTCGGCGACGGCAGGCCGGCCGCCTGCGCTGTCCGGGTCAGCAGCTCCCGGATCGTCATCGCCGGCGCGCTGGGCACGTGCCACGCCTTGCCCCAGGCACGCGGGTCCTGCGCCAGCGCGATCATCGTGCGGGACATGTCGCCGGTGTAGGTGAACGTGTGCGGGATGTCCAGCGGGGCCGGCAGCCGCGCCGTCTTTCCCGAACGCATCGCCGGCAGCGCCATCTCCAGCAGCGAGTACTTGAGGCTGATGTAGTCCGAACCCCGCGCCTCGAACACCTTCACGCCGCTGGCCAGCGCCTCCTGCCACATCCGCACGCGCACCTTGCCCTTGACCGTCGGCGCCGCGAGCGGCATGTCCTCGGTCATCGGGCGGTCCACCGGGCCGTACACATACAGGTTGCCGGTGATCGCGAGCACCGCGTCGTTTTCGGAAGCCGCGGCCAGCAGGGCCTTCGCGATCGGCGGCCAGAGCTCGGGCCAGCGGTGGTACACCGGGTTGGCGGCGTTGTAGACGACGGTCGCGCCCTCGGCGGCGCGCCGAACAGCAACAACGTCTGCGGCGTCGGCCGCGACCCGCTCGATAAGCGGGTGCGTAGGGCCGCTCCCGCTGCGGGTGACCAGGCGGACCGGCTCGCCGGCGTCGGCGAGGTCACGGGCGAGGGCGGAGCCGACCGCCCCGGCCCCGACGATGAGCTGCATGGCTGACTCCTAGTCTCTACTGTGAGCACTGCTCTCTGACAGGAACAACTATCACTCGTCAGAAACCAACTGTCAAGAGCAGTGCTCTCGTATGAGACCATTGGTCGCATGAGTGCACCGTCGATCCGGGCTCGCGTACGGGCCGAGATGACCGAAGAGATCAAGGTGATCGCCCGCCGACACCTGGCCAGCGACGGCGCCAACCTGTCCCTGCGCGCCGTGGCCCGCGACCTCGGGGTCGTGTCATCCGCCCTGTACCGGTACTTCGCGAGCCGCGACGATCTGCTGACAGCGCTGATCATCGACGCGTACAACGCCCTGGGCGACGTCGTCGAAGCGGCCGCCGCATCGCGACCGCGCGACGACCTCGAGGGTCGCTGGCTGGCCGTCGCCCACGCGATCCGCGAATGGGCGTTGCAACAGCCCCACGAGTACGCGTTGATCTATGGCAGTCCGGTCCCCGGCTATCAGGCCCCGCAGGACACCGTCGGTCCGGCGACGCGCAGCTCGTTCACCTTGATCGGGCTGCTGCGCGACGGCGTTGAGTTGGGCATCTACTCGAGCGACGGGGATCCGCTTCCGCAGCCGCTGCACGACGACCTCGCCCGGCTGCGCGCCGATGCCGCACCCCACGTGCCGGAGTCGCTGCTGGCCCGCGGCATGGCCGGCTGGCTGCTCATCTTCGGCACGGTCAGCTTCGAGCTCTTTGGCCAGTTCGAGACCGTGATCACCGACCGGCAAGCGTTCTTCGACTTCCAGATGCGCGAAGCCTTCAAGAACATCACATCGCGGGCAGGCCGAAACTGATCGTCGTACCGACGTCCACAGTGGACTCCAACGCGATCCAGCCGCCGTGGGCCTCGATGATCGCCTTGCTGATGGCGAGGCCCAGCCCGGAGCCGTTGATGGCCCGGCGCTGCGCGTCGGACGTGCGGTAGAAGCGCGTGAAGAGATTCCCCTGCTCGTGGTCGGGGATGCCGACGCCGCTGTCCTCCACGCTGAGCACGACGTAACCGTTTGCCGCCTTGGCCGTCACCAGCACCGCGCCGCCCGGGTTGGAGAACTTGACCGCGTTGGACAGCAGATTCAGCAGTACCCGTTCGAGCTGCGCGCCGTCGCCGTCCACAATGGGCAGATCCGGGGCGATGTCGAGCGAGAGAGCGAGCCCGGCCGACTCGAGCACCGGTCGCACCGCCTCACCGGCCGCATCGATCAGCTGCTTCATCTGCACCGGCCCGTTGCCGAGCACCAGTTGCCCGGACTCGATGCTGGAGAACGTCAGCAAATCCTCGATGAGGTCCATCAGCCGCTGGCCGTTGCGATCGATGATCCCGATGATGCCCCGCTGCGCCGAATCCAGCTCGGGGTCGTCGGCGAGGATTTCCGTGTACCCGCGAATGCTGGTCAACGGCGTCCGCAATTCGTGCGAGACGGTCGCGATGAAGTCGCTCTTGAGCCGGTCGAGCTCCTGCAGCTCCTCGACCGAGCGCTGCAGCGCCTCGGCCGCCCGGCGCCGGTCGGTGACGTCGACAATCTGGTGCACCACGTGGCCGGAGCCGATCGCGAGCGACGCCGAGTACTGGCCCCAGACCGTCTCCCCACCCGGCTGGCACAGCCGGACCTCGAAGCTGCCGAGCTGGTGGTCGCCGGCGGCGAGCCGCTTCACGTGATCGGTCACCATCGGCCGGTCGTCGTCGACGATGATGTCGACGAACGCTGTGTCGGGGGTCAACCCGGTCATGGAGAAGAGCGCCTGGTTCACCTCCACCACCCGGCCGTCGAGGTCGGTGACCGCCATGCCGATCGGGGCGTGGTCGAACGCGGTCCGGAAGCGCTGCTCGTGCTCGCGGGACGCGACGATCAGCCCCTGCTGGGCGAGCGCGTGCTCGACGGCCGCGCCGAGCCGCGTCAGCCGGTCCTTGAGCAGGTAGTCCACCGCGCCGTGGCGCAGCGCGTCGACGCAGGCCTCCTCGCTCATCGCGCCGCTGACGACGATCGCCGGAATGTCCTGGTGGCCGGTACTGAGCAGGTGCAGCGCCTCGAGCGCGCCGAACTGGGGTACCGAGTAGTCGGCCAGGACGATCTGCGGTGGGCACTCGAGCGCCTCGACGAACTCCGTCCGCGAGTCGACCCGCCGCCAATCGGGCGCGAAGCCGGCCCGGCGCAGCTCGAACACGAGCAGCTCGGCGTCGTCCGGGTTGTCCTCCAGCAGGAGAACGGACAGCGGCGTCGCCACCTCAGCCGGCATCCGTCTGGTTGAGCATCAGCCAGTACGAGCCGATGCTCTGCACCGCGGTGAGGAACTGTTCCATGTCGACCGGCTTGACGATGTAGCTGTTCGCCCCGAGCTCGTAGCAGGCGTGCAGGTCGCGGTCCTCGGCCGAGGACGTGAGCATGACGACCGGGATGTGCCTCGTTCGCGGGTCGCCCTTGATGGTGCGCAGGACGTCGATCCCGTCGACCAGGGGCAGCTTGATGTCCAGCAGGATCAGCCGCGGCTCGTCGCTCGGGTCCCGGCCGGCGTACCGGCCCTCGCAGAAGAGGTGGTCCAGCGCGTCCGAGCCGTCGCGGGCCACGTCGATGGAGTTGGCGAAGCGGCCCCGCCTAAACGCGAGCTGCGCCAGCTCCAGATCGTCGGGGTTGTCCTCCACCAGCAGCACCCGCGTCGGCAGCAGCTTCATGGTCGATCTCCTCGGTGGGCAGGGTGAAGTAGAAGGTCGCGCCGACCCCGGGTTCGGCATCGGCCCACATGCGGCCGCCGTGGCGCAGGATGATGCGGTGGGCGAGAGCCAGCCCGATGCCGGTGCCTTCGTACTCCTCGGCCCGGTGCAGGCGCTGGAACACGCGGAAGAGCTTGTCGGCGAAGCGCATGTCGAAGCCGGTCCCGTTGTCGCGAACGAAGTAGGTGCCCTGCCCGCCCGTGGTGACCGTGTGCCCGACGGTGATCCGGGCCTGGGCCCGGCCGCGCGTGTACTTCACCGCGTTGCCCAGCAGGTTGGCCAGGACGTGCCGGACCAGGCGCGGGTCGCCGAAGGCCTCCGGCAGCCCGCCGGCCGCGAGCTCGATATCCCGGTCGCCGCGCTCGATGAGCAGCTCCTCCCAGACATCCTCGACGATCGTCCGGACGTGGACCGGCTGCCAGGTCATCGCCTGGCGCTGCAGCCGGGAAAACGCGAGCAGCCCGTCGATCAGCTCGCCCATCTGCTGAGCGCCGGCCCGGATGCGGTCGAGGTACCGGCGGCCCTCGTCGTCGAGCCGCTCGCCGTAGTCCAGCGACAGCATCTTGGCGAACCCGTCGACGGCCCGCAGCGGCGCCCGAAGGTCGTGCGAGACGCTGTACGAGAACGACTCGAGCTCCGACGTCCGCTCGGCGACCCGCCGCTCGAGGTCGTCGTTGAGCTCCTGGATGGCCTGTTCGGCCGCCTTGCGCTCGCTGATGTCGCGGATCGCCGCCGAGATGATGACGCCGTCCTCGGTGTTCAGCGTGCTGAGGCTGACCTCGGCCGGGAAGCGGCTGCCGTCGGCCCGCTGGGCCTCGACCTCGACGCCGGAGACGTGCGGCCGGTCGCCCACCTCGTACCCGGCAATCGTCGGGTGCATCGGGACCGTGGATCCGCCGCCGCCCGTCGGCACCAGCAGCTCGACGAACTGGCCGAGGAGGTGGTCTCGCGAGTACCCGAAAAGCTCCTCGGCCTTGGCGTTGACGATGATGATCCGCCCGGCGACGTCGACTCCGAGGATCGCGTCCGGGGCGACCTCCAGCAGCCCGCGAAACTTGACCTCGCTGCGCTGGCGATCGGTGACGTCCTGGACCACCTCGACGAAGCCGCGCACCGAGCCGTCCGGCCGGCGCACCACGGTGAGCGTGCCGTGCGCCCAGAAGCGGGTGCCGTCCTTGCGCACCCGGACCCCGTCGATCTCCCCCGAGCCGTGTTCGAACGCGTCGTTGAACACCGCCTCCGGCCCGCCGGACGCGGCCTCCTCGGGGATGAAGAACGTCGCGTACTCGCGTCCGATGATCTCCTCGGGCGCATAGCCCTTGAGCCGCTCGGCGCTTTGCGACCAACTGCCGACCCGCCCGTCCGCGTCCAGCATGAAGATCGCGTGGTCGGGTGCCCCGTCGAGCAGCAGCCGCAGCTGCTCCTCCGAGCCGCGCAGCTCCGCCGTGGCCGCCTTGACTTGCGCGATCGCTCGGCGGCGCGCGGTCGCCAGCGTGACGACGAGCATCGCCATCAGCACGGTCAGCGCGATGCCGGAGGTGGTGACGGCGAGGGCGAGGTGGCTGTCCCGGCCGAGCAGATCGACGGCTCGGGCGTTGACGGTCAGCTGCCAGGACCGATCGGCGACCTCAACGGCGACCGTGCTGTGCAGCTGCGATCGCCCGGGCGCGACGGGCAGGGCCGCCACATCGAGGAGCTGTCCTTGATGTGGTACCTGCAAAGCCACGCTGAGCAGCCCGGTGGCCGTGTCGCGCAGGGTCGCCTCGATGAAGTCCCGCCCGCGCAGGCCCATGAGGATCCAGCCGCGCAGCCGGCCGTCGTGCTCGGCGAAGACCGGCTGGACGAGGACGAACGACAGCTGCCGATCGGCCGCCGGCTTGCTCCGGTCGCGCAGCAGCACGTACGGGTCGGAGACCACCGGCCGGTCGAGCCGGCGGGCCAGCAGCAGCGCCGCGTACGGCTCGGGCGCCTGGGTCACGTCGACCCCGACCAGCGGCGCGCTGCCGTCCAGCGAGCGCTGGAAGATGCCGTAAATGTGCTCGGCGTTGGTCCCGACCGGCTTGAGCGTCAGGTTGGGCTGGCCGCGGGCCCGCCAGTACGCCTGGGCGGCCGCCTCGTCCCCGGCCGGCACCGACGCCACGAACGACACCCCGGTGGCGCCCCGCAGGTCGAGCTGGCGCAGCGGCGCCGTGTTGGCCAGGAAGACGTCGTTGTTGAGCTCCTCCGGGGCGCTCAGCCCGCCGGCGACGACCTGCAGCGCGTCAACATACCGGCGAGCCTCGGCGGCCACCGCCTCCTGGACGGTCGCCACCCGCTTGTCCATGAGCTGCTCAGCGTTCAGCCGCTCGGATCGGCGCAGGGCCGCCCCGGCGATGAGAGACACGCCGACGCCGAGCGCCAGCACGAGGACGCCGATCCACCCGCCTGCCGAGCGCAGCAGGCGCAGCGTCGCCCGGACCCACACCACAGAACCCCCATCGGCCGGGGCTCGGCCCGCCTGAGGGGATCTCGCTGGCGTGTGTCAGCCGTTGTCCGAGCTGTGCCCGGGGAAGAGGTGGGCGGCCGGGTCGATCACCACGGCGGCGTTGTTGACCGCGGTCGCCGCCTCGCCGAAGCCGACCGCGATCAGCCGGACCTTGCCCGGGTATTCGCTGATGTCGCCGGCCGCGAACACCCGCGGCAGGTTGGTCGCCATCATCGTGTCGACCTTGATGTGCCGCTTGTCGAGCGCCAGCCCCCAGTCGGCGAGCGGGCCAAGGTCGGCGGTGAAGCCGAGCGCGGCCACGACCGTGTCGGCCGGCAGCCGGGTCGCCTCGGTCGTCCCCTTGACCAGGACGTCGCAGCCGGTCACCCGGCCCTCGCCGTGCAGCTGGGTGACCTCGGCGTTGACCACGATGTTGATCGGCAGCGCCTGGACCCGGGCGACCGTGGAGGCGTGGGCCCGGAACCGGTCGCGCCGGTGGATCAGCGTCACCGACTTGGCCAGCGGCTGCAGCGCGAGCGCCCAGTCGAACGCCGAGTCACCGCCGCCGACGATGACCACGTCGTGGCCGGCCAGGTCGGCCAGGTGGGGCACGAAGTAGATGAGGCCGGCGCCGGGGAACGCGTCGGCAGCCGGGAGCGGGCGGGCGGTGAAGCTGCCCAGACCGCCGGTGATCAGGATCGATCCACAGTGGAGACTCGTGCCGTCGGCCAGGTCGAGCACCGGGCGGTCGTCCATATAGGACAATTTCTCGGCCCGGATGCCGAGCAGGTAGTCCGGCGAGAACTGGGCGGCCTGCTCGACCAGGTTGGCGACCAGGTCCCGGCCCTTGATCGCCGGGAACCCGGCGACATCGAAGATCATCTTCTCCGGGTACATGGCGGTGACCTGGCCGCCCGGCTCGGGCAGCGCGTCGATCACCGCCGTGGAAAGGCCTCGGAATCCGGCGTAATAGGCCGCAAACAGCCCGGTCGGCCCGGCACCTACGATCGCGATGTCGACGTCCCGCACACCGTGAACGCTACCCGTCGGTAGAAGTCTGCAAAAGCGTCGGCCGCCGGCGGCGGAAGATGATCGCGGCGACCAGCCCGCCGATGAAGCCGAACAGGTGGGCCTGCCAGGACACCCGCTCGTCGCCGGGCAGCGCGCCGATCAGCTGCCAGCCGTAGAGGAGTCCGATCAGCAGCCCGACCGCGATGTGCCACAGGCTGCGCTCGACGATGCCGCGCATGAGCAGCACACCGAGGTAGCCGAAGATGACTCCGCTGGCCCCGACGACGATGCTGTTGCCGTCGCCGGTGAACCACACGCCGAGGCCGCTGACCAGAGCGATGAACGCCGTGGTGAGCAGGAACCGGGTCGCGCCCGAGGCGAGCACGAAGGTGCCCAGCAGGATCAGCGGGATGCTGTTGGCCAGCACGTGCGAGAAGCTCGCGTGCAGGAACGGGGCGAAGACGATCCCGTCGAGGCCGTCGATGTGGTGCGGGTGGATCCCGCCGGCCCGGTCGAGGTGGTTGCCGGTCAGCCGGTCGAGAAGCTCGATGAGGAACAACACCGGCACGGCCGCGCACATCGCGACGAACGCGCGACCGATGGCGGAATAGAAGGCATCCGTGCCGAACCGCATCGCGTCATCGGACGCGTGCGTGAGGGGGGTCGCGTCGGAAGTCACACATCACTGGTAGCAAATCCGGGCGCGACCCGCCACACAGGCCCTAGTACCAGCCGGTGTCCTCGGAGTGTTGCCAGGCACCGCACGGCGTCTTGTAGCGGCCCTTGATGTAGCTCAGGCCCCACTTGATCTGGGTGACCGGGTTGGTCCGCCAGTCCGCGCCGAAGCTGGCCATCTTCTTGCCGGGCACCGCTTGCGGGATGCCGAAGGCGCCGGACGGGTTCGACGCGTTGACGCGCCAGCCGCTCTCCCGGTTCCACAGTTTGATCAGGCACGGCGCCTGGTCGAGGCCGTAGCCCGCCTGCAGCATCAGTGTGCAGCCGATGGCTTGGTTGCCGGTGTACGTCTTGCAGCTGGCCGGAATCGGCCCGACGTTGCCGCCGGTGGCCGGGCCGCGAGTATTGGACCGGTTGGCCTCGTCCTTGGCCTTGTCCCGGGCCGCGTCGTCGGCCGACTTGGCCTGCGCGGCGGCCGCCCTCGCGGCGTTGTCCGCCTTGGTCTGCGCGTCTTTCTGGTCGGCCGAGCGACCCGAGCCGTCCGGAGCACTCTCCGGAGCCGCGGCCGCCTCCACCGCCAGAACGTTCGACGTGGTTCGCTGCTGGGACTTTCGATCGGAGATCAGAACGCCGCCAACCAGGCCTCCGAGGAGGACCAGGACGGAGAGGGTCCTGAATACGCCGATCCGGGGTCGCAGCCGGATCACGAAGGAGTCCAATCGTCGGGGACAGGGACCCGGCGGGCTACGAGCGTCAGCCGACCCGTAACACACCGTGAGCGCCTCGCCATTCAAGCCAGCGGTGAAGCGCCCGTCGCCCACCCTTGCGCACGCCGACGCCGAAGGGAAACTCGAACCGCCGGTACTGTGATCCAACTCACATTGAAAACCGGACAGAAGCCTGCATTGCTCACGCGAATGGCAGGTCTTCCAGGAGGTCCGTGACAACCTCCGCGATAGGCGAGCGCTCCGAGCGCGTCAGGGTGACGTGTGCGAAAAGCGGATGGCCTTTCAACGCTTCGATCACGGCGGCCACACCGTCGTGACGGCCCACGCGCAAGTTGTCACGCTGAGCTACATCGTGCGTCAGCACGACCCGCGACCCGGTGCCGATCCGGGACAGCACGGTCAGCAGAACGCCCCGCTCCAGCGACTGCGCCTCGTCCACGATGACGAATGCGTCGTGCAGGCTCCGGCCGCGGATGTGGGTCAGCGGGAGCACCTCGAGCATCCCGCGCGCGGCGACCTCTTCCATGACGTTGTCGTGCACGAGCCCGCCCAGCGTGTCGAACACCGCCTGGGCCCAGGGCGCCATCTTTTCGGCCTCGTTGCCCGGCAGGTAGCCCAGTTCCTGGCCGCCGACCGCGTAGAGCGGGCGGAACACCACGACCTTCTTGTGCTTGCGGCGCTCCATGACGAGCTCGAGGCCGGCGCACAGGGCGAGAGCGGATTTGCCAGTGCCGGCCCGGCCGCCGAGCGACACGATCCCGATCGACTCGTCGAGCAGGAGGTCCAGCGCGATGCGCTGCTCGGCTGAGCGGCCCCGCAGGCCGAAGGCCTCCCGGTCGCCGCGGACCAGTCGGACCGACTTGTCGGCGCCGATCCGGCCGAGGGCCGAGCCGTTGGCCGACTGCAGGACCAGGCCGGTGTGGATCGGCAGGTTGCCGGCGCCGTCGACGTCGACCGGCTCCCCCGCGTACAACTTCTGGATGTCCTCGCTCGTCACCCCGAGCTCCATCAGGCCGGTCCAGGTCGGATCGGCGGCCGTGCCCTGGCGGTATTCGTCGGCGGCGAGCCCGACGGCGGCCGCCTTGACCCGCAGCGGCATGTCCTTGGTCACCAGCGTCACGTCACGGCCCTCGGCGGCCAGGTTGAGCGCGACGGCGAGGATGCGGGCGTCGTTGGTGTCGGCCCGGAACCCGTGCGGCAGCATGTCGGGGTCCGCGTGGTTGAGCTCGACGTGCAATGTGCCGCCCTGATCGGTCAGCGGGAGGGGCTGGTCGAGTCGGCCGTGCTTGACGCGCAGCTCATCGAGGAAGCGCAGCGACTGGCGGGCGAAGTAGCCGAGTTCCGGGTGGTGGCGCTTGGCCTCGACCTCGGAGATGACCACCAAGGGAAGCACGACCTCGTGCTCGGCGAAGCGGAGGAAGGCGGCTGGATCGGACAGGAGGACCGAAGTGTCAAGAACGAAGGTCCGCTTGGTTGGCGGTGACGCTGGGGCGGGCTCGCTTTCCTGCGCCGACTGCGCGGTGGGCTTCTCGGTGGGCTTCTTGGAAGCACGGCGAACGGTCACGGGACCTCCGGGGGCCTCAGCTGTGGGTGGGAAGCCCCTCCCACAGCACCGACGCTAACCCCTGCCAGCGAAATCGGCTAGATCGGACGTCGCGTGTCCGTCCGAGTGAGGTAACGCGCCGGACTCAATAGCTGCGTACTCTTGAGTGCATGTCATCGTTCAGTGAGCCGTTCAGTCAGGAAATCGCGTTCAAACTGACGACGGCCCAGCCCGAACGGTGTGGCTTCTTCTTCGACTTCGACGGCACGCTGGCCCCGATCCAGGACGATCCGGACACGGTCGAGCCGGTGGCCGGCGTGCTCGACGCGCTCACCGAGCTCGGTCGCCGGGTGCACGAGGTGGCGATCGTCTCGGCCCGCCCGGTCGACTTCCTCCAGGCGCGCTTCGGCGACCTGCCCGAGCTGTGCCTGTTCGGGCTCTACGGGCTCGAAGTGTCCCGCCACGGCGGGACGATCGAGACCGATCCGACCGCGCTGCCCTACGTGGACGCGATGGCCGAGCTGGCCGAGCGGGCGCGCACCGAGCTGCCGGCCAGGACGCTGGTCGAATACAAGCGGCTGTCGGTCTCGCTGCACTACCGCACGGCGCCTGAGCTGCAGCCGCAGATCGAGCAGTGGGGCCGGGAGCAGGCCGCCAAGCTGGGCCTGCGGGCGCAGCCCGGACGGATGGTCTTCGAGCTCAAGCCGCCGGGCAACCGGGACAAGGGCAGCGTGCTGCTGGAGGAGACGGTCGGGCTCACCTGCGCGTGGTACTTCGGCGACGACGTGGCCGACCTCAAGGCGTTTGCGGCGCTCGACGAGCGGGAGGCCAGCGACCCGGAGTTCACCGCGGTCAAGGTCGCGGTCGGCGGGCCGGAGACGGGGCCGGAGCTGATCCGCGCGGCCGACCTGCACCTGGAGGCGCCGACCGACGTTCCGGTGTTACTGGCCAACCTGGAGCTGGCCTTCTAGTAGTGCTTTGCTAGGTGCCATACCTTCGCTGCCGGCTGGCATATGAGCGCAGCGCGCGCAGGAAGTCGGTCCGGCGGAAGCCGGGCCAGTTGACCTCGCAGAAGTAAAACTCCGAGTGGGCGCTCTGCCAGAGGAGGAAGCCGGAGAGCCGCTGCTCGCCACTCGTGCGGATGAGCAGGTCGGGATCGGGCAGCCCGCGGGTGTAGAGATGCTCGGAGATGTGGTCGACGTCGAGGATCTCGGCCAGCTCTTCGATCGTCGTGCCGGCCCGCGCGTGCTCGTGCAGCAGTGAACGCACCGCGTCGGCGATCTCGTGCCGACCGCCGTAGCCGACGGCCAGGTTGACCTGAGCGCCACCCGTCCGGGCGACGGTGCGCTCCTCAACCTTCTTCAGCGCCTGCGCGGTCGCGGTCGGCAGGAGGTCGAGCGCGCCGACCATGCGCAGCCGCCACGGGTTGCCCTGGTCGGCCAGCTCGGTCGCCAGGTTTTCGATGATCTGCAGCAGCGGGTCGAGCTCGGCCGAGGACCGGGCAAGGTTGTCGGTGGACAGCAGCCACAGCGTGACGTGCTCGACGCCGGCCTGGTCGCACCAGCGCAGCAGCTCCTTGATCCGCTCGGCCCCCACGCGGTGACCGTCGTTGGGGTCGACGTAGCCCATCTCGCGGGCCCAGCGCCGGTTGCCGTCGACGATCACTCCGACGTGACGGGGATGCGGCTTGCCGGCCAGGCGACGGACCAGGCGCCGCTCGTAGATCGAGTAGAGCAGGTCGCGGAGCATCACCGTCGCAGAGTAGCGACTCGCTGCACGGAAGAACACCTCCAGCGCAGGCATCCGACGGACCTACACCAAATCTGCTACTCCGCCGCGCTATTCGAGGTTCAGCCGGGCTTTGAGCGCGTCGAGTTCGGCCCACAGGACGCCAGGAAGCTTGTCGCCGAACCGCTCGAACCACTCGGCCACCTGAGGGATCTCGGCCCGCCACTCGGCCGCGTCGACCCGCAGCGCCGCCTCGATGTCGTCGGTCGACGCGTCCAGGCCGTCGAGGTCGAGCGCGCCGGGCGCGGGCACCCGCCCGACCGGGCTGTCGACCGCCTCGCCGGTGCCCTCGATGCGCTCGACGATCCACTTGAGGACGCGCGAGTTCTCGCCGAAGCCGGGCCAGAGGAACCGGCCGTCGTCGCCACGGCGGAACCAGTTCACGTAGAAGATCTTGGGCATCTTGGCGGTGTCGCCACCGGCGCCCTTGCCCATCTCGATCCAGTGCCGGAAGTAGTCGCCGCCGTGGTAGCCGATGAACGGCAGCATCGCCATCGGGTCGCGACGCACCACGCCGACCTTGCCGGCCGCGGCGGCGGTCGTCTCGCTGGACAGCGTCGCGCCCAAGTAGACGCCGTGCACCCAGTCGCGAGCCTCGGTCACCAGGGGCACGGTCGTCTTGCGGCGCCCGCCGAAGAGGATCGCCGAGATCGGCACGCCCTTCGGGTCCTCGTATTCGTCGGCGAGGATCGGGCACTGTTTGATGGGCGTACAAAATCGGGAATTGGGATGCGACGAGAGCTGTTCGCCGCCCGGGCGCCAGTCCTCGCCCTTCCAGTCGGTGAGATGGGCCGGGGGCTCGCCCATGCCCTCCCACCAGATGTCGCCGTCGTCGGTCAGCGCCACGTTGGTGAACAGCGAGTTGCCCCGGTCGAGGGTGCGCATCGCGTTGGGGTTGGTCTTCCAGTCGGTGCCGGGGGCGACGCCGAAGAAGCCGTATTCGGGATTCAGCGCGTACAGGCGGCCGTCGGCTCCGAAGCGCATCCAGGCGATGT
>Ga0070683_100000925_pt1 | contig 21827 bp, 25 predicted proteins | sample KBSC713LmetaG_FD_64662 | JGI IMG/M metagenome (GOLD analysis project Ga0070683, IMG submission 64662) | Corn rhizosphere microbial communities from Kellogg Biological Station, Michigan, USA - KBS C7.1-3L metaG | ecosystem: Host-associated > Plants > Roots > Rhizosphere ... | reverse complement strand
CTTGGTTCTCCCAGATGCCTGCGCTGGCATTGTACGCCAGCACGTCGCCATCGGCCGGAACGGTGATCGACACATCGGTCAAATCCGACAGTCCGGTCGTCTCGCCCGTGGAGCCGATCAGCTCCTTGTAAATCGGTTGTCCGCTGTCGGGGTCGAGCGCGGCCAGGTCGAACGTCGCCGCGCTGGTGTGCGGGATCAGCACCGCGACCAGACTGTTGTCTGGCGCGATCACAAAATCCATCTCAGCGTATGGCATAGCGGGCTGCCAGTCACCGCGCCACTCGGGCATCGGCATCGTGATCGTCACCGGCCCGAGAACGTCGCCGTTGGACAGCCCGATGGTCAGCGCCGAACCCTCGATGCTCATGGCGATCGGCACGATTGCGGCGGGCGGGTTGTCCTCGATGAAATCGACGCGCGTGCCCAAATCGAAAAAGTTGCTGTCGACCTCGGCAGGCTCGAGGTTGGCGCCCTTGCCCGGCCCCCACGCTCCGGCGGTACGATAGGTTATCGCCATGCGCTATCTCTACTTGGCGACGGACCTTGCGGGCCGTGCAGGCTCGGGTCGGGCGAGTAGGCATCTATTTTGCCGGTCGGGGTCAGTGCCTTCGCCGGATCGGGCGCCGGCTCTCCGGTATCGGGATCGATGACATCGGGCGGCCCGGTGTTGGTGCCCTTCTGCCAATGGCCGGTCCCGTGCAGCAAAATTACCGGCTTGGCCCCGATCAGCGTCTCGGCCTGTGCGGGATCGACAGATTTGCCGGCGTCGTCGACAAAGGCGCGCCGGTTGGCGATGATTCCGGTGTCCAGTGTCTGCCCGGCCCAAACTTGCAGCTCGGCCAATTCCACTGGCAGGATCGCGTCGATGTACTCGGCAGAGGCCGGGATGCCGAGCGGCTGATCGGCGGCCGCCACCAGGCCGGGCGTGTAGGTACAGGTCGGCAGGTTGACGGCGCCGGTGTCCACGACGGACACGATGTTGCCGAGCCGGTCGTTTGCCGTCCCATGAGTGAACGTGTCCCTCGAGATCACATCGATGAAAACCCAATAGGCGTTGGGCGTAAGGATCGCATTCGGGTCTGGGTTGGCTTGCGGCCAATACATACTGAGCGCGCCCTCGACAAGGTTAACATCGTCATAAGATATCCACATCCGGCACGCGCTTTCGACCGTGCCGGCAAACCGATCGACGTCGGTCATGTTGTCGACGATCTGTCCCTGGGTATTGCAGTCTGGTTCAAGATCGAACGACAACAACAAATGGTGCCAATGGTCGGAGGTGACTTCCTGACCGCCCTCGGTGTCAATGAAATTCGGGTATATGCGGTTGGGGTTTACCACCGTTGCGAAAACCTCCGGCGCGCCCCCCATGATGAAAGGCGCCATGCTTTCCCAGATTTGGGTTATCGTGTGGCTGCGCACCGGCAGGACGAACCCGTCCTCGTCGACCGCGGGGTTGTTTGTGCAATGACCGTATAGAACCGGCTGAGTCCAATCGAGCTTGTCTGTCCTGGTTTCGTTGATCTGCTGCGGGAACGAGCCAGCGAGCGTGGCGTAGTTCGGCAACTGTATGCAGATACCGAGCAGATTGCGTTCGGTCCCGATTTGCCGGCAGTCAATACCAATGTAGCTCGGTTCCATGTCGTACTGCTCGCCGGTAAACCGCCATTCGCGACTTTCTGTGCTTTCCGAAATAGGCGCCTCGTCATTGATCCACTCGCAGGTGAATGCCCAGTTCTGTATCGTCCTCGTCCAGGTGCCTGCGTTGACGGTCGTCTCGGATGTGTACAATCGATTTGCCTCGGCCTTGCCGAACGTCATAAGCGGAACGATGCCGATAAACGGCGGCTGAGACCCATAGGGCGGCTGGGGTCCACCGCTTGCCCGCCATGCGACGTAACGATCGCGTGCCTCGTCGAGCGATGATTGCGGCACCCGGAACCACAGAGAGACCACGGCTTTAGAGAAATCTGCGATACCTTCAGGAAGCGTCAAGTAACTCATGTTGTGCCCTGGTTAGCGCGACCGTGGAAGACGCCTCCGCCGGCGGCCCGGCCGCGGCACCGAAGTGAACCGCGAGCCCGCCGGTGTGATACTCTTTCAAAAGGCCGGTGTAGGGGTTCTCGAAATAGCGCAGATCCTCCGGCATCAGATCGTGCCGTCGTTATTACTGAACTCCACTTCGAGCTGGCTTATCCTCGATTTGTTGGTTTTTGGTGACAGGTCGACCGGCCCCATGTCGCTGCCAAAGTCGGAGAGGTCCTCGCCGCCTGTGCTGGTGTTGTTGTTGCTTATAAATTTGGGGTTCACCTCGGTGACGTCGAACAACATGCGCTTTGTGCGGGCTGCGACCACGTAGTTTTCCGGGTTGTTTACATCGTGGATCTCGACGGGCTCGGTCTCGCGCTTCTTTTCTTTGTGTTTCGCCTTTGCCACCTCGAAATCGGTCGAGACCGGGACCGGCGCCGGCAAGGTGCCTGTGGCACCCCAGCACAACAGTCCCGGTGTCAGCGCGCTCTTGTCTTCCTCTACGCTTTTGACGACCCGCTCGGTGCGGTACTTTGTAATCTCTCTTTTAGGCCAGCCGCCGATCACGCCGCCAAGTGACATCTACGCCGCCTCCAGGTCGATTGTCTTGGGCAACGGCACCAGTTCGACCGATGGCGTGAAGATCGTCTCGAACTCAAGATCGGCCATCGGCACGAGCTGCACGCACACCTCGGTCGGCGCATCCTTCATTGCATTGGCGGGGTCGTCGCTGCCGGCCAGCTCCAGGATCTGCGGACCCAATCCGTTGGTCACCGTCAGGGTTTGAACGGCGGTTGTCGCATCCAGCGACAACAGATCGACGCCGTCGTCGTCGACCGTGAAATCGTCTAGCGTCTGATACACGATATCGCCGGTGAGCACCGTGACGCCCGCGCCAGCCGCGATCTGGTAGCCGCCGTACACATAGCCGTCATTGACCCAGGTCGGCGCGCCGGGCGCTGCCAAGACGCCGCCGCCGCGGCCTACGGAACAGCCGATCGTCAACTCGGCATAGAACTCGCCAGTGCCTGCCGCACTCAGCTCATACCCGATGATCTTGCCGGATGCCTCGCCGCCCGGCAGGCGACGGTCGGTGACCCGCGCGTTCATCCGCAGGCTGGCGCCGATACCAATTTCCCACGGCACCCGACAGCGGATTTCCACGGCTCGCGCGCGGCGCCGCAGCAACGCCCGCCCCAAAAGCAGCAGATGCTGCACGCTGTCATTGCCGCGGTCGGTCGGCAGGTACGCCTTGCGGCGCTTATCGCCGATCGGCATCGCGCCGTCGTCATCCGGCTCGGTGACGGTTGCGTCAGCCGAGACGGTGATTTTCTCGATGTTCGCCTCGTCTTCCGGCTCGGCGAGCACATCCTGGATGTCCGCGACCATCGAGAGCTTTATCGTCTCGGTGCGTTTCTTTTCCGCCTCCCAATCGAACAACGTGTGCTGCTCGAACGCATAGACGTCATACGTCACTTCGTAGTCTTGGTGCGATCTAAAGTAATAGGCGCTGACCGAACGGTCCTCGTCGCCCTCTGGGTAGCTCCCGCGGACCCCGCGGTATTTCCGCGTCAGCTCGTATCGGGTGAAGCTGCCCGAGGCATCTCCGATGCTGGTGTCGTTCGAGACGCTCCACCCGCCGCCAAACGTAGTCCCGCCCTTCGGCCACGAGTTCATCAGCCCGTCGCCGGTTAGCGTCGTAATTAGCCCGGTGTAGGAATCGACGTAAGCGTATATCGTCTTCTGGGCCTTGAACTCCTGGGTAATGCGCTTCGTGAGGTCGATTGTGCCGGCGCCCGATTGCGTCCAGGTCAGCGTGCCCTCGATATCGACCTGGCTCAGCGGCGGATTGGTGTAGGACATCTCGAAATTGTCGTAGGTGTGATCCTCTTCGCCGACCAGCATCTCGCCGTCTTCGCCTTCGCACTCGTCCGAGTGCGTCAGCGCCAAAGTGACCCGGTCGATGTGCCATTGCGCGCCGTAGGCATCGAGAACGGCATCGGCGTCCTCCAAATCGCCGAGGAACCAAACGGGGTCCCAGTACGGCAGGGTCTTCAACGTGGTGGCGTAATCGCTTTTAACGCTATCGAAGTCTAGCGGCCGCGCCATGAACAGCAGCCGCACCGTCTCGCCGTCGAGCTGCTCGGGCACGGCAACGTTACGGCCAGTAAACAACGGCACCACCTCGCCGCCGTCATCCCACGACAGCCAGCACCACGAGCGCCGCCCTGACGCAAGCAAACCGCCGGGGTTGCGCACGGTGATCTGAAGCGACGCGAAGTCGCCCTCGTCTTGGCTTATCGTCAGGGCGACGACCTGCTCGTCTTCAACGGCGTGCAGCACCGGGTCGAATGGCTCGGGCGCGGCGATGTATGCCAGATAGAACGGCCCCGGCACCGCCTATGCCTCGGAGAGTTCCAATGTCCAGGCGACCGCCGCGCCGTACTCGTCGGTACTCACGGTGTAGCTGACGACCCGGAACACGATCTGCGGCCTATAAAACGTGTAATCGCCGACAAGCCGGGAGGAATCCGGCACGACGGGACGGGTTGGCGCACCGCTGATTGTAAGGAACCCCAACTCCGAGACGCAGTTAACGGTCAACTCCATGCCCGGCCACACGCCATCGAGGGCGGGCCCCTCGATATCCGTACAACTGATCGTGGACTTGTATTTGCGCATCTGCGGCGGGCTGAAATCGACGAGGTCGCCGTTCACCGTGCGCATCAGGCTCGACGCGGCGTCGATCGGGTCGAGCGTCTGCGTCAGTCCACGCGAGGCCCAGGTCGGAATCCCAGGCCCGGAGATTTCCAATAGCGTGCCGCCGTTCATCACGCCGCCGCCGCCGCCCGCCCGGCACTGACCATGCCGGCCCGCCGCGCCTCGCGCAGCAGCGAGCGCACGATTGCCTTGTCGCCGTGGAGCTGCACTTGGCCGCCGCTGGGGAAGTGCAGATGCACCGGCACACCATCCGATGAGGTTGCGACCAACCCGCCGTCGGCAAACCCGCGCACCGGCCGGTGCAGCGCATCGACCAACCCGCCCACGGCATAGCCGCTGAACAGGTTGCGCGGCAGTAGCCGTGCATTCAGGGCACGAAACAGGTCGGCGCCGTAATAGCGCACCGAGGGCAGGCTGTTGACGAACTCACCCGGCGTCAGCATGGCCGGCACGGTGTCGCCGCTGCCGCTGCCCGGCACCCGGCCGCCCCGCGCCATCGGGAAGGCGCCCCCGGAAATGGCTGCGCCGCCATAATCCGCATTAGAGGAACCGAGCCCGGCCAACGCGGTGCCGACCGCTTTGATCTTGTTCCACAGCCAATCGACCCCGGCGCCGATTGCTGTGATTGCCGTCTTCGCGCCCTCTGCCAACACACCCCACGAATCCGTAAAGGTGAGCATCACGGCATTGATCGCGACGATGCCCAGCACGAGCCAGCCGACCGGCCCCATCGCCGCCAACACCGGTATGAGCGCCGTGCCCACCAGCACCAGCGCCCCCGCCAATGCGTTAAACGCGCCGGTCATCAGCCCCAAGGTCACGACAACCGCGACCTCGCCGCCGCTGACGTTGGTTCCGACCACCGCGTTGATCGCATTCGCAAGCGCGGTAAATCCTGCCGCAACCATTCGCAGGCCGCTGATGACCTGCGGCAATGCCGTGCCCAAATCGCGGAAGAACGTCAACACAGGCGCGAGCTTGGATTGCAGATCGCTGCCCTCGACCTGCGGATTGTTGAATATCTTGATTAGGTCGTCGGCGACCTTCTGCGCTTCGACCCCGACACTCTCGGCCCACGCCTTTATCGCGCCACTGTTTGCCTGCAGCCGCAGGTTCAGGTCGTTGAGCACCTTTGTTACCGCTGTCCCGATCTCGACCCCGACGATATTGCGGAGGCGAATAAAGCTCGCCTGCATGATACCGGTCGCGATTTTATAGTCGTTCGCCTGCTGCTTCATCGCTTCCGTCGTAAAGCCGAGGCCGTCCGTTATTTCCTTCTGTGTTGCATCCCACTGCGTCGCAAGATTGCGCATCACCTCGACAATGTTTCGCCAGTTCTTGCCCAAGGCGTCAGCCGCGAGCGATGCCGCCAACTGGCGGTCTTTCATCGCGTCGAAGCCCGTGACGAGTTGTTTGATGGCGTCCTGCGCGCCCTTCTGGCCCGGCGGGATATTGCGGATGTCGACGCCGAAGGCTTTCCAGGTATCGGCCCAGTCCACCGCCGTCTTTTGACCGCCGCGCAACGTCTTAACCCCGGTCTGCAGCTCGGTGTTAAGCCCCTTTAAGGCGTCCTCGCCGCCGCGCCACACCTGGACTGTCGATGCTGCCTGATCGCCGATTGTCTTGAACTGCTGATTGTTGTCTTGCAGCGCCCGCCTCTGTTCGCCCAGGCTCTTGATGAGGCGGCCAAACGCGGCATCGGTCTCATCGATCCCGGCGCCCGCCTTTACGGCGATTTGACGATAGGTCTCGACAAATTCGCTGCTGACGCCGAGAGCGTCGGCCTGGTCGCCGAGACTGTCGACCGAATCGTTGGCCGAGCTGACGAGCTTGGCGACACCCGCGGCGGCGCCGGCGAGGCTTACCGTGAGGGCGGTGCGCCAAGCCGGAAACGTCTTGTCGGCCATCGTCGTGAGACTGCGCCCGAACCGGTTAAAGGCGGCATGCAGGCCAGCAACGTTGCGGGCTGCTGCAGCCCACGGTGTCGCATCGCTCGCCGTGTCGTGGACGATGCGCAGTTGCCGGGTGAGGCTGGCCGCGGCGGCTCGCGTCTTTTCATAACTCGCCGCCAGCTCGGTCGCGCGGGTGGTGTTACCGCTTTCGGTCGCCTGTCGTAAATCTTTGCCGAACTGGCGCAGATCGGCCTGGGCTTTAGCAAGCTCGGTGCGGAGCTTTGTCGTATTGGCGGTGATGTCGACCGTCAGGTTGTCGGGCATCAGCTCTCACCGAGTTCATGCACGGCCTTGCGGATAGCATCGGCTTTGCCCTGCGCGGCCAGCGCGGCATCGGCAATTGCCTCTGCGCGCTCGCGGGCGTGGCGCGCGGCGCCGAGTTGCAGCCAGGCGTGCATCTGCCGCGGCGTCATCCGAAAGACAGACTCAACCGGGTGCTGCCACTGCACTAGCTGTTCAATGGCTGCAGCGAAGTGTGAACCGGCGTTGCGCCGCCGGCGCCGTTGGGCGCCGCGTCTGCCAAAGGGGCGGGATCTGCCGCCGGGAAGGTCAGGCGCACAACGACCATCGCCATTGTCATGATATCGGCGGCGCCGAACTGACGGACCTTCGCCTCATAGTCCGGTTCACCGGCGTGACCGAGCCCGGCCGCGATTAGCGCCGGCATAGCTTCCGAGGCTTCGATGATCGAGCCAGCGCCGCCCTCGACGACGCGGGCGAACGCGGGATATTTGCGCGCCAGCTCGGTCAGCGTCGATAGCCGAACGCCGGTCAACTCCAGTTCGATCGGGCCGCTCCGGGTCTGCAGGGTGACGGTGTCGACGGCCGGCTGCGGGTCGAGGTCGAGAAAGTTGACGGCCATGTTAGGGCGTCACAACGGTTGCTGCATCGAGCAAATACATTCGCAGATTAGGTGCGGTCCACTCGTCCAGCTGGAGCCGAACCGTCGCGCTCTGCTGCACGATAGGTGAAAAATCGAGCGATCTGATGCCGTTCATATGCTGCAGGTGGTCGAGCCGCTCGATCGTTTGCTCGAACTCGAATTGCTGGCAGTTTCCGAGTTCGGCAAATGTCGAGTCGCCGGCCCCCTGCCACGAGACAATGCCGGTTCCGACGTAGTAGTTCAGGACGTTCGGCGAAACCATAGCGTCATCGGGATGTGTCACGGTGCCGAAATTGCCATCGACCAGCAGCACGCGCCCTTCGAGTTCTATGAGTCCATATTCGTCGCCGATAAGGTTAATCGCCGCGGCAGGCCCGAACTGCACGCTCGTCAGGGTCATTTCGATTTTCGGGCCGATATCGTTCGCCCCGACAAATTTAAGCGTTCCTTCGACATTCGGGTTTGCGCCGATATTGATCGTCGCTGTTGCCATAAGAGGCTCCTAGGCTGGGACGTTGTCGATGTGTGGTGCGGCGGCGATCTTGATCGGGATCACTGCCATTGCGGTTTGTGCCGAGTGCCCTGGATCTTTTTGTAGTTCGCCTTCAATCCGGCAATACTGCACGCCGTGCAGCCCGAGGTTCTGGCGGAAGCCTTCCGGCCCGGCCGACAGCGCCCGCTCGACGGCATCGATAAGGGTATTGAGCATCGCCGCCGGCACGGCGTTCTGATCCGCCCCAACCCGCGTGAAAATCCACGCCTCGCAATTCAGCTCGACCAGCATGGCGCGCGTCGACTCGCGATAGCCGTGGATCTCGTTCAGCTCGACCAGGTACAGCGCCGGCATGTCCTGCTCGGCGTTGGGATCGCGCAGCCGCCGCTCAAGGGTCAGGAAGCCCTGCAGCAGCGGCGCCGCGGTACGGTCGGCGATAGCCGGCAGTGACAGCGTCACCTCAGGCGATACCGTGGCAACAGTCGCCCCGTCCGACACACCCTCGCCCGCCACTGGCATCCCGACCATCAAGCCGGCGGTGCTGCTGACATTGGTCAGCGTGGCCGACCCTGTCGTCGTGTCGGCTGTAAACGGCACCACGACAGGCGGCCCGCTGAGTTTGCTCAACAGGGCGCCGACAATGGTTTCGCGGTTCATCGCGCGGCGGCAGTCTCGACCGCTACGGCAAAGTCCCGCGTTGCTGGCTGCACAACCGGATAGCTACGCGAGCCGGAGCGCAGTTTAAGAAATTGGATGGCTTCCAGCGCGGCGCCGAGCTGCGCCACCACGACAGCCGTCCCCGCTACGACCGGGATAATGATTTCGGTCCCGTCGACGCTAAACAAATCGTTATAGAAAGTGCCGTCGGTCGATATCTGGAAGCTCAGGTTGGCCCCCGTCCACGCCGCCGGCATCGTGATGCGGACCAGCCGGCCGCTCGTGCAATCGAGCCCTGAGGACAAGCTTTGACCGGCCGCGATAGTCGGGCCATTAAGCACCACCAATGCCATAATCTCAGTCCTTCAGAACTTCCTGCAGCACCCGGCGCAGCTCGGCGCGCGCCTTTGGCAGCATCGCCGACGCCGGGCCGCGTAAAAATCGCATCTCGCTGATGCCGCCGACCCGCTGATAGCCGCTCACGCGGTAGCCGCGCCTCATGTAGCCGCTGACCGGAAACCGTTTCCCGGTGCTGCCATACTCCAGCGCCCCGGCCGCCGCCGCGGTGTTGTGCTCGCGGGTCCGCAGCACCCTCACCCGGCCGCGCACGAACATTTTGATCCGGTTGTCGTCGACGTAGGCTTGCGTCAGCGAGCGCAACCGCCCGGTTCGGAACGGCTCGCGCGCCTCGACCTTGTGCAAAAGTTCGTTGGTCAGCTTGCCGATCGTCGAGACGAGCCGCCGCCGCAGCTTGTTTGGCAACTCATCGAGCCGCACCCGCAGCCTTGTGTCGTTCATGTCCATTTTGGCGTCGATCAGCGTGTCGCGCGCCGAGATCATCCGACCAAACCCCGCCGGTACGGGTTCAACAGCGAAGCAATGTCCTGCGGGATCAGCGAGCCGCCCGGCACGCCGCCGACCCAGAACTCTTGCCGCCCCAACCCGGGAGACTCGGTGGCGCGCAGCATCGGGTCGCGCCCGCGCGCTGAGGATTCCATCGTGCAGAGGTCGAGCACTGCCTGCTGCACATCGGCCGGGATTTCCGCGAAGCCAGCGTCGTACACGACAGACAACCCTGTGGCCCCGACCACCCAGGCGCGCGGATCGGTAATGCGCCACAGATGTCCCGCGAGCGGTTCGAGCGCATAGTCGGCCGGAGCCAGACCGGCACCATCGAGCGTCACTTCAAGACTCGCCGGATCGACCGGCGCCTGGCTCAACATCAGCGGCTCGCCGGTCATGCCGGTGACATCGGAGAGGAACGTGTCGAGATAAGTCTGCTCGGCAAATATGCGGTTGCAGTAGCGTTCGGCCGCCAGGCTCGCCCGCGCGATGACCTTGGTCAGCCAGGCGTCATTGGCGACGTCGCCCGGCCGCACCCGGAGCTGCTCGCGCAGATCGTCCAGGCTCACAAGATTGCGCTCGAGCGCGGGCGTTATCACCGCCGTGTAAAGCGGCCTCACTCGGCGGCCTCTGTGTGGTACTGGGCGAACAGCGCGCTGAGATCAAGCGCCGGCCCGAGGCTGCCATCGCTCATCACCGGCACGGCGCGGTAGTCGCGCACCCGCCATTCCGCGATGCTCGCCGCCGGCATTCCGCGCTCCCCGCGCGGGCCAGCTTCGCCCCGCTTGCCGCGCTCCCCTGCCTTGGACCCCAATGCCCAGCCATCGCCCGGCAGCGGCCCCGGCGCATCGCATTTTGCGCGCCATTCGGCACCGTGCAGGCTGACGAGATCGAACCTGCGGTATTCCCGTTCCGGGTCGAAGAGGCCGCACACCTCGCCGACATAGGGCACTTCCCCCGGCTCACCAGGAGGCCCTGCAGTGCCCTGTTCGCCCTGCGGCCCCGTGATAGCCTCGCCCGGTTCCCCGCGCTCTCCACGCTCGCCCTGCGGCCCCGGCGGGCCATCCTTGACCCCCGCCAGCTTCGCCGCGACGGCACGCTCGACGCGCAGCTCGAACTCGGCCTGCCCCGCGCGCAACCGCTCGGCCTCCAAGGCAAAGCGCAGCAGCAGATCGCGCTCGATGCGGGCGGCGATGGCGCCCAACTCACCGCCGAGCGAGACGGCGAGTTCATCAAGCTCCGGCATAACTCTTCCGCATTGCCGCTACTCCGGCGCTCTTCGCCGCCTCGATGTCTTGCGGCTCATTGGTATTGGCGGCCGGCGCATCCGGTCCCGGCGGTGCGGCCGGCGCATCGGGGCGCGGCGAGGATGGCGGCGGTTGCGACCAGGCTTCGAGCGGAATCACCTGCTGCTGCACGCGAGGCGAGTCCCCGTCCTCAACTGCCGGCAGGTCTTCCAGCGCTCGCGCTTCGTTCGGAGAATAGATCCCGCCCTGAACTGCCTGCGCCAGCGCCGCAACCCGGTCTTTCTGGTTCGAGCGCAGCAAGACCGCGGTATCAAATTCCAAATACTCGTTCGGGTATCCCGCTAGCCCGAAAAACCGCCCGATACCGTCCTCGACGTGGTTAAGGCTGAACCCCAGCGCACCACTCACCCAAAACCGCATCTGGTCTTCGCCGCCCGCCTGCATCTGCGCGCCCCACAGCGACAGCAAGGGCAGCGGGATGCGGTACGCGGTGGCAATCCGCCCGTCGGCGATCTGCAGCAGTTCAGCGAGCTGCGCGTCCCGCGAGGTGCTCGACACCTGCTGCCACTTCAGCCCGGACGACAGGATCGGCGTGCCGCCGGCATTGGCGCCGGTTGTCCGATCGAGCCACGCCTGACGAATCTCACTCGTCTGCCAGCTTTCGAGTTGCTGGTCGGTGGTCAAGACACCGGACGGCTTGGCCGAGTTCTGGGCGAAGTCCAACGCCTGCCGCACCATGCTATTACTCGCCGCGATGTCGAGCATCGCGTTGGTTAAGGGCGGCACGCCTTTCAGCGGATCGCCGTCGCGCGCATCGAGCTTGATGTGTAAGACGTCGCGCGCCGGCACGCGTTTTGCCGCTTCCTTCGTCAAGAGCCGCTCGACGACCGGATTACCGGCGATCGAATAGAAGATTTCCCCGTTGCCGGCGACCCAGGCGCCGCAAGAGGGACTGCTCATCAGGTGCAGCGCGTCCACCTCGTAGCGGTTATTTCGTGTTGCGTAGGCGTAGGCGTTGCCGTCGCTGTAAAGCGCGCCGACCAGGTTCAGCACGAAATCACTGCCGCTCTGGTAGGCGTTCGGCTTCAGCATCACCCGCGACAGCGCCGAGTTCGTGACCCGCTCGCGCCCGCCGTCGCCGGTCGAGCGCCAGTGGGTCGGTGGGCACTGGGCGGCGGTCTGCGAATAGCAGGCGATGCACGAATGCACGATGGCGCCGCCGGCGACGCGGACCGGGTCATAACCCAACTGCCAGAAGTTCGCCGGCCACGACGGCGGGATATAACCCCCCGTCGCCAGAGTGACGGGCGCGGCCTTGGCGCGCGGGCGGAAGATCCGCGTTAGCATCCCGCCCCAGGCAGGAGCCACTAGCGCTTGTCGGCGTCCGGCGTCCGCGGCACGTTTCGCTCTGCCGGGCGCTGTTCGGGCTGTGGCCGGTGTGCCGCCGGCGGCGTCGGCGTCCGCGCTTCTCTCCGCTCGACCGGCTCCATCCTACCTTCTCCCGAAGCGAGGTATTCCTGCTGCGCGGCCACGGTCGGCATTTCCGGTGCCGCGCCCTGGCTCTTCTCGTCCGGGTGCAGGAGGCCGAGCTTCGTCAGGTCGATCTCCTCTTGGGTCGGGGTCGGCACCGCGCTCTCCGTCACCCGCAGCGTCAGGTTCGTCAGTGCCGCCCGCCGTTCCTTTTGCTGGTCGTAGTCCGACCTCGCGGCCTGCTGCTGTTCCGTCAGTGTCGTTTGCATCCATGTCCTCCTTTGTGACGAGCCGCCGGGCGAGGCGTCTGCCCGGCGTCCGCCAGCCGTACCTGCGAGCTACCACGTCACCAGGTCACGCCCGTGACCCATGCCACCGAGCCGGTGCGCAAAAGCGCCCAGTTCATCGGCAGGATCATCCGAAGTGCCAGGCTGTCTGTCTGATACAGAGAACGACTTGGGCTTGCCACAACCCCTGATCCCTGCGCTCCTGTTACCAATTGTAATGGGGAAGTATCCTCGAAATGTAACGTCGCTTGATCTGAGACATCGAATCTGGGGCTGTTGCCCTGCACGACCATCAGGTCGTCGGCATTTATCAGGATCACCATTCCGGCCGGCACCGTCGAGGACACGACGACCGGATAGCCGAGCATGCGGTTGCCGTTTATTTCGGCCTGGAATGGGAAATCCCCGCCGTTGTTCTGTGTCAGCGATATCGCGATCTGCTGCACCGGGTTCATGATCCACACCGGATTGCGCAGCGCATTGACCCCGGCCAGCGCGCCGACCAATGCCTTTACGTCGCCCACCAGCGCGGCAAACCCGCCGCCCGCCGTGGGTGTCAGGCCGGCGACGCCCGCCCTGATCCCGGCCGGGCGGATAGAAGTCGCAGCGACGTTGTCGATGAACACCGTATCGACCGCGATGCCGGTATCGTCGACGATGAGCTGGCGCAGGATCATCTCGATTTCCGGCGTCGAGTGCTCGGCGATCTCGCGGGTGTAGGACGTGATGACGGCCATCTTTTTGAGGCCGATCGTCACCGTCGTGAACGCCGCCTGCTTGACGGGTATCGCGCTGCCTTCGAGCACGAATGACCCCGCCACCGTCGGTGTCGACGCCCGCGTCGGCATGCTGATCTGGCCATACCGGCCAAGCGTGATCTGCATGCCGCGCGAGGCGACCGGCTGAAAGACCGACCCGGCCATGATCTGATTGAAAAATTCTCCCTGCCCGGTCACCGCCAACTCGGCCGCCCAACCGGCGGTTGTGGTCGTCGCCGGCGCCGTGGCGGCCCTGACGTACCAGTCGTGGACACCTCGCGTGGCTTCGTAATCACCGTGCGAGCCGTAGTGCTCTTCGAGCACCGCCTCAGCCGGCCGCTTGGTGACAAAGGCCAATGTCTTGGCGAGGAAGTGCCGCAGCACATACTCGCCAGGCTCGGCCGCCTTGCGCTTCGGCTGCGCCCAGGCTTTCGGCGCCGACGCCGGCAATGGCTGTGCCGGCGTGTAGACGGTAATCCTCTCCTTCGGCACGGTGATCGGCGCGTTCTCGCCGAGTGCCTTCTCGGCCTCGGTCCAGGCGAAAATCTTGCCCTTCACCTCGCCGATCTTTGCCGTGAGGTCGGTGACCCGCGCGACGTCCTCGGCGTCCGGCAAGCTGGCCAACTGGTCTTGCAGCGTCACGACTTCCTGCTGCGCGGATTGAATACGCTCGCTGTAAAGCATCTTTCGATTTCCCGATTTACGATCGTCTCCTTTGGCTATCTCGCCGGTTGAAGCGCTGACGCGTCGGTCGAAGCCCTGCTTCGACCTGGTCCGATCTCCATCAAAGGCATGCTCGCCAAAGATCAGGCTGCGCGTCTCGCGCGAGAGGCCGAGCGCCTTGGCTACTGCTAGAGCGTTCGGGTTGGCAGGCACCGACACCAGGCTGCACTCGACCAGCTCGGCCTCGGTGAAACGGATACCGCCGGACTTGCCGAGCGGCTCGAAACTGTCTGAATGAAAACCGACACTGACGGCGCGCAGCACGCCGGCCTCGACTGCCTGATGCAGTTCCTTCAGCCGGTACGACACCGGCTCCATCAGTTCGAGCCGGCCGGTGAGGCGTCCCTTCGTCACCGCGACGTCGTGCCAGGTGCCGATCGGGAACGACGGGTCGTGATTGAACAGCGCAACCGGGTTGCGTTGGAACCGGTCCAACCGCCAACCTTCCGGCTCGATCACATCGCCCATGCGGTCGACGCTGCCGTCGCTCATGACAAACTCGCGCGGGTCGGCAGCCGGAGGCGGCGCCGCGACCTCGCGTTTGCGGATCAGGTTCATGCCGTTGGGTCCAATAAAAAAAGGCGCCCGCAGGCGCCCTGTGGATCGCTACGCAACCATCGTTCTGTGGTCGAACATCGGCGCCGTCGTCGCGGTGGCGCCCTTGGCCGCCATAGAGAGCGCCACCATGCCGTCTATGCGGCCGGACGACTTCGCTTTCTCCAACTTGCGGTTGCCCGCCGGGTCGGTGACGACGGTGGCGTTGGATGCGCACATCGTTAAGACCGGGTGCATGCCGTGGCGCAGCCGCTCCTGCAGTGCCAGCGTCTCGAGCGCATCGAGCGCCCCGGCCATGTCGCGGTAGCCCTGGCCGCACTCCTCGAGCGGAAGCTGGTTTACGCCGTGCGCCTGCAATGCCATGCGCAATTCCTCGATGCGCCAGCGGTCAAACAGGATGGTGCGGAAGCGCACCTGATTGCGCAGCGTTGCCAGGCGCGCCGCCAAATAGCCGTAATCGATGCTGACCCCCGGCACCGCCGTGAGGAATCCCTGCTGCACCCACAAATCGTAGGGCGCCCGGTCGCGCGTTGCTCGTTCGCGCAACGTGTCGGCTGGCGTCCAGAAGTGACACCAGACGTTCCAAAAGCCTTTCGGCTTCTCCGCCAGCAGAACCAGCGCGGTGAGATCCTGCCGGCTCGACAGGTCGAGGCCGCCGTAAACCGGCCCCTGCGCGAATGCCTCCATGTCCGGTTCGGCCCCGTTGGCGACCCACACGCCGTGGCTGAACAGCGCCGCATCGGCCGACACGCGCTGATTGAGATGCAGGTTGCGGAAGCTCGCCTCGAAACTCGGCATCCGCATTGCCTTTTCGGCCAGCCCCTGAATTTCGTCGAAATTCAGAAAATCCCCGAGCGCCGGATTGGCTTGCCGCCACGTCGCGGGGTCGTCCAGTGCCGCATCGTCAGGGGCGCCGAAAAAAATCAGCTTTGTCTTGGTGTCCGCACCCGTCGAGGCGTAGTCGATAAGCTGCGAGAGCAGGTCGCTGGATGTGGGCGCCTGGGTCGAAATCACGATACTGAGCGGGTTCGGGTGCGCCCCCATTGCGGTCTCCAGCGCATCGTACAACTCGCTGCGCGGCCCGCGCACCTGGCCCAATTCGTCGTGGATGACTAAGGCTGGTGATAATCCGTATGCAGTAGAACTTTCCGCCGCCAGCGCCCGATACCTCACTCCCGTGTACGGGCTGAACAACTCCTTCGCGTGCTCGCGGCAGACCACCATGTTGGGGTCCGACAATTCGCGCGACATGCGAACCATCTTGGCCGCCAAATCATACACCAGCGCCGCCTGCTGCCGCGATTGCGCTGCCGAATACACCTGGCTGTTGCGCTGCGACTCAGGACCGATGACATGCGCCAGGACCAGCATCGCGCAGAGCGCCGTCTTGCCCTGCTTCCTCGGCATCGTGACGATCGCCTGCCGGGTCGGCGTGTCGTAGACCTGCCGGATTATGTCGCGCTGCCACTCGCGCAGCCGCACCGGCTTACCGACGTCGGCCCCCTCGGGGACGACCAGATACTTCTCGCAGAAGCGGATTATCCGGTCAGACCGGAGGTCGGCTCCTGGCATCTTCCTCTGTTTGCAGCGGATTCACCTCGCCGGCATCTCCGACGAATCGGCGAATTTCGCGAACAAAGTGCTGGGCAATCTTCCGGTCGCCCAGCAGCACGCAAAGTATGTCGCTATCGGTGACTTGAGCCGCCTTCCGCCCGGACGGGCCTTTCGCCATGCTCACCCAACCACCCTAAAGCGCTCAGCAGCCTGCCCGCCGATCAGCGCATCACCCTGCCCCTCTGGCGCCTTCTCACCCGCCTTAGCCGCCTGTCGCTCAATGCCGGCCGACACCGTCAGCCGTAAGAGCCGCGAGCTGGTCGCATAATTCGGCCGTAATACTTTCACTTCCGCCATGACCCACCGAGCATCGTCCGAACCCGCCGGCAACCGGCGCAAAATGCCCCAGCATTCCTCCAGACGTGCCTGCGTCTCGCAATGATCGGCCAACAACCCCAGCGAAGCGCCGTCGAACCAATCGAGCGGCTTCGATCTCACAATTTCGCGCCATATCGCCTTTGCACGCTGCGACAATTCTTTCGGCGGCTCCCGAACAGTGTTATCCGCCCGGTAAAATGCACCGCCGCGATTAGCTGCTGACCTCATACAAGACCACCCGAAATCGTTAAATCACTCACGCTTGAACTCCAAACGCGGTAGTTACACGCCACCGCCACAATATCACCCTCCCCCCTGGTCGTTGTGCCAAGGGTGTTGCATGTCGCGCGGCATGCCATGTTCGTCGTGCCCAAGCACAAACCGCTCGATGCGGTAGGGTATGCCGGTGCCCCGCTCTCGATGGCTGTGCCCATCGCACCGTGGGCACAGGGTGCGCAGGTTGCTCGGCTCCAGTGCCAGGTGCGGTGCGTCTGCCCTGCGCTGTATGTGGTCGACCCGTGCCTGTGCCGAGGTGAGCGAGACATGGCACACAACGCACCTGTAGCCGTCCCCGGCCAGGATCTGCCTGCGCAGTGCCTTCCACGCTGCCGTGTCGTAGAACGGATGCTGCCGCTTGTGTCTTCTGCCCGTCATGCGCGGATATCAAGTAATTGGCCGAAGCTATCAAGACGCCACTGGCGACGGGGTGCATCTCCGGAGGCCATGAAAACCATGATCCTTGCGGCCATGCTGGTCGCCATTCCGTTGGCGGCGCAGGCTGAGACGACCACCATCGAGCGCGAGAGCACGACTTACTGCAAGCGCGCCTTTCGCAAGAACGTGTGCCACACCGAGAGCGAGACCGTGATCCGCAGGCCCGAACGCAAGGTACAGTTGCCGCCCGAGCCGCCGCGCCCGGTGCTGCCGCCGTCCGCGACGATGACCCCGGCAGGCGTGGTCATCATGCGCGGCATGCCGCTGCGGTAGGATGCCCCGTAAATCGCTTCTCGTGGCCGCCTGATGCGCTGAACGGGTTTTTGGCTGCCACGATAGGGTCCGACAAATAGCGCGCTGTACGCGCCCCAGAAACACAAAACCCGCCGCAGTTGATCCTTGGCGGGGTCCGGTGAAAGCCTTCTTCCACCGCGCAGTGACAATCCGAAGGGATTGCATAAATCATCAAAACAAATTCCACGGTTTGTCAACGGTTTTTTTCGTAGTGGGCGGCCAGGACGCTGAGCGCGCCAAACAGCAAGTGCTTGGCCGTCTCGTGGCGCATCGGGCGGCCCGACCAGCCCTCACGGCGGGCGAACTCGGCGACGGTGAGTTCGAGGCCGAGGATGTACCAGCAGGCGCAGCCGCACGGACTGCCGATGCCGCCTGTTGCGTCGAGCGCGGCATTGACGCGCCGGCGGGCGTGTTCGATAGCGACGCCGCTCGGAAGTCGTCCGGATGGGATGCGCTGGCCGAGGTCGGCGGCGCGCAACGGATCGAGTTGCGCCAGTCTGAACCACTCGGAGAACTGCTCGCCCGCCTGGCGCTGCGCCCGGCTGATCTGGCCGCGGCGCTCCAGCATGCCGAGCAGGCCCTCGGCGATATATGGCCTCCCGATAGCGCCCGAGGCGTCCGCCACGGTTTCGTGGGAGCGCTCGACCCGGCCATGCTGCAGGCGCTCGGGCGGCAAAGATGCATCCAATGCAGCGAGGAAGCGGGATGCGCGGCTCATTGCCATTGCCTACAATTCGAAACGTCTTTTCTTTCGCGCTGCATCATTGCGAGTACAATGCACAAATGCTTTTGACGTACCGCTATCGGGTCAAGGACGCGACAGCCGGAAAGCGGCTGGCTCGCATGGCCTTGGCGGTCAACCAAATCTGGAATTATTGCGGTGGCATCCACAACGACAGCCGCCGCCTGAACCGACACTGGCCGGGCGGGTTCGATCTGATCAAGCTGACCAACGGCAGCAGCAAGGAACTCGGACTGCACAGCGACACTGTACAGGCGGTCTGCAAGCAGTTCGCTTTGAGCCGGGATAAAGCACGTCGGCGTCCGCGCTGGCGCGTTAGCCGTGGTCCGAAGCGATCTCTCGGCTGGGTGCCGTTTCAGTGCGACCGGCCGCTCAAGGTATGCGACGATACCGTTCGTTTTTTTGGACGAGACTATCGCTTGTGGCTGTCGCGCCCGATCCCGCCGGATATCCGTTGCGGTAGTTTTAGCGAGGATGCCTCTGGGCGCTGGTATCTCAACCTCGTGTGCGAGATTGCCGATGACCTGCCGACCGGCACGGGCGAGGTTGGGATTGACCTTGGTCTGAAGGATCTTGCTGCGCTTTCGACCGGCGAGAAGATAAGAAACCCGCGCCACGTTTGTAGGGCGGCGATCCAGTTGGCTCGCGCGCAACGTGCCGGCCGTAAAAAGCTGGCGCGTAAGATTCACCGGAAGGTGGCCGCTCAACGGCGACACTTTCTGCACGAAACCAGCACCCGCATTGTTCGGGCCAATGCCCTGATCTGTGTCGGTGATGTGAACAGCGCGGCACTGGCCCGCACGAAGATGGCGAAATCCGTTTTCGATGCCGGCTGGAGTACCCTTCGCTTGATGCTCCGCTACAAGGCCATGAGGCACGGAGCACGGTTCGTTGACACGGACGAGCGATACAGTTCCCAGGTCTGTTCTGGCTGTCACGCAACCAGCGGCCCGAGAGGGTTGAAAGACCTCGGAGTGAGAAGTTGGGTTTGTTCTGGCTGTGGTGTTCTGCACGATCGCGATACCAATGCCTCTCTAAACATCCTGGCTTCGGGGCGGAACGTCGCCCTCCACCGACCGGGAATCCCCGTCCTAAAGGCCAGGGAAGACGTTACTGCCGGACCACGTTGTGCAGCTCGTTGCGGATCACGTCGGCGATGATCCTCGGCATGTCGGCGATCAGCTCGGCGGTATCGCCGCACGGCAGGCGGCTGATGGCGATGGCGCAGAAATACGCAGTCACCAAAAACGCCTCGGGCGCAGTGTAGCCTTCCAGCGCGTCCTCCACCCGCAGCACCAGCGCGTCCCGGCTGTCGCGGTCGACCGCGTTGAGCACCTGGGCAAGCGTCACGGCGCGGGCCATGGCAGGTGGCCGACGAGAAGTGCCAGCGCCAGGAACAGGATCGCTGCCGAGAGGTGGTGCCACCTGGGATGCTCCGGGATGCCGGTGGTCGAGAGCAAGGCAAACACGACGGCGATCAGGAGGCACAGGGTGGCGATCATGGCGGGTTACTCCGCTGCTTGCCGGACTACGGCGGTAACAGCCGGTAGAATTTCCGAGATGTGCCTAAGGCCCGAAGACTGCCCGCGTGTCGCTCTGGCGCCCCCAGCCCCCGCGTGTCCCCATCCCCCCTTACGGGGGGTGGGGGACACGCGTGGGGGCGCCTTGGGCGGGCGGGGCCGAATGTGGGACATATGTGCGACGCATGTGCGACGGTTCATACGATACACCTTTGATCATATAAGTCTCAGACGTGCCCGGGGATCTGACGGTCTGCCATAACTCTCAGTTGAAATACGGCCGCTACGCAGCAAACGGTGCATTGCCATCTCGAATGCTGGCTTGCCGAGCCCTTCGCGATCAGCGTGCCTGGCGAAGACGTGCGGCGCGTAGTTGCGCGCGGTGAGGTTTGGGCATGTCCATGTGCCGCTGTTGTACGTGCTGGCCAGGATCGCCAGGAACACGCGCTCTGCCTTGGATGCCTGGGCCGCGCGGTCGACCGAGCCGGGCTCGTCGAGGGCAACGAAACCGCCCGGCTGCCAGCGCACCCGAAGCACGTCGCCGGCCCCGGCATAGTTTGCTTTCATCTTGGACAGCGTGCGCTCGTCGGGGTCGGCGTCCTCGTCGATTACACGCGCAAAATAGAACCGGGACCGCACGGCATTGTGCCAGTGGGTCGAGCCGGACAGGCCCGAGCCGCTCGCGATGCCCGATGCGCTGGGATGCCCCAGCAACAGCACCGCGCCGTCCATCTTGATGGCGAGCTGGCGCAGCAGCAGAATGAAGGCGTTGACCTGCCGGCGGCGGATCTCGTCGCCGCCGAACAGGTTCGTTACGGCGTCGAGGACCAGCAGTCGCGCCTTGTAATTCAGCACGATGCGCTCAAGCTCGCGGAAGTACGGCGTCGGCTGGATCGTGCCGGTCTCGTCGACTTCCACCATCTCGGCCTCGTCGCCGAGTACGCTGCGCCAATGCATGTCGGACAGCGTTTCAGGCGAAGCCTGGGTCAGTGCGGCGATGCCGTGCAGCCGGCGGTGCAGCTCGTCGTCGTCGTCCTCCGCATAGAACCCGATCGAGCGGCATTGCACGACCGGCAGGCCGAGCCAGAGCGTCCCGCCCGAGGCCGACGCCTGCAGCTGCATCGCGATCTGCGATTTTCCGGTGCCGCCATCACCTGTGAGTAGCGTGACTTGCCGCGATGGCAACCATTCGGGTACGATCCACGGTCTGGCGGGAGCTGGCCTCGCAGCCACGTCAGCCGCACAAACTAAGGTGAGAGACGCATGTGGGACGGCGCCAAATATGTGCGACGCATGTGCGACGCTATCCGACATCGGTTCCGCGGGATTGTTGGCGGCATCGATGACGCGGGTGGCGGCGGCGATGGCGATCCGGCGGAAGTGAACCTCTTTGATCGCCTTGGCATAGAACGGAGCATTGCTGGGCGGGCCGGCGGCCCGGATCAGCGTCGCGATATATCCGGCGGTGCCGCCCATCGAGGCCAGCAAAGGCTCTTCGCCCAGGCTGTGCTTGAGCATTACCGGGTCGGGGTTGGCTCCGGCGGTAATCAGCGTGGCTGCGGCTTTGAAAATCCTGCTGTTAATCGCGTTCGCGAAGTGCTCCGGCAGCAGCGTATTTTCGATGCTCTGATAGGCGGCGGGATTGATTAAAACCGCGCCCAGGAGCGCTTGTTCGGCCTCGATGTCCACGGGCGGCTCCCGTGCAGGCTCGGGATGGCGGAACGGAATGACGGAATCAGGCACGGCTTGTCCTCCGGTTGTGCCGGAGCGCGGCCTGCGGCAAGACGCACGTCGAGCGTGGCAAGACGACGCTTGCGAAATCAGGCGATACAGGGCAATCTCGGTTTTGTGCTGAACCGCGATTGGGGGCTAGTCTCCCCTTGATATCGCCGAATATGGCAGGCCCCGCTTCCAGCGGGGTTTTGCTATTTCTGGGATCTCTCTCCCAAGGGTTATTCCAGGTCGGAGCCCTGCTCCGACCGCATCGGACAGCGTAAGCGAGGCCGCC
>Ga0070683_100000924_pt1 | contig 21835 bp, 16 predicted proteins | sample KBSC713LmetaG_FD_64662 | JGI IMG/M metagenome (GOLD analysis project Ga0070683, IMG submission 64662) | Corn rhizosphere microbial communities from Kellogg Biological Station, Michigan, USA - KBS C7.1-3L metaG | ecosystem: Host-associated > Plants > Roots > Rhizosphere ... | reverse complement strand
TCGCTGCTCGGTCGCAGGTCGCTGCTCGGTCGCAGGTCGCTGCTCGGTCGCAGGTCGCTGCTCGGTCGCAGGTCGCTGCTTGGACGCAGGTCGCTGCTTGGACGCTGGTCGCTCGGGCGCAGGTCGCTATGCCTTTGGTTGCCTTCACCGGCTGGCGCGTGCTCGGCGGGCGCCGGCGGGGCCTTGCGCCCACGGCGGCCGCGGCGCTTCTCCGGCGGCGGCTGCTGCTCTGCCTTTTGATCGTCCCAGGTGCCGCTGGTCGCCCAATCCGGCGCCGACTCGGCATCCCCGGCCCGGTGCGATCCCGCTTCCTCGGCTGGCCGCCCAAACTTGCGGAGACGGCTGAAGTCCACCTGGCCTGGCACCGGCCCGAGCGAGGGCTGGCCGGGCCGCTCATCGGCGTACCGGTCCGAGCGGTCCGGTGGCTGGTAGCCGCTCGGGCTTTCGACCGGCTCGGGCCGGAACCGGCGGAACCGGTTCTGGCGCTCATCCGGCGCGGGCAGATTACGGCGCTCGTCCCAAGCCGCTTGGTCGCGGCGCTCGCCCCAAGCCGTTTGGTCGCGGCGCTCGTCTCGGTCAGGCTGGTCGCCGCGCCGGTCCCAGGCCGATTGGTCGCGGCTCTCATCGGCGTCGGGCGCGAAGCGATCCCTCTCGGCGTCGGGCCCGAAGCGATCCCTCTCGGCGTCGGGCGCGAACCGGTCCCTCTCGGCGTCGGGCGCGAACCGGTCCCTCTCGGCGTCGGGCGCGAACCGGTCCCTCTCGGCGTCGAACGGACCGTTCAAACCAACGCGGTCCGGTTCGGGCCCGAACGGGCGCTCCACCGGCTCCGACCCAAACAGGCCCGAATGCTCGGCTGCCCTGGAACCAGCCGGTTCGGATCCGAACTGGCGCTCAGCCGGTTCGGACCCAAATAGGCCCGACCGGTCCGGCGATTCGGACCCGAACCGATCGGGCTCAGACCCGAACAGGCCCGAACGCTCGGCCACCTCTGAACGATCCGCGTCGGACCCGAACTGGCGCTCAGCCGGATCGGACCCAAACAGCGCCGCATGCTCAGATGGCTCGGATCCGAACAGGTTCGAACGCTCAGCCGGCTCGGACCCAAACACGTTCGGGCGCTCAGTTGGCTCGGACCCAAACAAGTTCGGGCGCTCAGTTGGCTCGGACCCGAACCGGCCGCGCCGGTCCGGCGGCTCGGACCGGAAGCGGTCCGGCGACTCGGAGCCGAACAGTCCGGCCGTCCCCGATCGGTCGGGCTCGGACCCGAAGTCGGGGCGCTCAGCCGACTCAGAGCGGTCGGGCTCGGACCCGAACAAGCCAGCCAACCCAGGTCGCTCAGACTCGGACCCGAACAAGCCGGCCAACCCGGGTCGCTCCGGTTCGGACCCGAATGAGCCGGGGCTCCCCGCCGACTGAGGGCGGTCAAGCTCGGGCCCAAATGAGCCGGGGCTCTCCGCCGACTCAGGACGGTCACGCTCGGACCCGAATGAGCCGGGGCGATCAGCGCCGAACCGGCCGGATGCAAACGGCTCGGCCGGCGGTACCTGGTCGGCTTCGGACGAGGACGAGGACGAGGACGAGGAGGACGACGAGGACGAATGACGGCTCGCGCGCGGCTCGAGATTGTTCAGGATCGGGTCGATGGGCACCGGGTCGAGTGCCTGAGCCGCCTGCCACAACCGGGACTGGCGCGGTTCGCTGGACGGCGCCTCGGCCGACGGCTCGGCCTGTTCGGCTTCCCGCTTGCGCCGGGAACGCCAACCGCGCGACTCGCGCTCGGGCGGGGCCGCCTCCGGCTCTTTCTTTCGCCGTGAACGACGCGACCGCGTCTCCGGCTCGGGCTCGGGCTGGGGTTCGGGCTCCGCCGGAATCGACGGCAGCGCTGGCGGGGCCAAGTCCTCAGAAGGTACCGGCCAGGGATGCGACGCGAACGATTCATCCGGCGACGACTCCGGCGAGTCATCAAACGACGGCGCCTGGAACTGTGGCGTATCCGCCTCAGGTGGGCCGAGCGACCGCAACGCCTCGTAGCGGGGTGACCCACCCGACGAGCCGTCAAACACCGGCGCCTGGAACTGCGGCGTATCCGCATCAAGCGACGACGACCAGCCCGGCGATGGCGACAGCGATGGGGATGGGGATGGGGATGGTTCGGCGGCCGACTCCGGCTCTCGTACGGGTTCGAACGCTCGCTTCAGCCGCGACCGCCACGAGCGCGTCTTCGGCTCCGGCTCGGGTTGCGAAGCGGCGGGCCGGGCAACCGATGCCGGTGGCCCGCCGGCGACGTCGGCGATGTCGGCAACGTCGGCCTCGACCGGCGCCTCCTCGACCGGCTCCTCCAGGTCGGCCGGCCAGTCCGGCTCGGGTGTGAACCGCAAAGGGGCGAGCGAAGCCTGCGGCACCGGCTTGATCGTGGGCCAATTACGGAACTCGAGCGGTTCGTCCGACGGCTCCGAAGGCCGGGTACTCGGCCAATCGAAGAGCGGGCCAGGAGGCGAGCCGGAAGGCGGCCCAGGAGGCGAGCCGGAAGGCGGGCCAGGGGGCGAGTCGGACGGCGAACCGGCCAGCGGCCGAGACGGTTGCCGTTCGGCGTCCGGCTCCGGATCGGGCTCGGTCAACGCCTCGGAAGCGGGCGCCTCGGCGGCGGCCGGCTCCGGGAGCGGCCACGCGGCCGGCAAGCGGCGCTCAACCAGCGGCTCGGCCTCCGACCCGCGGTCAAGCTCAAGATCGACGCTCACCGAAGGCCGATCCGAAACGCCATCCGGCGGCTCATCGGTCGGACGCGAACGAACCGGCGGACCCGGCACCGGCGCCTCCGCTGCCGCCCATTCGGCGAGCTGCCGCGCCGAGTCCGAGTCCCAGGCCGGCGCGGCCGGCTCGCGCCAGCCAGTGAAATCGGCCCAGTCGTCCTCAACAATGGAAGGCCCGGAAGCAGCAGTGGAAGCCCCCGAAGCAACAGTCGAAGGCCCCGAAGCAACAGTCGAAGCCCCCGAAGCAACAGTGGAAGCCCCGGAAGCAACGCCGGAAGCCGGCGAAGCAACCGGCGAGAAACCCGGCGAAGGAGCGGCCGGCGCCGCACGACGCGACCGGCGCCGCAGCCCGGCGTAACCGGAGCCGTACTCCGGAACCACCGCCCGATCGCTGGCAAACTCCGGAACGGCCGTCCTGAGCAGCCGCTCCATCACTGCCAGCTCGATCCGGTACGGCTGGGTCGCGAGCCATCCACCGACCGTGTCGCTGAACGCGTACGCCGGCACCAGTTCGAGGTGCTCCCCCGGCACCACGTCGATCATCAGCTCGTCGCTGGTCGGCGCCACCACCAGGAACCCGCGCACCCGCGCCCCGGTCCCGTCCAGCCTCTCAAGCCACAGCCGAACCTCGTTGGCCAGCGCGTCCAGGTCGTCGGTCCCCTGCGCGTAGGGCTGGCCGGACCGCAGCACCAGCCCGTCGGGGTCCATCGTGATCGCGCCCGGCTTCCACGTCGCCGACATCAGCAGCGCCACCTGCCGGCCGGCCGCCACCAGGTGGGAGCACGGACCGTGGTCGAGCACGAAGAACCGGGTGGAGGGGATCGCCTCGAGCTCGCGCAGCGGTGGCGGGCCGGACGGGCGGTCGGTGCCCTCGACCCACCAGCGCCGCCCGCTGACCGCCTCGTCGATGGCCAACCGGCTCAGCCGGCGCGAGTCGATGAGAATCGCCACCAGGTAGGCGCCCACAAGCGGTACGTCAAAGGCCAGATTCCCGCCGATAAACTTGAAGACGCCAAGGAAATCGTCCGGCAGCCACGGCCGCGTGGCCAGCCCCCAGAGGGCCGCGGCGCCGACCACCGGCGCGATGGCGAAGAGCGGGAAGCCACGCAAGGTCACCGCGAGCACGGCGGCCCCGGCCAACCCCGCGCAGATGCTCCAGAACGGGCTGAAGGTGACCACGCCGTATCCGATCACCGCAAGACAGATCAACACCGCGCCGACCAGCAGCGCGGCGGTCACTAGCCCGCTCGGGCGGACCGACACTCGCCGGCCGCTCTTGACCCGGCCGCGCCAGGTCGACCGGGGCGTTTTCGCAGCCCTCGGCGGTGTTCGGAGATCCGACCCATCCCGCACCCGCCTGAGCGTAGCCGCGCCCCGACCAGCGAGCCAGTAAGGAGCAATACGCGGATATTTGCCGCATAACCCGCCAAAGTGCCGAGCGCGCCGGGATGGGACCATTGTCCATGTGAGCAAGCTGCGCTTCCGGCACAACGCCGCCGTGTCCGTCGCCGGACTGATCGCCCTGATCGGCGGCGTTCCGCTGGTCGGCGCCCGCCTCTACTTCGCGCCGATCCTGCTCATCCCCCTGGCCGTGGTGTTCTGGGGCTGGCGGTCGGGCACCGACGCCGACGAGCGCGGGCTGGTCGTGCGTGCCCTTTTGGCCAAGCGCGGTATCCCTTGGACGCAGATCGATGCCCTGATCCCCGATCAGCGCAAGGTGCAGGCCCAGCTGGCCAACGGCAAATACGTGACCCTGCCGGCCGTCGGCCGCGAGGACATCCCCAAGCTTGTCGAAATCGCCAGTCAGTAGCCCTCGGCGACGACATTCGCCAAGGGTGAACCGGTCACGTACCGGCGCAACTGCACACCGACCAGCCCGTAGGCGCGGGGCAGGAAGCCCAGCACCGAGCCGGCCACATGCGGCGTGATGAGCACGTTCGGCAGGGTCCACAGTGGATGATCGGCGGGCAGCGGCTCGGGGTCGGTCACGTCCGTCGCGAGGCCAAGCCGTCCCGATGAAACTTCCGCGGTCAGCGCGGCCGTGTCCGCGACCGGCCCGCGCGCCGCGTTCACCAGCAGCGCGCCATCCGGCATCGCGGCCAGGAACTCGGCGTCGACGAGGCCGGTGGTCGCGGCGGTCAGCGGTACCAGAATCACCACCACGTCGGCCGCGGGCAGGAGCTGCGGCAACTCGTCCACGCCGTGCACGCCGTCCCGCGCGCGCCGGGCCACGCGTGTCACCGACACGTCAAACGGCGCCAGCCGCTGGGCCAGCGCCTCGCCGATCGATCCGGCCCCGACGATCAGGACCCGTTTCCCGGCGAGCTCCGGCGTTATCTGGTACGACCAGCGCCGGGCTGCCTGCTCGCGGGCGAACCGGGGGAACTCGCGCAGATATGCGAGCATCGCGGTGATCGCCCATTCGGACGTGGACGAGTCGTGCACACCCCGCGCGTCGCACAGGGTCACGTCGGCCCCGAACCGACCGACCCAGGCGTCGGCCCCGGCGCTCAGCAACTGGACCGCTCGCAGCCTTTTCATGCGCTCGATGAGGCCGGCGCTCTCCTGCGGGGACAGGAACGGCGGCGCCCAGAACTCCACGTCGGCCGGGTCGGACGGCAGCCCGTCGGCCTGCTCGAGGACCTCGACCGATACCCCGTCCGGCACCGCGCCGAGCAGCTCCCGGCCCTGTTCACGGGCGATCCACACCTTCACGTGACCGACCCTATATCCCATGACCGCTACCCTGGGGCGGGTGAGTGACCGATCCCGGAACCGGCGCACCATCAGGGCCCTGGCCATCGTGGCCGCGGCCGCCCTGCTGAGTGCGTGCAGCTTCGGCCCGCCCCCGCCGGATGAGCAGGGCCAGCCGCCCAAGCTGACGCCGTCGCCGGTGCCGACGGTGGGCGCCTCCGAGGATGCGCAGCCGGAAATCGTGACCACCGTCGTGGCCACCAATCTGGCCGTGCCGTGGGGTGTGGCGTTCCTGCCGGACGGCTCCGGCCTCGTGACCGAGCGCGACAGCAAGCGAATCCTGAAAGTCGGCAAGGAGTCCACTTCAAACGGGCTGGTGGTCACCCCGGTGCAGACCGTCGCCGCAGCGGTGCCCGGCGGCGAAGGGGGCTTGCTGGGAATTGCCGTCTCTCCCCAGTACGACTCGGATAAAACGATATTCGTCTACTACACGTCGGCCACCGACAACCGGGTTGCCAAGGGTCCGATCGGCGGGCCGCTGACCCCGATCCTGACCGGGATCCCCAAGTCCGGAACCCACAACGGCGGTCAGATCCACTTCGGACCCGACGGTTTCCTCTACGTCTCGACCGGCGATGCCGGCACGGCGGCCAACGCGCAAAACCTCACGAGCCTGGCCGGCAAGATTCTGCGCATGAGCGCCGACGGAAAGCCGGCGCCCGGCAATCCGTTCAACACGCTGGTGTACAGCTACGGGCACCGCAACGTGCAGGGCTTCGACTGGGACAAGCAGAAGCGGTTGTACGCGCTGGAATACGGCCAGGACACGTGGGACGAGCTCAACCAGATCCAGCCGGGCAAGAACTACGGCTGGCCGACGGTCGAGGGCCAGGCGCACGATCCGCGGTTCGTCGACCCGATCGTGCAGTGGAAGCCGGCCGACGCCTCGTGTTCGGGCGGCGCCTTCGTCGGTCAGATGTTCGTCGCCGCCTGTCTCAAGGGCGAGCGGCTCTGGCTGGTGCAGCTCACCCAAAACGGCACGCTGTTCGGCGCGCCCCAGGCCATCCTGATCAAGGCCCATGGCCGCCTACGCGCCGCGGCCCTGGCGCCGGACGGTAGCGTGTGGGTAACGACGTCCAACAAGGACGGTCGCGGGACGCCCAAGCCCGACGACGACCAGATCCTGCGACTGATCTTCGGTAGCGGGGAGAGCGGCAAGAGTTGAGTTCACCGTTCCGGCGGCGCACGGCCGTGGCGCGCCGCCGAGTGCAGCGCCGTGCGGTCCTCCTCGCGGCGGGACGCCGCCATCAGGCACACCGCGTGGAGCAGCTCAAGCACCAGCGCTGGCACACGGTCGCGCGGGGGTTCGCGTTGGCCGCGGTGATCCTCGTCGGGTCCCTCCTGGGCATGTGGCTGGGCGGCACCACGACCCAGGAGATCGGGCCGTTCCAGGCTCAGCTCACGTTCTCCCCGTCGCTGCGCGGCGACACGTCCGTGGAGATCCCCCCGCTCGGCTCGCTCGACCTGGACAGCCACGACGGGCCGATCCACCTGGGCATCCGCTTACAGAACCTGGACGAGAACCGGACCCGCGCGCTGGCCGCCTCCGGCAAGTTCGACAAGGCCGGCCACGACGCGGTCGACCAGCTGTCGCACGGCGTCCGGCGCCTCGCGCTGCAGACGATCGGCTCCGGCATGCTCGGCGCGATGCTGCTGACCGCGCTCGTGTTCCGCACCCGCCGGGAGACGGCCATCGCCGGCTTCACGTCCCTGGCCGTCTTCGCCGCCGGCGGGATGACCGCCCTCCTGACCTTCCGGCCCGACGCCATCCAGGAGCCGCACTACACCGGGCTTTTAACCAATGCCCCAGCGGTACTGGGTGATGCCCGCCGCATCGCGACCCGCTACGAGGAGTACCGCGAGCAGCTGCAGCAGATGGTGGCCAACGTCAGCAAGCTCTACAGCACGATCTCGTCGCTCCCGGTGTACGAGCCGGACAAGACCGCGATCAAGGTGCTGCACATCTCCGACATGCACCTCAACCCGGCCGCCTGGACCGTCGTGCACACGGTCGCCGACCAGTTCAACGTGAACATGGTCGTGGACACCGGCGACATCAACGACTGGGGCACCCAGCCGGAGGCGTCCTATGTGGACGCCATCTCGACGCTACGCGTCCCGTACATCTACGTCCGCGGCAACCACGACTCGACGACGACGGCGGCCGCGGTCGCCAAGGAGCCCAACGCCACCGTCCTCGACGGGCAGGTCGCCACGGTCGGCGGCATCACCTTCGCCGGGATCGGGGATCCCCGGTTCACTCCTGACAAGGAGACCGACAAGGGCGACGCCGCCGACAACGCGCTGATCGACGCGTCCGGTGAGGTGCTGGCCAACCTCATCCGTTCGAGCCCGAAGAAGGTCGACGTCGCGCTGGTGCACGACCCGGCGTCGGCCACCGCGCTGGGCGGCGTGTGCCCGTTGGTCCTGGCCGGCCACTTGCACGAGCGGGAGATCAAGCGCCTCGATCCGGCGCCGGCCCCCTCCAGTGCGGCCGAGTCGCCCAACCCGTCGCAGACCAAGGAGCGCACGCTGCTCATGGTCGAGGGTTCGACCGGCGGCGCCGGCCTGCGCGGCCTCCAGAAGGCCAGCGGTCCCCTGCCGTTGGCGCTTTCCATCCTGTACTTCGACGGCGAGCACGTCCTGCAGGCCTACGACGACATCCGGGTCGGCGGCACCGGCCTGACCGAGGTGTCGATCGAGCGGCACCTGGTCAGCCCGGACGGGAAGGCCGAGCCGTCGCCGTCGCCGTCCCCGTCGACGTCCTCATCGCCGGCGATCGGCGCGCCGAGCCCGTCTAGGTGAGCTTGGCGAGGATCAGCTCGCGGACGGTCTTGGCGTCGGCCTTGCCGCCGGTCGTCTTCATGACCGCCCCGACCAGCGCCCCGGCCGCGGCGACCTTGCCGTCGCGGACCTTGGCGGCGACGTCCGGGTTGGCGGCGATCGCCTCGTCGACGGCCGTGGCCAGCGCGCCCTCGTCGGAGACCACCTCAAGCCCCCGCGCGGCGACGATATCGCTCGGCGAGCCCTCCCCGGCCACGACGCCCTCGAGCACGACCCGGGCCAGCTTGTCGTTGATCCGGCCCTCGTCCACCAGCCGCTGCAGCTCGGCGACCTGCTCCGGGGTGACGCCCAGGCTGTCCAGCTCGGCGCTGGCCTCGTTGGCCTTGCGGGCGAGCTCGCCCAGCCACCACTTGCGGGCCCCCTCGGGGCTGGCCCCGGCCGCGACGGTCGCCGCCAGCAGCTCGACCGCCCCGGCGTTGACGACGGACTGCATGACCAGGTCGGAGAAGCCCCATTCGGTCTGCAGCCGCTCCCGCCGGCGACGGGGAGGCTCGGGAAGCGCGGCCTTGAGCTCGGCGACCCACGCCGGGTCCGGCGCGAGGGGCACCAGGTCCGGCTCCGGGAAGTAGCGGTAGTCGGTCGCCGTCTCCTTGCTGCGGCCGGCCGTCGTGTCGCCGGTGTCCTCGTGGAAGTGGCGGGTTTCCTGGGTGACCCTCTCGCCGGCGTCGAGCACCGCGGCCTGGCGCAGCATCTCGCTCCGGACGGCCCGCTCGACGCTGCGCAGCGAGTTGACGTTCTTGGTCTCGGTCCGGGTGCCCCAGGGCTCGCCCGGCCGGTTGAGCGAGGTGTTGACGTCGCAGCGCAGCGAGCCCTGCTCCATGCGGACGTCGGAGACGTCGAGCGAGCGGATCACGTCGCGCAGCTCGGTCACGTAGGCGCGGGCCACGATCGGGGCCTTGGCGCCGGTGCCCGGGACCGGCTTCGTGACGATCTCGACCAGCGGGATGCCGGCCCGGTTGTAGTCCACAAGGGACTCGGACGCCCCGTGGATCCGGCCGGTGGCCCCGCCGATGTGGGTCGTCTTGCCGGTGTCCTCCTCCAGGTGGACCCGCTCGATGCCGATGCGCACCATCTCGCCGTCGACCTCGACATCGAGGTAGCCGTCGATGCACAGCGGCTCGTCGTACTGGCTGATCTGGTAGTTCTTCGGCATGTCCGGGTAGAAGTAGTTCTTCCGGGCGAACCGGCACCAGGTGGCGATCGTGCAGTTGAGCGCGAGCCCGATCCGGATCGTCGACTCGATCGCCACGCGGTTGGCGACCGGCAGCGACCCCGGCAGCGCCAGGCAGACCGGGCACACCTGGGTGTTGGGTGCCGCCCCGAAGCCGGTCGGGCAGCCGCAGAACATCTTCGTGCGGGTTCCCAGCTCGACGTGGGTCTCCAGGCCGATCACCGGCTCGTAGCGGCTCACCACGTCTTCGTAGGTCGGCAGCGCCATCGTGCTCATCCGCTCAAGGGTAGTCGGTCGCCGTCATGGCAAGCTCTGGGCATGGGCGTCTCGCATCGGGACGAGTTGTTGATCGTCTTTCACATCGGTCCGGAGGATCTGGCCGCCAACCGCGCCGGGCGGCTCGGCCCGCACCAGCTCACTCAGCTGCGCCGCAGCGTCTGGTGGAACATCGCCGGCGCGCTGCTCCTCGTCGCCGTGCTGCTGCTCATCCTCGGGTTCGTCGCCCACCGGCCGTTCAACTGGATCCAGTACACGCTGGCCGTCGTCCTTACCGTCGCCGCCCTGGCCCTGGGCTTCTTCGTGGCCCGGGGGCTGCGCCGGGCGGTGGCCGCCGGGGTCGTCGAGCGGCTGACCGGGCCGGTCAGCGTCACGATGCGCGGCCGCGCCGGGATGTGGCTGGCCGTGCAGGGCCGGTCGTTCCAGCTGCCGGTGCGGTTCTGGCACGTGGGCAGCGGCCTCCCGTACCACGTCTACATCGCGCCGGCCGCCAAGCGGATCGTGGCCATGGAGCCGGTTGATTGACATTCGTGGCTGTTGGGTACCTCCAGGCCATGGGTCTGTTGTTTCGCAAGACCGTGCGGGTCGGGCCGCTGCAGTTCCACTTCGGCAACAGCGGCTTCTCGTCCTGGGGCGTGAAGATCGGGCGCTGGTCGTGGAACTCGCGCACGCGGAAGCAGCGCGTGGACCTGCCCGGCCCGATCTCCTGGCGTAGTGGAAAAACGCGAAGCTAGATTTCCGGACGGTGCAACGGCGGGATGGCGGTCTCCAAGGCGGCCGCCACCCGGTACATCCGGTCGTCGGCCATGGTCGGCGCCATGATCTGGAGCCCGGCCGGCAGCCCCTCGGAGAGTCCATTGGGGACGGAGATGGCCGGCCCGCCGTAGAGGTTGGACGGGATCGTGAAGAGGTCGGCCAGGTACATCTGGTAGGGGTCCGCCGTCCGCGAGCCGAGCGGGAACGCCACGAACGGGGTCGTCGGCGCGATCAGCACGTCGCTCGACTCGAACGCCTTGGCGAAGTCCCGCGAGATCAGTGTGCGGACCTTCTGGGCCTGCCCGTAGTAGGCGTCGTAGTAGCCGGCCGACAGCGCGTAGGTGCCGAGGATGATGCGGCGCTTGACCTCCGGCCCGAAGCCGGCGTCGCGGGTGAGCGACATCACCTCTTCGAGCGAGTGCTTCCCGTCGTCGCCGGTGCGCAGGCCGTAGCGCACGCCGTCGAACCGGGCCAGGTTGGACGAGCACTCGCTGGGGGCGATGAGGTAATAGGCGGGCAGCGCGTACTTGAAGCTCGGGCAGGACACCTCGACGATCTCCGCGCCGAGCTTGATCAGCGCCTCGATGCTCTCCCGGTAGGCGGCCGCGACGCCCGGCTCGGCGCCCTCGCCGGCGAACTCGCGGACCATGCCCAGCCGGACGCCGGACAGGTCGCCGGTCGCACCCTGCCGAGCCGCGCCGACAACGTCGGGGACCGGCGCCGGGATTGACGTCGAGTCCATCGGGTCGTGACCGGCGATCACGGCGTGCAGGAGGGCCGCGTCTTCCACCGTACGAGCGCAGGGGCCGGGGGTGTCCAAAGAGGACGAGAACGCGATCAAGCCGTAGCGGGACGTGCCGCCGTAGGTCGGCTTGGCCCCGACGGTGCCGGTGACCGCGGCCGGCTGGCGGATCGAGCCGCCGGTGTCGGTGCCGACGGCGAGCGGCGCCTCGTAGGCCGCGACGGCCGCCGCCGAGCCCCCGCCCGAGCCGCCCGGGATCCGGGTCAGGTCCCAGGGGTTGAACGTGGGGCCGTAGGCCGAGTATTCGGTCGACGAGCCCATCGCGAACTCGTCCATGTTGGTCTTGCCGAGGATGACCAGCCCGGCCTCGCGCAGCCGGGTGACGATCGTCGCGTCGTACGGCGGGATCCAGCCTTCGAGGATCTTGGAGCCGGCCGTGGTCGGCACCCCGCGGGTGGCCATCACGTCCTTGACCGCAATCGGCACGCCGGCCAGCGGGCCGAGCTCGTCACCCCGGGCGCGAGCGGCGTCGACCCGGCGCGCGGCGTCCAGCGCGCCCTCGCGGTCGACGTGCAGGAACGCGTGGACCTTGGGATCGGCCTCGGCGATCCGGTCGAGATGCGCGCTCGCGACCTCGACGGCGGACACCTCCCCGGCGGTGAGCGCGCGGCTCAGCTCGGCCGCCGTCATCCGGGTGACACTGGAGGCGCTGCTCATGTTCACTCCTCGTCCAGGATGCGCGGCACGCGGAACCGGTCGTCCTCGACGTCCGGGGCCCCGGCGAGGGCGTCCTCGCGGGCCAGGCCGGGCACCACCACATCGTCGCGCAGCACGTTGGTCAGCGGCACGGAGTGCGAGGTCGGCGGCACATCGACGGCGGCGACCTCACCCACCTGAGCGACGGCCTGCAGGATCACGTCGAGCTGTCCGGCGAACGTGTCCAGCTCGTCGTCGGTGACGGCGAGCCGCGCGAGCTTCGCAAGGTGCGCGACCTCGTCGCGGGAGATGGTGGCCATGCGGGCAAAGTCTAGTGAGTCGCTCCGGCGGCCCTGTGGGCGGCTCGGGTCCTAGGGGCCTGTACCAAAGGGGACTACGGCGGACTCCGACGCCGCCGGGAACCGACCCCCACTCTGATGCAGGCCTAGTGCGTCGCTCCAGCTGGGCTGTGGGCGGCTCGGATGCGGTGGCGACTGAGCCAGCCGGCCAGTTCGTCGCCGGGCATCGGGCGGGCGAAGAACCAGCCCTGGGCCACATCGCAGCCGGCCTCGACGAGCATCCGCCAGGTCGGCTCGTCCTCGACGCCCTCGGCGACGACCCGCAGGCCGAGCGCCCGGGCGAGGTCGATGCACGACCGGACGATCGCCGCGTCGTCTGGATCCGTGGCCACCCCCAACACGAACGAGCGATCGATCTTCACCTCGGCGAGTGGCAGGCGCCGCAGGTGCAGCATCGAGGAGTACCCGGTGCCGAAGTCGTCGAGCGCGATCGCCACGCCGGCCCGCTTCAGCCGAGCGAGCGTCGCCAGTACCCGTCGCGGATCGGCCATCAACGCGGACTCGGTGATCTCCAGCTCGAGTCGCTCCGGTCGCACGCCGTGCTCGGCCAGCCGCTCGGCGATGCGGTCGGCGATCTCGCCGGTGTGCAGGTCGCGGACGCTGACGTTGACCGCGACGCGCAGCTTCTCGGCGGCCGGCCCCCAGGTGGCCAGCTGGGCGATCACGTCGTCGATCACGCGCAGGGTGAGCAGCCGCATGACCGCGCTGTGCTCGGCGACGCGGATCAGCTCCTCCGGGTCGACCAGCCCGCGCTCCGGGTGCGACCAGCGCAGGAGCGCCTCGACCCCGACGACCTCGCCGGTGGCGAGCTCGATCTGCGGCTGGTAGTACATCGCGATGCCGGCGTCGCCCGGCGTCTCGAGCGCCCGGCGCAGGTCGGCGAGCAGGCCGAGCCGCTCGGGCGAGTTGTGGTCGGACTCGGGCGCATACACGGCGAGGCTGTCGCCGCGGGCCTTGGCGTCGTACATGGCGACGTCCGCGTGCTGCAGGAGCGTCGCGAAGTCCACCCCGTGCTCGGGGTAGATCGCCAGCCCCACCGAGGCGTTGACGTCCAGCGGCAGCCCGTCGAGCAGCACCGGCTCGGCCAGCGCTTCGGCGATCTCGGCGGCCCGCCGCTTCGCCTCGCTGATGTCCCGGAGGTCGGGGACGACCACCGCGAACTCGTCCCCGCCCAGCCGCGCCACGAAGTCGTCCCGGCCGGTCTCGCGGATCGCCCAGTTCAGCCGCCGGCCCACCTCGATGAGGAGCCGGTCCCCGACGGCGTGCCCGAGGGCGTCGTTGACCTGCTTGAACCCGTCGAGATCGAGCAGCAGGAAGGCGAGCCGACGCTCGGGCGTGGCGCTGGCCGCGCGGTCGGCGTGCTGGTCGAGCCGGCCGGCGACGGTGCGCTCGAGCGCCGCCCGGTTCGGCAGGCCGGTCAGCGGGTCGAGCCGGGCCGCCCGCGCGCGATCGGCGGCGAGCATGGCCATGCGGGTGACCGCATACAGCGCGACGAGCAGCAGCGGGGCCAGCCAAATCGTTTCACGGGTCGCCGCGACCAGGCCGGGCGCCGAGAGCAGCAGCGCCCCGGTCGACAGCGCGTCCGAGCGCAGTCCGCGCCGGAACACGCGCGACCAGCGCCCGTCGAACCGGAGCCAGACGGCGGTCGCGACGAGCATGTTGTTGACCAGGAACCAGACGACGGCGGCGATCACATACCAGGCGACCGACCGCCCGTCCAACCGCGCGCCGGTCTCGACCCCGGCCAGCCGGAGCACTTCGGCGGCGGCGGTGAAGGCGACCACGTACTGGGCCGCGTTGAACGCCACCCGCCACGGCTTGTGCTGCAGCCAGAGCGCGGCGACCAGGACGGCGGCGGCCTGGACCACGACGGCCGGACCGAAGCCGAAGTTGATCAGGATGGCAAACGTGTAGCAGGTCGACGGGAACACCGGCATGCGGTCGCGGCGGCGGCTCCACAGGTAGGGGAGGCTGTCGACGATGATCGCGAGGACGGCGATGAGCCAGAACTCGGCCGGCAGCGAGACGCCCAGCCGACCGGTCAGGACGACCAGGAGCAGGGCGACGCAGGCCAACCCGACGACGGCTCCGACATAGGCGAAGAAGCGCCGGGCGTGCCGTGGCGGTGCGGTGTTGCGCAGCCGCTGTTGCACGGCCTGCTCCATGCACATCTCCCGAGTCGTCCAGACAAGCAACATCGACAACGCGGTAAGACACCGGCGCTGTGGACGCATTGAGAGCCTCCACCCGCATCGTGCACAATCCGGGAAAGGTTGCCGAATCGATGCACAACCGACGCCCGAATCCCACGGGCGAGTCCGATCGACTTACCCTTTACGGCCCGCCCCGCCTGCGCATTTCATGATCCTCGCGGGTTTCCCGAGCCAAGCGCCCAACGATCTTGCGACTCGGCACCGGCAATCGCCGGTCGCCGCGACCGCCCTTTTCGCCGGCGATCGGCCACCGTCTACGCCGCCGCGAAGACGGTGGCGGATGCGCCGTCGCGACGCCGACGAAATCTCGGCCGATCGGCCAGTATCTCGAACATTCCGAGGCGCATCGACCAGCGTCGCGATGAAACGGAAGCCGGACGCACCATCAAAGAGCGGAGGAGATCGACGGCCCTATTCGCCGATCGGGGCCGCCTCGCGAGCCGCCTCCGGACCTCGCTCGAGCAGCACCTCGAACCCCGCCTCGTCCAGGATCGGCACCTTGAGCGACGCCGCCTTCTCCGCCTTGCTCCCCGGCGACTCGCCGACGATCACGAAGCTGGTCTTCTTGGAAACCGACCCGCTCACCTTTCCGCCCCGCGAGGTCACCGCCTCGGTCGCCTGGTCGCGCGAGTAGTTGTCGAGCGACCCCGTCACGACCACCGTGATGCCGTCGAGCGGGCGCGGGCCAGCCGCCACCCGCTCCTCGACCATGTTGACGCCGGCCGCGCGCCAGCGGTCGACCAGCTGGCGGTGCCAGTCGATGCTGAACCACTCGTGCACGGCCCGTGCGATGGTGGGGCCGACGCCTTCGACCGCGACCAGCTGCTCGGCCGTTGCCGACTCGATCACGTCCATCGAGCCGAGTGAGTTGGCCATGGCCTGGGCGGCGGTCGGGCCGACGTGGCGGATCGACAGGCCGACCAGAACTCTCCACAGTGGACGGCGCTTGGCCTCCTGGAGGTTGGCCAGCAGGTGGACGGCGTTGCTGCCGAGGGAGCCGTCCTTGTTGACGAAGAACGGCGACTTGCGCAACCGGTCCTCGTCGAGGTCGAAGAGCTCGCTCTCGTCGGTGATCACGCCCTCGAGCAGGGCCGCGGCCGCCTCGTAGCCGAGCACCTCGATGTCGAACGCGCCGCGGCCAGCCAGCGCGAACAGCCGCTCGCGCAGCTGCGCCGGACAGCGTTGCGAGTTGGGGCAGCGGATGTCGACGTCGCCCTCCTTCTCCGGGGCCAGCCGCGTGTTGCAGACCGGGCACCGCTCGGGCATGACGAACGGGCGCTCGCTGCCGTCACGCCGGTCGGCGACCGGGCCGAGGACCTCGGGGATGACCTCGCCGGCCCGGCGGATCACGACGGTGTCACCGATCAGCACGCCCTTGCGCTCGACCTCCTGGGCGTTGTGCAGCGTCGCCCGCGCAACCGTCACGCCGCCCACGAACACCGGCTCGAGCACGGCGAACGGGGTGACCCGGCCGGTGCGCCCGACGTTGACCCACACGTCGAGGAGCTTGGTCATCGCCTCCTCGGGCGGGTATTTGAAGGCGATCGCCCAGCGTGGGGCCTTGCTCGTCGAGCCGAGCCGGCGCTGGATCGACATCTGGTCGACCTTGACGACCACGCCGTCGATCTCGTGCTCGATCTTGTGCCGCTTCTCGGCATATTCGTCGATGTAGGCCCGCACCCCAGCGGCATCGGTGACGTGCTTCCAGCGCTTGCTGACCGGCAGCCCCCAGGCGGCCATCAGCTCATAAGCCTCGTGCTGGGTGCTCGGCCGGAACCCCTTCTGCGCGCCGAAGCCGTGCACGATCATCCGCATCGGGCGGGACGCGGTGATGCGCGGATCCTTCTGGCGCAGGCTGCCGCTGGCCGCGTTGCGCGGATTGGCGAACGGGCGATCGCCGGCCGCCACCTGGGCCTCGTTGACGTCGGCGAACCCCTCGAGCGTGAAGAAGACCTCACCACGCACCTCGAGGAACTCGGGCGGCTCGGGCGCGTCGGGGCCGGCCAGCCGGTCGGGGATGTCGCGGATCGTGCGGACGTTGAGGGTCACGTCCTCGCCGGTGCGGCCGTCGCCGCGCGTGGCCGCCCGGACCAGCCGGCCCTTCTCGTAAGTCAGGTTGATCGCCAGCCCGTCGATCTTGAGCTCGCAGATGTAGTGCGGTGAGCTGCCGGCGTCCCGCTCGGTCCGCTCGAACCAGGCGTTGAGCTCCTCGTCGTTGAGCGCGTTGTCGAGGCTCATCATGCGCTCGGCGTGGTCGACCGCGGCGAACTCGGTCGAATAGGTGCCACCGACGCGCTGGCTCGGCGAGTCGGGCGTCTGCAGGGACGGGAACTCCGTCTCGAGTGCCTCGAGCTCGCGCATCAGCCGGTCGTAGATCGAGTCGTCGATGCTGGGCGAATTGAGGATGTAATAGCGGTATTGGTGCTCGTCGAGCTCACGAGCCAGCTCCGCGTGGCGCTCCCGGGCCTCGACGGTCGGTTCGACAGCGGCGCCGTCCCCCACGGCCTCTTCACTCATGCCGACAACCTAACCGACCCGTACGACAAAACCGCTACTCGCCGAGCCGCTGACCAGCCTCGCGATAGGCCGCCAAGATCTTCGGGACTCGGCCGGCCGGGCTTCCGGCGAGCCCGCACGGCGGGGTCACCACCACCTGGTCGCCGAGCTGTGCGGACGGGAAGCCGAGCTTCCCCCACACGGTCTTGACCGCGTCGGCGATGGCCGTCGAGGAGCCCGGGGCTACGCCGGCGAACAGGCCGACCCCCTCGTCGATCAGCGAGCCGAGCGGGTCGAGGTCGCTCACCAGCGCGAGATCGACGCCGACGGCAGCGAACCCGGCCGCCTGGAACAGCGCCAGCGGCGGCGCAGCGGCGCAGCAATGAGCAACGGTGGGTAGATCAAACACCATCGACGAAAGCACGTCGCGAGCGGTAGCGGCAGGCACCGGGCGGAGGTTGCCGAGCCCGCTCTCCGTGGGCACCCGCCCAGCCAGCACGGCCGGCAGCGACGGCTCGTCCACCTGCAGCAGCACGCGAGCCCGCGGAACCCGCGCCTGGACTTCGCGGACGTGCGCCCGGACACCTTCGGCCAACGACGCCGCCAGATCACGGACCGCCCCCGGATCGCGCAGCACCAGCCCGCCGATCGGCAGGTCCAGGGAGGCGGCCAGCGTCCATGGGCCGGTCACCTGGATCTTGAAGGCGCCGTCGTACTCGGAAGCCAGCTCGGTCAGCGTGTCCAGGTCACGTTCGAGAAAATCGCGCGCCACCCGCAAGTCGTGGCCGGGGCGGGAGGCGACCCGCCAGCGCGCCGCGTAGAGCTCCACCGGCAGCTCGACCAGCATCGCGGCGGCCCGGCCGACCATGTCGGCGCCCGGTCCGCGGGCCGGCAGCTCGGCCAGGTGGGGCAGGTCGGGCAGCTCGCCGAGGACGGTCTTCTGGGCCTCGACGATGTCGACGCCGGGCAGCGACCCGACCCCCGTCGCCGACCCACGGGGCCAGGGAAAGCTCATGAGGTCGACACGATCGTCGCCGAGCCGAGCACGATGTCGCCGGCCGGGTCCGGCTGGTAGCAGACCATGGCCTGCCCGCTCGCGACCCCCCGCGCCGACTGGGACAGGACCGCGGTGAGTCGCTCATCGACCAACGTCACAGTCGCGGGCACCGCCGAACCGTGCGCCCGGAGCTGCACCTCACACTGAACATCGGAAACCGGCGATGTCCACACTGGACGCTCACCGACGACGAGCGACACGTCGAGCGCCGATGCCGGCCCGACCGTCACGGTGCTGGTCACCGGGGTGATCGACAGCACGTAGCGCGGCTGGCGATCCGGCGCGGCCACCTGCAGGCCCAGCCCGCGGCGCTGGCCGACCGTGTAGGCGAAGGCGCCCTCGTGCCGGCCCAGCACCTGGCCGGTGGCCGCGTCGACGATGTCGCCGGGGGCCGAGCCGAGCTGCCCGGCCAGGAACCCTCGAGTGTCGCCGTCGGCGATGAAGCAGATGTCGTGGCTGTCCGGCTTGTCGGCGACGGCGAGGCCGCGGTCGGCGGCTTCCGCCCGCACCTGGACCTTGGTCGAGTCGCCCAACGGGAAGATCGCGCGGTCGAGCTGGGCCTGGGTCAGGACGGCCAGCACGTAGGACTGGTCCTTGGCCAGGTCCACGCTACGGCGCAGCCGCCCGTCGGGACCGAGGCGCGCGTGGTGGCCGGTCACAACCGCGTCGAAGCCGAGGGCGACCGCCCGGTCCAGCACCGCCGCGAACTTGATCTTCTCGTTGCACCGCAGGCAGGGATTGGGCGTGCGGCCGGCCGCGTACTCGGCCACGAAGTCGTCCACCACGCTCGCGTGGAACTGCTCGGCCATGTCCCACACGTAGAACGGGATGCCGATCACGTCGGCCGCTCGGCGCGCGTCGCGCGCGTCCTCGAGCGTGCAGCAGCCGCGGGCGCCGGTGCGGTAGGTCTGCGGGTTGCGGGCCAGGGCCAGATGGACACCGGTCACGTCGTGGCCGGCGTCGACCGCTCGGGCGGCCGCGACCGCCGAGTCGACGCCGCCGGACATGGCCGCCAGTACCCGCACGGCATCAAGGCTACCGTTTGGCCCGCCGCGCCCTCTCGACCGCTGCCGGTAGCGCCGCGACCAGCGCATCCACGTCGGCCGCCGTCGAGGTGTGGCCGAGCGTGAAGCGCAGTGACGAGCGCGCGCGGTCGTCATCGGCACCCATCGCCAGCAGCACGTGGGAAGGCTGCGCCACCCCGGCCGAGCAGGCCGAACCGGTCGAGCACGCGATTCCCTGGGCGTCGAGCAGCAGGAGCAGCGCATCGCCCTCGCAGCCGGGGAACGAGAAGTGCGCGTTGCCGGGCAGCCGCTCGATCGGGTGCCCGTTGCGGACCGCGTCCGGGATCGCCGCTTCCACGCGGGCCACGAGCTCGTCGCGCAGCCCGCCGACCCGGTGCGCATAGTCGCCCTGCGCCTTGACCGCGAGCTCGACCGCGGTGGCGAACGCCACAATGCCGGGCACGTCGAGGGTGCCCGACCGGACATCGCGCTCCTGGCCGCCGCCGTGCATCAGTGGCGTGCACTCGACGTCGCGGGCCAGCAGCAGCGCACCCACCCCGACCGGGCCGCCGAGCTTGTGCCCGGAGATGCTCAGTGCGGCCGCGCCGCTCGCCGCGAAGTCGACCGGCACCTGCCCGACCGCCTGGATCGCATCGGTGTGCAGCGGGACGCCAGCCGCGGCGGCGACCCGGGCCAGCTCGGCGATCGGCTGGACCGTGCCGACCTCGTTGTTTGCCCACATGATCGTGACGAGCGCCACGTCGCTGCCGACCAACGCCTCGGCCAGGGTGTTCGCCGTGACCAGGCCGGTCTCGTCGACCGGCAGCCAGGTCACGGCCGCACCCTGCTCCGCCAGCCAGAGCACGGCGTCCATGACGGCGTGGTGTTCGACCGCACTGGCGACGATCCGCCGCCGCTTGGCGTCGGCTGCCTTGGCACGTGCCCAGAAGATGCCCTTGACCGCCAGGTTGTCGCTCTCGGTGCCGCCACCGGTGAAAATCACCTCCGACGGCCGGGCGCCGAGCGCGGCGGCGACGCTCTCCCGGGCCTCCTCGACCAATCGACGAGCATTGCGGCCCGGCGCGTGCAGCGACGAAGCGTTCCCCAGTTCCCGAGCCGTGGCCACGTAGGCGTCGAGCGCCTCGGGCAGCATCGGGGTGGTGGCGGCGTGATCGAGGTAGGACATCAACCCCCAGCCTAATGGGCGGGCACCCCTTACAGCACTCACGCCGGTCCCGCGGTCGGCCGATCGGCGCTCTGCATGGCATAGTCCACGAAGTGCATCCGGACGTCGAGCCGCGGGAGGATGGCGCGGACGGCTTGCTGAAGCTGTTCCGCGCCGGGGATGAGCGCGCCCTCCGGCTCATCTTCGATCGCTACGGCCCGGCCGTCTTTCACCTGGCCACCCATGGCCTGACCAGCGTCGCCGACGCCGAGGACGTCACACAGTCCACGTTCGTCATGGCGTGGACGGACCGGGCTCGCTTCGACCCCGCCCGCGGCTCGCTGCTCGCCTGGCTGCTTGGCATCGCCCGGCGCCAGATCGCCGACCGGGTGCGCACGATCGGGCCAATCCGGAGGCTCGCCGGTGAACCGTCCATCGAGCGGGTAGTCGATCAATTGGTGCTCGCCGACGAAATGGCCGGGCTCCCCGGTGAGCAACGCCGGGTGCTCGAGCTGGCGTTCTACGACGAACTCACCCACCAGCAGATCGCCGCGGTCACCGGGGTGCCGCCCGACACGGTGCGCAGCCATCTCCAGCGGACGATGACCCGGCTCCGGCGGCGGTGGGAGGTGGACGGTGTCGCATCTGGAGCCCGATCGGCTGGTGCTCCTGGCCCTCGGTGAGGAGCCCCTCAACGACGCCGAGACCGGCCACCTCGACGGCTGCGAGGCCTGCCGCGCCGACATCGCCGATCTGCGCACCGTGGCCGGCATCGGCCGCGAGACGCAGGATGTCAGCGACCTGCCGACCCCGCCCGAACATGTTTGGCACATGGTCAACGCGGATGTGGGGACCGCCGAGACCGCGCCGCGACCGGGCCAGCGCCGCCGCGGGCCGACCTGGCGCACGACCGCCGTCATCACCGCGGTGACCGCCGTGTTCGCCGTGGTCCTGGCTTTTTTCTTGGTACGGCGGGAGCCGCCCGCCCAGGCGGCCTGCACCGGAGGGACGGTTCGTCTCACGGCGCTGGCGGGGGCACCGTCGAGCGCGAAGGCCACGGCGTGCCTGGTCGACGAGGAGGGCGAGCACAAGTTGCGGGTCACGGCCACCGGTCTGCCGCCGACGACCGACGGCTTCTACGAGGTGTGGCTCATCGACCCGAGTAGCCTGCCGACGCCGCAGAGCGTGCGGATGGCCGCCGTCGGTGCCCTGGGCACCCGGTCCAGCGACGACTTCACGCTGCCGCCCAACGTCGACGTGCACCGCTACAGCCTGGTCGACATCTCGTCCGAGCCGAGTGACGGCAACGCCGCGCACTCCGGCAACAGCCTGCTGCGCGGCGAGCTGTGACGTGGGGCCCCACGTATGGGGCCCCACGCCAGCTCACTTGCGCTTGCGGATCTCCTCGGCCGCCTGCGGCACGACCTTGAACAGGTCACCGACCACGCCGAAGTCGGCCAGCTCGAAGATCGGCGCCTCGGCGTCCTTGTTCACCGCGACGATCGTCTTCGACGTCTGCATGCCGGCCCGGTGCTGGATCGCCCCGGAGATG
>Ga0070683_100000922_pt1 | contig 21851 bp, 18 predicted proteins | sample KBSC713LmetaG_FD_64662 | JGI IMG/M metagenome (GOLD analysis project Ga0070683, IMG submission 64662) | Corn rhizosphere microbial communities from Kellogg Biological Station, Michigan, USA - KBS C7.1-3L metaG | ecosystem: Host-associated > Plants > Roots > Rhizosphere ... | reverse complement strand
CGCTCTTCTCGCTCTTTGCGCATCTCTCAGAAATCGACGTGAAGGTTGGCGACACGCTCAACGCCGGTGACGTCGTCGGCAAGGTCGGCGCGACAGGTCGGGTGACGGGGCCTCACCTTCACTGGAGCGTGCGGCTCAACGGCACCAGGGTGGATCCGCTCTCGTTACTCGCAATTCTAGGTGCTGAGAAAGGGCACTAGACGATTGCGGATTTCGGATTGGTGATTGCCGATTTTGTGATTGCCGATTGGCGATTGAGATTGGCGATTGCGGATTTTGGGCCGGATGCTCAATCGACAGTCGGCCAATCTCAATCGCCAATCTCAATCGACAATCGGCAATCACAAAATCGGCAATCACCAATCCGCAATCTGCAGTCGGTGAGGCTACCCCAACCGCTTCGGATCAATGACGACATGCTTGATCCGCTCCCGACGCCAGGTGTAGGTGACGTGGACCAGGCCGTCGCGAGCCTGGATCATCGCGGGATATGAATACTCACCAGGGGGCGAGTCCTCCAGCACGACGGCGCGCTTCCATGCTTTGCCATCCGGTGACATCGCGATGTCAAGCTTGATGCGGCCGGTGGCCGTCGGGTTGTAGACGAGCAGGAATCGCCCGTCCTTCACGCGCACACCGTCGATGCCGGCGCTCGGATTCGGCAGCGCCGTCGCCTTCATCGCGCTCCAGGTGGTGCCACCATCCTGCGACCACGATTCGGCAATCACCGCCTGCCTCGTTCTGCACAGAATCTGCAGCGATGACGGGGCGTGGACGAGGATCGTGGGCTGGATGGCGCCGAACTCCATCGAGTTGTTCAGCGGACCCGTTTTCTTCCAGGACGACGCAGCCGCGAGTGATGCCGCGCTGCCGTCTCCGGAGTACCGCTCCATGTGGACGACCCAGCCGTCGTTCTCCGTGCTCGACCCCGCAAGCACCAGACCGCCAGCTAATTCGACCGGCTTCGCGCGAATCGGCCCAAGGATGCCGTCCGGCAGCCTGATCGCCGCGGACCACGTGCGTCCTTCGTCAGGCGAGGTGCGCACCATTCCCCACCACGTGTCCGGGCTCGGCCCAATCTTGTAAAAGAGCAGCAGCGGACCGCGGGACGGTTGAAAGAGCACAGGATTCCAGCACGGGTGCCGCTTGCCGTCCGGCTGGACGCCGTTGGCGACTTCGACAGGCGCAGACCACTGCGATCCATCGTGCCTCGATACCCAGATGCCAACGTCAGGATCCCGTTCCCGCGTGCCGCCGAACCACGCCGCGACCAGTCCGCCGCGCGTCTCGACGATGGTCGACGCGTGCGCCGACGGAAACGGCGCGCGTTCGAAGATGAACTCAGACTTGACGATCGCGGCAGAAGCTGGCGTAGGAGGGCTCTGGGTCGCGCCGGCGAGCCCCAAGAAACCAAGGAGCATGAGCAGTATCGTCATGGCGAGAGGATGATACGACTGTGGAGGGAACGGAGGGAACGAAGAAGATTCACAACGAAGGAACGAAGTCAACGGAGACGAAACGAAGAGAAGACGCTGCCGTTCATCCAGCCGGGTGAGGCGCGTTAGGAGCCGGCCGGATGACCGGGAGCGTCTTTCCTCCGTTCGCCTTCGTTTCTTCGTTGTGAATCTTCTTCGTTGCCTTCGTTAACTCTTCGCAGCGCCTCGACACGCAGCGAATTGAGCATCGTGCGTCGAATCAGGGTGATTCCCGGCGACAGGAACGACCAGTAGCGACGAAACCGGATGCGTGCGTCCAGGTCGGTTGCGATGGCGCGGGTTTCGGTGCGGAAGACGGAATGCTGATCGCCGGCCGGATCGGCCCTCAGCGTCCAGGCGATCTTCACGTAGCCAGGTTCATGAAAGTCGCTGAAGACTTGCGGGGCGACGTGACGAAACACGACGTTCGCCTCCCACGGCTGCGTCACCGCCCCGATGATGACTTCGCGGCCGGGAAGTTCGGCCAGCACTCCCCAGCCGAGCGACTCGGTCAATGCGACAAGACCGCGCGGCCGGTCGACGTGATCCGGCGTCGTCCGGAGCAACAGCTCTCGTCCCTTGAAGATCGCCCGAACGAGCGGTGAGGCCTGGAGCTCTATTTCGCACGCGGCTGCAAACGTCACCTCGGGTGGCGCCTGAACGTGCGTGCGGTGCCGATCGACGACGTCGTAGGTCGGCATGAACTCGTCGAGCAGCTCATCGTCATCGTCGTCGTCTTTTGAGGGACCGACGTGGCCGTATTGCAGCCACTTGACCCCGGCGTAGGTGGCATAGGCGGCGACGCCTACTCCCATGCCGGCTGTGGACCACTTCGCCAGCTTGCCGACTGTCCGGCTCGCGTTCATCTCGTCCTCCCCCAGGGGGAGCCTCGGGTTGGTCACCCTAGATTAATCGAACGACGCGTGAACTTCCCCTCTTTTCTTAAGGTGTTTTCTCACTTTTGCACGTGCTAGACTGCGCCGGCGAGGAGTCATTGCATGCCGCAGGTCAGCTCGAGCACTACAGTTCATGACGTCGTTGTCGTCGGGTCCGGCGCGGGAGGAGGAACCGTCACCAACGTGCTTGCCAATATGGGCGTGTCGGTGCTGTTGCTCGAAGCGGGACCGATGCTGAACCTCGGCGACCTGAAAGAGCACATGTGGCCGTACAGCGTGCCGCATCGCGGCGCGGGCGCAAAGGGACAGGCCTACACCAACGAACCGACCGGCTTCACGTACAGCGCAACCTACGGCGGAGCGCAACTCGAGGGCGAGCCATATACGGTTGCGCCCGGCAGCGATTTCTCCTGGTTTCGCTCGCGGATCCTCGGCGGCCGCACGAACCATTACGGGCGCGTGACGCTGCGGCTGGCGGATTACGACTTCAAACCGTATACAACCGACAGTCTCGGCTTTGACTGGCCGATCAGCTACGGAGATATCGCGCCGTACTATGACAAGGCGGAGCGTTTCATCGGCGTGACCGGCTCGATTGAAGGCATTCGCAGCGCGCCGGACGGGATCTTCAATCCACCTGGAGCGCTGAAAGCGCACGACGTGCTCGTGCAGCGTGCGTGCGCGAAGAACGGCATCCGCGCGGTGGCCGCGCGACAGGCGGTCACGACCGTGGAGCGCAACGGGCGTCCACCGTGCCACTACTGCGGCCAGTGCGGACGCGGGTGCACCACCGCGTCGAACTACGCCTCCAGTTACGTGCAGATCCTTCCGGCGATGAAAACCGGCAAGGTGCAGGTGATCGCCAACGCCATGGCGCGCGAGCTCGTGACCGACGGAACGGGAAAGGTCACCGCCGTTTCTTACATCGACAAGACCGACGGAAGCGAGAAGCAGGTCCGCTGCCGCACCGTCGTCCTTGCGGCGAGCGCGTGCGAATCGGCGCGGTTGCTGCTGAACTCGAAGGGGGCGGGGCATCCGCAGGGGCTCGCGAATTCATCCGGCAAGGTCGGGCGGTATCTGATGGACACGGTCGGATACAGCATGTCCGCGACGGTTCCGGCGTTGTCCGGCATGCCGCACTACAACTCCGACGGATACGGCTCGCATCTCTACGTGCCGTGGTGGCTCTCGGACAAACACAAGGACCTGAACTTCCCGCGCGGCTATCACATCGAAGTGGGCGGCGGCTACGGCATGCCCGGCATCGGCTCATTCCTCGGCACCGTCAATCGCGTCGAGGGTTACGGGATCCCGATGAAGCAGGCGATCCGCGACAACTACGGCACCTCGGTGGGCCTGTCCGGGCGCGGAGAGATGATCCCGAACGAACAGTCCTACTGCGAGATCGATCCGGAGAAGAAGGACCGTTGGGAAATACCGGTGCTTCGCTTCCACTGGGCGTGGAGCGATCACGAACTGAATCAGGTCCGCCATATGCAGCAGACGTTCCGGGCGATCCTCGAAAGCATGGGTGGACAGATCGCGACGGGTGGAGGCGGCGGCCGAGGAGGCCGCGGCACGGCAGCGGCTGGAGCGCCGCAGCGGGGTGGACAGGCGCCACAGACTGGACAGGCAGGGCCGCAGACCGGAGTGCCGAATGCGCCGGCGGGACAACCCACGACGGCGATGGCTGCAAACCCGCCGGAAGCGGATCCGAATCGTGTTCCTATCTCGCGCGGTGGCGCGATCATTCACGAGGTCGGGACCGTTCGCATGGGCGACGATCCGAAGACCAGTCCGCTGAACAGGTTCTGCCAGGCGCATGAGGTGAAGAATCTCTTCGTGGCCGACGGCGCGCCGTTCGTCAGTAACGCCGACAAGAATCCGACTCACACCATCATCGCGCTCGCCTGGCGCACAGCCGAGTATCTTGCCGAGGAAATGAGGAAGGGCAATGTCTGACATCACCCGACGCGACGTGCTCCGGCGGATCGGCCTGACGCTGATGGCCACAGGCGTGCTCGATCGCGTGTCGGCACAGGAAGTCCATCACCTCGCCCTCGCCGCGCAGTCATCCAATGGCGGCGCCTACAGCCCGAAAGCGCTGACCGCTCACGAATATCGAACGCTGGTGCGGCTGACCGACTTCATCGTTCCAGAAGAAAACGGCAAGCCCGGCGCGGTCGCGGCGGGCGCCGCCGCGTGGATCGACATGCTGGCGAGCGAAAACGCGCAGCTGAAGGGCATCTACACGAAAGGGCTCGGGTGGATGGACGAGGCGATGAAGAAACGCGGCGCTGCCGACTTCGTCAGCGCAACGCCCGACCAGCAGACCGCGCTGCTGGACCTGATCGCCTACCGCCGCAATCAGTCACCAGAGCTCGACCCGGGCATTCAGTTCTTCACCATGGCGCGCCGAATGACCGTCGACGCGTTCTACACGAGCGAGATCGGCATCGCCGACATTGATTACCAGGGCAACCGTCCGCAAGCCAGCTACCCTGAGCCGACCGAAGCGATCGCTTACGCGTTGAAGCGTAGTGGGCTTTGAACTCAGCCGGATCGCGGTGGCCAGCACTAGAAGCTGTCCCCTGCGCGCGAAGGCTGCCTCTTAGGTACCTTCTTTCGTCCTCGCGGTAGAAGTCGCTCCATGTAAGGGCGAATTCAGGCCAAAACCGTACGCATTCGCTGGTTCGACGTATGCACCGAGCCGGTCCTCAACGGGAGGATTCATGCGTACGGATGCCGCACCGCTTGGCTGGGGCTGGACGCTTCGTGTCGGCGTGGGACTCATAGGGCTCGCGCTGGCGCTCACTTCTACCGCGCCCACCCTGCGCGCCCAGGCCGGAACGGTCGGCGAGTGGAAGACGCTCGCCCGCCTGATGCCCATCAACCCTGTTCATACCGCGCTCATGAACAACGGTCAGGTGTTGATCGTGTCCGGTTCGGGCAACGTCGCGGCCGAAACGAACTTTCGATACGCGGTGCTGGACCTGCAGGCCGACACGCTCACCGTCACGAACAACTACGCGTGGGACATGTTCTGCAACGGCATGGTCGTCCTCTCGGACGGCCGCGTGTTCGTCAACGGCGGCAACCTCGCGTACGACCCGTTTCACGGTCATCTGAAAAACGCGGCGTTCGATCCGGCAACCGGCAATTTCACCGACCTGCAGAACATGGCGCACGGTCGCTGGTATCCGACCGTCACCACGCTTGGCGATGGAAGCGTGATGACGTTTTCAGGCCTCGACGAAAACGGCAACACCAATACCACCGTCGAAATTTACACGCCGGGTTCCGGCTGGAGTCAGCAGTATGCGGCCGGCTGGACGCCCCCGTTGTACCCGCGCATGCACCTCCTGCCGAACGGCAACGTCCTCTATTCAGGGTCAGGCACAGGATCGCGAATCTTCAACACCAGCACGAAGACGTGGTCCGGCGTTGTGGCGACGACCAACTACGCCGGCACGCGAGGATATGGAACGTCCGTCCTGCTGCCACTCCGGCCGTCGAACGGCTACAAAGGGCGCGTGATGATCTTCGGCGGCGGCAACCCTGCAACCGCCACGACCGAAATCCTCGACACGTCCGCGCCGACGCTTCAGTGGCAGAGCGGTCCCGCGATGTCGCAGGCGCGAATCGAAATGAACGCCACGATTCTCCCGAACGGCAAGATCCTGGCGACCGGCGGCTCGGTAAAAGACGAAGACACGAGCACGAAAAGCCTCAACGCAGACCTTTACGACCCCGTCAGTGGCACGTTTTCGTCGGCAGGACAAAACGTCTACGCGCGGGTGTACCACTCGAACGCGTTACTGCTGCCCGACGCGACCGTGTTGCTCCTCGGCGGCAATCCCGCTCGCGGAACTTATGAGTCGCACATGGAGGTCTACTCGCCGGCGTATTTGTTCAATGGTGACGGCAGTGCAGCAACGCGCCCGACGATTTCGAGCGTCACGCCGAGCGCGTTTTCGTACGGCTCAACGTTCCAGATTGCAACGCCAGACGCGGCCAGCATCACGTCCGCGGTGCTCATCCGTCCCGGAGCTCCGACGCACGCGTTCGACATGGAGCAGCGTCTGGTCGAATTGTCGATCACCTCGGGCGCCGGCGTTGTGACGGCAACCGCGCCGCCGAACGGTAACATCGCGCCGCCGGGTTATTACATGCTGTTCCTGCTCAACTCAGCCGGCGTGCCGTCGGTCGCCACGTTCGTTCGCGTCACGACAGGCCCCGCCAATCAGGCACCTACGGCGTCGATCGACGCCCCAGCGGCAAACATGACCATCAACCCGGGTGATTCTGTTGGGTTCTCAGGAAGCGCCAGCGATCCGGGCGGAACGATCGCGTCATACGCGTGGACGTTCCCCGGCGGTTCACCGTCATCGAGCACTGTCGCGGTTCCCGGCAATGTGACGTACTCTGCGCCTGGGACATACACGGCGACGTTCAAAGTTACCGACAACGGCGGACTGTCGAGCTCTACGCAAACCAGAACGATCACGGTTGCCGACTTCTCTCTGTCGGCAACCCCATCGTCCAAGACTGTGTCACCTGGCGGCGGCGACTCGTACACCGCCACCGTGACACCGACGGCGGGCTTCATCGGAACGGTCAGCTTCAACGTCACCGGGCTGCCGTCTGGCGTGACCGCCTCGTTCAATCCGGCGTCCGTCGACAGTTCAGGGTCGACGACGATGACCGTGACGACGCTGGCGACGACAACGTTGGGAACGTACCCGCTGACGATTCAAGGCACCAGCGGACCGGTGACGCGAACTGCCGGTGTCACGCTCGTCGTAGCACCGCCGCCCAACCAGGCACCGACCGCCTCGATCGATAGCCCCGCGTCGAACGTAACCGTCAACCCTGGTGCCCCAGTCCCGTTCTCAGGAAGTGGCGCCGATGATGGAACGATCGCTTCGTATGCGTGGACGTTCCCCGGCGGTACGCCATCATCGAGCACTGCCGCGATTCCCGGCAACGTGACGTACTCCGCGCCCGGGACCTACACCGCGACGTTCAAGGTCACCGACGATGGTGGCCTATCGAGCACGACTCAGACGAGAACGATCACGGTCGCTGACTTCTCGGTATCGGCAACCCCATCGTCCAGGACCGTGGTATCCGGCGGAATCGCTGCCTACACCGCCACCGTGACACCGGCATCCGGCTTTACCGGAACGGTCAACTTCGACGTCACCGGCCTGCCGTCCGGGGTAACTGCATCGTTCAGTCCGGCGTCCGTTGACGGTGCGGGCTCGACGACAATGACCGTAACGACGTTGTTGACGACCCTGCCGGGAACATATCCGCTCACGATTCGAGGCACGACCGGAGGGGTTACGCCGACTATGCGCACCGCCGGCGTGACGCTTGTCGTGACGCCTGTTGGTGACTTTACGATTGCCGTTTCGCCCGCAAGCGTCACGGTCAACAATGGGAGCAACGCAACCTACACGGTGACGATTGGGGCCCTCTCGGGATTCAACGGTACGGTGTCGCTGGCGACGGGCACGCTGCCGAAGTTCGTCACGGCAAGCTTTAGCCGCACAACCGTCAACCAGTCGGGAACGTCAGTGCTGACGCTTTCGACAAAGAAGCAGACCAAGACCGGCAGCGCGACGATTACCATCACTGGCACCAGCGGCACGCTCGCCCACTCCTTCAACATCACGCTGGTGGTGCAATGACGACGCAGCTTTCACGCAGGAGCCTGTTGCGTCGGCTTGGGGCCGGCGCAACCATGAGCCTGGGGATTGCTCCTCTTGCTCGTGCGGCATCGGCCGAGCGGGAGACGTCGGAGCCGACCGTCGACGTCGGCGACAAAACCGCCGGCCCTGTCCGGCTGCACAAGAACGAAAGCGCGTTCGGTCCATCCGCCGCCGTCGTCGCTGCAATTCGAGCCGCGAGCGCTTCGGTTGTGACTCGATATCCGGAGACCGCGGATGCGATGCTTCGACGGAAGCTCGCTGATCTGCATCGGGTCAGCCCTGACCAGATCGTGCTGGGCTGTGGATCGGACGACGTGCTGGGTATGGCGATCGCGGCGTTCGGAGCGGGTCGCAAAGTGGTCGTTGCCGATCCGACCTATGACACGTTCGTCGACTGCGCGCGGCGGAATGGCGCGGACGTCAATGCCGTGCCGCTGCGCGGCGACTACACGCATGACCTCGAGGCAATGCTGACGCGGGCCGATGCTTCGACCGCCCTGGTATATGTCTGCAATCCGAACAACCCGACCGGCAGCTTGACGAGGCGACGGGATCTGGAAGCCTTCATCGCAAAGCTGCCGCCCTCGTCATACATTCTCATGGACGAGGCGTACCATCATTACGTCGGGGGTTCATCCGATTACGCGTCGTTCATTGATCGACCGGTGAACGATCCGCGCGTGATCGTCACGCGGAGCTTTTCCACCGTACATGGGCTTGGAGGACTGCGCGTGGGCTATGCGGTTGCGTCACTCGATGCGGCTGCGCGCATGGAGGCCACGGGTTTCGCCAACAACCTGAATGCTGTTGCCGCGCTCGCGGCGATCGCTGCGCTCGACGACACCGACCACGTGCGCGGCATGGCGCGGCAGAACGTCAACGATCGTCAGGAGTTTGCGAACCAGGCGAACGCGCGCATGCTCCGCGTCGTCGATTCGCAGGCGAACTTCGTCCTGCTCAACACTGGCCGCCCCGCCGCCGACATGGTTGCGCATTTCACGAAGAATGGCGTGCTCGTCGCCGGACCCTTTCGAGGCTTCGACAAACACATCCGCGTCTCGCTTGGGTCGCCCAACGAGATGCGCGAGTTCTGGCGCGTGTGGGACTTGATGCCGGCCAATCATGTGATGCCCATGTAATTGCTGATTGTTGATTGATGATTGTTGATTGAGGGCTTGATCAATAATCGGCGGCCAGGATGAGGGACTTCGGCCTGGCCGATCTTTACGCCGCCATCGACGTGCAGCGCGAGTCGCGCGGCCTCAGCTGGCCGCAGGCTGTACTCGAGATCAACATGGTTTACGGTCGGCTGTCGATGCATCCGATCGCCCGATCTTCGGTCACCAGCCTGCGTACGAAAGCCGTCGCGGAAGGCGACGCCATCCTCGCCATTTTGAAGTGGCTGAATCGAACGCCTGAGAGCTTCCTGCCGGGCGCCGCTGTTTCCGACGGGCAGAGTCTGCCTGAAGTGCCTTCCCCACTCGGGCTCCGCTTCGACACACGAAAACTTCACGCTGCCGTCAACGCGCAACGCGTGGCGCGTGGCCTGACGTGGTCGCAAGCGGCGCGCGAAATGGATGTCAGTCCCAATACGCTGACGAACATGGCGACGGGACCCAGGACCGGGTTTCCGCACGTGATGAGGATCACGCGGTGGCTCGATCGCCCGCTTGCCGAGTTCACACGGTTTTCCCGGTGGTGACGAAATGACTCTTCCTCTCGTCGTTGCCGTTCTGACCGCTGCCATCGGAGGGAGTCCACAGCAGCCTGGCTTCCGCGCTGCAGATGCGCCGTCGGGGACCGTGTCTGCATGTGCGGTCACTGCGCCGAATCACCACGCAGCGCCTGCGGGAAGCGATCCGATGCCTCAAGGCGCGGCGCTGACCTGGCACGGGAATGACTCCGTGGGCACCAACCTCTGGCCAGACGGCACGATCGTCTTCAAGCCCGGCGGTGTGGGGTTCGTCCTGTCTGATGGTGCCCTGCAGATGAAGTTCTTCTGGCTCAAGGCACCGGGCGCGCACCTGACCGTGACGGGCCACCGTCTCGACGGCGCGTCAGACACACTGCGGGCTGACATCGACCGACAGTTTGATCCACGCGGGTTTCAACCGTCCTATTTGATTTTTCCAACACCCGGATGCTGGCAGGTCCACGCCACTACAGGCGGTGAGACGCTGACGTTCGTGACGTCAGTCGTGAAGATTGGAGCCGGGCCGGCCGCCGCGAGATGATGCACTGAGTGGTCACGCGTTGACTTGAATTTGGAAGAAAGCATGCGCAGCGTCGTCGCGTTGGGAGTCTTCTGCGGAGCATGACACAACCGAACGGAAGGAGACGTGATGAAACGTTTGGCCTGCGTCGGCGGATTCATCTTCGCTTCGTTTCTCGGCTCCGCTTTTGCGGCTGCTCAGATTCCAAGCCCCGAAAACGTCTACGTACTTCAAGCGAGCTCGCGCCAGGCGACGACAACAACTCCTCTGACGTTGACGTGCAGTGAGCCATTCCAGCAGGGCACGAGGACTGTGCTACGGCAGACTGCGGTCGCTATACCGGCCGGCGATGTCATTGACTTGCTCACAACCCGGGTACGGTCGCAGAAGTTTGCGAATGTATCAACGGGCGAATTCCTGTTCGTGCTCGACGTCCGCAGTAAAAGCGTTTCGGCAAGGGCCAGCGATCCTGTGGTGCTGGGGCTCGCTTCGGGCGCTGTGGTTGCCGTTCCACCGAGCTGTGTTCATGCTGCTGCGACCACGTGGCTACGAGGCAATCTCAGCGCGCCGAAGGCGGCCGCCAGCGAGTTGGCCAAGCCCGATCCAGGGCTGCGTCGTGTTCTTGGTGCTCATACTGACCGCCGCAGTACTTGCTCCGGTGATCTTTTAGCGAACGTCAGCACCAACGATTGCGATGGATCTATCAGAGGCGTAATGCCGGAACTGCGCTTAGGCGCTCCCAAATACCCTGCTTCCGTTGATAAAATGAGCGGCGGGATTGAGATCCCGCCGCTCTGCTAACGCGCTGTCACCCCTGAACGCGATTACTCAAAATCGCACGAAGGTCAATAAGCACCGCATTGGCAGACATTTACGGGCCGCTAGCTCAGTGGTAGAGCACCTGACTTTTAATCAGGGTGTCCCGGGTTCGATCCCCGGGCGGCCCACTTAAACACGCCTGTTTTTGCGGATCTTGATCACCTCGCCCACCTGAGGATCGGGAATTGTCCCTGAAATTGTCCCTGCGAGCATTTGGAGCTTCCGGCTGGCCTCGGCGAGATCCTCTTCAGACGTGATGTTGTAGCGATCGAAGACCGAGCGGCGGGCACGACGTCGCCCGTCTGTTTCACGCCGTCTTGAGTGGCTTCCCATTTGGTGGTGTTGCTTTTCGGCGCCGTGCCTTGGCTGTACTTTGACTTCGCGGTTCTCGCACCCGCCGCTTGACGCTGCGGCGCCTCCCCCACTACAACTACTCCGCATGACGCTGCGCCAGAAATTGCTTCTTGCGTTCGGCATCCTCGGCCTCGCGGCTTCGACGATGTCGAGCTACGTGCACTACCGTCTGTTGACCGACCCGAGCTATACCAGCTTCTGCGACGTCAGTTCGACGATGAACTGCACGCAAGCGTATTTGAGTCGCTATGGCACGTTCTGGGGCGTGCCGGTGGCGCTCGCCGGAGTGTTGTACTTCGTGCTAATCCTGCTCCTGACTCTGGTCGATCTGCGCGGCAAGCCGCAGGCGCGCGACTCGGCGGCCGGCTACATCTTTCTGCTGTCGATCATCGGCCTGGCGGCGGTCATGTATCTTGGCTGGGCGTCCTTCTTCCAGCTGCACTCGGTCTGCCTTTTTTGCGCGACGACCTACGTCGCCGTCATCGCCATCTTCGTCATGTCCGGCGGCGCCCTCAGGGTTCCGCTGTCGGCGCTGCCCTCCCGAGCCGTGGACGACGCGGGAACGCTTGCGCGCAGCCCGATTGCGCTCGTGGTGGTCCTGCTTCTGTTGGGCGGCGTCGGCGCCGCGATCGGATGGTTCCCGCGCGAGAGTGCGGCCGTGGCGGCAGAAGCGGTTCCGCCTTTGACCGATGAGCAGCGCGCCGCGCTCGAGAAGTGGTGGAACGTCCAGAAGAAGATCGATCTTCCGATTCCGAACGACGGCGCGAAGGTGCTGATCGTCAAATTCAGCGACTACATGTGTCCGGCATGCCGCCAGACCTACGAGTGGTACAAGCCCGTCCTCGGGAAGTATCTCACCGGCGGTCAGGTCCGCTACGTCGTGAAGCACTACCCGCTCGAGGCCGAGTGCAACCCGAGCGCTCCGAACAACCATTACGCCTCGTGCGAAGCCGCCGCGGCTGTGGTCATGGCGCGGTCGAAGGGCACAGCGGAGAAACTGGAGCAGTGGATCTTCTCGAATCAGCTGACCTTGACGCCCGACAGCGTAAAGCGCGCGGCCAAGGACGTCGGCGGAGTCCAGGACTTCGATGAGCAGTATCAGACCGCGCTGCAGGAAGTGAAGGCGGACGCCAGCCTGGGCGCCACGCTGAAGGTCGGTCACACGCCAACCTTTTACATCAACGGACGCGAGTTGACCGGAACCACGCTCACGCCGCCGCAGTACTTCGACTACCTGATCGAGCTCGCGCTCAAAGACGCCAAGTGATCGGGTTCTACTAGGTTCTACGGGGTTCTACAGCGTTCTGCTTGGTTCGGTCATACGGCGGTCGGCACCGGTGACGCGGTCGACACAGGGACCCGTGCGCCTGAACCGCTGATCAACACGCCGTAGACGACGATGTTCTGGATGCTCTGTATGGGACCGATGTCGAACGCAAACCGTGCGCCGGCGTGCTCGCATTCGAAGTGTGTCTGCTCGCCACGCAACGCGAGCCGGCACCGCATCTCGACTTCCGGCCGCAGGGCCTGAGGAAACTGCAGGAGCAGCGACGTCCCCGGATCTCTGCCGGCCGCCACTTTCAGGGAACGATCGAAGACGATGACCAACTCGGATCCCGCCGTCGCGACTGACGCCGGCGCGCCGCCAAACCACGCCCCACCGGCATACAACAGCGCGGCGATGGCGACCATGCTGATGACAAGGGCCGGAGCGCTGAACCCCATGGCCCGGCTCAGTCCGAAAAACAGGAGCACGATCCCTGCGGCCAGCAGGACTGATGACGCGAGTCGCTTCGCAGGACCCATGGCCGCCCCGAATTCTACGCCCTTATGCCTCCGTTGTCCGTTGCCCTTTGTCCCGTACGACGGGCGACTGTGCTATTGTCCTCCCCGTCTTCCGATAACTAATGGCCACCTGTCCCCGGTGCAAGGGGCATCTGACCGATTCGCATAAGTGTCCACGGCGCCCCGTGATCGTCGCAGCGGAGATCACCGCTGCCGCGCTTGCTGGCGGTTTCGTTGGACTGATGTTCGTCGCGTTGTTCGATCGGGCAGGTCAAATTACAGATAGTGACTATTCGATTTCAGTTTTGGCAGGTGCATTCATCGCCATCGGCATCCATCGGGCGCTCCGCAGTCCCTAAAATGAATCACTTATCACTCATCACTGATCCTTGAATCCGAGATCCTTGAATCGCTCATCCTCGAATCCCTGAATCTCTGAATCTCTGAATCCTCGTTCCGGCCAGATGCCAGCGCCAAGAGCCAGCCGCCAGGAAAATCGTGAGCCGCGAATAGAGGAGTCCGGATCGCGGATCCTGCACAACGCCTCCCGGATCCCGCACCACGGATCCCGACACACATCGCGCGAATGATTAGGCAGCATTTTTGCTCGCGAGGTTCGACGTGGACCGGAACGCCACGCCTGTCTCGCGATCGACAACGCGCACACCACCGGTCGTCGGGGCGCCTCCCGCGCTCGGGCGCGGTCTGCCGCCGCTTATCCTGATTGCTGACGGCGACGCCGTCTCGCGTGACGTTCGAGAGGCGCAGCTCACCACCGCGGGATTCCGAGTATCGGTAGCCCGCACAGGGTTTGAGGCAATTGTCAAAGCCTCCTGCCATGTGCCCGACGTGATTTTGCTCGACGAGTCGGTTGGTGGAATCGACGCGGAAGAAACCGTTCGGCTGCTTCGCACCTGCCCCACAACTTCCCACATACCCATCGTCCCACTGCTTCGTGGGCGGCGGCTTGCTCAGCGGACTCTGTCGCGGCTGCGGCGTGTAGCTGCGTAATTCCTACTCGGCAAAATTGACGTTCTTGGCAAGCTCGGCGATCGCCTCGACGAGCCGCTCGTAATCCGCCGGCTTTCCCAGGTGCCGCGCGAACCCCGCCTCAATCGATCGCTGCACTTCTCGCTCGCTCACGTGGCCCGATATGGCGATGACCGGAGGCGGATGACGAATAGTCGTGGAAATTGTGTGAAGGAGACCGTAGCCGTCCATACCGGGCATGGCCAAATCGGAGACGACCACGTGCGGGCGGAATATCTGGATGACGTCGAGCGCCTTTGCGGCTGAGCTGACGGCGATGACATCGCCGTCCGCTGCTCGAACGGTGAGCTGAATCAGCTCGCGCGAATCCGAGTCATCGTCGATGGCCAGCACACGGATTCCGCTCAGGCTGGTCGCGCCGATCGTGGAGTGTTGAAGGTCGACCTCGTGCGGCGCAGCCGCGCGTGTGGGAAGAGTCACCGTGAATGTCGAGCCCTTTCCAGGGCCATCGCTGTACACGGCGACGTCTCCGCCGTGGAGATCGACAAGATGGCGCACGATCGCGAGCCCGAGGCCGAGCCCGGTCTGCGCGCGGGTCGAGCTGCTGTCTGCCTGACGGAAACGCTCGAACACGTGCGGGAGAAACGCCGAATCGATGCCGACGCCGTTGTCGGCGACGGTGATCGTCACCACATCGCGGCGCCCGTCGACCGAGACGTCGATCCGTCCACCGTGCCTCGTGAACTTCACCGCATTCGACAGCAGGTTCCACATGACCTGCTGCAGCCGATCCGGGTCACCCCATAGTTGCCCGCTGAGGTGTCCCATCGAGAGACTCACGTCGATGCCCCTGGCTCGAGTCGCCGGTCGCATCGCTTCGATCGCATCGAGAATGACGGCGGAGAGATCCACCACCCTCGCCTCAATACGAAGCTTGCCGCTGGTCGCGCGTGACACGTCCAGCAGATCGTTGATGAGCACGGCCTGTGCGCGCGCGTTGCGCTCGATGCTTTCGAGCGCGCGCCTTCGCGTGGTCTCATCCGCGGTCGGCATCTTGAGAACATGCATCCAGCCGAGGAGCGCGTTCAACGGCGTCCGCAGCTCGTGAGACAGCGTCGCGAGAAAGTCTTCCTTCAGCCGATCAGCTTCTTGCGCTGAGCGGTACAGCATCGCGTTGTCGAGCGCGAGGCCAGCTCGAAACGCCACGTCCCTGGCGAGCGCGAGATCGTGCTCGTTGTACTGGCGCCCGCTGAATGATCCCGTCGTGAAGAGGCCGAGGGTTTGTCCGCGGCTGCGGAACGGCACCATTTGAAACGATCGGACGCCGAATCGGCGCAGGAGCTCCATATGCTCGGGGCTCTGAGCGCTTCGCGAGGCCTTCTCGGGCCCGGTCGCGTTGTCGATGACCGGTTCACCGGTCTTGATCGCACGAACGGCGGGTCCTTCGATCGAGAGCTTCGGCGGGTACCGCTTCAGCGCTTCGCCGAGTTCCCTGCGGCTGGGATCGTCCACGACCACCTCGACGCGGCGGAAGGTGCCGTCCTCCTGCAGCACGTCGACGGCGCAGTAATCGCCGAACATCGGCACGGCGAGGCGCGCGAGTGCCTTGAGCGTCGCATCGTAGTCGAGCGACGACGACAGAAACGCGCTGGCGTGGGCGAGAAACCGCTGATCCTCCTCGACGCGGCGCTGCTCGGTGATATCCATGAAGATCCCGATCGCGCCGCGCACGCTGCCGTCGCGGTTGAACAGCGGCGCCGCGTACTCCATCAACGTCACGTGGCTGCCATCGGGGCGCTCCACACCCACAATCACGCCACTGACCTCGATGCCCTGGTTTGCGGCCTGGAACATCGGACGATCTTCGAGCGTCATGCGACGGCCGTCCTTGAGCGACAGGCGCGGCACGGCGACCAGCGGCGGATCGCTGAGCGACGCGTGACCGCTCGCTTCGAGACCCACTTGCCGCGACAGCGCCCGGTTCAGCCGCGTGGCGCGGCACACCGGATCGTCGGCGATGGCGATCCCGATCGGGAGAACATCGAGAATCGACTCGATGGCGTCGCGGCGCTCCTGCAGATCGACGCTGAGTTTTCTGATGAGCTCGAGCGGCTGAAACGACATGATTGCCGGCCCACGATCTTGCCTTGACCCACCTCGTCTGTCCAGAACGTTACATAGCCGCAATCACCCGGCTGAGCTAGATTGGGCCGCCTGAACTACTTCTCGGCGAACTCCGACGGGATGGCGTTGATTGGCCTGACCTGGATGTCGCGGTAGTAGACCTCCGCCCCTTCCGACTGCAGAATGATGGCACCTGAGGTCACGGGCTCGGGCAGTTTCGTGTCGATCCGCTGCGGCCCGTGGAGCCGCATCACGACCTTGCCGTTGACGATGTGGATGGAGTCGTCTTTGAAGGCGATTAGCTCGACGGTATTCCACTCGCCGGTCGGCTTCTCGTTGTCCGGCTGCTTCACGCATCGCCCTGACGAGCCGTGGCTCTGCGAGAAGTAGAACCACTCGCCCGCGGGATCGTAGTCGTAGAGCGCGGGTGTCACGCCGGGGCGAACCTTGGAGCGAACGGCAATCGCTGATCCAACGGCATAGAGATCACCAACGTCTCCTTCCTGGATCTGCAATTCGACTGAACGCGCCCATGTTCGTCCTTCGGCGCCAGGTTCCGCGTGCACGTGGTAGAGCAGGCCACTGTCGCGCCGCGTGTCCGGACGGTCGCGCGGCGGCCACTTCTTCTCGCCCCACTTGAACTGGAACTTCAAGTGGTAATCCTTGAAGGACTCCTTGCTGCGAAGCTCGCCAAAGGCTTCGCCGGAGATGCGTATCGCCGAACGTCCATCCACGTCTTCAGCGACGGTAAAGACGTGAAGCGGATCGCGGCCCGAACCAATCGGTTCGAGGTATTTGCCGGTGTCGTCGCGCTTGAGTCCGGGGACATCGGAGGTTGGCGACGGTGCCTGCATCCAGGTCGTCCAGCCGTCAAGGTTCTTGCCATTCCAGAGTGACCGCCAGCCGGTCGGCTGAGGAGCGGCGGCGAGGCTGAAAAGCGCGGCAACGACGAGAAGGCGTTTGATGATCATGACGACCGGAAGCCTCTCCGCGCCGGCGCTCCGTGTCAAGTATTTTTAGCAGTGCCGGACAATTGCCGGCAATGAGCCCCTGTAACTTCTAACTCTTAACTTCTAACTTTTGACGTTTGACTTGTCTCTATTCAGCCCGGAGTGCCTCCACAGGATCCACCGACGTGGCCCGAAGCGCCGGCAGATAACTTGCCAGGACGGTGGCCATCACGAGGCCGGCGCAAACGGCGAGATACGTCGCGGGATCGGCTGCGCTGACGTTGAACAGCAGCGAAGACATGAATCGCGTCAGTATCGCGGCGACCGCCAGTCCGCAAACGATACCAACCGCGGCGAGACGCGCCCCGTGCGCCACGAACATCCGGATCACTTCCTCATTACGCGCGCCGAGCGCCACGCGGATGCCGATCTCACGAGTCTTCTGCGACACCGAATAGGACATGACGCCGTAGATGCCCGCAAGGCCCAGCAGAAGCGCCATCCCGCCCGCAAGAGCCAGCATCACGAGCGTGAACGAGGTGCGCGCCATCGATCGACGAGAGATCTCCTCAAGGGTGCGGATACCGGCAAGCGGCAGATTTGGATTCACCGCCCAGATCGCGCGGCTGACCTCGTTGACGAACGCCGTCGATCCCGCGCGCGGGCTTCGAATGACGTACGCAACCCCGCGCCGCACCGACACCTCGTCCCCCTCAAAGTTGTCCATCAACACCGGAAACACCACCAACGTCGGCGGCTTCTGGTTGAGCCCGTCGATCCGCTCGTCGGACACCACGCCAATGACTTCGCGCCAGGGTGTCTTCAGGCTCTCGCGGATGTGTTTGCCGAGCGCAGATTGCGGATCGCCCCAAAGCTCCCGTGCAAGGTTCTCTGACACGATGCTGACCGGGCGCCTTTCATACGTGTCGGCCCATGTGATGTCGCGGCCGACAATCAATCGGTTCCCCATCGTTTCGATGAGCCCTGGCGACACGAACTTGTACGTGCGCAGCGGGGGGATTTGTCCCTCGGCGTAGACCTTGTCCTGCGCGAAGATCGGATCGTGCCAGTTCCCGCCGTCGAGCGGGATGATCGTGGTGAACGCCGCGGAGGTGACGCCGGGAACCGCGGCGATGCGGTCACGGATCTCCTGCTCCATCCGCACCACGGCCTGCGGGTCCTTCACCGCCGTCTCCGGAATTGAGATGCGCAGCGTCAGGATTTCCTGCGGCCGCGTGAACCCGGGGTCAACGCTCCGCAACGCCTGGAACGTACGGATCATCAGGCCTGAGCTGATCAGCAGCACCAGCGCGAGCGCGACCTGGACGACCACGAGGACGCTCCGCGCACGATGGCGATCGCGGCTCTCGCTGACCGACCGGCCGCCGGCACGAAGTGTCGTCCCGAGCTGAGGTCCGGCGTACTTCAGAACGGGAATCATCCCGAAGAAGACGCTCGATACGAGCGCGATGCCGGCTGTGAACAAGAGAACCGGGACGCCGATCGCGATCTCATCGACGCGTGGCAGGTTCGCAGGAGCCATTGCCTTGAGGACTCTCAATGCCCCATACGCGAGGCCGAGGCCGACCACTCCTCCGGCAACGCCAAGCATCACGCTCTCCAGCAGCAACTCGCGCGCGAGTCGAGTCCAGCCGGCGCCCAGCGCCGCGCGAATCGCAAGCTCGTGCTGGCGTCCCTCGGCGCGCACCAGCAGCAGGTTTGCGACGTTCGCGCAGGCAATCAGAAGGACGATACCCACCGTACCCATGAGAACCCACAGCACCGTCGAGAGATCTCCGACGACACTTTCCTTGAGTGGCTGCACCCGTGGCCCGAGGCGTGCCTCGACGAACATCTTGGCGCTGTAGCCTGGGAACGGTGGAAACCGGTTGATCGAGATCGGAATCATTCGCGCGACGTCGGCGTTCGCCTGGGCCAGCGTGACGCCCGGCTTCAATCGCGCGACGGCCTGGTAGTTGAACTGTCCGAGGTACGTCTTGCTGCGGTCGAACCGCAGCGGCAGCAGCGCTGCCGGCCTCGTGTCGAGGAATCGAAAATCTTCGGGAAGGACGCCGATTATTTCGCGCGACTTGCCGTCGAGCATAACGGTGCGCCCAACGGCTGACTGGTCGCTTCCAAACTTCGTGCGCCAGAACGCGTACGTCAGGACCACCGTCAGCGTTCCATTGGGTGCGCCGTCAGCTTCCGAGAACAAACGACCGGCGAGCGGCTGCACGTGAAGGATCGGCAGGACGTTGGTCGTGACATTGAGCGTTCGAATCTCTTCAGGCTCGGCGAGGCCCGTCAGGCTCGCCGTGTCGGTGTTCCACAGTCCGATGTCTTGAAAAGTCTTCGAATCCTCGCGGTAGGTGAAGTACTGAAAAGGAGCGGCCCCGGCATTATCGAGGTTGACACCCGGGGCAGTGTGGTCGACGACAACCAGCTCTTCGGCGTGGTGCAAGGGCAGTGGCCGCAGCAAGATGCCCTCGACGACGCTGAAGATGGCGGTGTTGGCACCGATGCCAATCGCGAGCGTGAGGACGGTGACCGCCGTGAAGATCGGCGTGCGCGCCAGGCGCCGCAAAATGTGTTTGAAACCCATTCCTCCCGATACGGCGGGGAGTTGGTGAATGTTCGATACAAACCGAGACCCCGATCACAGACGCAAAGTCACTGAGACTACACTTCCTGCGTGGACTCGATTGCCATCGCGGGCTGGATTGCTCTGGTTGGGTTCTGGGTTCTCCTCGTTTACGGGTGGGCGTTCGACGAGCTCAACGCTTGGGGGATCACGATCTTCATCGCTGTCTGGTGCCTCGCTCGATTCGGCCTGCCCTTACTCGGCAGCGCTGAGTTCTTCATCACTGTCGTCGCGCTTCTGGATATCGCGCTGGTCTTCATCATCTTCAAAGGAGACGTTCCGCTGACATGAACACGAGCCGCGAACGGCGAAGGAAGATACTCCCATCGGGCTCAGTTTCGTAATCACGCCATCGATTCCGTTACGTTGGGCCGCCCGGGGGCGACTGCCTCGGCCCCTGAAGTGGCACGTCCTGAAACTGACCGCATTGGCAGGCCGCTTGCCGCAAACAAGCCACCATGGCCATTCTGCTGCTGGCGCTCTTCTCTATCCTTCTTATGTACCGAACGCGGTGGGCGTTCGCAGTCATTGCGCTTGCGATCGTGCTCCTCTACCGCAGCCGTGTGAAGACCGCCACCACCAAGGCGCGCCGGCGCGTCGAAGAGGAAGTCTACTCGTCTCACATCTAGCCGATCGAAGACCAGCCGCACGCGGTCGTCGTCATACTCCAGCCACGCGATAACCGTCAGACGGGCGTGATAGTCTGCGCCACCATGCGATAGGTTTCTCTCCGGAACTTACGCAGGAAGGGGCAGACATGCGAACCGAGACCGCGACCTCCACTGGCATCTCCTTCGGCAGCGCGCTCGCGATCACGATTTCCTGGAGCCAGTGGCACTCGATCCTGTGGGCGATCCTCCACGGCATCTGCAGCTGGTTCTACGTGATCTATTTCGTGTTGACCCGACGCTCCGGCTGACGCGGGCGATTCCCCAGCGCAACTTGTCAGACAGCGGAACTAAAACCCACGGCCCTCAGTCTATCGCGCTATTGCGGATGCTGCGTCCTCCTGTGGTCGCCATCCATGCGGTTGAAACTGGTGTCACGGAGACACCGGCGAGCGTTCCATCGTTTGCCGGTGCGAAAGGATATGTCATGGTCACAAAGCTGCTCGCTGTGTACTCGAGTGTGTTGACGACGGTGCTGGTGGCGTTCACGTTCGCTGGATCAGTTGCAGCGAAGCCGCAGAGCTTCGACGAGATTGACGTGCATCGCCTCAACGTCCGCGAGGCCGATGGCACGTTGCGGATGGTGATCTCCAACCACGCCAAGCTGCCCGGCGTCATCGAGCGCGGCAAGGAACATCCCCGTGTCGATCGTCCATATGCCGGCATGCTGTTCTACAACGACGAAGGCACGGAGAACGGTGGCCTGGTATTCGGCGGCCACAAGAACGCGCAAGGAGAGGTCGTCGATTCCGGAGCGGGCCTGATGTTCGATCGCTACGCAGGCAGTCAGATCGTTCAGCTCGCCGGCGTCCACGACAACGCGAACCACATCGTCGGATTGATCGTGTCAGACACCGACGACAAACGGAGCCGACGCGTCTTCGTCGGGCACGACAAGGAAGGCGCCGCGCGCGTGGCGCTGATGGACGGCAACGGCCGACCGCGGATCATGCTGCAGGTCACGGCGGATGGAACGCCGAGCCTGGCGTTCCTCGACGCGGCCGGCAAGGTCCTCAATCAGATCGGACCGGAGAAAATCGAGAAGTGACGGCCTCGCCGCTTTACTGAAATAAGCGGCAGCCGCAATCACACCGCGATCGAGTCAAAAGGGACAGCAGGAGAAGGAAGAAAGGAGAATTCAATGATTTCAATTTCAAGAGATTCTTCTTTCTCCTGTCCCTTTCTTGATTGAGTCGCAGCGTGAGCCTCAACGCGCGCG
>Ga0070683_100000921_pt1 | contig 21851 bp, 17 predicted proteins | sample KBSC713LmetaG_FD_64662 | JGI IMG/M metagenome (GOLD analysis project Ga0070683, IMG submission 64662) | Corn rhizosphere microbial communities from Kellogg Biological Station, Michigan, USA - KBS C7.1-3L metaG | ecosystem: Host-associated > Plants > Roots > Rhizosphere ... | reverse complement strand
CCGATCCGACGCGAGCCGGCGCCGTGCTGTGGCTGGTGTGGCTCGCCGTCGAACTCGCCGCGTTCACCACGAGCAACACCCTCAATCCCTACTATCTGGCCGCCCTCGCACCCCCGATCGCCGGGCTCATCGGCACCGGCGTCGCCGTCGCGTTCCCCACGCTGGTCAAGCGCGGGCCGGCCGGGACGGTCCTGGGTCTGGCCGGCGCCACCGTGCTGTACGGCTGCTGGCTCCTCGCCCCGGCCGGCGGCGTGCGCTTCGCTGCTCTTGGTGGCGCGGTCGTCCTCCTCGCCGCGGCCGCGCTGCTGCTCACCGGGGCGATCGGCCGGCTGTCGAGCAGGGGGCGGCTCACGGCCGTGGCGCTGGTCCTCGCGGCGACATTCGTCGAGCCGGCCCTCGCGAGCGCATCGCTGATCCGCAACGACTGGGGACCGTTCGACACCCCATACGAGCCGGCCGCGACCAGCGACCTCACCCAGACGCAGCCGCTCGCCGTCTTGCAGCAGTCGGCCGGGACGGTTGCGTTGCTGCGCCGCGTGCAGGGCTCGGCCCGCTACCCGGCGGCCACGATCAGCTCGCTGGTGGCCGCCCCGATGATCTTCGCGACGGGCGTCGAGATCCTGCCGGTCGGCGGCTTCACCGGCGTCGACCCGGAACCGACCGTCGACCAGTTGCAGGCGGCGGTCGCCCGCGGCGACGTCCGGGTCTTCATCACGGTGCACCTCGACGACCCGCGCGTCGCCTGGATCGAGGCGCACTGCCGGGAGCTGCCGACCCGCCCGACGGTCCCGACGCCGGGTGTCGAGCTTTCCGCGTACTACTGCTAGCCGCTCAGGTACCAGCGCGGCGGGTCTTCGTCTCTTGTGGACACCGCGCCGCGCCGTTCCAGCACCACGAGGTGGGCCAGCGTTTCCCGGGCGGCCGAGTGCCGCAGCGCGCCCGGCAGTTGCGCGAAGGGACGCGACCAGCGCAGCTTCGCGGCGATCTCCCAGCAGGTCAGGCCCGGCTGGTCGGCCAGCACCTGCTCGATGTCGGCGAGCTTCGCCTGGTGGTGGGCCAGAATCTGGTCGACCCGGCCGGCGAGGTCGGTGAACCGGTGCTCGTGGGCCGGCAGCACCTCGTCGACCGGCAGGTCACGGACGGCGCCGAGCGAGCGCAGGTAGTCGCCCAGCGGGTCGGGCCGCTGCCGGGAGTGGACCGCGACGCTCGGCGTGATGCGGGGAAGCACATGGTCACCGGCGAGCAGCAACCGGTGGCCGGACTCGTAGAGGCTCACGTGGCCGGGCGAGTGGCCGGGCGTCCAGATCACGCGCCATCGCCAGCCCGCCAGATCGAGCTCGGAACCGTCGGCGAGCAGCCGGTCCGGACGCGTCGACGGGATGTACTTCTTCGCCTTCCGGTCGGTCATCGGGCCCCGCGCGGCGCTCGGTGCTCCCAGGCGGCGGCGCATCTCGGCCCACCGCTCGTCGAGTTCGTCGCGCATGGCCTCGTCGGCCGGGTCGGCGATCATCGCGGCGTCCTCGGCGTGCAAGCCGATCCAGGCGCCGGAGGCTCGGCGGATGCGCGACGCCAGGCCGTAGTGGTCGCCGTGGACGTGCGTGGCGACCACGGCACGGACGTCGGCGACGTCGAACCCGGCCGCGCCCAAGCCCTTGACGAGCCCGTCCCAGGCCTCGTCGGCGTCCCAGCCGGGATCGACGAGGCCTACCCCGTCGGGCAGCGCGAACGCATACGACAGCACGTACCGCATCCGGCTGCCGGGAATGGTGACCGGGATCGACCACAGGCCCGGCCGGACCTCCTCGACCGGTGGCAGCACGCCGGCCTCCCACGCCTCCCGCTGCCGCTCGCCGGGGTCGGGACGGAAGATCCGGCGGTACGCGCCGCTGCGCTCGGCCGCGTCGGCGCGCGCCTGGGCGAGCTCCTCCCGGCTGGCCATCCCCCGGACGAGCTCCCGCTCCAGCGCCATCGCCTCGCTCAAGTCCAGATCCAGGGTCGTATTGAGCAGCCGCTTGGCGGTACGCAGCGCAAACGCCGGGCTGGTGGCCAACTCCCGCGCGAACGCCTCGGCCGCGTCGAGTAACGAAGCGGCCGGCACGACCCGGTCGACCAGGCCGATCGGCAGCGCCTGCTCGGCCGGCACCGGCTCGCCGGTCAACACGAGACGGCGGGCCGCGGACAGCCCGCACAGGCGGGTCAGCCGGGCGATGCCGCCGCCGATCGGCAGCGCGCCGAACCGGATCTCGGGCAGCCCGATCTCGGCGCCGGCAGCCGCGAACCGGAAGTCACAACTGAGCGCGAGTTCGCAGCCGCCGCCGAGCGCGGCCCCGTTGATCGCGGCGATCACCGGCTGCGGCAAGGTACTGACGTCGGCGGCTCCCGGGTACCGGCGGCGCGCCTCGGCCCGCGCCTTGCGCGGCTCGCGCAGATCGGCGCCGCCGCAGAAGTGCCGGCCGGCGCCGGTGACGATGACGACGCGGATCGACGGGTCGGCGGCGAGGTCGTCCTTCGCCGCCGCCATCTCGGCCCGCAACTCCGCGTTGAAGGCGTTCGCGTGCTCGGGCCGGTTGAGTGTGAGGATTGCAACCGGACCGCGCCGCTCGACGAGGACGGTGCTCACGGCGGCGGCTCGCGCAGGACGTCCTTGCGGACCTTGCCGAGCGCATTGCGGGGCAGCTCGGTGAGGAACTCGATGCGCCGCGGCCGCTTGAACGGCGCGAGCCGGGGTTCGACAAAGCTCATGAGCTCGGCCTCCGTCACCGACCGCCCCGGGCGCAGCTCGCAGAAGGCGACCACCTGCTCGCCGAAGACCGGCTCGGCCCGGCCGACGACGGCCGCCTCGAGGACCGCCGGGTGCTCGCTGAGCGCCTGCTCGACCTCGACCGGGGCGATGTTCACGCCGCCCGCGATGATGAGATCCTTGACCCGCCCGGTGATGTAGAGATAGCCGTCGTCGTCGAGCCGGCCGACGTCGCCGGTGCGAAAGTAGCCGTCCTCCGTGATGCAGTCGTCGTCGGCGTTGCCCTCCCCCAGGTACCCGGTGATCGTGATCGGGGTCCGGATCTCCAGCTCGCCCTCGGCGCCGGGCGGCAGGGCGGCGCCGTCGCGGCCGACCGTGCGCGCCTCGACGTGCGGGCGCAGCTTCCCGCACGAGCCGGGGCGCCGGCGATGCCCGTCCGGGCGCATGACGGCGGCCATGCCGATCTCGGACGCGCCGTAGCCCTCGTGCAGGATTGGGCCGAAGTAGTCCAGTGCCCACTCCTTCAACGCCCACGGCGTCGGGGCGGAGCCGACCGAGATCGCCCGCAGCGAGCTCACATCGAACGAGCGCTGCGTCGCGTCCGGCAGTGCCCGGATGCGTTGCAGCATCGCTGGTACGACCTTCCAGTGGGTGATCCGGTGCCGCTGGATGAGCGCGAGCGCGCGGATCGGGTCGTAGCGGTCGAGCAGATATACGGTGCCGCCGATCTCGTGGCACGTGCGCGCCGAGCGCGGCCCGGCGCCGTGGTGCAGTGGCAGGGTCAGCAGGGTGCGGCTGGGCTCGCGGGCCCGTTTCACGCTCGGCGCGACGTATTCCTCGATGGTCCGCAGATGCTCGGCGTCGGCCGGCGGCCGCTTGCGCGACCCCTTCGGCCGTCCGGTCGTGCCGGACGAGTAGGTCACCATCGGCGCCATCGGATCACTCATCCGTGACGTGGCGGCACCGCTCGCGAGGAGTTTGGCGAACTCTCCGTTGCGCAGCGACACCGGCCGCACCTGAGCCTGAACGGCACACTGCTGCAGCGACGCGTCGTCCTCGTCGTCGAAGAACAGCACGGACGGCTCGCTGTCCCGCAGGATGCCGAGCGTCTCGTACGGGGTGAGCCGCCAGTTCACCGCGACGGTCTCCCAGCCGAGCTTGGCGAGCGCCAGCCGGATGACGAACCACTCCAGGCACTGGTGCGACCGCACCGCCGCTCGCCGTCCATCGAGCGGGGCCAGGGCGTCGGCGAGCCGGTTCGCCTGTTCATTCCAGGCCGCGTACGTGAGCTCCTCCTCGCCGTCGACCACGGCCGGGCGATGCGGTGTCGTCCGTGCCCAATGCTCTGGACGCCACCGGCTCACGAGGCCTCGCGGGCTTCACGAGCCGCCAGCGCCGCGCGGGCCGCCTGCCGTCGCTGCCGGCCGCGCCGGACGACGACCACCTGCTGGACCGCCGAGGCCATCGCGAGGTAGAGCATGCCGCTGGCCGCGACGATTCTCGACGGGCCGCCGAGCGCCGCCACGACCGGGCCGGCCGCGGCGTGCAGCAGCACGGCAACCAACCACAGCCCGACGGTGAGCCAGGTCCCTTGGCGCATCAGGCGCCGATCCACAAAGGACAGCCGGACCGTGTGGGCCCGGACGACCCCGAGCGACGCGCCGACGAGGAAGCTCGCGAGCAGCACCAGCCAGATCTTCGGCTCGATCCGCTCCTTCCCGCCGCCGTTGCCGAGGGCCGCGCCGAACGACACGATGCCGAGCACGCCGATGATCAGCGAGGATCGCAGGCGTGGCGTGCGCGGAACCGGCCGGACCTGGCGCAACCGGTACAACAGGAAAGCGAAAACTCCGATCGAGACGACGATGCTCGGGTCGACCCAGTCCGGCACTTGGCGTCACGCCCCCTTCATGACCGGCTGGCGGTGACGAGGTGGGCGTAGCGCCCCTCGCGGGCCAGCAACTCGGCGTGGGTGCCCCGCTCGACGATCTCGCCCTGGTCCACCACGACGATCTGGTCGGCGTTGACGATGGTGGAGAGCCGGTGGGCGATCACGATCGTCGTGCGCCCCTTGGCCAGGTTTTCCAAGGCCTCCTGCACCGCCCGCTCGGTGCGCGTGTCCAGCGCGCTCGTCGCCTCGTCGAGGATGAGGATCGGCGGGTTGCGCAGAATCATCCGGGCGATCGCGAGACGCTGCCGTTCGCCGCCGGAGAAGCGGTAGCCGCGGGCGCCGACGATCGTGTCGAAGCCGTCCGGCAGCGACTCGATCAGGCGAGCGATGCGCGCCGCCTTCACGGCGTAGTCGAGGTCCTCCTGGGTGGCATCGGGCCGGGCCAGCAACAGGTTTTCGCGGATCGTCGTGTGCAGGAGGAAGGTTTCCTGCGAGACGAGCCCGACCGCCTTCGCGAGCGACTCCAGCGTCACGTCACGGATGTCGACGCCGTCGATGCAGACCTCGCCCCGCTGCTGCTCGTAGAGGCGCGCGACCAGATACGCCATGGTCGTCTTGCCCGAGCCGGTCTCGCCGACGATCGCGGTGGTCGTGCCGGGCGCGATCGTCACGTCGATGTCGCGCAGCGCCCAGTCCGGGCCTTGGTTGTACTGGAACCACACGTTGCGCAGGTTGACCTCGCCGCGCTCCACGGTGAGCGGCTTGGCGTCCGCCCGGTCCTCGATGTCGATCGGCAGGTCGAGCACGTCGAAGATCCGGTTGAACAGGGCGAGCGAGCTGGAGAGGTTTTGCCCGATGCCCTGGATGGAGCTGGCCGGGGCGACCAGCCGGTTCACCATGCTGGTGAACGCCACGACGGTGCCGACCGTGGCGGCCTTCGCGCCGTGCGCGAACTCGACGCCGGCGAGGCCGTAGAGCACGGCCGGGATGATCGTGAGGCTCATGCGCCGGCTCGACACGCGCCACCGGCCCACCATGGTCGCCCGCAGCTCGAGGTCGGAGATCTGGCGCGACTGGGTGGAGAACCGCCGCCACATCTCCGGCTGCAGCCCCATGGTCTTGGACAGCAGGATGCCGGGCAGCGACAGGGACTCCTCGACGTGCGCGGTGAGCGCGGCCATCTGCCGCTGGCGGCCCCGCACGAGCGTGCGGCGCTGGCGGCCGAGGCCGATGGTGACGAGCAGGAAGAGCGGCACGACGAGCAGGGCCAGCAGCGCCAGCTCCCAGTCGAGAATGAACATCGCGGTCACCACCGCGACGACGGCCGTGGCGTTCTGCACGGCCGAGCTGGCCGTCGTGGTGAGCACCGCGTCGACCCCGCCGACGTCGTTGACCACGCGGGACAGCAGTTCGCCGGAGCGCATCCGCGTGAAGAACGCCAGCGACATGGTCTGCAGCCGCTGGTACACGCTGACGCGCAGGTCGTGCATGATGTGCTGGCCGATGATGGTGGACAGCTGCTGGGTGACCACGCCGAGCGAGCCGGACGCGATCGACGCCGCGATCATGCCGCCGACGAGCATGAGCAGCAGTTGGACGTCGCGGTGCGGGAGCGCCTTGTCGAGCACCTCGCGCAGCAGAAACGGCGAGAGCACGCCGGTGATGGACTGGGCGACGACCAGCACCACGAGGCCGAGCAGCAACAGTCGGTAGGACCGGAAGAGCCGCGCGATGCGCCACAGCGTCGCCGGCCGGACGCGCAGATCGCTGTCGGCGCCGGAAATCTCGCTGTTGGGCTGGCTGGTGCTGGGGGTTTCGATCACGTTGCCGGCGTCGTCCAACTCGGCGGTGTCGTCGACCGGTTGCGCTTCCCTGAACCGGCGCGCGCGGAGACGGGCCCGCCGGCGCGCCGTGGAACCGTTGTCCTCACCGACGTCGGACATCGGGTCACCCACCTTCGCGGTCGGCCGTGCGATCCGGAACCGGCGCAACGCAGGCTACCGCACGGGATCGAGGGCGATCAGCTACGGTGGCGCCATGTCGGGGCTGCCGCGCTACGCCGAGCCAGTGGTGGGCTTCGATCTTGACATGACGCTGGTCGACACGAGCGCGGCGATGATGGTCGCCGTGCGGGCGGTCAACCGGGAACTCGGCGTGGCGGTCGACGTCGACGCCTGTGTACGCGCGATGGGTTCTCCGCAGCGCCAGCAGCTGGCCGGCGCCGTGCCGGCCGAGAAACTCGACGCGGCGATGAGCGTGCTGGCCCGCGCGTTTCTCACCGAGGGGCTGGACCTGGTGCGGCCGCTCGACGGCGCCGGCGACCTGCTCGCCGAGCTGGCGGCGGCCGGCGGCCGGGCCGTCGTGGTCACCACGCGGCGGACCCGTTCGGCGAGCGCCTGCCTGCGCCGATGCGGGCTGCTCGTCGCGTACACCTGTGGCGGGCTGTCCACGGACGGCAAAGTGGCGGCGCTGCAAGGGTTGCGCGCCGCCAGCTACGTCGGCGACCATCCGCTCGACATGGCCGCGGCGACCGGCGCCGGCGTCGCCGGCATCGGGGTCACAACCGGGTTCCACGACGCGGCCGCCCTCACGGCAGCCGGGGCGGCGGTCGTGTTCGGCGGCCTGGCCGAGGTCCTCCGCGGCCATCAGCACCGCACTATGCTCGCCTGATGGAGCGGCAACCCGAGCGGCATCTGGTGACCGCGCGCTGCTACCTGCTCATCGTCAAGGGCGATCGTGTGCTGTTCACGCTGCGCGCCGCGCGGCTGCCCGGCGGCGCCCGGTGGCAGCTCCCCGGTGGTCATCTCGAGCCGGGTGAAAGCCTCCTGGACTGCGCCGTGCGCGAAGCGCGCGAGGAGGTCGGGGTCGTCCTCACCGCGGACAACCTCGATCTCGTGCACACCAGCCACGTGCTCACCGCCCCCCGATCGCATGTGGGTTGCTACTTCAAGGCCACGACGTGGTCCGGCGAACCGGCCAACCGCGAGCCGGACTTCTGCGACGACCTCGCGTTCGCACCGCTCGACAACCCGCCCAGGCCGCTCGTGCGATCGATCGCCCAAGCGATCGGCCGCATTCGAAAAGGGGAACCCTTCGGGGTCACCGGAACCGCACCGGCAACCGGGACAACCCCCGCATGACGAGATTGTCCTTGTAGGACGGTGCCTCGCCAGCGAACGCCAGCCCGGGCGCCCGGTTGAGCAGCGCCGTCAGCGCCGTTTCGACCTCGAGCCGGGCCAGTTGCGCGCCGAGGCAGAAGTGGATGCCCATGCCGAAGCCGAGGTGCCGCACCGTCGTCCGGGTGAGATCCAGCACGTCCGGCTCGGCGAACACGGTCTCGTCGCGGTTGGCCGAGCCGAGCACGAGCACCACGTTGGTGCCCTTCGGGTAGGACTGCCCGGCGTAGTCGACGTCGACCAGCGCGCGGCGCGACATGAACTGCACCGGCGAGTCGAAGCGCAGCAACTCGTCCACCCACGGAGCGCTGTCGGGCAACCCGCCCTCCCGCAGCATCCGCAGCTGGCCGGGGTTGCGCAGCAGCGCCTGCACGGCGTTGCCGATGAGGTTGACCGTCGTCTCGTGGCCGGCCATCAGCAGCAGGACGCAGGTGGCCAGCAGATCGGCGTCGTCGAGGCCCTGGCCCGACTCGCGCACCTGAGCCAGCCGGCTGATCAGGTCTTCGCCGGGGTCCCGCCGCCGCTTGGCCATCAGTTCACCGAAGTACAGCCGGAAGTACATGATGGCCCGGCTGCGCTCGCGCTTCTCCTCGGCGGACAGCGACGATTCGGGGTCCTCGCCGCGCGCGAGGGCGCGGGCGAACCGGCCGAACTCGACGCGGTCGCCGACCGGGACGCCCAGCAGCTCGCAGATCACCGTGATGGGCAACGGGAACGCGAACGCCTCCACCAGGTCGGCCTCGTCGTGCGCGAGCATCTCGTCGAGCAGCTGGTCGGTCAACAGCTGGATGCGCGGCCGCAGCGCGACGACGACCCGCGGCGAGAACGCCTTGGCCACCAGCGCACGCAGCCGGGTGTGCTCGGGCGGATCCTGCCGCAGGAACGACCGGCGCTGCCCGTGCGTCTCCTTGCCCCGCGCCCGTTGCTCACCACGCGCGCCGCGGCCCCACTTGTCGTCCCGCAGGATGGCCGAGCAGTCGGCGTGCCGCAGGAACGTGAGGCCGACCGAGGTGAGCTGGATCGGCCCGGCGCGGCGCAGCCGTTCGTACTCCGGGTACGGGTCGACCGCCCGCGTCAGCTGGAAGACGTCGACGGTCTCCGCTGCTGTGTCAGGCATCGGAGGCGACCGCCGGTGCGGCCAGCGCGGCCTGGCTGGCCTCGTCGGTGGTCTTCGCGGCGAGCTCGGTAGCCAGCTGCCCGGCGATCGGCGAGATCAGCGCCGGCACGATCAACAGCAGCAGCCGCTGGTCGCCGTCGACCGTGACCCGGCCGGCGATCAGGATGTCGGCCGGGTCGACCTGGCCCCAGACGACGCCCAGCTCGTCGTACCACTGGTTGGTGATCGTGACGTGCGGGTCGTCGATCTCGCCGAGCCCCGACCTGGCCAGCCGGCCGTCGACGACATCGTCGTAGTAGTGCACCGTCCCGAACGGACCGCCCTCCACGACATGCTGGATGCGGATGGTGACATCGCTGAGCGACGGGGGTGCGGTCCACGCGAGGCGGTACCGCTCCTCGAGCCACTCCTCTGACAGGAACTGCACGTTCTACTCCACCGGTTGGACGGTCGCGGGCTGGGCATGGGCCATCCGGAGCCCGGCGAGCGCATCCGCGAACGCCTGCAGCACGGTCGGCATCTCGTTGAAGTCGGTAAAGCCGATGTCGGTGCCGACCGACTCCCCCGGGGTGAACTCGACCGGCAGGCCGCGGTCGGTGCGGACCTCCCAGGCCGGGCCGAGCCGCTCGCCGGCGCTGTCGCCGGCCGCCGCCGTCGGCGCCCCGCTGCGGTCGTATTCGGCCAGGTCATAGTCGGGCAGGCGGTCCAGCACCCGCTCGATCATCATCGTGGCCTCCATCTTGCCGAGCATGCCGCCGATGCAGAAGTGCAAGCCGTGGCCGAGCGCGAGATGGCGGTTGTTCTTCCGGTCGATCCGGATCTCGTTGGGCTCCTCGAACACCTTCGGATCCCGGTTGGCCGCGGCGTAGCCGAGCACCACCCGATCGCCGGCCTTGATGTCCTGGCCGCCGAGGCACACGTCCTTGGTGGCGGTCCGGGACAGGAACGGCACCGGGCTGTAGTAGCGCAGGAACTCCTCGATGGCGTCGGGCAGCAGCGAGCGGTCCGCCTGCACCCGCTCCCGCGCCTCGCGGTTGACCGCGAAGTAGGACAGGCCACCGAGCGTGAGCCGGGCCGTGGTGGCCATGCCGCCGATCACCATCGTGAAGCAGAGCTCGTAGAGCTCCGGGTCGCTGAACTTGCGGCCGTCGACGTCGGTGGCGAGCAGGTAGGAGATCAGGTCGTCGCGCGGCTCGGCCCGGCGGGCGACGATGGTCTCCTGGGTGCGCTTGTACAGCAGCGCCCACGGCGGCTTGAGCCCGAAGCGGTCCTCGCCGCGCACGTGCACCGCGTCGGCGATGATCTCGGCATCGGCGACCGGCAGGCCGAGCAGCTCCATCGTCGTCATCGCCGGCACGAGCTTGGCCAGATCGTGGAACATGTCCATCCGGCCCGACTCGATCCGGCGGTCGATGCACCAGTCGATGAACTGCTGCACGCGCGGGCGCATGCCACGGACCGCGGTCGGCGTGAACCGCGGGGCCAGCAGCCGCCGGTAGAACATGTACTCCGGCGGATCGATCTCGATCGGTACCGCGCGAACCGGCGTCGACGGGATCATCACGCCGCCGTACGGGGTCCGGCCGTTGGGCAGGTCGTGCCGTGAGCAGAAGGTCTCAGGGTCCTTGGCGGCGGCGACCGCCTCTTCGTAGCCGGAGACCATCCAGCGTCCGCCCTGGTAGTCCCACCAGCTCACCGGCGAGTTGCGCAGATGGAAGAGGCTGTAGCGCTCGTCGACGGCGAACCGGGACGTCGGCTGTTCGATAGCAGGTTCGTCAACCACGGATACTCCCGTTTCCGTATTCACAGGGCTCGGTTGTGACTCTCGTGCACGCTGGTCAACCAGCCGCCCATCCCCCTTCGCCGGTTCGCATCGCCGCCGAGCGGGCGGCCAGCTGCCGGATCGCCGAGCGCGCCACGCGCGACAGGTCGGGATCGTCGGCAAAGGTCTTCAGCTCGGCGGCGTCGTCCGCGGCGCCGTGCCGGCCGATCGAGCGCACGGCCTGCTGGCGCACGTAGAAGGGCTGGTCGTCGTGCGTCCGGCGCCAGGCGTGCGGCACCAGCGCGGCACCGGCCGGCCGGGCCGCGTCCAGCGTGCGGAGCAGATGCAGCACCGTGAACGGGTGGACGTCCGGCCCGCAGGCGAGCAGCGTCTCGAGGACGCGCGCCGCGAGCTCCGGCCGGTCGGGCAGCAGTGGCCGCAGGTAGGCCTGGATCGAGGCGGCGAACTGCGGCATCTCGACGACGTGGTCGACGGCCCACTCGGCGGCGTGCGGATCGTCGCCGCGGGCCAGCCGGGCGAGCGCGTAGCGCAGCTCGCGGGCCCGCTGCGACGGCGCTTCCCGGGCCGCGTCGAACATCTCCCGCGCGCCGCGCGCCCGCGGCACGAGCCGGGTGGCCAGTTCGGCTCCGGTGATCAGCTCGGTCTTGCCGGACGAGAGCACCAGCCGCCGCCGACGCAGCGCGTCCTCCAGCGCCGCGAGGGCTTGCTTCAGGCGTACCGGCGAAGTCGAGAACAGGTGGATGTCGTCCTGCATGCGTACGAACTGCACGCCGCTGCGGCGCAGCGCGGCGTCCCCAGTACCCAGGAAGAAAGTGCTGAGCAGGGCGCTGGCGGCTTGATCGTGGGGCATGCCGAAGAAGAGCCGGGTGCCGTCGCCGGCTGTGCTCAGGGCGCGCAGACACCGCCCGAGCTCGTCGGCGTGTCCGGCTGAGACGCCGGCCGCACGCAGATCGGCGAGCAGGATCTCCGGCTCGATGTTTTCCGCGAACGCGGTCACATCTGTGGAAATGACCCATACCTCGGTACCGGCGCGGGCCAGCCCGCGCGCGGCCCGTTCGAAGTCGAGCCACTCCAGCGCCGGCACGAAGACGCCGGACGTGCCGAACACCTCGTCGCCGAGTGTCGGCACCATCGCCGGACGCATCGACTCGGCCAGCGCGGTGAAGACGATCCGGTCGACGGGTTCCAGCAGCGGTAGCGGGCGGTGGATGAGCGGCCCCTTCGGCACCGCCACCATCCGGACCGGGCTCGGGCGGTAGCTTCCGGACGCCAGTTGGGCCAGCAGATCCTCGCGCGTCTGCTCCCAGCCGAGGGCCAGCTCGCGGAAGCGCTCCGGCTCGGGGACTACGTCGGCGTCGGCCTCCATCCGAACCAGCTGCCAGGCGTGGTCGAGCGCGGCCCGGTCACACCAGCCGCCCGCCCGTTCCGTCGCCGGCGGGGCGGACGCCGGCACGAAAGCGTCGCGTTCGGCCCCGAATAAGTCGATAAGGTCGCGTTTGCGGACCTTCCCCACGCTGTTGCGAGGCAGCGAGGCGAGCGGCACGACCCGGCGCGGGCGATCGCCCGGATCGAGCGGCGCGAGGATCGAGCCGAGTGCTGCGGGAGTCAGCTCTGCGTCCGGCGCCACCTCGCAGAACGCGACCAGCTCCGGCCCATCGGTCCCGGGCCGGACGACCACGGCGGCGTCGAGCACCGCCGGGTGCTGGGCTACCGCCCGTTCGACGTCGGCCGCGAAGACATGGCGCCCGGCGATGTGCAGCGTCTCGCTCGCCCGCCCGCGAACGTAGAGAAATCCGTCGGCGTCGAGGTGGCCGGTGTCGCCGCTGCGAAAATAGCCGTCCGCGAGGAGCGGACCAGCCCCGAGGTAGCCGCTCATCGTCATGGGGGTACGGATGAAGAGCTCGCCGTCCTGCCCGACCGGCACGTCGGCCCCGGCGTCGTCCACCACGCGCACCTCGACGTGCAGGTGGGGCCGACCGCACGAGCCGGGCTTGCGCGGCGCCTCGGCCGGCGGCATCGACGCCACCACGCCGGTCTCGGTCGAGGCGTAGAACTCGTGTAGCCGGCCTTCGCCGAAGTAGCCGCCCGCCCAGCGGCGCACGCGCTCGGGCAGGGTCGAACCGGATACCGAGATGGCCTCGACGCTGGACACGTCGGCGCCGGCGAGCGCGTCGAACGGCATGGCCATGAGTTGCTGGAGCATCCACGGCGACGCCGCCCAGTGAGTGATCCGCTCGCCGTCGATGAGTCGCAGGGCGGCATGCGGATCGAACGCGTCGGTGACGTAGACGGTGCCGGCCATGGCGTGCGCGCGCTGCGCATCACCGGCCCCGGCGCCGTGGTGCAGCGGCAAGGTCAACAGTGTCCGGTTGTGCAGACGCATCGGGCTCGCGTCGGCAACGTCGCGTTGGTACTCGCGAAGCCGCTCGTCGTCCGCGTTGCCGTTGCGCTCCCGGAGCACCCCCTTGGGGGCGCCCGTGGTTCCCGAGGTGTACAGGACGCGGGGCGCCTCGGCGCGGCTGTATCGCGGTTGCGCGGTTCCCTCGGATGTCAGGCTTCGGACATCGAACACATCGGTGGGCACGCCGTCGATGGTGCCGTCGGCCAGGAGCATCGCGGCGGAAGTCTCGCCGAGCACGCGGCGCACCTCGTCGAGGTCCGCATCGGGGGCCAGGTTCACCTGCCGCCAGCCGAGCTTGGCCAGCGCGAGCGTGGCCGTGAACCAGCCGGTCGACGGCGGCAGTCGCATCGCGACCGTGGTGGACCACGGTCTTCGCCGGGCCAGCGCGTCCGCGAGGCAGTCGGCGCGGTCGTTCCAGTCCCGGTAGGTCATCGATGCATCGGTGGCCACGACCGCCACCCGGTCAGGTTCGATGTCGGCCCAGTGCTCCGGGCGCTGCCCCCGCGCCCGGATGGCCGACCTCACCGCCATCAGGTGACGGCTTCTCGGCATCGAGTCTGGTGGATCACAACACCCCCCGCTTGATCATCCCCAGTGCAGTGCCCGAAAGAAAATGGAACCCATCCCCGACGGGGGCCGGATCCACGATGGGAAGCATAGGCGACAAGCTATAGACCAGCAATAACCGAAAGGGCACCGGCAAGGGTGGCAAAACTGTCCGCTGTCAACGTCCTGCGCCTTGCATTGACAGTGCTCTCCGCCTCTGGCTAGCATCCCGGCTGGCGGAAGGAGCTCACCGTCTTGCCTCGGCAGCCGCTGCGAATCATTGTCGTTACCGCCCCGATGACCGGCCACTTCTGGCCGCTCGTGCCTCTGGCCTGGGCGCTGCGCGCGGCCGGCCACGACGTGCGGGTCGCCAGCCTGCCGCACATCGCCGGCGAGGTGGCCGCGGCCGGGCTGCCCGGCCTGCACGTGGGCCCCGAGGCCGACCTGATGCGGCTCCTGCAGGAAACCGCCGAGGACCCGCCGGACGACCCGGCCAACCCGTTTGCGCATGTGCGCAACCTGCGCGGGCTGGTGCGCTGGAACGCACGCATGGCGACGCTGCTCATCGACGGTCTCATGGAGCCGATCCGGGCCGAGCGACCCGACGTCATTGTGCACGGCGGCATGGAGATGGCCGGCCCGCTGCTGTCCGGACTGTTGGGCGTGCCGGCGGTGAAATACCCGCTCGGCCTTCCCATGCGCGACAACGTGGTCACCGGCCTGCGCCGGGGTGGGGCGGCGTTGCGAGTGCGCTACGGCATGCCCGACCGGCCCGGCGAGCCGGCGATGGTTCTCGACGTCTGCCCATCCGGATTGCGGCCGGGACCCGAACCGAGCACGTTGCATCGTCAACCCATGCGATATCTGCCATATAACGGCTCCGGGGCCATCGCGGAATGGGCGTGGGAGCCGCAGGTCCGGCGTCGGGTATGCGTCACCAACAGCGTCGACCCGGGCGACGTGATTGACGTCGAGCCATTGCTGGCGTTGGCTGCGGCCGTCGCCGACGACGAGACGGAAGTGGTGGTGCCGCTGCCGGCCCACCGGCTCGAGGGCACGCACGCGCCGGACGGCGTGCGGCTGGTCGAGTGGATGCCGCTGCACATCGCCGCGCGCAGTTGCGCAGCGGTGGTGCACGCGGGCGACCCGCTCAGCACGTTCACGTTCCTGTCCGTCGGGGTGCCGCAACTGATCAGGCCGGCCATGTCGGACGAGGTCCGGCACGGGGCGGCGGTCGAGCAGGCCGGCGCCGGCCGGTCCGTGCGCGCCGACCAGCCGCTGGAAGCGTCGGTGCGCGCCCTTCGTGAGCTGCTCGCTGACGACGACTGCCGCAAGCGCGCCGAAGCCCTCGCCGAGGAAATCCGGTCGCTGCCGTCCCTCATCGAGGTGGTCGCGAAAATCGAGGCGCTTACAGCCGGTTGAGGTTGAGCTCGAAGTCCTCGCCGCTGCGCGCGCCCGGAGTGAACGCCACCGTCAGGCCCCGCTGCACCCGGTCACTCCAGGTCAGCCGCGCGCCGGCCAGCTCGGGCTCGTAGTCGTTGGTGATGCGGTAGTCGGGCATCCGCCGCAGCACCTCTTCGATCATGATCGACGACTCGGCTCGGCCGAGCGCCGCGCCGACGCACGCGTGGATGCCATAGCCGAGCGCGAGGTGCCGGTTGGGCTTGCGGTCGGGCACGATGTCGTGCGCCCGCTCGAACACCGACGGGTCGCGGTTGGCCGCGCCGAAGCCCATCGCCACCCGCTCGCCCTCCTGGATGTGCCGTCCGGCAATGGTGACATCGCGAGTGGCCGTGCGGCACAGGAACGGCACCGGGCTGTAGTACCGCAGGAACTCCTCGAGGGCACCGTCCAGGTAGTCCGGGTCGGTCCGGGCCCGTTCGCGCTCCGAGCGGTGCACGCCGAAGTAGGACAGCGCGCCGAGCACCAGCTTCGCCGTCGTCGACATGCCACCGACGACCACCGCGAAGCACACCTCGGAGATCTCGAGGTCCGTGCAGTAGCGACCGCCGAGGCCGGGGCGCAGCAGGCCGGAGATGAGGTCCTCGCGGGGCTCGGCCCGCCGCTTGGCGATCGTCTCGTCGATGCGGCCGAGCAGCGTGCTCCAGGCCGGGTTGAGGTCGAAGCGGTCGTCGCCCCGGGCGTGCACGGCCTCGGCGACGATCCGGGAATCCTCGAGCGGCAGGCCGAGCAGCCGCATCGTGGTGATCGCCGGCACCAGCGTGATCAGGTCCTGGAACAGGTCCATCGAACCGGTTTCGATGGACTGGTCGAGGCACCACGTGGTGTATCGGCGGATGTCCGGCCGCAGCGCGCGCACCGCGGTCGACGAGAACCACGGGCTGAGCAGCCGCCGGTAGAACATGTAGTCGGGCGGATCGACCTCGGTCGGCACCGCCCGGATGGCGGTGGGCGGCGTCATCACGCCCACGCGCACCGTCGAGCCGGTGGGCAGGTCGTGCTCGGAGGTGAACGTCTCGTCGTCGCGCAGCGCCGCTTGCAACGCCGAGTAACCGGCGAGGAGCCAGGCGGCGCCGTAGTAACGGAAGCGGGTGATGGGCGCGGCGATGTGCCGGTATTTATCGTCGACCTCGAAGCCTTGGTAGCCCTCGTCGACATCCACCCGTAGAGGATACGTCCCAGTGATAGACTTCGACAGCTTCGAGTCCGACTCGCGAAGGGTTCGGGTGTGACGGCAGTTTCCTTGAGCGCGGACTCCGTTGGCGCTGACCGTTTCTTCGAAGACCATCTGCGGCTCAACCGGCCGCTCATCGTCCGGGGCGCGCTGCGATCGTGGTCGGCCGAGCCGCCATGGAGCCTCGACACCCTGACCGATCGCTTCGGCGACCACCCGGTCCCCCTCTACGACACCCTCTTCTCGTTGCAGCGGGTGTCCCGCTTCGCGGACTACATCACCGCGCACACCGGGCCGGCGGTGACCGGCATCCCGCCCTACCTGCGCTGGTTCACCAAGCAGAGCCGCGACCGCATGCCCTGGGCCGACGCGGCGTTCGCCGAGCTGGCCACCGACTGGACGATGCCGTCATGGTTGCCCGATGCCGATTACATCTTTCCGCGTACGACCGGCAGCGTCGACGCGGCGCGCCAGCCGTTCCCGGCGCGTGGGCTCTTCATCTGTGGCACCGGGGGCCGCACCCGCCTGCACGTCGACCCGTGGGCGAGCGACGCTTGCCTGTGCCAGGTCACCGGAAGCAAGCGTTTTGTCATGTATCCACCGGAAGCCGGCGCCGTCCTGGCCGACCCGCGCTCCACTGTGGACCTTGATCGACCGGACGAGGCGCGCTTTCCCCGCTGGCGGGAGGCCGAGCCGGTCCTCGACGAGGTGCTGCATCCGGGCGACGCGATCTTCATCCCGGCCGGATGGTTCCACGCGGCGACCGCGCTCTCCGACAGCGTGTCGCTCACGTGGAACTTCGTGCACCGGGTCCACGAGCAGCGCTTCGCCGACTATCTTCGCACCGGCGGCGCGGCCAACCCGATCGTCGCCTACTTCCGCGCGCTGCGTTAGCCCGCGCGCATCGGCTCCATGACGTGCTTGACGAAGTTCCTTCGTGACTCGGACTCATACTCGGTCGTGGCCCCGACGATGTGGAAACGGTCGACGCCCAGCGCGGCCAGCTCGCCGAGCCGCTCAATGCAATGCGACGGGCTGCCGAGGATCGCGAAGCGCTCGGCGAACTCCATCGTGAGCCGCCGGGTCTGCGTGCCCTCGCCGCCGTGCTGGGTCATCTGGTAGTCGGCGGCCAGCCCTTCGAGGACCTCCTGCTGGGCGGGCGCCAGGGGTCCGGCGGTGACGCCGTGCATCGCCGAGAACCGGGCGAACGAGGCGATGCGGCCGGCCGACCGGCGCAGCGCCTGGCGCGGGTCGTCGTGGACCACGACGTTCACGAACGCCCCGATCGGCACGTCGGGGCGGACCTCGCGGGCGATGTCGACCGCCCACTTGACCCGTGCCGGATCGGCCCCGACGGCCAGGGTCACCCGATCGGCCAGCTCGGCGGCCAGCCGGATGACCCGTGGTCCCGAGGCCACGACGAACACCGGCACCTTGTGCTCGGGGGCCTGGTAGGCCAGCCACTGCAGACGGCTGCTGGGCGGCAGGTCGGCCAGCGGCAGCCGCTCGTCGATGAGGTGCGTGGCGCCGCCGGCGGCGACCGCCATCGGGATCTCCTCGCCGCGCAGGTAGGCCTGCACGCAGGACACATACCAGCGCAGCGTCTCGACCGACGCCGGGCGCAGGCCGAGGTGCGCGAGCGCGCTGTCCCCGCGCCCGATGCCAAGGCTGACCCGGTCACCCGACTCGGCCTGCACCGACGCGATCGAGGTGGCGGTGACCGCCGGGTGGCGGGTCACCGGATTGGTCACCCCGGTGGCGAGCTTGATGCGCGACGTGGTCAGCGCCGCGGCGGTCAGCGCGACGTAGGGGTCACCGCCGGCCCGGTTCTGCGACTCGTTGAACGCCACACCGTCCCAGCCGGCCTTCTCGAGCGCGGCCGCGCGCCGTGACAGCGGGATGGAGCGGGTGGAAAGCCAGAACTCGAGACTCACCCTAGCTGCGCCGGGTGAGCATGCTCTCGGCCAGATTGCGCAGAGCAGCGCGGGCCGGCCGGTCGGGAACCTGGTCGAGCAGGTCAAAGCAGTCGTCGACCTTCGCCTTGAGGTCGCCCCGGGCGGCCTGCATCGCCGGGTGCGCGCGCATCAGATCGACCGCCTCGTCCAGCGCGGCGTCGTCATTGGTCAGGTCGGAGTCGAGCAGCGCCAACAGACGTGCGTCGTCGGGGGTGGCGCTCGCGCGAAGGTGCAGCACGGGCAGTGACTGGACGCGGGCGCGCAGGTCGTTGCCGGGGCGCTTGCCCAGCTCCTCGGCCGTCGCCTCGATGTCGAGCAGGTCGTCGGCGAACTGGAACGCCATGCCGAGCTGCTCGCCGAACTCGCCCAGTTTCTTGACCGTCTCGCTGTCCACATTGGCCATCAGCGCGCCCAGCTCGCACGACGCCCGCAGCAGGGTGCCGGTCTTGTCGGCGACGACCTGCAGGTAGTGCTCCATCGGGTCCTGGCCGGGCCCCGGCCCGACCATCTCCATGAACTGGCCGAAGATGAGCCGCTTGGCCACGCGCGTGTAGAGCTGGGCGGCCTCGCTGCCGAGATCGACGCCGATGCTCGCCGCCTGTGCGAAGAGGAAGTCGCCGACCAGGATCGCCATCTTGTTGCCCCAGCGGGCGTTGGCGCTGATGATGCTACGGCGAACCGCGGCCTCGTCCATGACGTCGTCGTGGTAGAGCGACGCCAGGTGGGTCAGCTCGCAGGCGACGGCGCCGGGGATGACGCGGCTGTCCTTCGCGTCGCCGAACTGCGCGGTCAGCAGGGCGAGCATCGGCCGGAACCGCTTGCCACCGGCCAGCATCAGGTGCTGGGAGGCCCGGGTCAGCAGCGCGTGCTGGGACTTGACGATGTCGAGCAGCAGCACCTCCACGCGCCGCAGCCCTTCATCGATGTCCGCGGTGAGTAACTCGTCACCGACGTCGACGACCCAGCTCACACCAGCACCCATTGCGGTTCAGCCTCCGATCTCGTCCGCACGACAACCGCGCGGCGGGACGGCAATGAATACGGAAACCGCTGCGAAGAGGCGCATCATTCTCCCCCGTCCCCCGCTCCGAGAGGGGGCGCCGCAACGCTTCTCCCTCATCGATACAACGAACATACGTCGATCCATCGAGATGCGCGGCGTCAGACTATACGGCCCGGCGACCGAGGGGCAATATCCTGAATGGACAGGACAACGACAATCATCGTCACGCACAGGGGGTCTGCTCGTGCCGGCGTCGACATCGGGACTCTTCACTGCCGACTCGGTGACCTGGGCGGTGCACGCTGACCCGGCGATGTGGGTGGCCGGCGTGCGAGCGCTGTATCTGCAAGCGCTTCACCCCCGCGTCGTGCGCGGCGTCATGCAGCATTCACATTTCCGACAGGACCCGTTAGGTCGGCTCTATCGCACGGCACGCTTCGTGAAGATCACCACGTACGCGTCCGCCGATTCGGCCCGTCGCCTTGCCGCACGCGTGCGGCGGATTCACGCGACATTACAGGCCGTCGATCCGGCGTCGGGCCGGTCCTACCCGCTCGACGAGCCGGATCTGCTGCGTTGGGTGCACTGCGCGGCGACCGTCTCCTACGTCGACGTCGTGCGCCGCGCCGGCCTCCGGCTCACCGACGAGGAGGTCGATCGGTACGTCGACGAGCAGCGGCTCAGCGCGCAGCTCGTGGGGCTGGACCCGCAGACGGTGCCGGGTGACCGGGCCGCGCTGGAGCAGTACTTCGACGAGGTGCGGCCGGAGCTCGCCGCCTCACCGGACGCCGAGGACATCTACACATTCCTCACCGATCCGCCGATGCCGCCGCAGTTCACGCGGCTGTTCTCGCCGTTCGGCCGGTTGGGCAGCACGGCATACAGCCTCGGCTCCCGGCACGGCTGGCGCCGGCTGTCGCGCGTGGCCTACTCGGCGCTGCCGGCGTGGGCCGTCGACCTGTACGGCCATGAAAGTTACTCGAACACCGCGACGACAACGGCCCTGCGCGTGCTGCGTGACTCGGCCCGGCTGGTGCCCAAGGGCGTGCGGGCGCGGCTGGTGTCGGGTTAGGGCAGTTGGATGGCCTTGTAGACCTGAAACTCCTCAAGCCCCCGAGCACCCATCTCGTAGCCGACCCCGGACTGCCGCCGGCCGCCGAAGGGCGCCTGCGGGTTGAGCTTCGCGCCGTTGATGTCGACCCGCCCGGTGCGCAGCCGTGCGGCGAGCGCTGTGGCCCGCTCGACGTCGGCCGACCACACGGCGCCGGCCAGCCCGAACGACGAGTTGTTGGCGATTCGCACGGCGTCGTCCTCGTCCTCGTAGGGCAGCACGCAGAGCACCGGGCCGAAGATCTCGTCCTGTGCGATCGCGGCGTCCGGATCGGTGACGGCGAAGGCCGACGGCGCGACGAAGTAGCCCTGTTCGGGCAGCGCCTGGCCGCCATCGTACCGCGCGAAGCCGTCCCGCTCGGCGCGCTCGACGTAGCCCAGGACGCGCTCGCGGGCGGCCGCCGACACCAGCGGACCGAGCTGGGTGCGCGCGTCGCGCGGATCGCCAATGTGGTAGCCGGCCATCGCCTTCGTCACCCGCGCCAGGACGTCGGCCAGCCGATCGGCCGGCACCAGCAGGCGGGTCAGCGCCGTGCAGGTCTGCCCGGCGTTGGCCAGGCACGAGGACACCACGCCGGGCACCGCCGCGTCGAGGTCGGCGTCGGGAAGGAGGATGGCGGCCGACTTGCCGCCCAACTCCAGCGAGACCTTCTTGACCGTCGGTGCCGCGGCCGCCGCGATGTGCCGGCCGACGGCCGTGGAGCCGGTGAACGACACCATGTCGACGTCGGGGTGGCGGGCCAGCGCGTCGCCGACGCACTCGCCGCGGCCGGAGACGAGGTTGAACACGCCGGGTGGCAGGCCGGCGTGGTCGACCAGCCGGGCCAGCAGCGCGGCCGACAGCGGCGCGAGCTCACTCGGTTTGAGCACCACCGTGCAGCCGACCGCGAGCGCCGCGGCCACCTTGACCACGATCTGGTTGAGCGGAAAGTTCCAGGGCGTGATCGCGGCGACGACACCGATCGGCTCCCGCCGGACCACCGAGTGACCGAGTCGCTCGTCGCTCGACACCGCCGGTAACGCCTCGAGGAAGGCACCCAGCGCCCGCAGCGCCAGTCCGGTCTGCGCCTTGCGCGCGAACGTGATCGGCGTGCCCATCTCGACGGTGATCGCCGTGGCCAGCCGCTCCCGCTGGTTGAGCAGGTCACGGCGGAGCAGCCGCAGATATCGCGACCGCTCCTCGGCGCCGATCGCCGCCCAGCCGTCCTGCGCCGCCCGAGCCGCGGCGACGGCCGCATCCACGTCGGCGGCGACGCCGTCGGGGATGGCCGCCACGACCTCCTCGGTCGCGGGGTTCACGACGTCGAGCCGCTCGGTCGCCGCCGAATCGCACCACTTGCCGTCAATGTAGATCTGTTCGGTATTCAAAATTTCCGCATGACCTTCTCGGCGAACCGCTCCATGCCGGCGAGCCGGGCATCGAGCGTCGGCAGGCGGGGGGTGCTGGCCCACGAGGCGCACACGAAGCCGGTCACGCCGGCCTCGGCAAACCGC
>Ga0070683_100000915_pt1 | contig 21918 bp, 23 predicted proteins | sample KBSC713LmetaG_FD_64662 | JGI IMG/M metagenome (GOLD analysis project Ga0070683, IMG submission 64662) | Corn rhizosphere microbial communities from Kellogg Biological Station, Michigan, USA - KBS C7.1-3L metaG | ecosystem: Host-associated > Plants > Roots > Rhizosphere ... | reverse complement strand
GATCTGGCGCGAATCCATCACGGGATTGTTGACCCGGACGTTGGGCAGCACCGACGCGGCCACCGCCAGCCGGCCGGCCGGACCGCCGGCGACGGGTTCCGCCGCCCCCTCTCCGCCCCGTTCAGGGTCGCTCAGCCCGGCGATCTGGCGCAGCACCCGCAGCGCCGACGCCGACATGAACCGCGTGCGCTGGGTGGCCAGCAGCTTCTGCGCCACCGTCTGGTGTGATATCGGAGGCGCCGGCTCGGTTGCCCGGCTGGCCACGGCTGCGACCACGGCCAGAGCCACCACGGCGGCCGCTCCCCCAAGTGCCTTGCGCTTCATGATGACCCCCTCGTCGAGCGATTCGGCACAGGTCTCGCGACCCTACGACTCCCGCCCCGGAGCGTCAACCTACGCTAGTGCCCTCCGTGCGCTGCATGCATGACCGCGTGGCCCTTGCCCCGCTCGATCAGCCATCGGTTGACGGGCAGCGCGGCGACGAACGCGATCGCCAGCGAGAGCGCGAGGCTGCCCCAGAAAAGCGGATCGCCGAGCGTGGCGTCGATGGCGCCGGGGATGACCAGCATCAGCGCGTTGTCGACGATCTCCATCGTGGTGATCGACACGGTGTCGGCCGCAAATGCCAGCGACATCGCCGCTGCGAGGGGCAGCCCGCCTGCCAGCAGCGGCCTGATGCTGAAGGCATAGCCGAACACGAAGGCCAGCATCACGGAGACCACGACGCTGGCCACAGCACCCCAGCCCATCGCCGTTGAGATCGCCATGCCCGCCACCTCGCCGATCGCGCAGCCGGTGAAGCAGTGCAGCGTGGCGCTGAGCGCGAGCCTGTTCAGCGACTCCCGGCCGTGCCCGCCATGCTCATGCACTGGCGCCGACAAGGGTCGCCGGGCTGCTCAGATCCAGCCCCGGGCCTTGAAGAAACCGAGGATGGCGGCCACCGTGGCCACCTGGATCAGGGTACCGACGACGAACGCCTCCCGCGAGCCGATCAGGTCGGTCACCATGTAGCCGAAGTTCTGGCCGAAGAACCCGGTCAGGAAGGTGATCGGCAGGAAGATGGTGGCCAGCACCGTGAGCTGCTTGACAACCTGGTCGCGGCGATTGGCGACCGACGACAGGTAGACGTCGATGGCGCCGGACAGCAGGTCGCGGTACGAGTTCACCATGTCCGACAGCCGCAGCAGGTGATCCTCGATGTCCCGGAAGTAGCGGCGGCTCTCGTCGTCCATGCCGGGGACCTCGGCCGACCCCGTCACCACCTGCGTCACCATGTCACGCTGCGGCCCGATCACCCGCCGGAGCATGATCAGCCGCTGCTTCATGGTGAAGATCTCCTGCAGTTGCTGTTCTCTCGGCCGGTCGAAGATCTCCTGCTGCACCGTGTCGATCCGGTCGTCGAGGGTTTCCAGGGCCGGGAAGAAGCTGTCGACCAGGCTGTCGACCACCTGCTGCAGCAGCATCGCGCCGCCGGTCAGCCGCTGGTGCCGGCCGGCATAGCGCTTCTGCAGGCTGGCGAACGGCGGGCATATGTCGTGATGCACGCTGACCAGGAACCGCTCCGAGACGAAGCAGTGCACCTCGACAACGCCGTCCTCGTCGGGCGCCGAACCGTAGGCCACGACGAACGAGAAGTCGTCGTACGGGTCGACCTTCGGCCGCTGGCCGAATGACTCGGCATCCTCGACAGCCAGCGGGTGAAACTGGAAGACGTCCCGCAGCAGCGCCAGATCGGATGGCTCGGGGCGGTGAAGGTCGAGCCAGAAGAAGGTGCCGGCACGCAGCCGATCGCGCAGGTCATCCTCGGAGGCGCCCTTGACCGCTTCCCCGTGGGCGTCGACCAGGTAGCGGGTCGCCATCGCGTGCGGGCCTCCGGGGGCCTCCGGCTCGAGCACCTGGCGTTCCATCTCCAGGAAGTATGACGGCGCCCCGGGCGGCACCGGTGTGTCGCATGCCGGCGCACCGATCCGCCGGGGTGCCCGCATACCATCCAGCGGTATGCATGAACACGCCCACCCGCACGATCACGTCCATGACAACGAGCACCATCACGGGCACTCGCATGGCCTCGTCCACGACTCCGTCAAGCGCTCCCGGGAGGGGATCCGCGCGGTCAGCATGTCGCTGGCGGTGCTGGCGGCGGCGGCCGCAGCTCAGGCGGTCATCTTCGTCGCCACCGACAGCGTCGCCCTGCTGGCCGACCTGATTCACAACGCCGGCGACGCGCTCACCGCCCTGCCGCTGGGGATCGCGTTCCTGCTTCGCTCGGCGCGGGCGGAGCGCTGGGCCGGGCTGGCGGTGGTGGCGGCCATCTTCGTCAGCGCCTGCGTGGCCGGCTTCGAAGCCGTGCAGCGCCTGATCACACCGCAGACGCCCAGCCACCTGGCGGCACTGGCGCTGGCGGGCGTGGTCGGGTTCGCCGGCAACTGGCTGGCCGCACGCATCAGGTCGAGCGCCGGGCGGCGGCTGGACAGCGCGGCACTGGTGGCCGACGGCGACCATGCTCGGGCGGACGCCTACGTCAGCCTGGCGGTGATCGCCAGCGCGGCCGCCGTGTGGGTCGGCGTCCGCGCCGCCGATCCGCTGATCGGCCTGGCGATCACCCTGGTCATCCTTCGCATCACGTGGCATTCGTGGTCGACGGTTCGCTCGCACCAACCGCCGTCCGCCGCGTAGCATCTACGACCCCGTCCGAACCGACCCCGGAGATCATCGTGACCGACCGCCCCCGCCCCTGCGTCGTGCCGCTCGACAGCGTGCCCGTGACTCCCGCCGCCGAGGCGGTGACGCGGGTGCGCATCGCCCGCGTGATCACCCGCGAGCGCTGCGGCTCGAACCTGCTGCTGGGCGCCAGCTGGATCGACCCGGGCGAGGAGACCAACACCTGGTCGTCCCGGGAGGCCGACGACACTGCGGAGGGCGACCACTGGTACGGGCCGGTCGACGAGACCTACTTCATCATCCGCGGACGGCTGCAGCTGACCTGGGACGAGAGTGTGTTCGACCTCGGGCCCGACGACTGCGTGTACCTGGCGCCGGGCTACAGCTATCACCTGAAGAACGTCGGCGACGAGCCTGCCTTCTTCGTCTACGGGATGACGCCCAGCCCGCAGTAGGCCAGACGATCTAGCGCGGCTGCTCGGTTGGCGCCTCGACTCCGCCGTAAGCCGGGTAGTAGTGGTAGGAGATCGCCTCCCGGTAGTCCTGCTCCCGGTAGCCCTCGGCGTCGAACGGCGGTGCCTTCTCGACCTGGTCGCGGTCGACGTCGACGTGCAGCTGCTTTGCGTCCGGGTCGACGCGGTCGACCAGCCCCGCCGGCAGCAGCACCTTCTCACCGAAGATCCACGTCCCCGTGTTGACCACGAGGTAGGCGCCGCCGTTCTCGTAGCGCGCTTCGGCGACCGACCCCAGCTCGCCGTCCCGGGCCTCCACGTCCCAGCCGTCGAACCTCTCGCGCTCGTCCTCCCAGCGCTCCTCGCTCCAGCTCCACAGGCCCCTGTTCTCGCTCATCGCCAGCCCTCTCGCATCGGTCGACCCATCGGCCATCGGTCTACCCGCTGGGCTGCTCGGTAAACGCTCCACCGGCTCCAATCATCTGTCAACCGGCGAATGAGAATCTCTCATCGACGAAGACGGCGGGAGAGCATGAGTTCGATCGCAGACACCGCGCTCTCCTGACCACCTAGGGGCCACGGCAGCGACCGTGGCAACGATGGTACGCCGGGCGATGAGTCCGGCATCCTCCCCCTCCGCCGCCCGGTAGGCCCTCCCCGCCCGCCGGGCGGCACTTCTTTGCGGCTCAGCCGACGTGGACGCCGGTCAGCTCCTGCATCATCGCGGCGTTGATTGGCGCCTGGGCGAACGGCGCCCCCGCGGCGTCGGTCGAGCGGCCGTTGTTGTTGAACATCACGAACACCTGCTCGGCGGCCGCAGCCAGCTCGCGCAGCGGCTCCACCCACTCGGCCAGCTCCTGGGTCGAATAGAGATAGTCGAACCTCTCGGCGGCGCTGCCGCCGCGCTTGTTCCAGGTGGCCTGGTTGCGGCCGTGGAGTCGCAGGTAGGCGGTCTCCGAAGTCCGCCCGACGACGGTCGGAGCCACGTTGGCCGCCCCGCTACGGGGCGCGTCCACCATCACGTAGGTCGCGCCGATGTGGCGGAGGAAATCCATCACGTCGTCGCGGACGTCGGGCTCAAGCCAGCTGCGGTGCCGGAACTCGACCAACATCTGCTCGCCGGCAAGCTGCTCGGCGGCCCACTCAAGGTACTCGTAGGCCTTCTGCCCGTGCACGATGTACGGCGGCAGCTGCATCAGGACGCCGCCCAGCTTGCCGGCCGCCCGGATCGGGTCGATCTCGCGCAGGAAGCGGGCGAACACGGCCGCCCGCAGCTCCCGGGACGGGCGCTCGATGCGTCCGCGGGCATCCACGTCCTCGACCGCGCTTCGCATGTCGGGCGGCAGCTGCTCGATCTTGACGGGATGCCGGGTCATCATGCCGAACGCCTTGACATGGAACACGAAGCCGGGCGGCGTGCGATCGGCCCAGGCGATTGCCATCGACGCCGCCGGCAGCGCGTAATAGCTGGAGTTGACCTCGACGGTGTCGAAGTGCTGCGCGTAATGGCGGAGCCGGTCCTCCGCCGACTTCACGCCCGGCGGATACCACAGCTTGCTGAGCGACTCATCGGCCCAGGAGCAGGTGCCGATGCGGATGCTCACAGCACCCAGCCGTCCTCAGGCTCGATCGGCAGCCCCGCCGCCACCCATGCCTTCATGCCGCCGGCCAGGTTCGCCACGTCAGCGCCATCGGCGTGGAAGGCCTCCGCGGCATACCCGCTGCGCGCGCCGCTGCGGCAGATCAGCACCACCGTGGCATCGGCCGGAATCTCTGCGGCCCGCTGCCCCAGCTCGCCGAACGGGATCCACGACACGCCGGCGATGCGGCCGGCCTCCCACTCCTCCGGCTCGCGGACGTCGATCCCCACAAGCTCGCCGGAGGCGAGCCCCTGCGCCAGCTGTTCGGGACCGACCTGCGGTGCGTTCACGCCGCCACGGCCTCGCCGGCCTCGACCGGGTGCCCCAGCCGCGCCCACGTCGCCACCCCGCCCGGCATGACATGGATCAGCTCGGCGAATCCGCCCCGCTGCAGCAGGCCCACGGCCATCGCACTGCGCTTTCCGCTCGAGCAGATCACGGCCACCGGCCGCGAGCGGTCGAGGTCCGGCATCCGCTCGACCAGCTCGTGGTAGGGCAGATGTGACGAGCCGGGGATCCGGCGCTCCTGCCACTCATCGTCGCCGCGCACGTCGAGCAGCTGCAAATCCCGCTGCTCCTCCCGCAGCCTGGCGAGCCCGGCCACGTCGATCACCGAGATCGTCTCGACGGCCATTCCGGCCGACCGCCACGCCGTGAAGCCGCCGGCGAGCATGCCGCCCGCCGCCGGGGCGCCGACCGCGCCGAGCAGGGCCGCCATGCGCACCGCCTCGGCCTCGTCGTGGCCGACCAGCAGCAGCTCGCGCTCCAGCACCAGCAGCCAGGCGACCTTCGTGCCAAAGCCCGACGACGACATCGTCACCCCCACCGATCCCGGGATATGACCGCCGTCGTACTCGTCGGCGGCCCGGCCATCGACGACCAGGGCGCCGCCGGCGATCCGCTCGGCGAACCGCTCCGCCGACAGCGCGACCGGCTGCTCGACGTGGGTCGGCGCCGTCGTGCGGTTGCGCTCCGCAATCTGTTTGAAGTTGGGCGGCTGCGGCGCCAGGCCGGACACCAGCGCCTCGACGAACTGCTCCTTCGAGGCCATTCGGAGCAGCGGGTTGTTCGCGCGCTCGTAGCCGATCGTGGACGACGTCTTCTCGCTCATCCGGGCGCTGCCGCACAGCGAGCCGCCGGTGTGACCGGGATACACCTCGACCGCGTCGGCGAGCTCAGTCAGCCGGCCCAGGCTGGCGAACAGCTGGCCCGCGCCCTCGCGCTTCTCGATCGCCAGGTCGGGGCGGGCGACATCATTCACGAACAGGCTGTCGCCGGTGAGTGCGGCGCACGGCTGGTCGGAGCGGGCGCCGTCGACGACCACGATCGCCGAGTGCTCCGGCCGGTGCCCGGGCGTGTGCACCACTCGCAGCCGCACCGCGCCGATCGCAATCTCGTCCCCGTCCTCCAAGCCGACGTGGTCGTAGGTCGCCTCGGCCAGCCGGTGGATCCAGACCTGGGCACCGGTCGTCTCGACCAGCCGGCCGCGGCCGCTCAGATGGTCGGCATGGTTGTGCGTCTCGATGACATGGGCGATCCGGAAGCCGTGGCTTCGGGCCAGGTCGAGGTACTCGGCGATCTCCCACTTGGGGTCGACCACGGCGCCCACGCCCTCGTCGGTATCGGCGACCACGTACGACGCACAGCCGAGATCCGCGTGCAGCACCTGACGGAAGAACACGCTGGCAGCTTACCGCGGGCGCCTGGCCCGCCTGCTCAGGCCGGGCCGGGCCGAGTGGCGCCGACGTACGTGCTGACGAACCAGGGCGTGTCGAAACGGGCGATGCGGACGAAGTCGCCGGTGTGCGGCGCGTGCAGCACGTAGCCGTGACCGATGTACATGCCGACGTGGCCGAGGTCGTGGAAGAACACCAGGTCGCCGACCTGCAGCGGCTCGGAGGGGTCGAGGATCGGCCCCATGGCGTACTGCGAGGCCGCGAAGTGCGGGATCGCCCAGTCGTGCTGCGCCCACAGCCACATCATCAGCCCCGAGCAGTCGAAGCCGCCCTCTGGCGAGGCCCCGCCCCACTTGTAGGGCACGCCGATCTGCTTCAGGCCCTCGAGCGCCACCGTGTCGCGCAGCTGGGCCGCCGGGTCGCCGCGGTTGGCGCGGCGGTCGGCGAGGATCCAGCCCGCGGCCTGGATGGCGAGCGTCGACTGGCCGATCCGGTCGGCGGCGATCGCGGTCTCGACTTTGGTGCCGAGGACGGCCATCAGAATCCGCCTATGGCGCAGCTCCTTCTTGATCTGCCGGCGCCGGTCCTCGAGGATCTGCCGCTGCCGTTCGGCCTCGGCCCGGGCCAGCTCGAGCGCGGCCTTCTCGCGCTCGATCGCGTCCCGGGCAGCTCGGATCCCCTGCACGGCCTCGGCCACCGAGCGGTCGTACCTGGCCTTGAGGTCGAGGCCGCTGGTGACGTCGTCAAGCGACGAGGCGCCCAGCACGATGTCGACAGGCTGGGAGTCGAAGCCCTTGTAGGACAGCACCATCAGCGCGCCCAGCGCCTTCTCGTGGGCCGCCAGCTTGATCTTCTCGGCACGCAGCCGGCGCTTGGCGTCCTTGATCTGGACGGCCAGCCGCTTCAGCTCCTCGACGGCGGCGTTGTACTGCTCGGTCAGGCGCTCCGCCCGGTCGTCGAGCCTGCGCACCTGTGCCCGCACCTGGCTCAGATGCTGCTGGGTCTGCTCGAGCGTTTGGTCTTGAGGATCGGCCGTCGCGGGGCCTGCGCTCGCCAGGACGAGGCAGGCTGAGAGCACCGTCACGGCCCCCCAAGCCCGCAGCGACCGGTGACGGAAGCTCCGGTCCATGTGTACTACGTCGGCAGCGACCGCGCACAGCTTGAGCCGGCGCTCAAGGTTTGTGCCGTTTACGCCGAAGAGGGCAACATGCAGATCACCGTCTCATGCCACGCATGCGGCCAGGAGAAGCGCCCGCTGGCACCCTGCCCGGCCTGCGAGTCGACACCACTCGCCGAGCTCGAGCTTCACGCCTGGCGGGCCTCGCTCCACGCCACCGGACTGGCCAGGATCACCGCCACACCGCAGGCAGCGGATCTGGGCGACGCGCCGATCCGCTCGACCGCGCCGATCCGCGCGGTGCTGATCACCGACGAGCTGCCAGCCACCGCGCCCGCCACTATCATCCCGCTCGAGCCGCCGCTCTCCGTCGACGAGACGCTCTCGTTCGACTGGGAGGACAAGGGTCGCCGCCGGCTACGCCGAAGCGCGTAGGTCGAGCAGGCCCTCGGGGAGCTCCAACCCTTCCACCGCAACGCCGTGCGCCGCCATCTCGGCGAGCAGCGCGTCGTAGGCCTCGGACTCGCGCGGCTCCGACGGCGACCACTGGTTGAGGTAGCGGATCCGCTCGACGCCGGCCTGGTACAGCTCCTTCAGGCAGCCGAAACAGGGCCGGAGCGTGGTGTAGCAGTGCGACCCCTGCACCGAGTAGCCGAGCTTCGCTGCCTGGAGCAGCGCGTTCTGCTCGGCGTGCACGCAGATGCAGACGTCGTAGCCGCGGCCCTGTGCGTAGTCCTCGGGATGCGAGCAGCGGTGGCAGCCACCCTCGTCGCAGTTCGGGAACCCGGTCGGGGTGCCGTTGTAGCCGGTGGCGATGATCCGCTGGTCGGCGACCAGGATCGCCCCCACGTGGCGCCGCAGGCAGGCGGCCCGCTCGCGGGTGGCGACGGCCAGCAGCATGAAGTACTGGTCCCGGCTCGGCCGCGGCCCCGCGCTGCGGACGTTGCGTTCGACGGCAGCCTCCATCGCCGACACCGTATCAGCCCGGCCTGATCCGACTCCCGAGCGGGCGACAGCAGCCAGAACGCACGCGGCCTGACGCCGACAGGGGTCGGTGGGTGCGGCTGGTATCGTCAAACCATCGGCGGGACGCAGACACAACTCGATCGACCGGCGTTGCAGCCGGGCTCGCGTTCCACCGCGGAGACCCATGAGACGCCGCCCGGCGGCGAGCGCACGGGCGGCCATGCGACCCGGTTGGACATCCAGGGCCTTCGCGCCATCGCCGTGCTGCTGGTCGCCCTCAACCATGCCGGGGTCAGCTTCCTGGGCGGCGGGTACGTCGGTGTGGACGTCTTCTTCGTCATCTCCGGGTTCCTGATCACGAACTGGCTGTTGCGTCGCTTCGAACGCACCGCCCGGATCCCGTTCGCCGACTTCTACGCCGCCCGCGCCCGCCGCATCCTGCCGGCGGCAACGCTGACGTTGGTCGCCACCGTGCTGGCCTGCTGGTACTTCCTGAACTTCGTCCGCGCGCTGTCGGCGTTCCACGACGCGCTGTGGGCGACCTTCTTCGCGGCCAACGTGCACTTCGCCGACATCGGTGCCGACTACTTCGCGAAGGACGACCCGCCGTCGCCGGTGCAGCACTTCTGGACGCTCGCCGTCGAGGAGCAGTTCTACATCGTGTGGCCGATCGTCCTCGCGGCCGCGCTGCTCCTGGCTCGGGTCGGCCTGTCCGGGCGTCCAGATGCGGAGCGGTTCGCGCGTCGCCGGCTGGCGCCCATCGTCGGCCTGTGCGTCCTCGCCTCGTTCGTCTGGTGCGTCCGGACGACCTCGGCCGACCCCACGGGCGCGTACTTCTCGACCGTCGCCCGGGCGTGGGAGCTGGGTGTCGGCGCGCTGATCGCGGTTTGCGCCGCTGATCTCCGGGCTCTGCCCGCCCGGCTGCGTGACGGAATGACGTGGGCGGGAGTGGGCGGCATCCTGATCGCCGGTGTCGCCTTTTCCAGCAGCACCGCCTTCCCTGGCTACGCCGCGCTGCTCCCGGTGATGTCCACCGCGCTGGTCATTGTCGGCGGGCTCGCCGGAACGTCGCGGGCCGGGGTAGGGCGCCTGATCGGGCTACCGCCCATGCGGCTGGTCGGCGACGTGTCCTACACGCTGTACCTGTGGCACTGGCCGGTGCTCGTGATCACTGCTCAATACGTCGGCCGCAATCTCTCCGTGCGCGAGAACCTGCTCCTGCTGGCCGGCGCGTTCGGCCTCAGCCTGCTGACCTACCGGCTGTTCGAGAACCCGATACGTCACAGCCGGCGCCTGTCCACTCCCCGCAGGGCGCTGGTCCTGTGGCCGGCAAGCGTGGCGGCGGTTGTGGTGCTGGCGATGGTGGCCATCTCGTCGGTGGGCGGCGAGGCGGTGGCGCGGGAGTCGCTGGCGCCGATCGTCCCGCGGAAGCTCGATGCGTACACATCGGCCGTGGCCGCGAGCATCACGCCGGAGCGCGCGGCGATGGCGATCCCGAGCGACCTCAATCCGTCCATCTTTGCTCTGACCAAGGACCGCGCCTCCGGCTGCGTCACGTACGGCGTCCGGGGACGGCCGTGCGCGCTCGGCGACCACGGATCCCGCCGAAGGATCGCCGTGTTCGGCGATTCTCACGCGGCGGCATGGATGCCCGCGCTGGACTATTTCGGCCGCTCCCGTCACTGGTCGATCGTGCCGTTGATCACCGCCGGGTGCACAGCCGGCACGGCGACGTCCACCGACGACTGCGACGCACCGTACGCCGCCGCGCTCGAGCGGGCCAGACAGACCCGCCCTGCCGTGATCGTGATCGCCCAGTACTTCGACCCGCGAGAGCCGCCCGCCGCCACGTATGCCGGGCTGAAGACCGAGATCGCCGACTTCAAGAAGATCGCTCCGCGGGTGATCGTGATCGAGGATCCGCCCCAGCACGAGCTGAACCCGATCGACTGTTTGCTGGCAAACGGCGCGACGCTCGGTTCCTGCTCGTTCTCGCTGTCCGGATCGCAGACCACGATCTACTCGACGGTCGAGGACGTGGCCGCCCGCAACGGCGCGGAGTACGTCCACACCCTGAAGTGGTTCTGTGCCGACGGCACCTGCCCACTCGTGATCGGGAAGACGATCACGTTTCGGGACACGAACCACATCACCAACGTGTACTCACGCCAGCTCGCGTTCCCCTTGAGCAGGGCTCTGACCATCTCCGTCAGGCGCGCCGCCCGGTCGAGCCAGAATGAGTGAGGGCCGTCCGAAGGCGACGGTGCTCGTCACCGCGGCGGGCGCCCCCGGTTGCCCGCGGCTGATCCGGGCGCTGCGGGAGGATGGCTACGCGGTTGTGGGCACCGATGCCAATCCCAACTCGATCGCCGGTCGCATCTGCGACGCCTTCAAAGTCGTGCCCTTCGGGGACGATCCGGCGTTCATCCCCCGGATGCGCGAGGTGACCGCCGAACTGGCGGCCGACGTGATCTTCCCGACCTCGTCCTCCGAGATCGTGGCCTGGGCGAGCGCGCGCGACGACTTCCCGGTCCCGGTGATCGCCGGGCCGTTCGAGGGGGTCGAGTGCGCGTCCGACAAGGCGGCCACTTTCCGGCTCGCCAAGGAGCTGCGGGTGCCACACCCGCAGACGATCGAGGTAACGGATGCCGAGGGGCTCGCCGCCGCCGCGCGCGACCTCGGATACCCGCAGCGCAGGGTGGTGATCAAGCCTTCCCAGGCCAAGGGGTCACGCGGCATGCGGGTCCTCACGCCATCGGTCAGCCGCCGCGAATGGCTTCTCAACCCTCGGCCCGGTGAGCACGCGCCCGAGACGCTGGAGAGCGTCACCGACATCCTCTCCGAGGGCCCCTTCCCCGCCTACATCGTCCAGGAGTACCTCGACGGTCCGGAGGAGACGGTGGATGCGATCTGCTGGCGGGGCGAACTGCTGCTGCCGATGACAAGGACGCGAGACGCGCTACGTGCCGGACTGGCCATGGACTTCACGCTGATCGACCGGCCCGAGTTCGAGGCACACTCCCAGACCCTCGCCGAGGCGCTCGGCAGCGATTACTTCCTGTCGGTGCAGTTCAAGGGTGACCGGCTGATGGAGATCAACCCGCGGGTTTCGACCATCGTCTACGCCCCCGGCATCAACCCCCCGGCGCTGGCCGCCGGCCTTGCCCTCGGCACAACGCAGCCGGAACAGATCCGCGCCCTTCGCAGCAGGATTCCGATCGGCCGGCGAGCGATCCGGTACTTCGATCAGGTCGAGTACAGCTGACTGGAGCCGTTTAGCTTTCCGGGTTATGGGCACGACGTCGGTGACCCGGTCGGAGCCGGGAAGCTGCAACGGAACTGAGGCCGACGCACTCTCACGGCTCCGGCTGGACCAACCCACCAACAGCTCGTCCAGGAAGAAGCGCGGATGCACCTTGCTGTTCTGCTGATCTGCTGGGGGACCAGCGTCTCCGTCTCGCTGGTACTCGTTCGGGTGATCTACGGCGGCAGCTGATCACAGGAGCTCATCAGCGCCCCGGAGCGCCCTCCACGGCGGTCTGGGTGACATCCTGTGGGGGTGACGTACGACGCCACGATCTATCAGGGCGCCGCCGACCATTACCGGCACGGGCGGCCGCCCTACTCGCCACAGCTCGAGGCCGTTCTCAGCGAGGAGCTCGATCTCGATGGGAGTGGCAGGCTGCTCGACGCCGGCTGCGGCCCCGGGATCCTCACCGTCCGGCTCGCCCACCTGTTCACGGACGCAGTCGGCCTCGACCCCGACCCGGCAATGCTCGGCGAAGGACGCCGCGTCGCCAGCGAGCGAGGGATCACGAACATCCGCTGGGTCCAGGCCGTGGCCGAAGACCTCCCGGGCGCGGCGCCCGGCGCGTACCGGCTGGTCACGTTCGGCCAATCCTTCCACTGGACGGACGAGGCCCGGGTGGCCGAGGCGGTGTACGAGGTGTTGGAGCCAGGCGGCGCGCTGGCCCTGATCGTGCATTCGGTCGCAGGGCGGCCCGTGCCGCCCAGTCCCGGCCCGCCGCCGATCCCGCACGCGGAGATCAAGGCGCTGGTGGAGAAGTACCTCGGAACGACGAAGCGAGCCGGTCAAGGCGTCGCGCCGGTGCGGACGGCCCGTTTCGAGGACGTCCTCGTCCGCACCAGGTTCGGACTGCCGCGGGTGATCTTCGTGCCCGGCATCCCCGACCTGATCCGGACCAGCGAGAGCGTGCTCTCCGGCTACTTCTCGATGTCCTTCTCGGCGCCGCACCTGTTCGGCGACCGTGTCGAGCATTTCGCCACCGAGGTGCGGGAGCTGCTCACGTCACGGTCTCCCGAGGGCGTGTTCTGGGACTGGCCCGGTGACACCGAAGTCGTCCTCGGCCGCAGGCCCGGCTGACGGGCCGCCTATTCGCGCACCGGTACGCGTTACCGGAGCTCCGCGCAGAGACCGCACGGGTTAGCATCTTGCGGGTGGGAGGAGGACTGACGAGTACGGACTTCCGCGGAATGCGGGGGTGGGAGATCGCTGTCCTCCTGGCGGCGATCGCGGCCTCCGCCGCTGCCCTGTGGATCACGTTGTCTGCCGACTTCCTCAGCTACCCCGGTTGGCTGGCTGTCCAGAAGGCCGACTTCATCCTCGGGCCCGTTCTCGCTGGGTTGTACTGGTGTCGCCGCCGCCCGCGGAGCCGCTTCGGCCCGATGCTCATCGGCTTCGGGTTCATCGGCGCGCTGTACATCTTTCAGTCGGCGAGCAACTCGTGGCTGTTCTCCATCGGACTGCTGGCGGAAACCGTGATCGGCCTCGCCACGCGGGTGCTGATTCTGGCCTTTCCAACAGGGCGTCTCGATCGGCCCGCCAAGGTGATCCTGGTCATCAGCATCCTCGTGTCGCCATTGCCAGCCGTTGTGAGTCAACTCCTGTCGCCTCAGGTGGTCGCGGGCGCGTCCATCTCCGGGTGCCGCCTGGCGTGCCCGAGCAACGAGCTCGCGATCACGTCGAATCCCGCGCTGGCGGCGGATCTGCTCGACACGTTTCGATTCGGCGTGATCTTCGCCTCGAGTCTCACAGCCGGCCTACTCATCTGGCGCTTCGTGAAGGGCACGCCGCCTCAGCGCCGGGCGCTGGCCGTCGGCACGCCGATAGCACTGCTGTTCCTGGCGTTCCAGATCACCTTTCAGCTCCTCGGAGCCCTCGACGCGCCGCTGTCGGACTTCTCTGAGTTCGTCAAATGGGGCATCGTCGTCGCACGCGCGGCGCTCTGGTACGGCTTCCTCGCGGCGCTGATCGCTGCGGAACTGTTCGCGGCGCGGGCCATGCGGCGCCTCGTCGGGCAGTCGCTGCGGCGGCCTTCCAGGCACGCCCTGGAGACAATGCTGCGAGGTCCGCTCGGCGATCCAGATCTGCGGCTGGTCTTCCTCGGCGGCAACGAGGCGTCGCCGCCCACCGAACCCGACCGTGACGTCAAGGTCCTGCACCATGAGGGCGCGCCGGCCGTCGCGATCATTCACGACCCGCAGCTGAACGATGACCCCGAGCTCCTGGAAGCAGCCGGCTGCGTGGCGCTTCTGGCGGCTGAGAACGCGGAGCTCGACGCCGGCTGGACTGAGGCGTTGCAAGAGCTGAAACGCTCCCGCGCTCGGCTGGTGAACGCCGCGGATGAAGAGCGACGCAAGTTCGAGCGCGACCTCCATGACAGCGTGCAGGCCCAACTGATCTCGATCAAGCTTCACCTTGAGATGGAACTGATTGACGGCGACCTGAGCGAATCCCACCGCGAGGAGATTCGCGAGATCACGAAGAGCGTGGAAACGGCGCTTGAGGAGGTGCGCCAGGTCGCTCACGGGCTCTATCCGCCGCTGCTGCTTGCATCAGGCTTGCCAGCCGCAATCCGCCGTCTCCACCTGCACGCCATTTCGGTGTTGGAGGTCGATGCCGTAGGGGTCGGCCGCTACCCCCCGGAGATCGAGTCCGCCGTGTACTACTGCTGCTTGGAGGCGATCCAGAACGCCACCAAGCACGGCGGACCCGGTGTCCACGTCAGGGTTGCGCTGGCGGAGCAGGACGGACATCTCACCTTCCACGTCGACGACGACGGACCGGGATTTGCGATGGGCGAAGCTCCAGGCTTCGGTCTGCGGAACATGGAAGACCGCCTGGGAGCGGTCGGAGGGCAGCTGACGGTCAACACAGCGCCGGCAGGCGGCACCACGATCTCAGGCGACGTTCCTTTGCAACCCGCTACTCCGGAGGCATGACCGAGGGGTCAACCCACCTCTGGCCCAGGTGGACCGCCTTGATGGCACTGATCAACTGCCCGTTGGAGTGAACCAGCTCCTTCATAACCCAGCCGCGGTTCTCGCTGCCTCCGCCGAACACCTGCGAGAGCCACTCGGGATCGGAGTACTGGGTGACGAGCACGACTCCCAGGTCTGGCTGCGCCGCTGCGAGGCGCTCCGATATGCGCAGGCCCTCGTCGGTGCCCGTCGGCGGCATCCGGATATCCGTGACCACCACATCCGGCCGGGTCTCCTCAATCGCGAGGAGAAGGGCCGGCGCGTCGCCGGCGACCGCGACCAGATCGATGTCCGGCGACGCGTTGAGAATCTACGCAAGCACGTCGCGGATCACGACAGAATCCTCGGCGAGTACGACTCGGATCGGCAAGTTCGCGCAGCCTACAGCGCCCGATGTGCCGCCGAACGGCGAGTGGTGCAGACACGCCATGGGCGGTGCGTGGCTCGAACACGCGACCCCCTGCTTGTAAGGCAGGTGCTCTCCCAGCTGAGCTAACCGCCCGGAGCAACCAAGTCTACCGGCGAGCCGGCGGCCGCCCGTCGCCGAGCGACGGGTCAGCCGAGCTGGAAATCGAGGTTGACCGCGGCGGAGATCAACGCCAGGTGGGTGAAAGCCTGCGGGAAGTTGCCCAGCGCCTCGCCCGAGGGGCCGATCTCCTCGGAGTAGAGGCCGAGGTGGTTCGCGTAGGTGAGCATCTTCTCGAACGCCAGCCGGGCCTCGTCGAGGTGTCCGGCCCGGGCCAGCGCCTCCACGTACCAGAACGAGCAGATCGAGAAGGTTCCCTCGTCGCCGTCCACGCCGTCCGGCGAGGCCCTGACGTTGTAGCGGTAGACCAGGCTGTCAGCGACCAGCTCACGGCCGATTGCATCCAGCGTCGAGAGCCAGCGGGGGTCCTTGGGCGCGATGAACTTGACCATCGGCATCAGGAGCAGCGAGGCGTCGAGCACATCCGATCCGTAGTGCTGCACGAACGCCCGCCGCTCCGAGTTCCAGCCCCGCTCCATGATCTGACCGGTGATCCGGTCGCGCACAGCCAGCCAGCGCACCAGATCGCCGGGCAGTCCGCGCTGGCGGGCGATCCGGATCGCCCGCTCGAACGCGACCCAGCACATCAGCCGCGAGTAGGTGAAGTTCTGGCGGCCGCCCCTGGTCTCCCAGATGCCCTCATCCGGCTGGTCCCAGTTCTCGCACAGCCAGTCGATCACCCCCGTCAGCGACATCCAGGCGTCGTAGGGGATCGGCTCGCCGTACTTGTTGTACAGGTAGACGGAGTCGATCACCTCGCCGTAGATGTCGAGCTGCAGCTGGGTGGCGGCGCCGTTGCCGACCCGCACCGGGCCAGATCCACGGTAGCCCTCGAACGCCGCGATCTCGACCTCTTCGAGCTCGGCCCGGCCGTCGACGCCGTACATGATCTGCAACGGGCCCTCACCCAGGCCCTCACCCTCGCGGAAGCGATCGGCCAGCCAGGTCATGAACGCGGCCGCCTCCTCCGTGAAGCCCAGGCGCAGCAGCGCGTACAGCGAGAAGGCGGCGTCGCGGATCCACGTGTAGCGGTAGTCCCAGTTGCGGCTGCCGCCGATCTCCTCTGGCAGGCTGGTGGTGGGCGCGGCGACGATCGCACCGGTCGGTCGGTAGGTGAGCAGCTTCAGCGTCAACGCCGAGCGGTTGACCACCTCCCGCCAGCGGCCACGGTACTTCGATCGGGCCAGCCATCCCCGCCAGTAGCGGACGGTCCGATGGAAGCCGTCGTCCGCCTCCTCCTCGCTGACGGCGTGCGGCCGCTGCCCGATCGCGGCGTGTTCCAGCACGAAGGCGCAGCTCTCGCCGCTGTGCAGCGTGAACGATCCGCAGACGCCGCCGCGCTCGGTGGTTTTGAGCGCCACCGCCGAGCGGAGCATCTGGTGAGGCTGGGAGTCCGGGCGGAACACCGCACCGTGCTCGTGCACCTCGATGGTGTGCTCGATCCGCCCATAGTCGAACCGCGGCTCGCACTCGAGGACGAAATCCATCTGGCCGCGCACCGCGATCACCCGGCGGACCAGCCGCTTGGCGTGATGCGGATCGCGGTGGATCGGCATGAAGTCCTGCACCTCGCCGACGCCGTCGGCGGTCAGGAAGCGCGTGATCAGAACGTTGGTGTCGGGCAGGTAGAGCTGCTTGACATTGTGCCCGTCGCGGGCCGGGCAGATCCGGAAGTGACCCCCGCGACCGGCGTCGAGGATGGCTGCGAACATGCTCGGCGCGTCGAACCGGCCGGGGCAGTACCAGTCGATGGTGCCGTCGGTGCCGACCAGGGCGACGGTGTGCAGATCGCCGATCACCCCGTGCTCTTCGATTGGCAGGTAGCCGCGCACGGGCAGTACGTTACGCCGCCCGCCTGTCGGCGGCCATCTTTCGCCCACCACGGCCTCCGCGACGGCGTGCTGGCTATACTCCGCCGGTCGCCCCGCAGGGGCACGCGGGGGCGTAGTTCAGCTGGTTAGAACGCCGGCCTGTCACGCCGGAGGTCGCGGGTTCGAGTCCCGTCGCTCCCGTCTTCGAAGCCCTGTCGGCTGCACCGGTCGGGTCACTCCGCCCGGAACAGCGCGGCCGCCGGCATCGCATCGAGGTCGCTTTGCCGCGACCGTTTACGCGAGTTCCCCGATGGCCGATCGGTCGCCGCGGGACGATGATGCCGGTCCCCGATCGATGGAGGCACCGTGACCCTGATCTGGTTCGTCGTCTGGCTGGTGGCCAACAACATCGGCGACCATGCACCGCTGCAGGCTGACCCCGTCAACCTGTGGGCCGGCGCGCTGATCCTCGCCGTCGCGCTCGACCTCGGGAAGCAGCACACCCCCGCCGGTGGCCGCGCGCGGTCGCGGCGGTCGCACAGCTCGTAAGGGCCGACCGGCCCCTCCCCCGCCGCCCGGGGGAGGACCGTCATCGTGCGGAGCTTACGAGGCGACCTCGACCGGGTCTTCGTGCGCGGCAAGCTCGCGGGAGGTCTCGGTGACCTGGGAGAAATGCCGCTGCTGGATCGGAAGCGCCCACTCGCACAACTCGGAGACGCGCTCGTCGCCGCCGTGCAGGTTCATCGTCCTCAGCACCTCCCAGTGGCCGACCTCGCCCGCCTCAGCCATGGTCAGGAACTCAAAGCCGTCGAGAGCGTCAGCGTCAGCGTCGAGATAGATCTTGAGCATCTCGGCGCCCTTCTGCTTGGTGGCTCGAGCCTCCTCGCCGATGGCGGTCTTCTTGCCCTCGAGGGTGTCGACGATGCTCATGCACCGGCGCTCGGTCTCGGCCGCCTCGGCGTTCATCCGCTCGAGCATCCCGGCCAGCTGCTGCCGGTCGTCCTCGAGCAGCTTGCGCACCTTGTCGGTCGCCGTCTGGGCGGCCATCGCCAGGCCCATGACCTCGCCCAGCTTGGTCTCCATGTTGGTCAGTTCTGCCACCGCAGTGTGCCCCTTTCCGTCGAAGTGATTACGGGCTGGCAGGTGCCCGTACGACGGTCGCGGCAAACGGTCAGCCCCCGGCAGGGACGGTCAGGGAACCTGCTCGAACAGCCGGCCGGAGCGGATCCGCTCGGCCATTTCCTTCGACTCGTCGCGGTAGACGGTGCCGTCCTCGAACTCGATCACCGGATAGCGGCGCTGGCCGCTCAACCGCTCGAGATCATCCCGGCGGCCGCGCGTCAATGGGCCCTTGACCAGCTCGTACTCGATGCCGGCGTCGTCGAGGGCGGTCTGCACGCGGTGGCAGGGGTGACCCCCGATCTTGGCCCAGGTGTTCGGGCATCGGTGAAGCTTCACAGCCATTGCGTCATCGTAGCCGGTCCGCGATGGCAGCGTCGGCAACGCCGACCACTGGGCGGCTGGATCCGGCCACCCGGATAGCGTTAGGCATCGACCGCACGCTCGCCCTCCTGACCGCCACGGTGGCGGGTGCCATCATCGCCGCGCAGGCGCCGACCAACGGCGCCCTGGGACGCGAGATCGGCAGCATCCGGGCGGCACTGGTCAACTTCGCGGCGGGCGGGGTGGTGCTGCTGGTGATCGTGCTGGTCTCGCAGGGCGGCCTGGCCGGGATCGCGGCCGACCCGCACCGCTGGCACTACCTCGGCGGGCTGGCCGGCGCGATGTTCGTGACCGCCGCCATCGTCACCATCGCCCCGCTGGGGGCCACGGTGCAGACGGCGGCCATCATCACCGGGCAGCTGACGGCTTCGGTGATCATCGACCGGTTCGGCCTGCTGGGTGTCGATGCCAGGCCGGTGGGACCGGCGCACCTGGTCGGGATCGCGCTGCTCGCAACCGGTGTGGCTGTGCTCGCCCGAGCATGAGCGGCCCGTCCGAGAAGCGCGCCCGGCATCTCCGCCAGCACGAGGGCGAGGAGCAGCGGGCGACCAACCTGGAGCTGTTCTTCGACCTGGTGTTCGTGTTCGCGATCACCCAGCTCTCGCATCTGCTGGAGGTGCACCTGACGCCGACAGGCGCCGCCAAGACCGGCTTCCTGCTGCTGGTCGTGTGGTGGGGGTGGACCTACACGACGTGGATGACCAACTTCTTCGACCCGGACGCGATCACGGTGCGCCTGGTGCTGATCGCCTCGATGCTGGCGAGCCTGCTGATGGCGATCGCGATCCCCGAAGCGTTCGGCGGGCGGGCGCTGCTGTTCGCCGCCGGCTACACCGGGCTGCAGGTGATCCGTAACGGCTTCGTGCTGTGGGCAACCGACCCCCGCTGGCCGCAGCACCGGACGTTCGAGGGAGTCGCCATCTGGTCGGTGGCGGTGGGCGTGCTGTGGATCGCCGGCGCGCTGGCCGACGATTGGGCCCGGCTCGGCCTGTGGAGCCTTGCCCTGGCGATCGACTACGCCGGCCCGTTCGCCCGCTACTGGGTACCCGGGCGCGGCCGGGTCTCCGTCGAGGAGTGGGAGGTGGAGACGGCGCACTTCGCCGAGCGCTTCCAGCTGTTCATCATCATCGCGCTCGGCGAGTCGGTGGTCGTCACCGGCGGCACCGCGTCGGCGCTCGACACCGATCCCACCCGGCTGGCGGCGATCGCCGTTGCCTTCCTGGGCACGGCGGCCATGTGGTGGCTCTACTTCAGCTACGTGGCGGCCGTCGCCCAGGTGCGGCTCGACACCACGAGCCACCGCGGCGAACTGGCCCGCGACGGCTACACGTACCTGCACGTGATCATGGTGGCCGGGATCATCGTTGCCGCGGTGGGCGACGAGATCGTGATCGCCCACCCGGGAGCCGATCTGAGCACCGCGCAGCTGATCGCGGTGACCGCCGGACCGGCGCTCTACCTGCTGGGGCACGTCGCCTTCCGCCTGCGGATGACGGCCACGCTCAGCCGCAAGCGGCTTGCCGGCGCAGCCGCGGTCGTGGTGGCGGGCGCGACCGGCCTGGTGCTGCCGGCACTGGCCTGCGCCACGCTGATCCTGGCGATCATGGTCGGGGTGATCGGGTGGGAGATCGTGTCAGCCCACCGCCGCTGGCCGGACGGGCCGCCCGACCACCGCGCCGTCCGCTCGGCGCTCGAGCGAAGCGAGGAGGACCGTCAAAAGGCCTGAGCGGCGGCGGAGAAGGTGCGATCGAGCCGAAACGGGTTGTCTCCGGCCCCGCCGGCCAGGATGGAGGCCAGCAGCTCGGAGCCGGCCGGTCCGGCCATCACGCCGTGGCCGCTGTAGCCCGTGTTGACGTGAAGGCCGTCGATCTCGGTGGGGCCGATCAGCGGCCGCTGGTCGGGCGTCATCGTGTACTGGCCGGCCTGCACCGCCCACTGAGCCGTGTTGCGCCAGAAGGCCTCGCCCCAGAAGGGAGCCGTCCGCGCCACCGACACCGGGCTGCGGGGATCCAGCAGCCGCAGGGCGAACGCGGGATCGGCGGGCACCTGATCGAGCGGCTCGGCCGCCGGCTCCGCCGGGTCGGGGTAGAGCAGGTAGGCGCCGCCGCCCGCCGGCCGCCAGTGCGCCGTGGTGTCCTCGTCGATCGTCATCGGCGCATCGGCGGGGATGGCCGGCTCGTTCCATACCACCACCCGCTGCCGGCGCACGGGCTCCACGGGCAGCGCGATCCCCGCCAGTCCGGCCACGCGGCCGGAGAGCGGTCCGCAGGCGATCACCGCCGCACCGCAGCCGACGGCCCCCATCGAGGTGTCGAGCCCGGCCAGCCTGCCTCCCTCGACGCGGAAGCCGCGCACCTCGCACCCGACCACAACGCCGGCGGAGCAGCCCTCCAGCAGCCCCATCGTGATCCGCCGGGGATCGACCAGCCCGTCCTGCTGGCGGAAGCGAGCCGATGCCACGTCTTCCGACAGCCATGGCCAACGGCCGCGCGCCTCGTCGCCGGTCAGAAGCTCGACGCCGTCGACGCCCCACGTGCGCTGACGCTCGACCAGTCGGCGCTGGGCATCGACCCTGGAGCCGTCGGTGGTCAGCCACAGATAGCCCCGGCGGCGGATGTCGGGATCGTGCACCGACTGGCCGGTCTCCTCGGCGAACCGCTCGAGCAGGGCCACCGTCCGCCGCACCAGGTCGAGCTCCTCTCGATGCTCCAGCTGCAGCCGGTAGCCGCCGGCGGCGACGGCGGTCGTGTGGGTGCAGACCGCCAGCCGGCTCTCCAGCAGCAGCGTGGGGATGCCGGCCCGGGAGGCAAAGAAGGCTGTCGATGCGCCGACGATCCCGCCGCCGATGACGACGAGCTCGGCCTGCGCGGGTGGCTCGGGCAGAAGGCGCACGACGCGGGCTATGCTCGCACAGCCGATGCCTCAGCTGCTCGCCGCCTCAGTCACGCCGCTCCGCGCAGACGGCGACCGCCTCGACGAGGAGGCGATCGGCCCACTGGTGGCACACCTCCAGGAGGGCGGAGTCGACGGCCTGTTCGCCTGCGGCACGACCGGCGAGGGGGTGCTGTTGTCGCTGGACGAGCGACGGCGTGCGGCGGAAGTGTTCCGCCAGACATGCAGCGGGCTGCTGATCGTCCACTGCGGTGCGCAGAGCACCCGCGACACGGCCGCCCTGGCGGCCCACGCAGCGGAGATCGGCGCCGACGGAGCCGCAGTGATCCCGCCGCCCTACTACCCGCTCGACGACGAGGCGCTGGTCGAGCATTTCTCGGCTGCCGCCGCCG
>Ga0070683_100000914_pt1 | contig 21921 bp, 23 predicted proteins | sample KBSC713LmetaG_FD_64662 | JGI IMG/M metagenome (GOLD analysis project Ga0070683, IMG submission 64662) | Corn rhizosphere microbial communities from Kellogg Biological Station, Michigan, USA - KBS C7.1-3L metaG | ecosystem: Host-associated > Plants > Roots > Rhizosphere ... | reverse complement strand
CAGTGCGGGTTGCCGCGATCGCGGCGGCGATGCTCGGTGATCGCGATCGACGCCTTCGTGCGGTATCAGCCGCACCAGCGGCCGGCAGTGGTGGTACGGCCGCCGAAACCGTCGGCACGAATGCGTGGAAGCAGGCCGCGCGGATCGAAGGACTGACGAACTGATGGCCGTCGTCAGCATATCCATCGACTCGATCGCCGTTGGCGGTGACGGGGTTGGACGAAGCAATGGCCTGGTCGTCTTCGTGCCGCGGACGGCGCCCGGCGACGTCGTCACGGCACAGATCGCGAGCAAGGGCCAGTTTGCGCGCGGCAAGCTCGCCGACATCGTCAGTCCCGCAGTGGTGCGCATCGACCCTCCGTGCCCACACTACACCCGCGACAAATGCGGCGGCTGTCAGCTTCAGCACATGACCTACGATGCGCAGCTTTCTGCAAAGCAGCTGATCATCCGCGATTCCATCCAGAGAATTGGCAAGCGAATCGTGGATGCGCCGCCCGTGGATCGGAGCCCGAAGGACTGGCGGTATCGTACCAAGCTGACCCTCGCCATGCGGCGGCGCGGTGCGCGGTGGATTGCGGGTTTGCATCCGTACGATGATCCGGCGCGGGTGTTCGCGCTTGCCGATTGTCCGATCACCGATCGCCGGGTAGTCGCTGCGTGGCGCGAGATCATGGAGGCCGATGCGCATTTCCCCGACGCGAGGGAGCTGCGCGGCAGCGTCCGCATTACCAGCGGTGGTCCGACCTTCGTCATGATCGGAGGTGCGAAGTGGAGCGCGAGCGAAGAGTTCGCTCGCGCCGTTCCATCCATCTCGGCTATTTGGTGGCAGCCGGGCGGCGACATGCCGCGGCGACTCCTCGTCGACAAGCGGGAGGATCGGTCGCCAAGCGCGTCGTTTGCGCAGGTGAACGCGGAGATGGCGGAAGTGATGCGCGCTTACGTTTTGGAGCGCGTGATGTCGTGTGAGCCGCAATCGGTGATCGATGCGTATTCGGGCGCCGGGCATACCGCTATCGCGCTTGACGGCCTGGGAATCCGCGTCACGGCGATAGAGCTCGACGCCGAAGCCTCGGCGTGGGCCGCTACACGCCTGGGAGCGTCCTCGCGCGCGATCAACGCTCGAGTGGAGGATGCGCTCCCGGGGGTTCTCCCCGCCGATGTCGTGCTGCTAAACCCCCCGCGCGCCGGAGTCGATAAGCGAGTGACGGAGACTCTGGAGGCTGAAGCGGACCACCTGCGCGGGGTCGTCTACGTCAGCTGCAATCCGGCGACTCTGGCGCGGGATCTGGCCCGACTCCCGAGCTACAGAATCGAGTCGCTGCGTGGCTTCGACATGTTTCCGCAGACGGCACACGTCGAGACTGTCTGCGAGCTGAGGCCGGACCGGGGGCCGGCGTGAAGTACATCGTCGAGCTCGACGCAGCGCGCTATCAGGTAGCGCTCGAAGGCGATTCTGTCCAATTCGAAGATGAAGCGCCCGTGCACGCCGAGCTCGCCGAGAACGAGGGGAGTCCGGTTCGGACAGTGAAGCTCGGCAGTCACGTTTATCGAGTGGTCGTCCGCAAGCAGCCGGGGAAGGGTCGGTACACGCTGTGGGTCGACGGGCACCGCTTCGAGACAGAGGCGCTCGACGAGCGCACGCGCGCGATCCGGGACATCTCGGCGGCGAACGCCGCGCCCGCGGGACCAGCGCCGATTCTGGCACCGATGCCGGGTCTCGTCATAAGGATCACCGTCAGCCCGGGCGATCGGGTGGAGGCAGGCGACGGCGTAGTGGTGATGGAAGCGATGAAGATGGAAAACGAGCTCCGCGCGACCAGCTCAGGAACTGTGAAAGCCGTCAAAGTCTCTCCCGGAACGGCGGTGGAAAGGGGAGCTTTGCTGGTAGAAATGGAGTAAGCCGGCACGGTACCTCCGCGGTTGACACGACTGCTCGTGCCGGATACCTTAAAAGGCTGTCGCAAAACCACTTAGTCGCAATTAACCGCTTGGACCCTACTCGAACGAAAGGGGGCCGGCACTTTCATACGTTCCGCTTCACATGAAGACATACTCCGCGACCCCGCGGGATATCGAGCACCAATGGTATATCGTCGACGCTGAGGGCATGGTTCTCGGCCGTCTGGCGACCGAGGTCGCCAAGATCATCCGTGGCAAGCACAAGCCGATGTACACGCCCCACATGGACACGGGCGACAACGTCATCGTGATCAACGCCGCCAAGGTTCGCGTCACGGGCCGAAAAGCAGAGCAGAAGCGCTACTTCAGACACACGGGCTACATGGGTCACGAGCGCTTCATGCCGTTCGAGACGATGCTGGAGAAGCACCCCGAGCGCGTGATTGAGAAAGCCGTCTATGGCATGCTGCCCAAGACCGCCCTCGGCCGCCAGAAGCTTCGCAACAAGCTCCGCGTCTTCGCCGACGCTAAGCACACCCATGCCGCCCAGCAGCCGAAAGTGCTCGACCTCAACAAGAAGAGTGAGAAGTAATGGCGTCTGACAACACCCACACCATCGGCCGGCGCAAGGAAGCCGTCTGCCGTCTCTACATCAAGCCGGGCTCGGGCAAGTGGTCGGTCAACGGCCGCACCCTTGGCGATTATTTCCCACGTCCAGCGCACGTCTCGGCGATCCAGCAGCCGTTTACCATCACGGATACGCTTGGGCGCTATGATGTGAAAGCGAAGGTCGAAGGCGGTGGGCTCACCGGACAGGCAGGCGCGCTGCGTCTCGCCGTTGCCCGCGCCCTCGTCAAGATCGATGAAGCGCACCGTCGGAAGCTGCGCGATCTGCAGCTCCTGACCCGCGATGCACGCGCTGTCGAGCGCAAGAAGCCCGGCCGTCCGAAGGCAAGAAAGAAATTCCAGTTCTCGAAGCGTTAACCGAAGGAATCACTACTTAATGGCTCAGCCAAACCTGGAGCAGCTACTCGAAGCCGGTGTCCACTTCGGACACCAGACCCGCCGCTGGAATCCGAAGATGCGTCGTTTCATCTTCGCCGAGCGGAACGGCATTCACATCATCGATCTGCAGAAGACGCTGCGGCAGCTGGAGCTGGCGCAGAAGCTCGCGCGCGAAGTCATCCTGCGCGGCGACAATGTCCTCTTCGTCTGCACCAAGCGGCAGCTCGTCAACATCGTGAAGAGCGAGGCCGAGCGCTGCGGGGCGATGTACGTGACCGAGAGATGGCTGGGCGGACTGCTCACCAACTTCCAGACGGTGAAGAAGCAGGTTCGCCGCCTGAAGGAGCTAGAGGCGGGCAGCGAAGCCGGCGGTGATTTCGAGAACTACACCAAGAAAGAGCAGCTGATGATGTCCCGTCAGCGCGACAAGCTTTCCAAGAACCTTGCTGGCATCAAGAACCTTACGAGACTGCCCGGGCTCATGTTCGTGATCGACTCCAAGAAGGAGCGCATCGCGGTCAACGAGGCCAACAAGCTGAACATCCCGATCATCGCGCTGGTCGACACGAACGCTGATCCCGATCTGATCACCGTTCCGATCGCCGGCAACGATGACGCGATCCGTTCCGTCGAGCTCATGACGAAGGCGATTGCCGATGCCATCGTCGAGGCTCGCAGAGAGGCACCGGTGCGCGAGGAAGTCGAGGAGACCGAATCGTACACCTACAGCTCTGACCGCGGCGCCGAGCCGGAGGGTGAGGGCGACAAAAAGAGAAAGAGACGGCCACGCAGGCGACGGGCGAAACCCGAAGCAATTGCCGCGCGGCTCAAGACAGGCGGCGACGAAGGTGGCGGAGCAGAGGAAGCCACCGAGACCGAGCAGGAAGGTTAACTTTCACGCCGCCGGAAAAACTCCGGCGGCGTTTTAACGAGATACGATATATGACAATGACCAAAGAGAAGTTCACAGCGAAAGACGTCCAGTCATTGCGCCAGAAGACCGGCGCGGGGATGATGGAGTGCAAGAAGGCGCTCGAGGAGACCGGCGGCGACATGGAGAAGGCCGTCGAGTACCTGCGCGCCAAGGGAATCGCCAAGGCGGAGAAGCGCGTCGGCAAGCAGACCAGCGAGGGGGCGATCGGGAGCTACATCCACCACAACGGCAAGGTCGGCGTGATGGTGGAAGTGAACTGCGAGACTGACTTCGTGGCGCGCACGGACGACTTCAAGCAGCTGGTGAAGTACATCGCCGAGCACATCGCGGCGGCTGCTCCGGTTGCCGTCGACAAGGATCAGGTTCCGGCCGACAAGGTCGAGAAGGAGAAGCGCATCTTCGTCGAGCAGGTCAAGGAGAGCGGCAAGCCGGACCATCTGATCGAGAAGATCGTCGCCGGAAAGATCGAGGCGTACTACAAGGATGTCGCGCTCGTGCACCAGGCCTGGATCCGGGAGCCGAAGAAGACCATCGGCGATCTGATCAAGGAGGCGTCGGCCAAGGTTGGAGAGAACATCCAGGTGAGAAGGTTCGTCAGGTTTCAGATGGGGGAAGAGTAGATCCCGTCTCGGCCATTTAAAGATTCGTAACTGCAACGGAACGGGTGCCAGAGGCCAGAGGCATAGAATTTCAGTTATTCGTTCACGACGTCGGGACGTCACGAGGACGATTCGCGCTACAAGCAAAAGCCTGTGCCGTAAGTCGAGTAGTGGAGTCCCGGCGTCGTTAACTAAGAACGAGCAACTACGCTACTGACGTCTGGCACCCGTTCCGTTGCAGTGTTCAGCGCACCGTTCCGTTGCATTTTGATCTGTAGACATCCACTCGACCCCAGACCATTGGCCGACCTCAAGTACAACCGCGTCCTCCTCAAGATTTCCGGCGAAGCACTCGCCGGAAAGAAGGGGACCGGTTTCGACTTCGAGATCCTGAAACGGCTCGCCACCGAGATCAGTGACATCTCGAAGATGGGCGCGAGTGTGGGGCTGGTAATTGGCGGCGGCAACATCGTCCGCGGCGTGCAGCTGTCGAAGATGGGAATGGAGCGCGCGGGCGCCGACTACATGGGCATGCTCGGCACCGTCATCAACGCGCTGGCGCTCCAGGATGTGCTCGAGAAGGCGGAGCTCGAGACCCGCGTCATGACCGCGATCGCGATGGAGTCGATCGCCGAACCGTTCATCAGGCGGCGCGCGATGCGGCATTTCGAGAAGGGGCGGGTCGTCATCTTCGCCGCCGGAACCGGCAACCCATATTTCTCCACCGACACCGCTGCCGCGTTGCGCGCGATCCAGATCCACGCCGACGTCATCATCAAGGCAACGAGCGTCGACGGAGTCTACAGCGCCGATCCCAAGCGCGACCCGGACGCGACGCGCTACACCGAGATCAGCTACCGGGATGTCATGGTCAACGAGCTTGGCGTGATGGACCAGACGGCCATCACTCTCTGCAAGGAGAACAAGCTCCCGATCATCGTACTCAACATTCACCGTCACGGAGAGGTTGCGAAGGCGCTGCTGGGCGAGCGCGTCGGAACGATCGTACAATGACGACAATTCCTCAGATCACCAAGGACTGCCGGACCGCGATGGAGAAATCATTCGAGTCGTCGAAGCGCGAGCTGGCGTCGATTCGGACTGGCAAGGCTACCGTCAATCTGCTCGACACCATCCGAGTCGATGCCTACGGGCAGCAAATGCCGATCAACCAGGTGGCGAGCGTTTCAGCGCCGGAGCCGCGACTTCTCACGGTGACGCCGTGGGACAAAGGCCTCACCCATGCGATCGAAAAGGCGCTCCGCGAGTCCGACCTCGGCCTCAATCCCCAGACCCAGTCGGGTGTGATCCGGGTTCCGTTGCCGGCTTTGAACGAGCAGCGGCGCAAGGAGCTGGTGAAGGTCGTCCACAAGCTGGCAGAGGAAGCCCGCATTGGAATCCGGCACGCCAGAACGGGTGCGCGCGACCAGCTCAAGAAACTCGAGAAGACTTCCGAGGACGAGCAGAAACGCGCTGAGAAAGAGCTTCAGAAACTCCACGACGACTACATCGCGAAGATCGATGAGTTGCTGAAGGGGAAAGAAGCAGAAATCATGGAAGTCTGATCCGTGTCCGAGCTGACACGGCGCACCTTGTTCGCGGTTGTCGCCGCGCCGATTGCGATTGCGATCGTCTATTTCGGGGACTGGGCGCTGGCGATCCTGCTCTCGGTTCTCGCCGCGCTTGCGGCGTGGGAGCTGTTTCGCATGGCGCGTGAGTCCGGCGTTATGGCGCTCGAGCCGGCAGGAATAGCGCTCGCGGCACTTCTGCCGATTGCGGTGCACGCGCAGCGATTGGGGGTGTACACACTCTCGCTCACGGTGATCGTCGCGATGGCGCTGCTGCTCTTTGCCAGCACGATCTGGCTTCGCGGGCCGGCGGGGAAGCCGCTGTCCTCGGTTGCCATCACGATCTTCGGCGTGATGTACGCTGGACTCTTCTCGTACATCTATGCGCTGCGTTACCACAACTACGCTGTGGGAGCCGCGGCCGGCACGGCGCTGGTGCTGCTGCCGGTGCTGCTTACCTGGGCGACGGATATCGGGGCGTACATGTTCGGTCGGACTTTCGGACACAAGAAGCTGATGCCATCCATCAGTCCAGGAAAAACCGTCGAGGGGGCAGTGGGCGGGCTTGGGCTCGCGATCGTGATCTGCCTGCTCTACGTGCGCTTCATCCTGATGCCTTACGCGCAGCTCGGCCTCACCATCCAGGGCGCGGTGTTGTTCGCGATCGTGGTCAGCGTTGCCGCGCAGACCGGAGATCTCGCCGAATCACTGCTGAAACGCGAGGCCGGCATCAAAGACAGTTCGCGGATCATTCCCGGCCACGGCGGGATCCTCGATCGCTTCGACAGCCTGCTGTTCGTCATGCCGGTCGCGTTCCTGCTGCTGGGGCGGCTGCTGCTGCCCGTCCCGCGATGACGGTTGTCGCCGCGCACCCTAAAGGGGTGGCGGTGCTGGGATCGACGGGGTCGATCGGAACGACAGCGCTGCGTGTTCTCGACCGGCAGCGCCAGCGCTTCAGTGTGCGCGCCCTCACCGCCAACAGCAATGGCGCGCTGCTGCGGGAGCAGGCACGCCAGTTCTCACCGGCGTTTGTCGGGATGGTCGAGTCGCAGCCCGACGCCGATGGTGCGTGGAAGAGCGGGACCGAAGCTCTGATCACCGCTGCCACGCGTGACGACGTCGACATCGTGCTGAACGCAATTGTCGGTGCGGCCGGGCTCGATGCGACGCTCGCGGCGCTCGAAGGCGGGAAACGGGTCGCGCTGGCGAACAAAGAGACGCTCGTCATCGCCGGCGATCTGGTGCGCAAGGCTTGTGGGACCGGCACAGGCGAAGTCGTGCCTGTCGACAGCGAGCACAGCGCCATCCTTCAGTGCATCACCGGCCACCCGACGGCGCAGGTGCGGCGAGTGGTGCTCACCGCATCCGGTGGGCCGTTCCGCGACTGGAGCGATGAGCGGTTCGCCTCGGCAACGGTCGAAGACGCACTGCGCCATCCAACCTGGCGGATGGGAAAGAAGATCACCATCGACAGCGCGACCCTCGCCAACAAGGCCCTCGAGGTGATAGAGGCCCACTTTCTGTTTGGACTCCCGTACGAGAACATCGACGTCGTGGTCCATCCGCAGAGCGTGGTGCACTCCTTCGTGGAGTTCATCGATGGCAGTGTCGTTGCCCAGATGAGTGTGCCGACCATGGAGCTGCCGGTGTTGTACGCTCTTACCCATCCGGAGCGGGTTCCGGATGATGGAGTGCCGACGTTCGATCCGGTCAAGCTTTCCCCGATGACCTATGAGCCCGTCAATCACGCTCGTTTTCCGGCGCTGAGGCTGGGGGTTGCCGCGGGAATCGCCGGTGGCGCTGCCCCGGCGGTGTTCAACGCGGCGAACGAGTGCGCGGTGGCTGCGTTTTTGAACGGCAGTATCCGCTTCGCCGACATCCCGCGCGCGATTTCGTCCGCGCTGGAGGAGCTCGGCGCGATGCCCGGTGCATCCCGCGAAGAGCTGCTCGCAGCCGACGCAGCCGCGCGACGCCACGTGAAGGAGATGTTCGGATGCTGAGCTGGCTCGCGCCGATCATCGTGTTCGGGCTCGTCGTCTTCGTGCACGAGCTCGGACATTTTATCGCGGCCAAGCTCACCGGCGTCTATGCTCCGAGGTTCTCCATCGGGTTTGGCCCAGCGCTGCTCAAGAAACGCTGGGGAGAAACCGAGTATGTGCTCGCCGCACTCCCGCTCGGCGGTTACGTGCGAATGGCCTCGCGCGAGGACGAAGCGACGGCATTCCTCGAGGGCGGCAGCGAGAATTCCGCGACAGTAGCGACCAAGAAAGAAGATTTCGATCCCAACGCGATGATTCCGTTCGGCCCCAAGCCGATTCCGGAATCACGCTGGTTCGAGTCGAAGCCGTTGGTGCTCAGGCTCGTAATCATGCTCGCCGGGGTGACCATGAACGCGCTGCTCGCGTACGTGATTTACGCCGGCTTGCTTCTCCATTCCGGGATGCCGACTCTGGTGCCCGTTGCCGCAGCAGTGACCGCGGGGAAGCCCGCCGCGGCCGCCGGCATCCAGACCGGGGACAGCATCGTGTCGTTGAATGGACATCCGCTGGAAGGCTGGGAGACGCTGCTCGACAGCATCGGCGCATCGGCTGGACGTTCGATCGATCTCGGAGTCATGCGCAATGGTCAAAGTGTCCACGTCACGGTCACCCCAGCGCCCGAAGCGGTCATCGATCCTGCGACCGGAAAGAAAGAAACAGTCGGCAGGATCGGTGTGATGGCTACCGAGGCATTCACACCAATCTCCGCCGGCGCCGCGCTCGGCGCTGCGTGGGGCCTTACGATGGACAACGGCAGCAAGATTTTCTCCGCGCTCGGAGCGCTTGCCCATGGCGTGGGCGTCAAGGATCTCGGTGGGCCGATCGCGATCGCGCAGGTCTCCGTTCAGGCCGCCCGCAACGGCATCGAGACCCTGCTGCTGCTGGTCGCGCTCATAAGCATCAACGTCGCAGTCTTCAACCTTCTGCCGATTCCGATCCTTGATGGTGGGCAGATTCTTCTCAATGTCGCCGAGACGATAAAGGGCAGCGCATTCAGCAGTCAGACGCGCGAGCGGATCCTCAAGGGAGGATTACTCATAATCGGCCTGCTCTTCGTGACGGTGATGTTCAACGACATCAGTAGAAATATGCAGAACATTGTAAAGTTGCTCGGCAGACTGTTTGGGCGCTCGGGCTGAAAACATTTTTACGTGTGCGGCGTAGTGTACAGGACTTCGATTCCCCGGCCGACATGAGCGAGTACGACCCAGAATACTCCCGCGCCACCGATCGCTCGCTCGAGCCGGCGTCGACATACACACCCGACGAGCTGGCTCGCTCGCGTTCGGCGGCTGGAGTCGTGTCTTTCCTCAGCAGCAACGAGAGGAAAGGTCGTTGGGAGATGCCGCGGCAGTTCCGCGCGCTCGCGGTGCTCGGCAACGTCCAGCTCGATTTGCGCGAAGCCGAGATCGGTTACGGGCTGTCGGTTGTCGAGGCGGTGGCGGTCATGGGCAGCATCGACGTTACGATCCCTCGCCACATCACCGTCGAGTGCGACGGCGATTCGCTGCTCGGGACCTTCACACTCAAGTACGAAGGGAAAGCGAGTCCGTCGGCGGCGACCCGCGACCGGGTGATCCGCATAACGGGAACCGCATATGTGGGCGCAGTGACCGTGACGGTGAAAGGGCCGGATGAGCGAATGCTCGATCGGCTCGCGAGAACGTTTGGAATGGAGCGCCACGTTTAGCGGCAAGTCATTGCCGCATCGCGGGATGAATTGAACGCGGAGGCGCGAGCCGCTAAATTCCATAGCTATGGCTTTTCCCGCCCTGGCGGAGCGCGTCGCCGATGTGCGAAGCAGAATCGACGCGGCTGTGGCGCGGGGCGGGCATGGTCAGAAGGTCCGCATCGTCGCGGTGACGAAGACCCACGGACCTGATGCAGTCTCCGCAGCCTACGGTGTCGGGCTCCACGACGTCGGCGAGAACAAGGTACAGGAAGCGGTGAAGAAGATGGCCGACGTCGAGGTGCCGGTGCATTGGCATCTCATCGGACACCTTCAGCGCAACAAGGTGAAAGCGCTAGAGCAGTTCGTGCTCCTGCATTCGCTGGACAGTCCGCGGCTCGCCGACGCGGTCTGCGCGTTCGGAGTGGCGCGTGGAAGGGCGGTCGATGCGCTCCTCGAGCTCAACCTCTCGGGCGAAGGATCGAAGGGCGGCTACAGTCTCTCCGAGCTTTTGCCGGAAGCGGAACGGCTCGTTTCTCTTTCCGGGATTCGGATTCGGGGAGTCATGACAATGGCTAGCTTTACTGCGACAGAGTCGCAGCTCCATCGGACTTTTGCCGAGGCGCGCGAAGCGCGAGCGGCGCTGATCGGTGTCGGGCACCCCGCCACGGAGCTGTCGATGGGGATGTCGAACGATTACGAGATCGCCGTAGAAGAAGGCGCGACAATGGTAAGACTTGGTACCACCCTCTTCGGAGCGAGGGAGAAATGATCGACGAAGCCTTTCATCTCACACCATTGGACGTGCGGCGCTACGACTTCGGTCGGGCGCTGCGCGGCTACAATCCGGCGCGCGTCGATCAGTTCAGGGATCAGGTCGCGGAGGAGATGGAACGACTCACGCGCATCAACCAGGATCTGGATGCCAAGGCGCGTAGCTTCCACGAGCAGCTGCGCGCATTCCGCGAGCGCGACAAGGCGCTCAATGACGCCCTCATCGCGGCGCAGCAGCTCCGCGGCGAGGTGCGCGAGCAGGCCGAGCGCGAGGCGCAGCTGATTCTCCGCGAGGCCCAGGCCGAGGGCGAGCGCATCGTCGAGTCGGCGCGCGCCGACGTGCGACGGATGGAGGAAGAGCTCGACAATCTCGACCGATCGCGGCGCACCTACCTGGCGCAGATGCGCACCTTGATTGCGCGGCAGCTGTCGGAGGTCGAAGCTTCCGATTCCCAGGTTGTAGCGAGCACTCTGCGCGGCGCCGGCTCCAACTCCTCGGGATCGTCGCAGGGATGACCGCTGTCCGCCCGGCTACGGCGGGAGGCGGGAAGGGGGAAGCGCGAAGCGAAAACTCAGGCAGACGCTTTCGCCTGCTCCCCACCGACCGCTCGCCCGACGATCTCGAGCAGGAGATGCTCACGCTCTGGAAGGAAGAGAAGCTCTTCGAACAAACCCTGGCCGCGAGCGAAGGAAAGCCCGAGTTCGTCTTCTTCGAGGGGCCGCCGACGGCGAACGGACGGCCCGGAATCCACCACGTTTTTGCCCGCACGGTAAAGGACCTTTTCTGCCGCTACCGCGCCATGCGCGGCAACCACGTCGCGCGCAAAGCAGGCTGGGATACCCACGGTCTCCCTGTCGAGATCGAAGTCGAGAAGCGCATCGAGACTGATTTCGGCATCCGCACCGCGAAGCAGCAGATCGAGAAGATCGGAGTCGCGCGCTTCAACGAGATGTGCCGAGAGAGCGTCTGGAAATACCGCAGCGACTGGGAGGCCCTCAGCGAGCGTATCGGCTACTGGCTCGATTACAGCGATCCTTACGTCACCTATTCGAACGACTACATCGAGAGCGAGTGGTGGGCATTGGCGACGATGTTCCGTCGCGGCCGGCTCTATCGCGGCCACAAAGTGCTGCCGTATTGCGCCCGCTGCGGAACGACGCTGTCCAGTCACGAGGTCGCGCAGGGCTACAAGGATGTGAAAGATCCAAGCGCGTACGTCGCGCTCGATCTGGTCGGCGACGGCCACGCTAAGGGGCGCCGACGGATTCTGGTGTGGACGACGACTCCGTGGACTCTGATCTCCAACGTCGCGCTGGCGGTGAATCCCGAGCTGGAGTACGTAGAGCTGCGGAAGCGCAAAGCGGCGGACGACGGCGAGACCATCATCCTCGCGATCAGTCGCGCGGCTGGCGTCCTCGGCGACGACTTTGCCGACCGCTGGGAAGTAGTTCGCTCCTTCCGCGGCTCGGAGCTCGTCGGAAAACGCTACCAGCGTCCGCTCGACTGGGTGAAGTACACCACTGGCAAGCACGAGATCATCGTCGGCGAGTCCTTCGTTTCCGCCGAGGAGGGGACGGGAGTCGTGCACATGGCGCCCGCGTTCGGCGCCGACGACTACGCGGCTGGGCAGAGAAACGGCCTCGCTTTTCTGCAGCCCGTCGATCTGCGCGGCGAGTTCCCGGCCGATATGCCATTGGTCGGGGGAATGTTCGTCAAGGACGCAGACCCGGTGATTCTCGAGGAGCTGAAGCGGCGTGGCATCCTCTGGAAGTCCACGCTCCACGAGCATGCGTACCCGCATTGCTGGCGCTGCGAGACACCACTCCTCTATTACGCGCGCACGTCGTGGTTCATCCGCACCACCGAGTTCAAGGATGCGATGCTCGTGCGCAACTCACGGGTCGACTGGCACCCACCGGAAACCGGCACCGGTCGTTTCGGCGAGTGGCTGACCAACAACATCGACTGGGCGGTGTCGCGCGATCGGTACTGGGGCACCCCGCTGCCGATCTGGCTTTGCGATCGCGACGCGTCGCACGCCGAGGCTGTCGGTGGCTACGCCGAGCTCGCGGAGCGCTCGGGTAAATTGTTGCCCCCGGATTTCGATCCGCACAAGCCTTTCATCGATGACTACACCTGGAAGTGCAGCTGCGGCGGGACGATGTCGCGGACACCCGAAGTCATCGACGCCTGGTTCGACTCCGGCTCGATGCCGTTCGCCCAGTGGCATTTCCCGTTCGAGAACCGCGAAAAGTTCGAGCGCTATTATCCCGCCGACTTCATCGCCGAGGGTATCGATCAGACCCGCGGCTGGTTTTACTCGCTGCTCGCGATCGCGACCGGGCTTGGCGACGCATTGCCCAACAACGTCCTCGCACACGCATCACACTCCGAGTCGGCCGTCGACACCGCGCCCTACCGCGCGGTAGTGGTCAACGATCTGGTGCTCGACGCCGAGGGGCAGAAGATGTCCAAGCGCCTGGGGAACATCATCGAGCCGCAATCGGTAATCCCTCGATACGGGGCGGACGCGGTGCGCCTGTTCCTCACCACGTCGAGCCAGATCTGGACGCCCCGCCGGTTCGACGAGGCGGGGATTCGCGACACCGCCGGCAGATTCCTGCTCACCTTCAAGAACGTTTACACCGGCATTTTCGCCGAATACGCCAATTTTGGCTGGGCGCCCTCGAAGGACGATCCTGCCGCCGACCAGCGGCCGGCGCTGGACCGCTGGATCCTGTCGCGCCTGGCGACGGTTGAAGCGGAGGCAGACCAGCAGCTCCAGAAGTACGAAGCAACCAACGCCGCCAAGGCCGTGATGACCTTCTTCGATGATGACGTCTCGAAGTGGTACGTCAGGCAGAGCAGGCATCGCTTCTATGAGGTCGATCAGCCGGACAATCGCGCGGCCTTCGCGACCCTCCACGAGGTGATCGCAGTGACGTGCCGGCTGCTTGCACCGTTCGCGCCTTTTATCACGGACTGGGTGTATCGTGAGCTGACTGGCGGCTCCGTGCACCTGGCGCCGTTCAAGCGCGACAACCCGGGTGCAGTCGATGTCGACCTCGAACGAGCGATGTCGCACATTCGGACGCTGGCCACCCTCGGCCGCGCCGCGCGGGAAGAGGCCGGGGTCAAAGTGCGTCAGCCTCTTTCCCGAATGGTGTGTGTGGTGCCTTCGCCGGGGGTGCTTTATCGGGGCGCCCAGGAACGCGCCGCGGGCCTGCTGGAGGAGCTGAGCCCGCTCCTCGCCGCCGAGCTGAACATTAAGGAAATCGAGTTCATCTCCAGCGCTGCCAACCTAGTAACTTTAAAGGCTAAGCCGAATTTTCGTTCGCTGGGTAAAAAGTTCGGCAAGGACACGCCGCTGGCGGCGGAGGCAGTGCAGTCGCTGAGCAGCGATGCGCTGCGGGATTTCGAGGCCGGGAAGCCGTTGTACGTCTCGGTTGGAAACGAGTCGCGAGAGCTGAGCGCCGAGGATCTGACGATCGTGCGAACTGCCTCCGGCGATTTGGTGGTCAAGGAGGAAGCCGGCTATTTTGCCGCGCTCGATCCGACGGTCTCGACCGAGCTGAGGCTGGAAGGACTGGCGCGAGAGCTGGTGAGTCGCGTTCAGCGGCTACGGAAGGAATTGGGTTTCGCGGTGAGCGATCGCATTACGCTCTCCGTCGGAGGCGGACAGGAAATTCAGGACGCCGTGAAAGCGTTCGAGAAGTGGATAGCAAAGGAAGTGCTGGCGATGAAGATCACCATCGGCGACAAAACGGAAGGAACACACGCGACTCACCCGTTCGACCTTGATGGCCAGAACGCTGAAGTCGCCCTGGAGAGGGTTGGTTAGATCAATGGCAACAGCAGCTAAGGGCAAAAAGCCGAAGGCTATGCCGAAGAAAAACCTGCAGCACTTCGAGAAGCGCCTGCTCGAGGAGAGGAAGCGCGTCCTGAAGGAGCTCGGGCATTACGACGAGACTTTTGGATCCACTCCGCAGGGTGCGGATGGCGATCTCAGCGCATACTCCTTCCACATGGCCGATCAGGGCACCGACGCCATGGAGCGCGAGAAGGCGTTCCTGTTCGCGAGCCAGGAGGGTCGCTTCCTTTGGCACATCGACGAAGCCCTGCGCCGGTTGTACCGGAATCCCGAGCAATTTGGAAAGTGCCACAACTGCGGCAAGGACATCAGCTTCGAGCGCCTCGACGCACTGCCGCACGCCAGATACTGCATTGAGTGCAAGCAGCGCGAAGAAGATGGAAAGCGCCAAGCCTAACCCGCCTCTGTTCTGGGGCACTCTCGTTACCGTGGTGGCGATCGATCTGGTTACCAAGCTGATCGCCGCCGCCACGCTTGCGCCGCAGCACATTCCGCATGAGATAATCGGAAGTCACCTGCGACTCACCCTCGTCTACAATCCCGGCGCGGCATTCGGCCTGAATCTCGGCGCTTACTCGCGCTGGATTTTCATGGTGCTCACCGCCGGCGCTCTGGTCATCCTCGGCCGGCTCTACAAGGCGACGAGGCAGGGCGATCTGCTTCGCACCGTAGCTCTCGGCCTCGTCTGCGGCGGAGCGGTTGGGAATTTGATCGACCGCATTCGTTCGGCGACCGGAGTGGTCGACTTCATCGACGTCGGCATAAAAGACTTACGCTGGCCGACCTTCAACGTGGCCGACATGGCGGTCAGTGTCGGAGCGTTCCTGCTGGCGTGGGTGCTCTGGGGCGAAGAAAGGTCTTCAGCGGCAGTAGTCGCCACTCCCGTCTCGGATACACCGGCGGAGAGCTAGGCCCTGAGCGACATCAGAGAGTTTCCCGTCGAGGCGGACAGCAATGTCCGCCTCGATCTCTTTGTTGCCCAGCGAGCGGACGTGTCCAGAACGCAGGCGGCAACGCTGATCGCACTAGGGAACGTGCTGGTGGGTGGCCGCAGGGAGAAGGCGAGCTATCGGCCGGAGCCGGGTGAGGTTGTCCGGGTCGAGATCCCGAAGCCCGAGAAGCGCGCCATCACGGGCGAGGATATTCCGGTGAGCGTCGTCTACGAGGATGAGGCGCTGATCGTGGTCGACAAGCCGGCGGGGATGGTCGTCCACCCGGCGCCCGGGAACTGGACTGGCACCCTCGTGAACGCGCTCCTCGGGCGCGGTGGGCAGCTATCGGGGGAAGGGGAGCCAGAGCGCGCCGGGGTGGTCCATCGGCTGGACAAGGAGACTTCCGGCCTGCTGATCGTCGCCAAGACCGACCGCGCCCACCGCCTCCTCAGCGCGGCGATCGCGGCGCGGCGGGTAACCCGCCGGTATGCGGCGATGATCTGGGGACACCTGTCGCAGGACAAGATCACCATCGACAAGCCGTTAGCCCGTGATCCCCGAGACCGGAAGCGCATGGCAATCGTCAATAGTGGTCGGCCGGCCAGGACCGACCTCATACGCCTTGCTCGGTTCGATGCGGGGGACCTTCTTCGTGCCCATCTCCATTCCGGACGGACTCACCAGATCCGCGTTCATCTCGCGTCTATCGGCCATCCTCTCATGGGTGACGACGTATATGGCGGAGGCGGAGGACGTCGTGTGGCCGGACTTCCTTCCAAGCGGCATTTCCTGCACGCGGCCTGGCTCGCATTCAATCATCCCGTGACGGGCAAGCCACTCGATTTCCGCTCGCCACTGCCGACCGATCTGCGCAACGCGCTGGCGGTCGTCGCCGGCGAACACGCCCTCTCTCCGGACATCGACGCACTCACTGCGCTTGGATTCTATGAGTGACGCGGTAGAAGCCCCGCCACCTCCAGATCAGGAGCTGGCCAACGAAGAGCCGCATGTCCCGACGCGACGGATGCTGCTGTTCAACGTCGCCGGAGGCGCCTTCGCCTGCGATATGGACTCGTTTCGCGAGATCGTACCGCCCCAGCAGATGACCCGACTCCCGGGAGCGTCAGACTCGGTTTGCGGGCTCATCAATCTTCGCGGCACCATCGTCACAATCATCGATGGCGGAAGAGCTCTCGACAGGCAGGCTTTCGCTCGCGCCGAGGGCCTCATACTGATTGTCGATTACTTCGAGCGGTGGATCGGGATTGGTGTCGACGATGTGCGCGACATCCAGGACATTCCGATAGATCAATTTGCGACTTCGGATGGCTCGGAGATTCCGGTGCCGGGAGCGGTTACTGCCGTGGTCGAGATCGAAGGGAAGCGGGTGGTGGTGTTGGACATCAAGACGGTAATTCAGCAAGTCATCGGACAAGGGAGGTAGGGTGAGCAGCACTGTGCTGGTATGCGACGACGCCGTATTCATGCGGACGATGGTGAGTGACATCCTCTCCCAGGCCGGCTTTACGGTGGTAGGCGAGGCGGAGAACGGGAAACAGGCCGTGGAGAAGTACCAGCAGCTCAAACCGGATCTGGTGACGATGGACATCATCATGCCGGAGATGGGTGGCATCGAGGCGGTGAAAAAAATCACATCGATGGATCCTGCCGCCCGGATTCTCATGTGCAGCGCAATGGGACAGCAGGCGCTGGTGCAGGAGGCGCTGCAGGCCGGCGCACGCGACTTCGTCGTCAAGCCGTTCCAGCCGAGCAGAGTTCTCGAGGCAGTCCAGCGGGTGCTCGCCTAACAGTGGACACCGCCCGCTACGCCAAGCTGTTTCTCTCGGAGAGCCGCGAGCACCTCTCCGAGATAAACAACGCGCTCCTCGACCTGGAGCGCGGCGGCAGCGACGCGGCCGTCGCCCGGCTGTTCCGCTCGGTACACACGATGAAGGGAATGGGCGCCGCGATGGGTTACACCTCGGTCGCCGAGCTCTCTCACGAGCTCGAGACGCTGCTCGACAAGGTGCGCAATGGCGCGCTGGTGGTGACGCGCCCGATCATCGACACTCTGTTCGCCAGCGTCGACGCCCTCGAGAAAGCGGTAGATCTGGCAACGGCGGCTTCGCCGGAACAGCTGGATGTGAAATCGGCGATCGCGCGCATCCAGCAGGCCGCAGCCGAGGCCGCGACCGCGACCGGTGCGACCGAGCTTTCAACCCCGGTCCCGACAGCGTCCGCGCCGACCAACCCGCGCGCCGACGCACCATCGTCCGCGCCGCAGAAGTCCGCGCGACAGATCCGTATCGACGCCAAGCGACTCGACACGCTCATGAATGTCGTCGGAGAGCTTGTCATCGCGCGCGACCGCATCGCAAAAATCGCCGATCAGATCGGTGATCCGTCCCTGACCGAAGCGACGCTGCGCGCCTCGCAGATTCTGGCCAATCTGCAGAACGAGATCATGACCAGCCGGATGGTCCCGGTGTGGCAGGTCTTCGAGCGCTTTCCCCGGGTTGTGCGCGACACTGCGCGATCGCTTGGCAAGGAAGTGGACTTCAAGATCGAGGGCCGTGAAATCGAGCTGGACAGGTCGATGCTCGACGAGATGGGCGAGCCCGTGCTGCATCTGCTGCGCAACTCTCTCGATCACGGCATCGAGACGCCTGACGAGCGCGAGAAGGCTGGGAAGCCACGCGCGGCGACGCTGATTCTCACGGCGGAGCGTGATCGCGCGACGGTGTTGATCCGGGTTACGGACGATGGGCGTGGCATCGACCAGACCCGGGTGCTGCCCCGCGCGAAGAAGCTGGGTCTTGTGGACAAGGAAACGCAGAATCTCTCCGAGCAGGAGCTGGTCGCTCTCATTTCCCGGCCTGGTTTCTCGACGGCTGAGAAGGTGACCGAGATCTCGGGCCGTGGCGTCGGCTTCGACATCGTCGCCACCCGGGTACGCTCCCTCGGCGGCTCTCTCGAGGTGCACACCGATGCCGGCCTCGGCACCAGCGTCAGCATGCGCCTGCCGCTCACCCTGGCGATCTCACGCGCACTGCTGGCGCGGGTGGAGAAGGAGATCTACGCCATCCCACTGACCCACGTGCTCGAGACCTTCAGTCTTTCCCAGCCGATGCTGCTGGAGACAAAAGGGAAACAAGTCGTGGCGATTCGCGACGATCTTTTCCCGGCCATCTGGCTGCGCGAGCGCGTCGGACTCGCGGCGCCGGAGAAAGCTGCCAGCGGACAAGTCGTGCTCATCGAGCTCGCGGAGCGCAAGGCAGCTCTGATCGTCGACGAGTTCATCGGCCAGCAGGAAATCGTGGTGAAGCAGTTCGACGGTGTTAACGGCAGCAAAACTCTCTTCAGCGGCGCGACCATCCTTGGCGATGGGTCACCCGCACTAATCGTGGACGCCTCAAGCCTTCTCTGAAATGACCAATCCCCGCAACACACCGTCCGGCGAGAGCGGCACCACGCTCCTGAGCACCGCGCGTCTCGACGCGCTCCGCGAAGTCGCGAACATCGGCGCCGGCCATGCCGCCACTGCGCTCTCCACTCTCACCGGCACCCGGATCATGATCAGCGTGCCGATGGTGAACATCGTGCCGCCCGGTGACTTCGTGCCCGAGATCGCGCCGGGCGTGGAGATCGTGGCGGTGCAGATGGCGATGACCGGCGACATCAGCGGCCAGACTGTTTTCCTGCTCGCGGTCGATGCCGGACTGCGGCTCGCGGAGCGGATGCTGCGCCGGAAGCGCGGGACATCGCCCAGCCTGGGAAAGCTGGAGCAGTCCGCGCTCAACGAGGCGGGCAACATTCTGGCGGGCGCATATCTGACGGCGTTGAGCGATTTCCTCGACATGCGCCTGATGCTGTCGCCTCCGGCGCTCAACACCGGGCGGACGGGCGAGGCGCTGCGTACCCTCGGTGATCACGCGCCGCGGGTCGAATCGCCAATCCTTTGCGTCGAGACCGAATTCTTCCTCGAAGAGCCGGCAGAGAGCCTGCACGGCTTCTTTCTGCTCGTGCCCGATCCCAAGTCATTCGACGCCATCTTCCGCGCGGTGCGCGTAGAGTAGACCATGAGTTCAGCGGCAACTGCCCGCGCACCGGCAGCCGCGAATGGCGGTGAGATCGAGATTCTGCGCTCGTTCGCCCGCCGGATCGATCCTTCCGATGCTGGCGCGTACAACAACCTTGGCGTCCTCTATTTCCGAAAGGGGCTGACGGAGGAGGCGATCGTCGCGTTCTCGCGCGCGCTGGCGCTCGACGAGCGCATGGGCGTCGCACGCCGGAATCTGGAGATCGCTTACGGCGAGAGCGGGCTTCTCGAGCGCCGGCTCGAGGAGCTCGAAGAGCGGCTCCGCGCGAATCCCGACGACCTCGAGGCGCTGGTGCAGAGCGGGATCGCTGAGAAGACGGCGGGCCGGCTCGACCGCGCCCACACCTTGTTCCAGCGCGCGATCGAGCTCGATCCTGACAGCTCGGTGCTCCATTTCCTGCTTGCCGAAACGCTCTACAACCGCGGACTGCACGAAGAAGCGATGCGGTCGGTGCGTCGCTCGATCGAGCTCCATCCCGAAAACCCCGACGCGCTCTATCTGATCGGGTTCATTCTCGGCGACTTGGGACGCGGTGAGGAAGCCGCGGAAGCCAACCGCCGCGCAGTGAACCTGAACCCCACGCTGGTCCGCGCGCAGGCAAACCTGTCGCTCGAGACCTACCGTCACGAGATGACGCCCAGCCAGGCACAGAAGACCCCGGCCGGCGCGCACATCACTCTCGGCCGCGCTCTGCGTCAGAAAGGGTACTTCCAGGAAGCCCTGCGCGAGTACGAGAAGGCAATCGAGAGCGGTGAAGCGAACGCGGAAGTTCTGCAGGCGATGCTCGAGCTGTATCTCCTGCAACGCGATACGGGCGCGGCGATCGCAACCGCCGATCGATTTGCCCGCGAGTTCTCGCCGACGGCGAAGACCTGGAACAACCGCGGCGTGGCGCTGCAGCTGGAAGGACGGCACGCGGAGGCGGAGGACAGCTACACCAAGGCGCTGGCAGTCGACTCGAGCTATCCGTTCGCGCACAACAACCTGGGCGTTCTGCTCTGGCACAAGAACGACACCAAGGCCGCGATCAACTCGTTCCGGCGCGCGCTTCAGGCGCCGACTCCACCGGTCGAAGCGAGGCTGAATCTCGCGCTCGGACTTTTCCGCAGAAAGCACACCGAGCTGGCGCTCGAGGCGTATCGCCAGGTATTAGCGTCGGCCCCCGAGCATCCCGTCGCGTGGAACGGCATCGGTCTGATCCTGGTCGACCTCGAGAAATATGCCGACGCGCGGAACGCGTTCGCGCGCGCGATTCAGGCCAACCCCGATTTCGCGGAAGCTCACTACAACATGAGCTTCACGCTCTCGAACCTAGGCGATTTCGCGGCGGCGCTTCGCGAGACCAAGCGCGCGCTCGCTCTCGACCCGATGTACACGCCGCAGAAGCTCGAGCTGGCAATCGAGCTTCCGCACGAGGAGATCCGGCTCACCGTCGCGCCGCCCATCACCGAGAAAGACGAGAAGATCGAGCACGTCGAAGATTTCCACTTCGACCCGGCCATCATCGAGGAGCTGTTCGCCGAAAAACCGGTGCGCAGGCTCACGCCGATCGCCAACGACGCGATGGCGGGCTTCGCACTCGCGCGCGATCTCATAACCAAGGGACTCTACGACCGCGCCCAGGCCGAGATCGCGCGGGTTCTCTCTCGCGGCGGTGACAAGGTGCTCGGGCTGGTGCTCGCCGGCGACGGGTTCGCAGCGCAGGGCCTGCACGGCGAGGCGCTGGAGCGATATCGGCGCGCTCTCGAGATGGAGGATACCAACTCATTTGCGCGGCAGGGAACCGCGCGCTCGCTCCTCGCCCTTGGACGGCCGGACGAAGCGCGACCGCATGCGGAAGCGCTGGTGGCAGCGGGCAGCACCGATGTCAATCTGCTGCTTCTCGCCGCCGAAGCGCGGGTCGCGTCGTTCGACAAGAACGGCGCCAGGGACATCATGATCGGGCTGCAGCGCACCGAGGGCCGCAACGCGAACGTGATGAAACGGGTCGGAGATCTCTATGCGGCGCTCGGTGATCAGGCCGACGCGATTGCAGCTTATCGGGCCAGCCTGGCGGCCGACGAGAGACAAATCGATACCCGCATCTCGCTCGGCAGGCTGCTTGCCAGGGCGGGTGACGACAGCGGTGCTATCCGCGAGCTCGAGACCGTGTTGGTGACTGCTCCCAACCACGACCTGGCCGTCGTGGAGCTCGTCGGCCCCTATCGCCGCACGGGCAGATCGAGGAGCGCGCTGCCCCGCATCGTCGCGCTTGTCAGGCGCGACGTCTATCACTTCACGGCGCTGATCGCGCTCGGCGAAATCCTCATCGACCTGGCGCGCGAGAGTGACGCCCTCAAGGCGTTCGAGCGCGTGCTGCGCTTCGATCCAAACCACGCAGAGGCGCTGCGCTACCACCGGCTGCTCCTCAGAGGACGCATGTAATGGCGATCGAAGGACCACTGCGCGAGCTTGGCATCCACGACGTCTTCCAGCTGCTGGACCTGAGCCGGAAGACCGGAACGCTGCGGGTGCATTCCCCCGAGCG
>Ga0070683_100000912_pt1 | contig 21923 bp, 18 predicted proteins | sample KBSC713LmetaG_FD_64662 | JGI IMG/M metagenome (GOLD analysis project Ga0070683, IMG submission 64662) | Corn rhizosphere microbial communities from Kellogg Biological Station, Michigan, USA - KBS C7.1-3L metaG | ecosystem: Host-associated > Plants > Roots > Rhizosphere ... | reverse complement strand
GCGGGCTGACCGGCCTCTACCTGGCGGACATCGTCGCCGACCAGTACCTGCACGACACCTACTTCGTGGTCGGGCACTTTCACCTGATCATGGCGGCCGCGCTGCTGATGGCGTCGTTCGCGGCGACGTACTTCTGGTTCCCGAAGATGTTCGGCCGGATGATGAGCGACCGGCTCGGCAAGCTGCATTTCTGGCCGACGTTCGTCTCGCTCAACGTCGTGTTCATCGGCCAGCTGCTGATCGGGTGGGCCGGGATGCAGCGCCGGCTCTACGATCCGTCGGCGTACGATTTCCTGAAGCATCTCCTGCCCTGGAACGTGTGGATCTCGCGCGCGGCGTACGTGCTGGGCCTGTCGCAGCTGATCTTCGTCTGGAACTTCTTCGCGAGCCTGCGCCGCGGCAAGGCGGCGCCGAACAACCCGTGGGATGTCGGCACGCTGGAGTGGACGGTGCCGTCGCCGCCGCCCCACCACAACTTCGACGAGCTGCCGGTCGTGGTGCGCGGGCCGCACGAGCTGGGCCACCCCGACGCGCGGGCCCGCGGCAAGGACTGGCTGGGCCAGGACGAGGTGCTGTCGTGAACCGCGAGGCGCCAACCTCACTCGGGAACCCTGGGAGGGTTCCCGAACCCTCCCGCGATGGTACGCGGCGAGCAGAGCTCGCCGACTCCCCACGCGTTACGCGCATCAACGGCGCGGTCGGCATGATGGTGTTTTTGGGCGCGTGCGCGATGCTGTTCGCGGCGTTGCTGTTCGCGTACGCGGTCGTGCGCAGCCAGGCGTCGGCCTGGCCGCCGCCGGGGACACCGCCGTTCCCGCGCGGCGCCGCCGCGGTGAACGGCCTCTTGCTGATCGCGTCCGGCTTCGCGCTGCGGCGCGCGCGGACCCGCGGTCCCCGCTGGGCGGCGGGCGCGCTCGGCCTGGGCGCGATGTTCCTGTTCATGCAGGTGTCGTTGTGGGGACGGCTGGTCGCGAGCCACCTTGGACCCGGCACGGGCGCGCTGGGCGACGCTTTCTTCGCGCTGTCAGGGTTTCACGCGCTGCACGTGCTGGGCGGTCTGGTCGCGATCGCGCTGCTGCTGCGCGGGCGCGCCCCCGCCGACACGCGCCTGCGCCGCCTGCGGCTCGCGACGATGTACATGGATTTCGTCGCGGTGGTCTGGCTGATCGTCTTCGTCGCGGTGTGCCTGGTATGAGCACGCGCGCCGCCACGCCGCTGTTGCTCGTCGCGCTCGCCGCCGCGGCGCCGGCCTGCCGGCGCGCGCCGGGCGCTCCCCCACCCTTCACGGCGCCGGTCACGCTCGGCGGTCGCAATGTCTCGGCTGCGGCGCTGGAGCACGGGCGCGACGTCTACACGCACTTCTGCCGCCCGTGTCACGGCGACGCTGGCGACGGCAAAGGTCCTGCGGCCGCCGGCCTGCGCCCGCCGCCGCGCGATCTGCGCCTGGGCGTCTACAAGTTCGCGGCGGTGGCCGGCGGCCAGTTGCCGCGCGACGACGACTTCGTGCGCACGCTGCGCCACGGACTGCACGGCACCGCGATGCTGTCGTGGGACGTCCCCGACGCCGAGCTGGACGATCTCATCCAGTACGCGAAGGCGTTCTCGCCGCGCTGGCGCAGCGAACAGGCGGGCGAGGCGATCGTGGCGACGCCCGATCCGTGGCTGGACCGCGAGGCCGACGGCGTCGATCGCGGCCGGCGCGTCTACCACGGGCTCGCGCAGTGCGCGACCGCCTGCCACCCCGCCTACGCGACCAAGCAGGAGATCTATGACGCCACGAAAGAGCTGACGAAGATGGAGCTGCGCGAGATGCGCGGCGATCTCTACTTCCCGGTCGCGAAGGACAGCGACTACGGCGTGAAGATCCTCCCGCCCGACTTCACCTTCAACGAGCTGCGCGGCGGGGACACGCTGGAAGACATCTACCGCGCGATCGCGTCGGGCATCGGCGGCACCGCCATGCCCACCTGGAAGAACGTTCTGCCCGATCCCGATCTGTGGGCGATGGCCCACTACGTCCGCTCGCTGGTCGCCATCCGCGGAACTCCCGAGGCGGCAGCGCTCCAGCGCCGCCTGCTCGACCAACCTCCGTGGTCACCGCCGCCGCTGCCGGACGCCGGCGCCGACGGGGGCGACGCGGGCGCGCACTAGCGCCTGAACAGCAGACCCTCGCGCCCGAGCATCCAGACCAGACCATCCGCGCCGCCGATCGCGGTGATCTCCGCGAGGCCGGGCGTCCGTTCCACTGTCCAGGTTTCGCCCTTGCCGTGCGTGACGTGGCCGTAGCCGGCGGCCCAGATCTCGCCCGACGGACTGGCCCAGACGGCCTGGAGCGGCTGGGGCGCCTCCTTGATGTTCTCGAACTTCCCGCTGGCGACCCGCGACAGCCACCTCGAGCCCGCCACCAGCCATAAACCGTCGCTGCCGATCGCGACGCTCGTTCCGTAAAAGCCCTTGCCGTCGGTGCCGGCCGCGTCGGGCGGGATGATCATCTTGGCGCCGTCCCATCGATGCAAACGGTCGCCGGCCCATAGCGTGCGCTCCGTCCCCCACAGGTGCCGCGGCTCGAAGTCCAGGTCGAACGTCTCGATCGCGTGGCCGTTCCAGTGCAGCAGCTGGATGCCGGCGCCCACCCACACGTCCTCGGGCGCGCGCGCGAACAGCGCGAACATGTCCCGCTTCGGAGGCTTCGATGCGACGCTCGTCCAGCGCTTGCCGTCGAAGTGCAGCAGCTCCCCGGACGTCAGCACCCAGACGTCGATGGACGGTCGGGCGGCGAGCGCGGCGACGGCGATCGGGTAGTTGCTCGACGACCCGGGCAGGCGCCACGAGCGCCAGTCGTGACCGTCGAAGTGCAGCAGCGTCGACGGCGCGCCGACCGCCCACACGTCGTCGGCGGCCCGCGCCGCCACCGCGCGCAGCGATAACGGCTCGTCGCCTTGTGACCAGCGCTGGCCGTCGAAGTGCGCGAGCGCGCCGTTCGCGGCGATCGCCCAGACATCCTCGGGGCCGGCCGCCCAGAAGTCGCGCACGCCGCCGATCGCTGCCGCGTTGCCCCGCGGATCCTTCAGCTGGCCGCCATCGCCGCCGCCCCACTCGCGCGCGAGCTTCCAGCCGCTGGCGAAGCCGTGTCGACCCACGATCGGCGCTGGCTTCTGCTTCGGATTCTTCGTCAGATAGCGCCCGTTCCAGTGGACGACGTCGCCGCCATCCGCCCAGACGTTGTCCGGCGCTGCACCCCACACCCGTCCGAGCGGACCGCAGCCTTCGTCCTCGTCGAAGCGCCAGGCCGTGCCGTCGTGGTGGCCGACGAAGCAGAGGTTGATCAGCTCCTCGCCGACGAGCGACGTCTTGGTCATCCCGCCGACGATCCAGGCGTCGCCGTTCGGCAGCACGAGCAGATCGGACAGCAACTCCTCGTTGTCGATCTTCGGAAGCGCGACGGATTTCCACGCGCCGCCCGACAGCCGCAGCAGCGTCCGGTTCTTGCCGATCGCCCAGGCGTCGCCCGGGCCGCGGCCGCCGATGGCGACCAGCTCGTCGGTCGTGCCCGACGAGACACGCGACCAACGCTCGCCGTCGAAATGAATGATGGTGCCGAGGTCGCCGACCGCCCAGACGTCGCGCGGACCGGAGCCCCAGAGGCGACTCAACTTCGCGCCGATGGGCCGCCGGTAGCCCCAGCACCAGGAATCGTCGCCCGTCCCGCAGATGCCGGCGGTCCAGGTCGCCGGCGCCGCGGCGTCGGCGGGCCGAGACGGCGGCGCGTGCCGCCCGCAACCTGCGGCGAGCGACACCAGCAGGACGCCCAGCCTCATGCCCTCGCGCCGCCGCAGGCGATTCATCGGGCGATCGCCTCGCCGCGCTTGATCGCGAGCGGCGGCCGGTTGATGCGCAACGCCTTCCCCTTGACCACGCAGGTCGCGTGGGCGGGATCGACGTCGCGGACGTGCCCCAGGCTCAGCTCCTGTCCGCGCTCGACGGTGCTGGTCGCGATCAGCCGCTTCTGGTGCACGCCGTCGTCGCTGTCGCTGTAGACGACGGTCAGTGGCGTCCCGTCGCTGTCGCCCTTCAGCCTGTCGCCCAGCGGGATCCGGGCGCGCGCCGTGCCGCCCGCGCGGACCACCTCGACGCCCGCCAGCGGCTCGGGCGATCCGAAGCCGGCGAACACGGCCCCGTCGGAGATGCGAATGCCCCACTGCTTCGAGGGATCCGGCGGCAGCGGGCTGTCACAGAGCATCTCCGTCGACGTCGAACCCGCGGCAGCGAGCCACAGCTCGATGTGGTCTTCCTTCACCCACGTCTTGCCTTCGCGGGTCCAGCGGTCGTCGGTGATCTCGACGAACAGCACGCCCTCCTTCGATACGGCCGCGCGCATCGACGCGTCCGCCGCGCTTCCCTTGCCGCCGTGGACGGCGAAACCATGCTTGTCACCGTCGACGAACGCGCCGCAGTTCCCGAGGCCGATCGACCGCCATCCGTCCTGAACGAACGTCGCAGGCAGCTGGACGCGCGGTACGATCAGCGCGTTGAAAACCTTGGACGAGGGGGCTTCCTCGCGGCTCGGGCTCGCGTCCCGCTTCTCCGCCTCTTCCCGCTTGCGACGTCCTTCGCAGTCCGGGATCGACCAAGCCTCGTTCCCCTCGAACGTGTCGTGGTTCCAGTCGCCGGACCTCGAGGTTGCGTCCGTGTCGATTGTCCAGAAGGACCCGTCGCTGAGGCTGACGATGCGCAGCGGATCGAGGCCCACCGTCACGCTGTTGTCCCAGCGCCAGGCCGAGCCGCCCTCCTGGGCATGCGTGAACGTCCGTGCTTCCTTGTCGACGATGACGTTGTCCTCGCCCACGCCCGCGGCGCCGTACCCGTTGTTGCAGGAGTGCGACAGGAGCGCGTGCGACCGGATCTTCCCCTTGGCGTGAACGACCAGGTAGTACTCGTACGGGCGGCAGTCATCGGGCGTGCCCTCGTCACCGCTCTCCGTAACACCCTCGGCGTCGCCGTCCTCTTCGCCGTCTTCCTTGTCGTTTGCGGAGGCCGGCTCGTCGGGCGCAGCCGCCGCTTGCCCCTTCAGCGGTGAAGGCTCCTTGTCGAGCACCTCGGAACCGAACGTCTCGGGCTCTGCCTGGGGTGGAACCAGGCAGCTCGCGACCCCGCCCTCGCCCGCGTCGATCGTCGCGACGACCATCGAGCGGCCCTTGCGATCCGTGCCGGCGTCTTCGATCCCGCTGACGCAGCAGTCGCGCTTGCGGCAGATCTTCCGATCGATCGCCTTCGCGAGCGCGAGATCCTCCGCCTCTTCCGTGGGCCGCGGTGCGCTGACCTCGTCCTCGGACTTCTCACCCGCGATCGCCGGGCGCGACGCCGCCTTCTCCCCCGGCGCCGCCTTTCCGCACGAGACCGCGAGCAACGCCGACACGACCGCCGCCCCGACAGCTGCGCGCACGCCGACCGCCATGCGCGAACGGTATCACGCCGTCGGCGCGGGACTTACGGCGCGACTTGCTGCTTCGCGAAGTCGAGGAGCGGCGTGCTCGAGACCGCGACCGAGATCGACGACGGCACCTTGACCGCCTTCCATTCGACCGAATAGGTCACGCTGCCCGACGCTGCGATCATCGCGTAGGGGCCCTGCTCCTCGAACTCGAGGAAGCCGGCGCCCGGGTAGACGTCGATCTCGCCCTCGCCCGTCGGCTGCGCGTTCGCCGGAACGTCGGCGAACCGCTTGAGGAACATGTTCCCGTTCAGCACGTACGCCTCCCAGCTGCCGCTGCCGTCGGCGTACAGCTTGTCGCCGTTCGGGCTGGTGGCGGTCTTCGGCGCGTCGTCGAACCAGACCGTCTTCGGCGTCCCGCTCTGCTGCGTGATCGTCAGCGGTCCGGCCGTGACCGACGACCCGAGCGGGAAGAAGACGAGCCCGCCGCGCGGCACGCGGCTCACCTCCCACGGCGCGGCCTTCTGCGCCTTCGTCGCGTGGATCGTGTAGACGATCTTGATCCAGCCGGTCGCCGCGTCCGCCGAGTAGTCCTTGCTCATGCTGACGCCGATCGACGTGTCCGTCGGTCCGTCCAGCACGACGTGCGTTCCATTGATGCCGCCGCTGTACATGGCGCTGTCGATCATCACCGGCGGCGGCCACGTCTGCGGCGTCCAGGCGCTGCGCGGGCTGGTCCAGAACACCGACCCGTACGTCGTCGGATCGTTCGCGGCCGGGACGGGGACGATCAGATCGGTGCCGCCGAGCGATAGCGTCGCGACGCGCCCGCCCGCCGCGGCGTCGATCTCCAGCACGACGTCCCCCCACGCGAATCGGTAGCGGTTGCCGTTCTTCGTGGGCGTCACGGGGCTCGCCACGGCGCCGCCCGCGCCCGTGCTGCCGCCGCCGCCGGTCGCGCCCGCACCACCGGCGCCGCCGCGGCCCGCCGCGCCGCTACCGGCCGCGCCGCCGGTCCCGCTGCCGCCGCGTCCGGCGTTGCCCGCGCTACCGGCGCTGCCCGAAACGCCACCGCGTCCGCCGGTCGCGCCGCCGGTGCCGGCTTGCCCGGTCGTGCCCGAGGATCCGCTGCTGCCACCCGAGCCGGTAGAGACCGAACCCGCGGTGCCGCTGCCGCCGATCCCCGCGGCGTCACCGCCGGTGCCGGCGCTGGACGTGCCGCCCGTGCCGGCGCTCGAGGTCCCGCCCGACGATCCGGCGCTACCGGCGCTGCCGGAGCTGCCCGCGCTGCCCGCGTTCATACCGCCCTGGCCCTGGCTGCCGTTGCCGGCCGTGCCCGTCCCGTTCGATCCTGGGCTGGACGAACACGCGGCCGCGAACAGACCAACAGCGAGAAACTTGAAGGAATTCTTCATGGGTATGCGAGCGCCCTTGAAGAGTCCCGCGCCCCGGGAAAGTGATCACACGCCGCGTGCCGAACCGCTGGCTCAGCCGCGGCGCAGGATGCGGCGAACGGCGATCGCGACCGCGAAGAAGACCGCGGGCGGCACGAGCAGGAACAGTCCGACCAGGCGCAGCGTCGACTGCGGCGACTGCTGGATGCAGTTCGGGCACAGCGCCCACGCGCGCGACGCGCCGAGGAGGACGATCGCCATCACCGCGAGCCGCACCGCCGACCTCACGTGACGCTCACCCGATAAACGGTTTCCAGCATCAGGACGACCGCGGCGCCGGCGCCCAGCGCGATCGCGGCCATCGTCAGTCGCGCCGACCACCAGTTCTCTCGCGCGCGCATCAGGAAGAAGAGCACCAGACCGACCTTCGCCATCAGCAAGCCCGCGAGCGTCGTGATGCGCGCGGCGCGCTCCATGTCCATGCCGGCCACGACGATCAGCTCGAGCGACGTCAGGGCGACCAACGCCGCGAACGTCACCCCGAGGGCGAGCCCGCTCGGCCGCGCCGGCGCCGCTGCGTCACTCATCGCGCCGGCCACAGATAGATGAAGGAGAAGATCGGCATCCAGGCCGCGTCCACGAAGTGCCAATATAGCGCCATGGTTTCGACCGCTTGCGCGCCGTGCTTCGCGCGCAACATGAACGCGACGCCGACCACGCCCGCGAGCACGTGCAGGCCGTGGAAGCCGGTGACGACGTAGAACGTCGACGCGAACAGGTCCGACGACAGCCCCATCGGCGCCGCGGACGCCAGCAGGTGGACGTATTCGATCGCGGCGCCCGCGAGGAACCCTGCGCCGAGCGCCAAGGTGGCGAGCAACCAGCCTCGACGCGCCCGGACAGAGGCCGCGCGCGTCGCCAGCGTCATGGTCAGGCTCGAGAGCAGCAGCGCGAACGTCATCGCCGCCGCCGGCCCCAGCTCCAGGCGCGCCCGCGCGTCCAGCCAGACGTCGGCGCGCACACGAAGGAATCCATACGCGATGAGCACGCCCGCGAAGCCCATCGCGTCGGTGGCCAGGAAGGTCCACATCCCCGTCGTCCCAACGCCACCCTCGCGACGCTCGCCGCGCGCGCCGGGTTCGGTGGTCGCACTGATGGCACCCTGGCTCACCAGGTATCGATACCACAGGTAACCGCGTGTACCCGATTGCGCGAAAGGGGCCGCGCGCGCTAGATCAAGTGAGCCTTCATGACGCCCAAGATCCCCGTCACCGTCCTCGCCGGGGCCATGGGTGCGGGGAAGACGACGCTGATCAACCGCATCGTCGCGGAGAGCGGTCAGCGTATCCTCGTCATCCAGAACGAGATCGGCGAGGTGATCGCCGAGGGCGCGCCCATCGTCTCCACCGACGAAGAGATCTTCGAGATGGACGACGGCCTCGTGTGCGGCACGGTGCGCCTCGATCTGATCCGCGCGCTGGTCAGCGTGACGCGCCGGCGCCAGCAGTACGAGCGCGTGCTGATCGAGGCCACCGGCCCCGCCGATCCCGGGCCGATCGTGCGCACCTTCCTGATGGACCAGGAGATCCAGCGCAGCTTCCGCCTGGACGGCCTGGCGATGCTGGTCGACGGCCGGCTGCTGTCGCTGTACACGCAGGGGAAGACCGGGTCGCACGAGCAGATCGCGTTCGCCAACGTGCTGATCGTGAACAAGACGGACATGGTGTCGCCCGGCGAGGTCGCCGAGATGGAGCGCTGGCTGCGCGGCGTCAACAGCACCGCGCGCGTGCGCAGCACCAGCTACGGCAAGCTGCCGCTCGACCAGCTGCTGAATATCGGCCGCCACGCGATCGATCGCGCGCTCGGCCGCGGCACCCGCCCGTCCGACGCCCGTCTGCCCGCGCAGCAGCGCCCCAGCGCCGCGCGCATCGCGGCCGCCGTGAGCGGGACGCTGCCGACCGCGCAGGCCAAGGGGTGGCGCGTCGACGTCGGCGAGTACCCGCGCGCGATCGCGTGGGGCAGCGGCGGCGAGCTGGCCGTCGCGACCGCGGCCGGTGACGTGGAGGTGCGGCGCGCCGCCGACGGCCATCCGATCATGCGCCGCACCGTGCACGAGGGCGCTATCAACGCCCTCGCCTGGCAGCCCGGACAGTCGCGGATGGCCACCGCGGGCGAGGACGGCGCGGTGCGCGTCCTTCAGGTGGGCGCCGACGAGCCGCTGGTGGTCGTGCGCCCGTCGCGGCGGACGATCGACGTCATCGGCTGGAGCCCGAAGGGCGATCGGCTGGCGGTCGCGAAGGCGGACGCGGGGGTCCTGTTCAGCGCCGACGGCAAGCAGATCCGCCGCATCCCCGCCGTCGACAGCACGATCACCGGGCTCAGCTGGTCGCCCGACGGCGGCGCCATCGCCGTATCGTGCTACGGCGGCGTGCACGTCATCGATCCGAACACGGGCGCGCGCCTGCGCCACCTGCAGGGCAAGGGTTCGATGCTCAGCCTGGCCTGGAGTCCCGACGGCCGGCTGGTGGCGTCGGGCTGCCAGGACAACAACCTGCACTTCTGGCGCTTCCCGCAGGGCAAGGGCGCGGTGCTGCCGGGCACGCCGCTGAAGCCGCGCGCGCTCAGCTGGAGCAGCGACAGCCAGCTCCTCGCCACCACCGACGGGCCGGACGTGATGGTCTGGAACTTCGCCGGCGAGGTCGGGATGCCGCCACCGCCGGTGCGGCTGGTCGGTCCGCCCAGCCTGACCACGGCGCTCGCGTTCGGTCCTGGAGGCAACCTGCTGGCGACCGGTTACCGCGACGGCATGGTCCACATCTGGAAGCCGCGCGAGCACGACCAGAGCGTCGGCGTCCAGCCGCTGGACGGGCAGATCGAATCGCTGGCCTGGGGACCGGCGACGCCGGACGGACCCGTGCTGCTCGCGGCGTCGACGGCTGCCGGCTCGGTCGCCGTCTGGGTGATCGACCAGCGCGTGAACGCCCGCCCGCCCGCCACGACCACGGCCGAGACGGTGCGCCGCGACGCGGGCAACGTCCCGACGCTGTACCTGCACAAGCTGCGCTAGCGAGGTAGAAAGGCGCGCGATGCCCGCCTCGCCCTCGCCGACGGAGAAGCGCCTTCCGATCACCGCGCGCCTGATCCAGAAGCCTTGGGTCTGGGCGGTGGTGATGGGCGTGCTGTTCGGCGTTCCGATCTACCGGTCGATGACGCGCCGCCTGACGGCGTCGCCGGTGGTGCTGGGCGGCCTGCCGCGGTTCACGCTGACGGATCAGCGCGGGCAGCCGTTCGGCAGCCGCGAGCTCGCCGGAAAGATCTGGGTCGCCGACTTCATCTTCACGTCGTGCCAGGGCGTCTGCCCGCTGCTGAGCGAGCGGATGGCAGAGGTGGGCAAGCGCGCGCGTCACCTCGGGCCCGACTTTCACCTGGTCTCGATCTCCGTCGATCCCGAGCGCGACACGCCGGCGCGGCTCGCGGAGTACGCCGCGCGCTACGGCGCCAACCCTATCGCGTGGTCGTTCCTGACCGGGCCCGAGCAGGCGATCCAGGCGACGGTCGTCGACGGTTTCAAGGTCGGCGCCGGAAAGGAACGCGCGCCCGGCGCGGCCGCCGACGGCGGCGGGCCCGGCTTCTGGGAGATCTTTCACGGCGAGAAACTCGTGCTCGTCGACCGGCAGATGCGCATCCGTGGCTACTTCGACGCGACCGCCGAGGGAATCGACAAGCTGATGGAGGCGGTCGGTCGCGTCGCCAACGGCGCGTGAGCGCCGGCGACGTCGCTTGACGCGTCCGGTGGCGCCTGTTAGCACGTCGGCCATGTGGAAATTTCTCCGAGCCGCACTGCCGCTCGCGATGGTCGCGCTGACGGCCTGCCCGAAACAGTCGACGACTGAGCCGGCTCCCGCGGCCCCCGCCGCGACCGCCCCCGCCGCACCGGCGGCGTCGAAGGGCGCGACGGGCAGCGGGACGATCACCGGCACCGTGAAGCTGACCGGCACGCCGCCCGAGATGGCGATGACGAAGCGGCAGGCCGACCCGTACTGCGCGAAGACGCCGATGAAGGAGGAAGAGGTCGTCGTCGGCGCCGGTGGCGCCCTCAAGAACGTCGTCGTCCGCGTCACCAAGGGCGTGACCGGCCACTACGAGCCGCCCGCCACGAGCGCGGTCGTCGACCAGAGCGCGTGCATGTACCGCCCGCGCGTGCAGGGCATCGTTCTCGGCCAGCCCGTCGAGATCAAGAACAGCGACCAGACCTTGCACAACATCCACGGCTACAAGGGCGCGTCGACGCTGTTCAACAAGGCGGAGATCCCCGGGCAGCCGGCGATGGTGCAGCAGTTCAAGGACGCCGACCAGATCGTGAAGCTGAAGTGCGACGTTCACCCGTGGATGACCGGGTACGTCCTGGTCTCCAGCCACCCGTTCTTCGCGGTCACGGGTGACGACGGCAGCTTCAAGATTCCGGGCCTGCCGCCCGGTAATTACACGGTCGAGGCCTGGCACGAGCGCTTCGGCGCAAAAACTGCGGAAGTCACTGTCGCGGCTGACAAACCCGCAGAAGCGCCCTTCGCTTTCGAGTCGAAATAGCGCAGTTATTTCGGGGCGCGCTGGCGGCCGTTTTCGGCTATAAACGCGCCCGATGTTGCTTCACCCCCGCGTCGTCCACCGCTTTGCGGTCGCGACCGCGGTCGCCACATACCTGCTGATTCTGATCGGCGGCCTGGTTCACGGCACCGGCAGCAGCCTCGCCTGCCCCGACTGGCCGACCTGCTACGGCACCTTGATGCCGAAGATGGAAGGCGGCGTGCTCGTCGAGCACAGCCACCGCCTGGCGGCGGGGACTGTCGTGATCCTGACGCTGGCGCTCGCGGGGATGCTGACCGCGTCGAAGGACGCGTCGCTGCGGCCCCTGCGGCCGTTCGGGTGGCTGGCGGTGGGCCTGGTGTTCGTGCAGGCGCTGCTGGGCGGGATCACCGTGATGCTGCGGCTGCCCACGCCGGTCTCGACGGCGCACACCGGGACGTCGCTGCTGTTCTTCCTGACGGTCGTCTACGTCGCGGTGCGCTCGCGGCCGGCGCCTGCGGTCGCGCCGGCCCCGCCGCCGCCTGCGGTGCCGCGGCTGGCGCTGGTGACGGCGGTGGCCGTTTACTTCCAGATGCTGCTGGGTGGTCTGGTCCGGCATTCGGGCGCGGCGCTCGCGTGCACGGACGTGCCTCTCTGCCGCGGCTCGCTGTGGCCGGACGCGCACCCGACGGTGCTGATCCAGGCGCTCCACCGCCTGACCGGTGTCGCCGTCGCGCTGCTCGTCTTCGCCTCGGCGATCATGACGCTGCGGCGCGCGGGCGCGCGGCGCGACCTGAAGGCGCTGGCGATCGTCGCGCCGGTGCTGGTCCTCGTGCAGATCGCGCTCGGCATCCGCGCTGTCACCAGCTTTCTCGATCTGGCGACCGTCGAAGCGCACCTCGCCGTCGCCACCGCGTTGCTCGCGACGCAGGTCCTCGTGGTGCTGCGCGCCGATCCGACGACCGTTCCCGGGCGCGTCACCTTCGAGTGGTTCGCGAGCATGGTCCGCCTCGGCAAGCCGCGCATCACCGGCATGGTCGTGATCACCTTCCTGGGCGGCTTGTGGTTGGCGCCCGGCCCGATCGCCCACTGGCGGACGATCATGACGTTGATCGGCACCGCGTTGCTGGTCGCCGCTTCGAACACGCTGAACATGTACCTGGAACGCGACGCCGACGCGCTGATGGAACGGACGCGCGATCGGCCGTTGCCGCGCGCGATCGTGTCGCCGGAGGCGGCCCTCGCGTTCGGTGCCGGGCTCGCGTGCGTCGGTGTCGCGCTGGTTTTCCTGGGCAGCAACCTGCTGACGGGCCTCCTCGGGCTGCTGGCGATCGGCGGCTACGTCGCGGTCTACACGCCGATGAAGCGCACGTCGGGCGCGGCGCTGTTCGTGGGCGCGGTGCCGGGGGCGCTGCCGCCGCTGATGGGCTGGACAGCGGTGACGGACCGCCTCGACTGGCCGGGGCTCGCGCTGTTCGGGGTGCTGTTTCTCTGGCAGATCCCCCACTTCCTCGCGATCGCGACCTACCGGGGCGCTGACTACGCGCGCGCCGGCTTCAAGGTGCTGCCGCTGACCGTGTCGCTGCGGACGACGCGCGCGACGATGTTCGTCTTCTCGGTCGTGCTGGTCGCGGTGACGATCGCACTCGAGCCGCTGCGCGTGGCCGGGCCGCGCTACGCGATCGTCGCGACGCTGCTGGGCGCCGTGTTCATCGGCATCGCGGCGGCCGGCTTCCGGCGCGCGGCCGAGAACCGCTGGGCGCGCTCGCTGTTCCTGTATTCGATCGTCTACCTGACGTTGCTGTTCGTGGCGCTCGTCATCGATCGGGCGGGAACCCTCAGAGGGTTCCCGGGGCCTCCCGCGCTGGTACGCGGCGAGCAAAGCTCGCCGACTCCCCACGCGATCCGGACGATCGCATGACCGCCGCGGCCGCGTACGCCGCTCCCGGGGATGGCCCCCCTCGCCTTCGGGTCGAGGGACTGTCGCGCCGATTCGGGGCGCGCGCCGCGCTGGACGGCGTCAGCTTCGAGGTCGCGCCGGGCGAGCTGTTCGGCCTGCTCGGACCGAACGGCGCCGGCAAGACGACGGCGTTCCGGCTGCTCGCGGGGTTGCTCCCGGCGCACGCGGGAACGATCGCGCTCGACGGGCGGGCGGTCTCGACCGACGACACGGCGTACCGCGCCCGCCTCGGCGTCGTGTTCCAGGAAGCGAGCCTGGACCTCAAGCTGACCGCGCGCGAGAACCTGCGCCTCGGCGCCGCGCTTTACGGCGTGCCGCGCGCGCTGGCCAGCCGCCGCATCGACGAGGCGCTGACGCTGATGGCGCTGGGCGACCGCGCCGACGAGGCCGCGTCGACCTATTCCGGCGGCATGCGCCGTCGCATCGAGATCGCCCGCGTCCTGCTGCACGAACCGTCGCTGCTGTTGCTGGACGAGCCGGGCCGCGGCGTGGATCCCGAGGCGCTGCGCCGCATCTGGGATGAGATCGGCGCGCTGGCCGCGACGCGCGGGACCAGCGTCATCGTCACCACCCACCAGCCCGAGGAGGCCGAGCGCTGCCACCGGATCGCGATCCTCGACGGCGGCCGCGTCGCGGCGACGGGGACGCCCGACCAGCTGCGCGCCCACGTCGCCGGCGACGTCGTCCGCGTGCGCGGCGAGCGCCCGGACGAGCTGCGCGCGGCCATCGCGACGCGCCTGGCGCTCCCGGGGCGCGTCGTCGACGGCGACGTCGTCGTCGAGACACCGCGCGGTCACGAGGTCGTGCCGCGCATCGCCGAGCTGTTCCCGGCCGGGCGCATCGCCGCCATCGCCACCAGCCGCCCCACCCTGGCCGACGTGTTCGCCAAGCTGACGGGCAAAGGATTGTCGTCATGATGCGGACCATCGCGGCGCTCGCGGGGCGCGACCTGCGCCGGTTCTTCCGGCAGCCGAGCCGCATCGTCGGCTCCGCCGCGCAGCCGCTGATCCTGTGGGCGGTGCTGGGCGCGGGCTTCACGGGCAGCTTTCGCCCGGGCGGCGGGACCGGCGTCGGCTACCTGCAGTACTTCTATCCCGGCGTCGTCGTGCTGACGCTGCTGTTCACGGCGATCTTCTCGACCATCTCGGTCATCGAGGACCGCCACCACGGGTTCCTGCAGGCCGTGCTGGCGGCGCCGGTGTCGCGCGTGGCGCTGGTGCTGGGCAAGAGCCTGGGCGGCGTCGCCATCGCGACCATCCAGGTGACGATCCTGCTCCTGCTGGCGCCGCTGGCCGGGTTCCCGCTCGCGTCGATGAACTGGCCGCTGCTCGCGCTGGTCATCCCGCTGGCGGCGCTCGGCTTCACCGCGCTCGGCTTCGCGATGGCGTGGTGGATCGACTCGACCCAGGGCTACCACGCCGTCATGAGCGTCGCGCTGATCCCACTCTGGATGCTGTCCGGCGCGATGTTCCCGCCCACCGGCGGAAGCCGCTGGCTCGCCGTCCTGACCGCCCTCGACCCGATGACGTACGCCGTCTCCGCCATCCGGCGCGGATTCCACGGCGCCGCGATGCCGCTGGACCTGATCCCCGCCCGCTCCTCGACGCTGACGGACCTGGCGGTCGTCGCGGGGTTCGCGGTGGTCGCGCTGGCGGGCGCCGTCGCGCTCTGCCGCCGCCGCGCCTAGTCGGGCGCTGCTAGAGCAACCCGGTCAGCGTGCCGGTCTTCCAGCTCGTCGTGTTCTGAGTGCCGAAAGACGTGACGTCGGTGAGGCCGAAGGCCTGGGCGATCGAGACGAGCAGGTGGTTGTTCGTGCTCGCCTTGAACTCGGCGTCGGTCGGCGAGCACCAGAGGTTGGTCGTGCAGTCGGCCGCCATCTTCAGGCGACGGCCCATCCGGAACTTGGTCCCGGCCGCGCCGCCCGCCAGCAGCGTGGGCGCGTTGCGCGTGCTGTGCAGCGCCGGGTTGCCCATGTCGCTGCTCGCGTAGATGAGGACGTTGTCCAGCACGCCGGCCGCCGCCAGCTTCTGCATGAACAGCGCGATCTTCCCGTACGAGTACCGGTTGAACTTCGCCAGCGCGACCCAGGTCGTCGCGTCGCCGGGCGTGCTCGGGTGGCCGTCCGACCCCAGCGACGACCCGTTGTAGACGTGCGCGACGCCGCCGTGGTTGTCCGCGTTGAGGCCCAGCGGGTTGCCCGAGTACGACAGGTCCGCCATGAAGAACGTCGCGAAGCGCGTCACGTCGCACGCGAACGCCTGCGTCAGCAGATCGATGAACGAGTTCGTGATGGCGTCGAAGTACGGCTCGCCGCCGTTGTAGCGCTTCAGCGAGGGGAACTTCGTCGCGTCCGGCTTGCCCGGCACCGTGCAGGTGCTGCCCGTCGTCCCGGTCGTCGGATCGTCGAACTGCTTCTCCAGATCGCGGATCGAATCCAGGTGCTGCTGCAGCTTCTGCTGCTCGACGGCGGCCAGCCGCGTGTTCATCCGGTTGATGTCCTTCGTGACGAAGTCGATCACGCTGCGCCCCTTGGCGCGCGCCCGCATCGCCGCAGCCGCCGCCACCGGATCGTTCGTCGGCACGTAGCCCGAGAACAGCGTGTTGAACGCCTGCACGGGATCGATGACCTTGGGCAGCGGCGCGCCGCCCGGGCCGAACGACAGCGTCGTGCCCGGCTGCGTGCTGTCGTCGCCGACGCCGACCGCGATGCTGGTGACGCGCGTCGCGGCGCCCAGCTTCCGCTCGACCGCCATGTACTGATCGAGCGACGAGTTCGAGGGCTTGCTGCTGGCGATGTAGCTGCCCGTCAGGATGGTCCCGGCCGTGTCGTGCCCGTTCGCGTTCGACATCAGGTCGATGCCCTCGATCGGGAGGATCTTGCTCTTGAAGCTCTGGCCGTAAGTGGTGGCGTCGTCGAACGGCTGCAGCACGCACTGCGTGCCGCTGTTCGTGTACGTGAGGTTGAAGGCGGTCTCGGTGTCCTTCGCCAGCGAGAACCGGCCGTCCAGCATCGCGTAGTACTCGGCCGAGATGCCGTGCGGGTGATAGATGCCGCAGAAGCGCAGCGGGACCGGATCGCCCGCCGCCTGCGCGAACGAGTTCTCGAGCAGCCGATAGAACGGCAGCGCGGTGGCGCTGGCCCCGACGGCCTTCAGGAACGAACGACGACTGGCACTGCGCTTCTTCACGGGGCGCTCCGTTGATCGAACAGCGGGCTGCGGACGTAGGCGACCAGCACCTCGATGAACTTGCCCTGCTGATCGGAAGACATTTGCTGCCAGGTGCTGACGAACGACTGCTCGGCGTTGGCGATGGAATCGTCGCTGCGCCCCGACGACGACCGGAAGAACTGCCGGGCCATGCACTCGCGAACCTGGGCGCTGTTGCCCAGCGCCGTCGCAAGCGCGTTGCTGTCTGCGAAGGCGCCCGCGAAGTCGCTCGGGAACTGCGTGGTGCTGGCGATGGTCGTGTTGCTGGTCGTGTTCACGGTCGTCAGGCCGCCGCTGGCGCCCAGGTGGCTGTCGGCGTAGGTGCCGCTCGTCGTGCCGGCCGGGCGCTGCTTGCCCATGCCGTCGAACATCTCGAACGCGAACCCGATCTGGTCGATGGTCGAGTGGCAGCTGGCGCACACGGCGTCGGTCGCGTGGATGTCATAGCGATCGCGCGTCGACTTCGCCGGATCGGGCGCGGGCGGCACGACCTGGATGTTCAGCGACTGCGGATCCGGGAGCTTCATGCAGGCCACCCGGCGCATGATCGCGACGCCGCGGAGGACCGGGGCCGTCTCCTGCGCGTGCGCGTAGACCGACAGGAAGGCCGCCTGGTTCAGGATCCCGATGCGCTTGGGCAGGTTGGTGTGCGCGGTCGTGCCCGCCGACGTCACGCCGTAGGTCGACGCCAGCGTGCTGTCGACGATGCTCCAGTTCGCGTTCAGCAGCTCGCCGATGGTGCCGGTCGACTTCTGCACGACCTCGTCGATGAACTTCTTGCTCTCCGTGTCCATCGACGTGCGCATGGCCGTCGTGAAGTTCGTGTAGACAGTCGTGTCCTTCGCCGTCTCGGTGATGCGGTCGACGCCGAGCCATTCGCGCACGACGCGCACCATGCGATCCCGGCCGGCCTGCGTGCCCAGCAGGCGGCGCACCTGCGTCTCGCGCCCGTCGGCGGTCGCGAGGCCGCCCGAGGTGCCCATGTCGAGCAGCGTCTGATCGGGCGGCGCGCCCGACACGAGGTACGCGAGGTTGCTCGCCAGCTCGTCGTTGGTCAGCTTGAGCGTGCCGCTGCCGCCAGGGCCCAGCGCGCTGACATAGAGGAAGCCGACCGACTGCAGGATCCCGCGCGTCACGAGGTCGATGCCCTCGTTGTAGGTGCCGGGGCTGTCGGCGCCCGCGTGGTACAGCGTCACGAGATCCGTCACCTCGGACGTGGTCACCGCGCGCCGGAACGCCTTCGCGCCGAACGTCTGGATGAACGTCTTCGCGCACGTCTCACCCTGCGACGTCGGGTTCGTGCACGGCGACAGCGTCGCGAGCTTGTTGTTGCCGCGCGCCTCGGTCACCAGCGCCTGCGCGGCGTCGTCCAGCGCCTTCGCCATCACCGGATCCACGCGCTGCGCGTCGTTGTAGGTGAAGCCGCTGCCCTGGCGCGAGTCGGGCGGGAAGTTCGCGCTCGGCGCCATCGTCGTGCCGAACAGCGCCTGGACGGACGCGTCGTACTCGGCGTTGGTCATGCGCCGGATGCTCGGGGGCAGGAGGGCCGCGCCGCCCGGCATGCTGACGCACGCGCCGTTCACGCACTGGCCGTTGCAAGCCTGGTTGCAGCCGCCGCAGTGGGCGGTGCTGTTCATCGTGTCGACGCACGCGTTCGAGCACAGCATCTGGCCCGCCGTCGAGCAGCCACACACGCCGGCGTTGCAGACCGATCCGGCCGGGCACGCGTTGCCGCAGGCGCCGCAGTTGAGCGCGTTGCTCATCGTGTCGAGGCAGGCGCCGCCCGAGCACTGCGTCTCGCCGGCGCCGCAGCTCGCCTGACACGAGTTGCCGCTGCACACCTGACCGGACGCGCACTTGTTGCCGCAGCTGCCGCAGTTGTTCGCGTCGGCGGGGATGCACGCGCCGCTGCACGCGAGCAGGCCGGCCGTGCACTGACAGGTGCTCGCCTGACAGGTCTGTCCGGCGCCGCACGCGTTGCCGCAGGCGCCGCAGTTCAGCTGATCAGAGCTGAGATCCTTGCACTCGGATCCGCACTTCGACTGGCCGACATTGCAGCCTGCAATGCTGCCGCCGCTGCCGCCGTTTCCGGTGCCGCTCGTACCGCCTTGGCCGGGTCCAATGATTTCTCCGCGACCCGCGCACCCTACCAGCGCAACGATGAGGACCGACCAGAGCAATAAGCTCTGTTCGCGTAAAGCCATCCTACGAAAAGCAACGATAGGTCGAGCTTCAGTCACTAGGCAATAATTAAAGTGCCGGCAGCGACGAGAAAAGATCACGTCGAGCTCGCAATCAGGCAATCAACGATCACTTTTTGGACGTCAATGCATGGTGGCGTCGTCGTCGCACCTACATGCACCGACGGCGACGCAGCTTCGGCCGATCGCGTCGGCGCAACGTTTCCTCGCGAATCGCGCGCGCGAGATCGCATTTTTGCGTGGAGGCCTCTCGGCGCTCCCGATGCGACGTCAGCGCTCGGCGCCGATGTCGCGCGCGAGCAGATCGTTCACGGCGACGCGTGGCGGTTTGCCGTCGTGCAGGACGGCGGCAACCTCCCGTGTGATCGGCATCTCGACACCGACCCGCTGGGCGAGATCGCGCGCGATGCGCGCGGTGCCAACGCCCTCGGCGATATGGCCGAGGCGCCCGAGGATGTCCGCAAGCGCATCGCCGCGCGCGAGCGCCAACCCGACCTGGCGATTGCGGGAGAGATCGCCGGTGCACGTCAGCACCAGATCGCCGAGGCCCGCGAGACCGGCGAGCGTCATCGCGTGGCCGCCCATCCGTTCGGCGAGGCGGCCCATCTCGGCGAGGCCGCGCGTGATCAGCGCGGCGCGCGCGTTGTCACCGAAGCCGAACCCGTCGCAGCAACCGACCGCGATCGCGACGACGTTCTTCAGCGCGCCGCCCAGGCAGACGCCCGTGACGTCGTCACTTGTATAGATGCGAATGCGATCGCCTCCGAAGCAGCCCTGAACCTCGGCGCCGACCTCGGGATCCGCCGCCGCGACCACCAGCGCGGCCGGCAGCCCGCGCGCGATCTCGGCGGCGAAGCTGGGCCCGGACAGAACGCTCACCCGCGCGCCCCGCAGGTTCGCGGCGATCACGTCCGCCATCGTCGCGCCGGTCTCCGGTTCGAGGCCCTTCGACGCGCACACGACGAGCGCGGCGGTGTTGGAAGGTCGGGCGCTCGTCACCGCCTGCATCGTGGCGGCGACGAACGCGGAGGGCACCGCGACCACCAGCATGTCGCGCCCCGCGATCGCGGCGCCGATGTCGCTCGACACCGCCACCTCCGCGGGCAGCCGGAAATGCGGCACCGAGCGCCCGCTGGTGCGATCACGCGCGAGCGCGTCGGCCGCCGCGCGATCGATCTCCCAGAGCGCGACGTCGTGCCCGTGGCGCGCGGCGACCGTGGCGAGCACGGTGCCCCACGCGCCGCCGCCCAGAACGGCGACGGCCGGCTTCGTGGCCATGGCTACGTCCCCGCGACGCGGACCCGGTTGCGGCCGGCGTTCTTCGCCGCGAACAGCGCGCGGTCGGCGGCCGAGAGGACCAGGGCCGGCTCGGCGCCGTCATCGGGGAACGACGCGACGCCGACGGAGATCGTCAGCTTGCCGCTCGGCTGCGTGCTGCCGAACTCGAACGGGAACTCGGCGACCTGCGCGCAGATTCGCTCCGCGACCTCTTTCGCGGCGCCCCTGCCGACGTCCAGCAGGATGATCGCGAACTCCTCGCCGCCGTAGCGCGCGACGACGTCGTTGGCGCGCCGCCCGTGCTGAAGGATCTTGGACACGCCGCGCAGCGCGTTGTCGCCCGCCAGGTGCCCGTGGCGATCGTTGTAGCCCTTGAAGTGATCGACGTCGATCATCAGCACCGACAGCGGCAGCCCGGTGCGGTTGCTGCGCTCCATCTCCAGCGACAGGCGCTCGCGGAAGTGACGGTGGTTGTAGAGGTCGGTGAGGCCGTCGGTGATCGCCAGCTCCGCCAGGCGCGCGTTCAGCGACTCCAGCTCCTTCGTGCGGGCGACGACCTTCTCCTCCAGCGACGAGTTCAGCGACGCGAGCTCCGCGTTCTTCGTGCGCAGCTCGCCCAGCAGCTCGGCGCGCTCGCGCTCCAGCCGGAAACGCGACAGGAAGTTCTGGATCGTCAGCCGCAGATCGGGCTCGTCCCACGGCTTCGGGATGTACTGATCCAGCCCCGCCTTGTTGATGGCGTAGACGACCGCGTCCAGGCCGGCCTGACCCGTGAGCAGGATCTTCACCGTATGCGGGCTGCGCCGGTGGACCTCCTCCAGCAGCTCGACCCCCTTCATGCCGGGCATGATCTGGTCGGCGATCACCACCGCCAGCTGCTCACCGTCCTGCTGGAGGTCCTCCATCAGATCCAGCGCCTCGCGCGCGTTCTTGGCGACCGCGATGTCGCATTCGCCGCCGAAGCGCGCCGACAGCTGCTGGCGCAGCGCCGCGAGGATGCCCTCCTCGTCGTCGACGCACAGGATGTGCTCCCGCAGGTGCGGCCGCAGCGGCGTCGTCTCAGACGGGATCAATTGGCACGTCCCTGTGTCATGTTGCTGGCGCTGTCCAGGCCGCCAGGACCATCTATCGGCAGTCTGACCTCGAAACGTGTGCGCCCGGGGCGGCTTTCCACCCGGATGGTCCCGCCGTGCTTCTCGACGATGCGCGCCGAGATCGACAGGCCCAGGCCGGTGCCCTCCCCCTTGGCCTTGGTCGTGAAGAACGGCTCGAAGATACGCGCCGCGACTTCGGCCTCGATGCCGGGACCCGTGTCCTGGATCGCAACCTCGACGTCGCCTTTCTCCACCTTGGTCTCGATCAAGATCTCACCCCGCCCGTCCATGGCCTGTATCGCGTTGTGGATGAGGTTGGTCCACACCTGGTTGAGTTCGCCGACGTACGCCGAGATCGGCGGCAAATCCCCGAATGATCTTTTCACTGTAACGCCATCGTCTCCGTACTTCAACTGATGCGAGAGGATGATCAGCGTGTCCTCGATCCCCGCGTGCACGTCGACGCGTTCGAGCGGCGCTTCGTCCAGCCGTGAGTACCGCTTGAGGGCGCCGACGATCCGCCGGATCGCGCCGATGGCCGTCCGGATGGTGCCGGCGGTGCGGGCCAGGAAGGCCAGCTCGCGCAGGTAGCCGACCAGCGGCACCAGGGTCTTGTCGCCGGCCAGCGCCCGCAGGTCCGGGGCGACGCGCTCGCCGATGGGACCGACCTCCGCCAGCAGCGCCGCGGCCTCGTTGCCGCCCTTCGAGTTCACGAACAGCGCCTTCAACCGCCGCTGCTGCTGGCGCGCCTCGATCGAGGTGAGCAGCCCCGCCGACATCATCTCGGGCACCA
>Ga0070683_100000911_pt1 | contig 21931 bp, 17 predicted proteins | sample KBSC713LmetaG_FD_64662 | JGI IMG/M metagenome (GOLD analysis project Ga0070683, IMG submission 64662) | Corn rhizosphere microbial communities from Kellogg Biological Station, Michigan, USA - KBS C7.1-3L metaG | ecosystem: Host-associated > Plants > Roots > Rhizosphere ... | reverse complement strand
CGCTGCGATCGGTGGTGGCATCGACGATGGCTCCCACCTCACGCGGTGTGCGGCCGGGCCTGACCTCATCAGTGATGCGGTTGACCGTCGTGATCGCCTCTTCGATCAGGGCGCGCTGGGCCGATGTCGGGTTGAGCCCGCACACCGACGTTCGGCCAGGATCGATCCAGTAACCCTCGAGCACCGGGCCGACCACCCAGGCCCGAACGAACTCCCCGCGACTGGCCGCCTCCCGTGAGTAGCCGTAGAGCGGATAGTCCCACGCGGCATGGTCGCCGCGCGGGCCGGTATGGCACCCGAGACGCTGGAAGCCGCCGCCGGCAGCGATCACGATCTTGCCGGCCTCGGCGGCCGCGTCGCACTGCCGGTCGCCGCGCACGAGTCGGTCCATGAACGCGGTCAGTGCGCGCGATGAGATGTCGCCGATCTCGCGGTAGAGCTCCTGCTCTCGGGAGCTCGCATGACTCTGCAGCCGGTACATCAGATCCTCTTCGGGTATCCACTCGATTCCAGGCGAGCCGGCCAGCAGTGGTCGATACATCTGGGCCGGCAGGAAGTCGTCGCCGACGTAGGCCACCCGGCCTTCCACGCCCCTCCGGACGAGGTGGGCGGCGAGCCCGGCGGCCAGGTTGTCGGGATGGGCGACGATCTGCTCGATCGCCAGGTGTCGACGCTCGATCGACTCGAACTCCGAGTAGTCGGCCCGCAGCACGTGCAGCTCCGGCTCGTTCCCGGCGTGCAGGAGCAGCGCGGCGTACGCCTGGCCGACTCCGAACTCCGACTGCTCCTGGCCGATGTTGTGCGAGGCGTAGTTGGCGAGGTACCAGACGTTTCCGGCACGGTCATAGCCCCCGCCGGTGCGCTGCCAGATGACGGCGGTGTCGTACCCGCGCTGCCGGAGCTCGGCGTAGACCGCCGCCCATCGGGCCTCGTATTCGTCCTTCGGGAAGTACACGCGATCCGCTCCGATCTCTGGCAATTCGGTGGCAGATGGAGTATGACATACTGCGAAGTCGTCTGCACGATGCGAACCAGAGGAGCTGTGTGATGGAGCGAGGAGTGGTTCCATGCGCGTCCAACCCGGGGCCCGCCGGGATCAACCGACGCCAGTTCGTCCTCCGCGGCGCGGCGCTTGGCGCCATGCTCACCGGCTCGTCGAGCCTCCTCACAGCCTGCGGTGGCGGCTCCTCGCTGACCTCCGGGTCGGCGGCAGCCGGAGGCGCGATCACGATCGGTGCCGACACGCCGACGAGCCTGGATCCAGCGTTCGCCGCGTACTACACCGACCTGATGGTGGACGGCGCGGTCTACGAGGGGCTGATCACGTACAAGCCGGGCACGTACGACGTCGTGCACCAGCTCGCCGAGACGTTCGTGCCATCGGCCGACGGCACCAGCTTCCATTTCACGCTGAAGAAAGGCGTGCAGTTCCAGGGCGGCTACGGAGAGCTGACCACCGACGACGTCAAATTCTCCTTCGAGCGGATCGCCGGGATGACCAAGCCGGTGCTGCAGAGCGCCTACGTGGCTGACTGGGCGCCGCAACTCAAGGAAGTACAGATCACGAGCAAGTACGAGGGCACCATCGTCCTCAACAACGTGTTCGCACCACTCCTGCACACGACGCTCCCGACGCTCTCGGGCATGATCGTCTCGAAGAAGGCGGTGCTCGACCGCGGCAAGCAGTTCGGCTCCCACCCGATCGGCTCGGGTCCATACGAGGTGGAGTCGTTCACGCCCAACCGGCAGGTTGTGCTGAAGACGTTCGCGAAGTGGAGCGGTGCGTCGAAGGCATTCGTGCACCCGTCATACGACAAGATCACGATCACCGCCAACGGCGACCCGACCTTCGTTGATGCGGGACTCCGCAGTGGTGATCTGGATGTCGCCCTCATCGAGGGCTCCCAGCTGAAACGGTTGAGCGCTGATGAATCGCTCACCGTGGCCAAATTCACGTCGTTGAGCTACGACTGGATCGGTATGAACGTCACCAACCCGTCGCTCTCCAGTATCGATGTGCGCAAGGCGATCCGGCTGGCGATCGACGTGCCGGCGATCATCGAGGTGGCCTACGACGGCGTTTCGCCACGGGCGACGGCGGTGCTGCCGCCAACAATGGGAATCGGCTACTGGAAGGAGGCACCCGTCTACGACCGTGACGTCGCCGCCGCGAAGACGCTGATGCAAAGTGCGGGCGTCTCGAACCTCGACCTGACGCTCACCGTGGCCAACTCGCCAAGCTACTTCAAGACGATCGCCGAGCTCGTCCAGGCGAATCTCGCCGACATCGGCATCAAGGTGTCGATCGACGTGCAGGATACGGCGACGTTCTACGCACCGAGCGCTGCGGCGCTCAAGAACCTGCAGCTGTTCGGGCTCGATTTCGCGTCGTTCCCCGACCCGTTCTGGTCGATGCAGTGGTTCACGACCGCCCAGATCGGCGCCGGCGGCTACAACTGGATGAGCTGGAGCAACAAGCAGTTCGACGACCTCAACAACCAGGCCGCGATGGAACTCGACGACGCCAAGCGCACCGAGATCTACATCAAGATGCAAGAGATCTGGGACGAGGACGCCAACTCGGTGTGGCTCGCCTGGCCCGCCACCATCTGGGCCGCGGACAAGTCCCTCGCAATGGCCGTTCGTCCCGACGGGCTTCCCATCGTCCAGGCGTTCCGGAGCGCGTAGACCTGTGGAGCGGGCATCCCAACCGAGCGCGCCGCCGCCGATCCAGTCGCTTGATCGCGGCGTCCGACTGCTCGAGGTAATCGCTCGGAGCGATCACCCGTTGACCGGGGTCGAGGTCGCCGACCGGGCGGACATCAACCGCAGCACCGCGTGGCGCCTGCTCGCCACGCTCGAGCACGCGCGTCTTGTGGAGCGAGACGCAACCGGCCGGTACGAGGTGGGTATCGGCGTGTTCGGGCTGGCAACGGGGACTCGCTGGGGATCGATCACCCGGCGCGCGCGGCCGATTCTCGAACGGCTCTGCACGCAGGTCGATTCCACCGCGGCAGTCGCCGTGGTGGACGGTGGGGGCTACGAGATCATCGATCAGGTCGACGGCGCGTACTCGCTCTCGGTGCGGTGGATCGGCGCGCGGCTGCCTCTCAGCTGCACGTCGGTGGGAAAGCTGATCCTCGCAGCGCTTGACGAGCACGAGCTCGAGCTGTTCCTGCGCCACCCGATCGCAGCACGCACGCCGCGAACGCTGACCGATCCCGACGATGTGCGGGCGGAGCTCGAGGAGGTCCGCCGCACGGGAGTGGGAACGTCGATCGGCGACTACGAGATCGGGGTCAACGGCATCTCGGCCGCGGCCCGCGACGTTCACGGGCGTCCGGTGGCGTTTATCGCGATCACCGGTCCGGATGTCCGTCTGACCACCGCGGGTCTGCCCGATGTCGCGCCGATCGTGCTCCAAGCTGCGGCCGAGCTCGAGGACGCGTTGGAGCTAAACCGATGAACACCCGAATCCCAAGGGAGCCGAGATGCTGATCGACTGTGACGTCCATGTCGGATACGACAGTCTGCTGGAGCTGCTTCCGTACCTCGACGGGCCGACCCGTGAGCTCGTTCAGCACTCCGGTACGAACGGTCTGGGCATGCCGAGCTACCCGTGGTATCACCCGTCCGGCTGGTTGCGGAAGGACGCGTATGACCCGGACACGACCGCCCAGGGCAAACAGATCCCCGGCCAGACGCTGGCAACGGTTCGGCGGCTCCTGCTGGACCCGTACGACGTCACATACGGCATCCTGACCGCGGACGAGGCCGCAGCCTTCTCGATCATCCCCAACGGTATCCTGGGGGCGAAGCTGGCCGCGGCGTACAACGACTGGTTGCTGGAGCACTGGCTGCAGGAGGACGCGCGCCTCCGCGGGCTGATCGTGGTCGCCGCACAGCACCCCGAGGCGGCGGCGGCAGAGATCCGACGCCACGCCGGCGACGACCGATTCGTGGGCGTCTTCCTGCCGGGCGGCGCGCGGGTGCCGTACGGCAACGTGATCTATGACCCGATCTGGAAGGCGGCTTCGGAACAGGGGCTGCCGGTCGCCGTCCACACCCACTTCGACGGTGTCGGAATCAGCCCGCCGCTCACCTCCGCAGGCCACCCCGACACCTACGCCGAGTACCACGTCCTCTGTGGGTCGGGCATGTACGGCCATTTCACCTCGGCGCTGCTCGCCGGCGTGTTCGAACGGTTCCCGGGCTCCAAGATGGTGATGATCGAAGGCGGCGTGGTGCCGTTCCTCGGCTACCTCTGGCGTCTCGATGCCGACTGGAAAGCCTGCCGCACCGAGGTGCCGTACTGCCGCAGGCTGCCGTCGGAGTACGTGTGGGAATCTGTTCGGTTCACCACCCAGCCGCTCGAGACGCCCGTCGACGACGATGCGCTGTGGCCTGTGATCAAGAACCTCCGGCCCGCCGAGACGCTGATGTTTGCAAGCGACTATCCGCACTGGGACTTCGACGAGCCGACCCAGACACTCAGACTGTTGCCGGAGGAGATCCGCTCTGCCGTGGCGCATGAGAACGCCGCTAGGCTGTTCCGGCTGTCGGCACCGGTCACGGCATGAGCAGCACGGAGCCGCGGGAGGTGCGAGTCGCGGCAAGCGACCTTCCCGTGCCAGGTCAGATCCTCGTCGTCGAGATCCGCCACCACCGCGTTGGCCTGATGCGGGTGGGGGACGAGATCCACGCGCTGGCCGACCGTTGCCCGCACCGCGGGGCGCCGTTGTGCTCTGCCGGCGAGGTGGTGACCGACATCCAGCTCGCCGCCGACGGCAGCTTGCAACTGGGGGCCGCGGACTCGCTGATCCGATGCCCCTGGCACAAGTGGGACTTCGAGATCGCCACCGGCACATGCCAGGTCGACGGGCAGATGCGCGTCCGGCGCTACGCGGTGCGGCATGAGGGGAGCGACGTCATCGTGTCGCTCGACTCACCGCCGAAGGCGGGTGACGTCGAATGACGGTGCTGCCTGAACCGCGGCAGGAACGTCGGATCGAGCTCGCCGACGGGCGGACTCTCGCGGTCGCTCGTTTCGGGCCTGCCGACGGCGTGCCGGTCATCGCCCATCACGGCACACCCGCGTGTCGGCTCGACTTGCCGGGGTCGATCCCCATGTTGGCGGAGCTGGGCGTCGATCTCATTATGTTCGACCGGGCCGGGTACGGGCGCTCGTCGCCGCTTCCCGGCCGCGCGGTCGCGGCTGCCGCTGCCGACGCCGTTGCGATCGCTGACGCCCTGGGCCTCGACCGGTTCGCCGTCTACGGCGTTTCGGGCGGCGGCCCGCATTCGCTGGCGTGCGCGGGACTGCTCGCCGACCGGGTCACACGCACGGCATGCGTGGTGGGGGTTGCGCCCTACGGCCGGTCAGATTTCGATTTTCGCGACGGGTTGAACGAGCTCAGCGTCGCCGAGTTCGAGATCGCGCTGTCCGGCCGCAGCGCCATGGAGCAGTATGTCGCTGGCTTCGTGGAAGAGACACGCGACAAGGGCACTGCCGTGATGGACGAGTGGGGTGCCGAGCTGCCCGAGCCCGACCGCGAGGCGTACTACGGCACCCCCGAAGCGCGTGCACTGCTCGGGCGTGCGCTCACCGAGTCGATGGTCGTCTCGGGCGCCGGGTGGGTCGACGACGGCCTCGCGTTCGTCTCCCCGTGGGGGTTCGAGCTGAGCTCGATCTCGACACCGGTCGCCGTCTGGGCGGGGGCACTCGACCGGCTGGTACCGATCGGGCATGCCCGCTACCTTGCGGCACAGATCCCCGGCGCGGAGTTGCACATCGTGGCCGACCGCGGCCACGCACTCGACGACTACCCGATCTTCGAGTGGCTCGCCGACGCGTGACCGTCGGATACGAGCGCCGCCTGGATCGATGGACTGCCCCGGCGCCCGCCCACCGGCCGACCGAGCAACCACGGAGGTTGCTGGCATACACGGGTTCGATTCCCGCCGCCTCCGTCTCTTTATCTAAGTAAGGCGAAACTCGGGTCGGGCGACGGAACGAGCAAGCAACGAGAACCATCCGCACGACCCGAGCGTCCACCCGAGACCCGCCGAACTCCGTCTCGGCCGTCAGCGGACTTGATGTGGGTGGATCAACCGACCGCGGGCGGTGATCGGGGGCGACTTGGACAAGCCCCAGTGGGGGGTGCCACCACGCGGGCCGTCGGCACGGAAACTGGCAATCCCGGCCCGCGTCTTGAAATCATGCAGACGGAGGGGAGATCATTGCCCTGATGAGCCACCTTGCCAGTCCCACCGGCCCAGGCTCCGAAAGAGCCGATGTGGCTTGCCCCGTGGAGCGGACGTTCCTGATCGCCGACGTTCGCGGCTACACGAGCTTCACCCGCGAGCGCGGCGACGCGGAGGCGGCGCGGCTCGCCACCCGGCTCGCCGAACTCGCTCGTGATGCGGTGGACGCTCGAAGCGGCCGCGTCATCGAGTTGCGCGGCGACGAGGTGCTGGCCGTCTTCCCGTCACCCGGTCAGGCCGTGAGAGCAGCCACGGAGCTCCAGGCCAGCTGCCAGGAGGCGATGACGGCGGATCCCACATTGCCGCTGCTGGTCGGTGTCGGCATCGACGTCGGCGAGGCCGTGCCGGTTGAGGACGGGTTTCGCGGTGCTGCGCTGAATACGGCAGCCCGGCTCTGCTCCCAGGCCACTGCCGGGCAGGTGCTGGTAACGGAACAGGTGGCCGAGCGTGCCGGCCCGATCTCGGGTGTCCGCTTTGCCTCGGCCGGTACGGCGCAGCTCAAGGGGTTCGACGCGCCGGTGGAGTTGGTGGAAATCGCCCTCGAATCGACTTCTTCGAGGGTGGATCAGCCGGCCGAAACTTCCCCGTTGCCCATCGAGCTGGAGCTCGACACCCCGCTGGTCGGCAGAGACAGGGAAATTGCCTGGCTTCGTGGCACCTGGCGACAGGCGCGCCGGGGCAATGGCCGCGTGGTGGTGATCTCAGGGCCCGCGAACAGCGGAAAAACGCTGCTCGCTGCCGCGCTCGCCGACTTCGCGTACTCGACCGGGGCGGCGACAGCGTATGCGGGTGCTGGCGGGACGGCCGCCGCGCTCGCCCGGTCGTCACTTCGGGATGCACTTGCCGGTCGGCAACCGGCGCTCGTCGTGCTCGACGACTTCAGCGTGACCGGTGAGACGGTCGCGCCGGCGCTCGCCGAACTGGTGGACGTGGTCGAGACGGCTTCCGTACTGGTCGTCTGCCTCGTCCGGGAGCCGGATGCCAGCCCCGCTGTCGCCCGGTTGATCGAGCGCGTGGACGGCAGGGGAGACGGGCACCGCAGGCTGGAGCCGCTGGAGCCGTCCGAGGTGCGCGAGATCGCACGCCTGTATGCCGGAACGGACATCGACGAGGTGCCGCTCGAGTCGGTCGCGCGCGCCTCGGGCGGCCTGCCCGGAGCCGTTCACGAGGTCATGACCGACTGGGCCCAGCAAGAGGCGACCAGGCGGCTCGCCGCCGCCGCTGAGTTTCTCGCGACCGAGCGTTCCGAGCGCACTGCTGACCTCGAGTTCGCGAACAACGTCATCGGCCTGAAGCTCGCCCGGCTCTACCGCGATGAAGACCCGTCGCGCCGAAGCGATGCATCCGCGTGCCCCTACAAGGGTCTGGCCTCGTTCGAGCAGGCGGACGCCCGGCTGTTCTTCGGTCGCGAACGCCTCGTCGGCGAACTGGCGGCGCGGACGGTTGGCGCCGGCATGCTCGGAGTCGTAGGCGCATCCGGTAGCGGCAAGTCATCGGTGATCGCGGCCGGCCTGCTGCCCTCGCTCAGCGCCGGCCTCCTGCCGGGGAGCGAGCGCTGGCTGTCGGTCGTCTTGCGACCGGGCGAGCGCCCGCTGGCGGCGCTCGACTCGCTGGCGATCTCGGACCGGGACGGGAGCGAGCGGCTCGTCCTGGTCGTCGACCAGTTCGAGGAGCTCTTCACGATGTGTCAGCACGAGGATGAGCGCAGCCGATTCGTCGAGAAGCTTGTCGACATTGCCGGAGATGCGGAACGAGCCGTCGTGGTCGTCTCCCTGCGCGCCGACTTCTCGGGGGAATGCGCCGCCTATCCTCAGCTTGCGAAGCTGCTGGCGGCCAACCTCGTGCTGGTCGGCGCCATGGGGCCCGATGAGCTCCGACGGGCGGTCGAGCTTCCCGCCCGCAGAGCGGGGATCCGGGTAGAATCGCGGTTGGTCGAGGCGCTTCTGGCAGAGGTCGGCGACGAGCCCGGCGGGCTGCCCCTGCTCTCGACCGCGCTGGTCGAGCTGTGGATGGCGCGCAGCGGCGGCTGGCTCAGGCAGGAGACGCTCGCCGAGCTGGGCGGCGTTCGGGGGGCGGTCGCGCGTCTTGCCGACAGCTCGTACGACAACCTCGCCGACGAAGAGCGCTCCGCTGCCCGTCGGCTGTTCATGCGACTGGCCAGCACTGGGGAGGACGGGATGCTGACGCGGCGTGTGGTTCCGCTCTCGGAGCTCGATCTCCAGCGTGATGCGGTGCTCGCCGCGGTCGTCGAGCGCCTGACCGGCGACCGCCTGCTCACTGCGCATGGCGCCTCCATCGAGGTCGCGCACGAAGCGCTGCTTCGGGAGTGGCCGAGGTTCCAAGCGTGGCTCACGGAGGATATGCACGGCCGTGAGCTGCGCGAGCACCTGATTCAAAGCGCAAAGCGCTGGGCGGCGGCTGACCGTGAGGCGGCCGAGCTCTACCGGGGGGCGCGCCTGTCCGGCACCCTGGACTGGGCGGCCGGCCGGGAGCGGGAGCTGAATGAGCTCGAGCGAGAGTTTCTCAGGGAGAGCCGGGCGGAGAGCGACCGGGAGCTGGCGCGCGAGCGTCGAACGAACCGCCGCCTCAAGGGTCTGCTGGCTGGCGTCGCCGTTCTCCTGCTTGCCGCGGTCGCGGCCGGACTCTACGCCCTGATCCAGCGGTCGGATGCACAGCGAAAGGCCCGTATCGCTCTCGGCAGGCAGCTTGGCGCCGAAGCGGTATCCCAGCCGCGGATCGACCTGTCGATGTTGCTTGCACGCGCTTCGCTCAACCTCGACCGCTCGCGAGAGACGGAAAGCACGCTGCTCGCAACGTTGCTGCGCGAGCCTGCGGTGATTGGGACATTCGCGCTGCCGATCGAGGATCGGCCACAACAGGTCAGGGTTTCACCCGACGGTCGGGTGATCGCCGTGTCGACCAACAGCAGCACGATGCGGCTATACGACACCCGCACCCATCGACAGACCCGAACCATGCAGCTTGTCAGCGCGGACTACACGTTCGTCCCGAGGACGGGGCAACTGTTTGCCGCCGACCCAGGGTCCCCTCCCGCCTACGCGCTGATCGACCCGAAGACCGGTGGCACGCTGGCCAGATTCGCCTTCAGCAAGCTCTGGCAGATCACGCCGTCGACGCCATTCGAGCCCGCAATCGTGAGTGCAGACGGCCGCCACGCGTTCGTCATCTGGGCCGTCTGGCACCCCGACGGGACCGAGGGTGACACGTACGCGGAGACCTGGACGCTGGGCCGCCCGGGCCCCTCACACCTGGTGCCGCTCCATGCCAGAGGGATCCTCGCCGCCGCGGCAACGGCCGACGGCCGCTTGGTCGTCGCAACCGACGGGGCGATCTCCACCTGGGATACGGAGACGATGCGGCGGATCTCCGAGAAGCCGGGGCCGCGTCTGAGGGCTGCGTTCGTCTCCGCTGCGCTTAGTCCCGACGGCCGCACGCTCGCGTACGGGCTCGCGGACGGCACCGTGCACTTCTTCGACATCGCCACAGAGAAGACCGTCGCCGGCACCGGAGCCCACGCGGCCGGGGTGGCGCGGATGGCCTTCTCACCCGACTCCCACACCGTCGTCAGCGCCGGAGACGACGGGCTCGCCATCCTGTGGGATCCCGCAACCGGCGCACCGCTCGAGCGACTCGGGGGTCACGGCGGCCGCCTCCTCTGGCCGGACTTCAGCGCGGACGGCAACACGCTCTACACGCCCGGCCTCGACGGCACGGTCCTCCAGTACGACCTGGGTGGCAGTCGACGGTTCGGTAGCCCGTTGGTGCTTGGCGACCCAGAGCTGCGCGCGCAGACCTTGGACGCCTCCCCGCTCCTGGCCGTCTCGGCCGACGGGCGGTCACTCGCGGCGACCGTCGCCGAGTCCAGCGTCGGCATCTTCTCGAGCTCGACGCTGCGCCGACTCGCAACCATCTCGCTGGCGAACGATCGAACCGTCGGCGGGGGCGTGTGGGCCAGGGGCCGCGTCGTCCTCGGTGCGGACCACGGCCTGATGCAGATCTGGGACGTTGGCGGCGCGGAGCCGAAACCGGTCGAGGTACTGCCCGGACTGTCGAAACGAGGGCAAGTCGTCTCGGTGGCGACCGGCGGCGGAGGTCAGATCATCGCGGCAGTGAACGGCTGGGATGGGCCGGATTCCGGATCCGGAGGGCCGCCGCCGCGCGAAGGGGAGCTTGGGATATGGCGCGACGGCCGGCTCGTCACCGCCAAACCGATCCATCTGCACGGCTACGGCAACGCAGTTGCCGTGTCTCGGGACGGCTCGATGGTCGCTGTTGCGACCGAAGATGGCCGCGTGATCCTGGTTGACGCCCGTACGGGCCGGGCGGAGCGGACGCTTCATCCCCATACGACCCCGATCAGCATCACCACCGTGGCATTCTCGCCTGATGGAACGCTCGCGAGCGGTTCCTGGGCCGGCACCGTGCAACTCTGGGATCCGACCACGGGCAGGCGGCTCGGCCACCCGACGCTCGTCGCCCAGGCCCCGGTCAGCGCGATCGCGTTCGCCCCGGACGGGCAGACGTTCACGACCTCCGGGGGCTCCAGTGGCCACGCCAAGATCTGGGTGACCTCGACGCTCCAGCAGCTCGGCTCCGACTTCCCCGGCGGTGAAGGATCGTGGGGCAACGTTGGCTATACGCCGGACGGCCGCTACCTCTTCTCAGCCTACGCTGATGGCAGCGCCTACCGCTGGCCGGTTACCGTGGATGCCTGGGCCGACCAGGCCTGCCGAGTGGCCGGGCGCAACTTCACCGACGAGGAGTGGCGACGCTTCGTCACCGGTCACAGCTACCAGAGCGTCTGCCCGGAACCCTCTCAACCGGACTAACCGGCTCTGGAGCGAAAGAAACGGGAGGGAGATGGCGCTCTGGAGAGACTCCCCGAACAGTTTTCCAGCACGATTCCGCTGCCCGCCGGCGGGGCCGCTGTTCATCCGGGTCGAGCCGGTAGGAATGGAGGTCGTCGAACAGCGGGGTGCCCTCGTCCGCAAACGTAGGTGTCTCGGGCTACTGTGGTAGTGCCCGCGCGGCGTGGCGATTCGACGACTCGCACAGCCGCGCTGCACGGAGGTGATTGGATGAACGACATCCCGAACCGGCGAGTCGCGCACCTCGACGACATCGAGCGGCGGGGCAGGGATATTCCGGTGCGCGAGCACCTTGGGATCCACGCATTCGGAATCAACGCCTACACGCCCAGCGAGGACGGCACGTTGATCAATGAGCACGATGAGGCTGGGACGGGCCAGGAGGAGCTGTACATCGTGCTTGACGGCAATGCGACCTTCGAGGTCGACGGCGAGGCGGTCGACGCGCCACCAGGGACGCTGGTGTTCGTCGGGCCGCAGTCGCGGCGCAAGGCCACCGGTGACGGAACCGTGCTCGCCATCGGTGCGACACCCGGCGAGGCGTACCAGGGGGTCGACTGGGGTGACGCGTGGCCGTCCCACAGCGAGTCGATGACTGCCTACGGCGAACAGCGGTATGCCGACGCGCTCGAGGCAGTCCGCGGTGCCCTCGAACACATGCCCGACCATGCCGGCCTGCATTACAACTATGCGTGCTTCGCGACGCTCGCGGGCGACACAAGCGACGACACATTCGCCCACCTCCGGCGATCCGTCGAGCTGCTCCCGCGGTTCCGCGAGGACGCACGCAAAGACGACGACTTCGCCGCAGTACGCGACGACCCTCGGTTCGAGCGGGCGCTTCGCTGAGGAAGCAGGTTCGGGCCTGTCGACGGCGGTCATCGCCTATCACGGCACGCCCGCGTGTCGGCTCGACCTGCCGGGGTCGATCCGATGTTGGCGGAGCTGGGTCTGGATCCCATGATGTTCGACCGGACCGGATCCGGGCGCTCGGCGCCGCTTCCCCGCGGCCGCGCCGTTTGAGGCTGCCGCTGCGGCGAGTTCGAGATCGCCCGGGTGGCCGCAGCGCCCACGAGGAACAGATCTCAGGCTGCGTCGAGCACGGACTGGTCAGCGAGACCGAGAACCGCGAGCAGTGCTTCGACGACCGTGGGGTCGAAGTGGGAGCCGGCGCTCCGGCTGAGTTCGGCTGTGGCCTGCTGTGGCGTGCGTGCCGGGGAGTACGGTCGGTCGGCCGTCATCGCTGCGTAGGCATCCGCGGCGGCGACGATGCGCGCCTCGATGGGGATGGCCGGTCCCGCGAGGCCGTCGGGGTAGCCGCCGCCGGCGTAGCGCTCGTGATGATGGCGTACCGCAGGTGCGACCTGCCGAAGTGCAGGGATGCGCTCCACGATGTCTGCGCCGACACCGGGATGCGTACGCACAACCGCCCACTCGGCGTCATCCAGCGGCTCCGGCTTGTTCAGGATGTGCTCGGGGACGGCGAGCTTCCCGACGTCGTGCAGCCATCCGGCGAGCCGGCAGCCCTGCGTGAGGCGGGCGGGCAGCCCAAGGCGTTCGGCCGTCAGGCCGGCAAGGCGGGCGACCTCCTCGGCGTGCTCCTGCGGGATGCCTTCCCGTAGGCTGGACGCGAAGGCCAGGGCACGTGCCGACTCGACCGCATCGGGAGCGGCGTTCGGCGCGTCCGCGGAGCGGGCGTCGCCGGGTCGGAGCGAAACGCAGTCTCGTCCCCGGTGCTTGGCGTCGTACAGACAGCTGTCGGCCCGGTCAAGCAGCGCATCGAGGTTCGCGCCATGGTCGGGTGCGAGCGCCCCGCCGACCGAGATTGTGAGGTCGAGGTGGACGTCCCCGTGCGCGATCGGCGAGTCGCTGACCGCGTGGCGGAAGCTCTCGGCTCTGCGGACGAGCTCATCCGCCGAGCGGGCTCCGGGCAGAAGGATGGCGAACTCCTCGCCGCCCCAGCGCGCCAGGCAGTCACCGGGTTCGAGGCCGGCGTTCAGCCGCTGGGCGAGGTCGATGAGGACGGCGTCGCCCACGGCGTGGCCGTAGGCGTCGTTGATCTGCTTGAAATGATCGGCGTCGAGCAGCAGCAGGCCGCACGCGTCGGCCGCGGCGAGCGCCTCCGTGGCGATGTGGGCGAAGTGGCGCCTGTTGAACGTGCCTGTGAGCTCGTCGGTGCCGGCGCGCACCTCCGCGTCCGCACGAGCGCGCTCCAGCTCGCAGTGGGCGTCTTTCATCTCTCGCATGCTCCGCCGGAGGTCGTCTTCGAGCCGCCGCCGCTCGGTCACGTCGGACACGATCCCGCTCACCTCGAACGTGCCGTCCGGGCGCGGTCGACATGCGGCTCGGTCGTACACCCAGCGGGTGATCCCGTCGGCTCCGATCAGGCGATACGTGACCTCCGAGTCATCGCCCCGACCCAGCGCGCGGTTGAATGCGTCGTACGCAGGTCGATCGTCGGGGTGCACGGCCGCGTCCCAGTTGATCATCTCCGGGTCGGGTTCGGCGCCACCGAGCAGTCGATCGCCGCCGGGGCCTTGAAACAGCTCCTCGACTTGACCATCGGGGAGCGCGAGCGCGAGATAGACGTGGGCGCCGACCACGTCGAGGAGGCCGGCGAAGCGACCGCTGGCCTCGTCAAGGCGGGCGGCGGCCTCCTCGCGCGCGGTGATGTCGGAGATCAGGCCGTCCACCAGGACGCTGCCGTTCGCCAAACGGTGCGGGCGAGCCCGATCGCGCAAGATCCGCGTGACGCCGTCGAGCCCGAGAAACCGATACGTCACCTCAGCATCCTCTCCGCCCAGCAGGTGGCGGTTGAACGCCTGGTACTGGGCCCAGTCCGCCGGCGCGATGCGGGACTCCCAGAATTGTCCGGCCTCGACGTCTTCCGGGGCGGAGCCGCCGATCAGGTCTTCGATGGTGGACATCGATGCGTGGTGGATGTAGCGCCCGTCCGAGGTGATCTCGCCGGCGTAGACATGCTCTTCGAACAGGTCGAGAATCCGGGCCAGCTCCACCTCTCGCCGTCGTCGGCTCCCCGCCTCGCGGCTCCACGGCGCGCGAGCAGCATCCCACAGGCGTCGAACGCGGCCGCGGCCCTCCGACGCGCCGGTGTCGGGCACGGGTGAGTCGGCGCTGAGTGGCGAACTGGTCATGGCCTTCACCTGTCATCGGCGCGACTGTCAGGGTGCTTGACTCCACTCGCGCGTGAGTCGGTGGAGAATGCTGACGGCGCCACCGGTGTGCACCTGCTCTGCCGGGTTCGTGATGGCGTGATCGGCGACGCGGGGGGGTCCTGCGCGTTCGAGGCGATCTCGACCAGAGGGCGTGGGAGGTCAGCCGGTTGAGTGCATCTCACGCATCAAAATGATCGCCTGCGGCGGCGCAATGAAGAGTTGCTTCTTCGTCGTCACGCCGACCACCTGCCAGCCTGCGGCACCGAGCGTGTTGAGCTGCTCTTCGATGTGCTTGCCAGTGTCGAGCACCTTGTACTCGAACCGCCTGGTGACCGCTTCGGAGACAGTCGCCATGGGCATCCCTCCTTTCCCTCCATGGTCGCAGGAGCGGACTGTCTGGCACGTTGGAGTCTCCGCGCATCGGGATCCGTAGGAACCCGCAGACCCGCGGGCGCCACACGGCGCCACCTCCCCCCGAGTCTGCCCGACGGGCCTACGTGGAGTCGGTCAGTGCGGCTTCGATCCGTTCAAGCCGGGCGTCGAGCCGGGATTCGATCTCACGGAGTTGGTGCGCCGTGGCGACCTCAGCGTCCGACGACGCTCCCTCGGGTCCGGTCCGTGATACGAACGTGCTCGTGATCGACGCGGTGATAACGGTGAGGAACCCGATCCCCACCAGCATCACGAACGCCCCAACCAGACGTCCGGGGACGGTCGCGGGAGTGTTGTCTCCGTAGCCCACCGTCGTGACCGTCTGGACGGCCCACCACAGGCCCGATCCCACCGACGGATAGTGCTTGTGGTCGACGATCGTCATCAGGAACGCCGACCCCAAGGTCATCGCCGTCGACGTGCTGGCGATCACGATGGCGGCGCCGCGCGGCGTGGTCGCCCGGGCCACCACGCGAGCGAGTCGCCGTTCCAGTCGTGTTTCTCCGTGCATCGACCAAGATTTCCCGGTCTCTCGCTGCAACCCTGCTCAAGCCGCGACGGCGCGAGCGTGGGGCAGAGAGCTAGGCGGCCAGTTCGACCGGGCGCACTTCCAGTTCCATCAACGCTCCGGAACGCACGACCATCAGCGACTGCGGCGTGCCGATCGCCTCTGCAGACAGCTGGCGCTGCAGCTCCTCGACGCTCTCGATCGGCTTGCCGTTGAGCGCCACGACGATGTCCTCCGGGAGCAGCCCAGCTACCCCGGCGGGGCTGCCGGGAGCGATGTCGATCAGCTCGATACCGGCGGTACGGCCAAGTGCGGCCACCGCTTTGGGAGGCAGCGGCCGCGGAGCGGCGCCCACGCCGATGTAGGCCCGCCGCACGCGGCCCTCGCGCATCAGCGTCGCGACCAGGCCGCGCGTGTGGTCGTTGATCGGCACGGCCAGTCCCAGCCCCATGCCGGCCAGCGCGGTGTTGATCCCGACGACGCGGCCGTCGCTGGTTGCAAGCGCGCCCCCGGAGTTCCCAGGGTTCAGGCTCGCGTCCGTCTGAATCACATTGTCGATCATCCGCAGCGTGCCGCCTGCGCGGGCAGGTAGTGACCGGCCGACAGCCGAGACCACCCCAGCGGTGACGGACCCGGCGAACCCGTGCGGATTGCCGATCGCGACCACCAGCTGGCCAACCTGCAGCGTCGAAGCATCGCCCAGCTCAGCCGGATGCAGGTCGCTCCCGTCGATGCCGATCACCGCTAAATCACTGAAGGGATCACGTCCCACCACCGAGAAGCGAAACTCGCGCCCGTCGGGAAACGACGCCCATCCTCCTCGCGTCGACGCCGGCACCACATGCGCGTTCGTGACGAGCCGGTCCTCCGTGATTGCTACAGCCGCCCCACCCGCCTCGTGCACGCTCGTACGCGAGCGGACGCGAACACGCAGGTTCGCCACCGACGGTGACACCCGCGCCACCACACCGATCACCGCACGGGAGTAGGCATCCAGGACGTCATCCATCGCCTGAGCGTAGCCTCGACCTGCCAGCCGGGCAATCCGACGCCTGAGGACGCCGAGCGGCGATTTCCGAGACACTGGCTCGAACCCCGCGTCGGTTCCCCCGACCAGCGTGTCGCGAACTGCGAGGCCCGGCTCGTCATCCGATCGGGACGATGAAGCAAGGGCCGGCCCCGTCAAAGATGGGTCCATGCACCCGCGAAAGGCCATGACCGTTGCCGTCGCCTCGCTCGCGCTGGTTGTCGCCGGATGCGGCGGAGGGCAGTCGTCGTCCTCCCAGGCGAAAGACGACGTGTGCGCGGCCACCTCAGATATCGAAGATCACGTCAACAACCTCAAGCAGATGACGCCGGCCACCGTCACGACAGCTGCCGTGACGAATGACCTGAACGCCATCAAGAACGACCTTTCGACGATCCGCGACGCCCAGTCCACGCTGTCGAGCGATCGAAAAGAGGAGGTGCAAAGCGCAACCCAGACGTTCACGGATCAGGTGTCCGCGACGGTGGAAGCGGTTGGCACCAGCCTGTCCGCGGCCGATGCGGCGGCGCAGCTGGAGTCGGCGCTCGCCACACTCGCCACGTCCTATCAGCAGTCGCTGGGCAAGATCGACTGTTCGTGAACATCGGGATCCGGGGCCCGTCACGCGGGCGCGCCACATGCGAGGGGCGCTAAGGCCGAAGGGCGTACTCGACCGCCCTGCTGAGATTCAGACGGCGGCCTACGACGAGAGAGTCCCGGTAGCCGGCGTTGGCGGTGGCCGTTTCCGAGATGTCCGTCATGCTCCAGGCGGACAGAGGGTCCCGCTGCGTTTCCGCCTCGACGGCGCCGCGGAGGCATCCTGATCGCTCGAACTGGCCGCGGTCCGCGGCCAGCACGGAGAGAACGTCGAGACTCTGAACCATTCTTCGGTGATCGAACATGCGCGAGGCAAGTCGCAGCGACTCGAGCGCCCATCGGCCCGCATCGTCGTGCCGCCCCACCTGCCGTCCGCGCTTGGCCAGGCGCAAGAGCATTCGTGCCTGCCACCACCGAAAGCCATGTTGAGCGGCCTTCCTCTCGCTGGCCCCCAGCAGATCGATACCGAGCCCGAGGTGCCCCCGCTCGAACTCGAGCTCCCCGAGCAGCCCCAGCGCCTGGGCTTCGCTCTGCGGCATTCGTGCCTTTCGGCTCGCTTCGAGCGCCTCCTGGGCCAGGCGGAAGGCAGTCTCGGGATCGTTGCGGTACCACGCGCTGTGGGCGAGGTGGACGAGCGTGATCGAGACTCCGCCGTCGTCGCCAACACTCCGGTATACGGCGAGACTCTCCTCGAACAGCCGCTCTCCCAACTCGTCGTCGCCCGCGGTGGCAGCGATGGCGCCGTAGGCCCGCAATGCTGCCGCCCGAAGGTCAGCCGGCACCTGCGACGCATTCTGCTCGAATGCACCGAACCAGCGCACTCCCTCGGCCGGGCTCATTGCCGCCCAGTGCAGCTCGAGCGCGACCACCAGTCGAATCCCGAGCTCCGTCTCTCCTCGGCTCAGCATGTGCTCCAGCGCAGCGCGGAAGTTGGACTGCTCGGCGAACGCCGTCTCGTGCTGGGACTCGCCCGGTGAGTCTGCCCTCAGGTTCGCCGACTCGGCGAGGCTGACGAAGAAGCTCGCGTGCCGCATTTCAGCCGCCTGGATGTCCCCCGATTGCGCGAGTCGCTCCAACCCATACTCGCGGATGGTCTCGAGCATCCAGAATCGACCGGCCGTTCGGCGCAGGACACTCTTGTCCAGAAGCCCCTGCAGCGTGTCGAGATCGGCTCCCGCGACCGATTCCGCAGCTTCCAGCGTGCAGCCCCCGGCGAAGACGGACAGCGCCTTGAAGACTGCCTGCTCAGCCTGTGACAGGAGGTCGTAGCTCCATTCGATGGTCGCGCGTAAGGTCGCGTGGCGCGGGTCGGCGTCACGGCGGCCTTTCAACAGGTCGAGGCGTTGGGAAAGCCGCTCCACGAGTTGCGGCGCGGAGAGCAGCTTCGCTCTGGCCGCGGCGAGCTCGATCGCCAGCGGGAGCCCGTCCAGGTGGCGGCAAAGGTCCAGAACGGGCTCGCTCAGCTCCTCCCGGGCGCGGTCGCAGAACAGTGCCGCCCCGTCTTCATCATCAAGCGACGGGAGAGCGTACTCTCGCTCGCCTTCGATCCGGAGAACCTCCCGGCTGGTCACCACCAGGGTGAGGTTGGGGCACGTCGCCAACAGCGCGTACAGATCGGGCGCCGCGTCCACCACCTGCTCGAAGTTGTCGAGCAGAATGAGCAGCCGTTTGCCGCCGACGTGTACAGCGAGCCCCTGTCTCGCGCCGACGATGTCAGCAGCACTCTCGACGACCAGGCGCGGGTCGCGCAGCGTTACCAGTGGGACCCAGAAAAGGCCGTCCGGAAATTGCGGTGTCACGCCGCGTACGAGTTCGATGGAGAAGCGGGTCTTGCCGCTGCCGCCCGGGCCGGTGATCGTGAGCAGCCGCGTCTCTTCCAGCAACGCGGTTGCCTCGCCAAGCTCCTGCCGCCGACCGACGAACGAGCTGACGGGCTCGGGCAGGTTCGTGACGTTCAGGGTTCTGAGCGGCGGAAACGCGCCATGTCCAACCTGAAACAGCCAGATTGGGGCGGTGAGATCCTTGAGCCGATGCTCGCCCAGGTCGGTGAACGAGAAGGCGTCCCCCGCCAGCTCCTTCGTGCGTCTGGACAGCACCACCTGTCCACCGTGGGCACAGGCGGCGATTCGGGCGCCGGCGTGCACGTCGATCCCCACGTACCCCTCCGCGGTCAGGAGCGGCTCTCCCGTGTGCAGGCCAATACGTACGCGGATCGGTCCGGCGGCGAGCGCCGGCTCGGCGGACTGTGCCGCCAAAACCGCGTCGGACGCCTTCGGGAAGGCATAGAAGAACGCGTCCCCTTGCGTGTCGACCTCGGCGCCTCCATGGCGTGAAAAGACGCTGCGCAAGACCGCCCGGTGCTCCGCCAGGGCATCGGCGTAGCCGTCGCCAAGCTCGTGCAACAGCCGTGTTGAACCCTCGACGTCACTGAAGAGGAAGGTGACGGTTCCGGATGGAAGGTCACGCATCGCAGGCATCGCCGGCGAAAGCTGTGAGTATCCGGTCGGCCGGTGTGATCTCCACCCGGCCCCCCTCGCCTTTCGGCTCGTGCGCGTTGCCCGCCCGTTCGGCCCAGGCGTGCAATCTCGCTTGAACTCCCACAGAGCCTCCCGACTTCGTTGCGATGGTTTCAAAGACCTTCGACGAATGCAACGCTCGCCGCTTGCTCGGGGTTGCGCGAGTCTCGGCATCGGATCGGACTGGAGTAGGATCGCTCCCTGGCCCACTACCACGTCTTCCGGCGCGACGAAATGGAGTTCACCCCTCCCAGCAAGGGGGACCAGAGCCGCCGCCTGCAGCGTCTGTCGCCGGCGCTGACGACCACCAGGGCGAACGTCTGGCTGATGCCGCCCGGCAGCCGAGGGCGACGGCATCGCGAGACCGATCAAGAGGAGCTGTTCGTCGCCCTGGAGGGGACGGCGATGCTCCTCTTGGGCGAGCCGCCGGAGATGGTTGAGGTTCCGACCGGGTCGGTGGTGGTCGTGCCGGTGGGGACGCCGATCCAGTTGGTGAACGAGGGAGACCAGGACTCGCTGGTGCTGATCGTGGGCGCTCCTCCCACCCTGAGTCCCGGGAAGTACCTTCCGGACGTTGAGCCACCACGCGGGGCGTCCGGGTAGGACGGTAACAGCGGCGTTGCTCGGCGCGGGGTAACCTTGCGAGTTGCTATGCGAGCGGCGCTCTATGCGCTGGGCGGCCTCGCCGTCGTCACCGTCTTCGTCATCCGTCAGCGGCGGAGTGACCGCTACCGTGAGCGGTCACTGATTCTGCCGTTGGCGCTCGGGTTGTACGGTCTCGCCCTCCTGCGCGGCACCTGGCGGCAAGATTCCCTCACGTTGGCCTCGGCCACCCTGCTCCTGCTGAGCGCCCTGGCATCGGTCGGCTTCGGTGTCTTTCGAGGCAGGACGATGAATCTCTTCGTCCGGGACGGCCAGCTCTGGGAGCAGGCGTCATGGCGGACTATCGGTGTCGGGTGGGGCGGCTTGCTCGTGACCCGGATCGCACTGATCGGGATATCGGGATTGGTCGGCGCGAAGCTCGCCGCTTCCCCAACGTCGATCCCGCTCATGATCGCGATCACTCTGGCAGCCCAGATGCTCCTGGTCGGTGAACGGGCGCGGGCGATCGGCATCCCGATCACGCGATCCCGCCGCCCCGGCCGGCGGCGACGTGAGGTGTGACCCCCTCCGGGGCGGTTTAGGCGTTCCGATCCTGGCGCCGGCGCTCTTGGCGATCGAGATGCTCGTGCGCCGAGCGCATCTTGCGCGCCAGCCGTTCGCGTGTCTCGCGTTCCGATGCGTCGACTCGGGCCCGTGCGGCGGCGAGATGTTCCGGGTCGGCGGCGCGCCGCTCGAGCTGCGTGCGAGCCTTGGCGAACTTGGCGGTGATCCGCTCATGGCCCATTCGCTCGGCCTCCTGCAGGCGCTGCCGCCGGGCGAGGATCTTCGAGCCGAGACGCTGGTGGGCCGCCTGTCTGCTGATGCCGAGCGCCTCGCCGACGTCGGCCCACGAGGAGCCCGCCTCGGTGGCTGCCGCGGCGGCCTCACTCGAGCGGGGTGCAAGCACTTCGCCGGTCGCCCGGATCGTCGCCAGGGCGTCGATCGGCCGGGCCTCTGCGATCGCCGACCGGAGCACCTCATCGAGATGCTCCACCGCGCGTCGGGCCTCGTCGGGTAGTGGATGGTGTCGTGGCGTTCCCATCCCGTCAATATATCTTGACGAAGCGGAATTGTCAAGATATGTTGACACGGCGTTGAGCAGCGGCCATGCGGCCGATACCATGCCCCCGATGGCCGGAACGTGGCAGCTGAAGACGTGGACGAAGGGAACGGGCGCCGCCGTGGAACCGGTCGGCTCGAGCGACTCCTTCCCGGTGGAGGCGCGACCGGGCGGGCTGACGCCGATGCCGCCGAAGCGCGTCCGCGCACCGCGGCGACACCGAGGGACGCGCGCGGGCCAGCACCGGACCACGGCTGAGGCGCGGCGACGGCACGCCCTCCGTCACATGGACGAGGAAACCGTCGCCGAGCTCGAAGCGCTCGAGCGGACGCTCGCCGACCGCGGTTGAAGACGGTGCGTGGACCCATCGATCGGCGAGCGGTGGCGCCGTGAAGCTCGGGTTTCTGACCGCCTGCATGCCCGAGCGCACCCTCGAGCAGATCGCCCGGTGGGCGGCGGCCAGCGGCTACGAGGCGCTCGAGCTCGCCGCATGGCCGCAACTCGGTGACCGGCCATTCACGGCGAGTCACATCCGGGCAGACGGCTTCGACGACGGCGAAGCCGATCGTGTCCGCTGTGCGCTCGACGACCATGGGCTCGTCGTGTCCGCCCTCGCGTATTACGACAACAATCTTTCGCCGGATGGCGCTGAGCGCGCGGCGTATCACGCCCACCTCCGGCTGTGCATCGATGCAGCCGCGGCGTTGGGGGGAGTGCCCGTCGGGACGTTCATCGGTCGCGACCCCGGGCGCAGCGTGGCCGAGAACCTGCGTGAGGCTGAGCGCGTGTTTCCGCCGCTGGTCGAGTACGCCGGTGAGCG
>Ga0070683_100000910_pt1 | contig 21944 bp, 18 predicted proteins | sample KBSC713LmetaG_FD_64662 | JGI IMG/M metagenome (GOLD analysis project Ga0070683, IMG submission 64662) | Corn rhizosphere microbial communities from Kellogg Biological Station, Michigan, USA - KBS C7.1-3L metaG | ecosystem: Host-associated > Plants > Roots > Rhizosphere ... | reverse complement strand
GCGTCCGACGACTCCAGCCAGGCGACGGCCTTCGCCGCCGGGGCCGCCGCCTGCGTGCTCGATCAGAACCGCGATCTCACCGCCGCCGAGCTGCGCGGGGTGCTGGCGCTGACCGCAGACGTACCCGAAACGGTCGACGGCGGCCGCGGCCTCGGCGCGGGTACGTTCGACGCGCGCGATCGCCTCGGTCACAGCTTCAAGCTCGGATATGGCGTGGTCAATCCGGGCGCCGCCTGCCTCGCCGCCGACGATCCCGTCTGCCTGGCGCTGCTCGCGACCCGCCCGGTCCCCGATCCGTCCGGCGAGTCACGGGCGCGGGCGCTGGCGCAAGCCTGGTCGGGCCTGGTCCGGCGCGCGGCGGAACGAGGGGTTGCCCCGGCACGAGACTACGCCCGCCTGGCGCCCCGCCTCGCGCGCCTGTTCCTCACGTCGATGCCCGTGCGCGAGGCGCTCTGCTGGGTCGCGCGGCACGTCCGGGGGCTCGCCGAGTCCACCCAGCAAGAATTGTGGAAGGGCCAGCACCATGGCGCGCTCGTGGAACGTGTCCGTCACGTGATCGAAACCGCATGGGACGCCCTGGGAGCCGCTGAACCCGACGCGGCGGCGCGGCTGGAGGCCCTGGAGGCGGCGCTCGCCGTTCCCGACGGGGGCGCCGTGGTTGCTACGGTCTTGGCAAGACTGTTTCGCCCTGATGATATGGCAGCCGATGGCGGACAAGGGAGAGCTCGCTCCATCGCTCTCGCGAGCGACGCTGTCGGCGATCGTCGCCGTCGGCGCGGGCCTCGCCGCGCTGACAGCGGTGGCCAGCCTGAGCGCCTTCCGTTCGCACGGCCGGACGTTCCCCGGTCTGTTCATCGATCCCCACGCTAGCTTCTCCGCCGTCTGGTGGCCGGCGTGGGGCGCCGAGCGGCCGCCGCTCCGCTTTCCCGATCGCCTGATCGCGATCGACGGCGAGCCCGTCCCGCAGCCGCGGAGATTCGGGGAGCTGCCCGCGACGGCGATCGCGGCGCGCGTGGCGGCGCTGCGCGCACAAGGTCGATCGGACGTGCGCCTCACCTTCGAGACGCACGACGGGCCGGTCACGCTCGTGCGGCCGTTGCGCGCGCTGGGCGCCGACGAGGCGCTGTTCTTCTTCGGCGTCTACGCGCTGGTGGGCCTGTTCGTGCTCTGGTCGGGCCTGGCGGTCCTGGTGCTGGCGCGGCGCCGCGCCGGCGCGGTCGCCTACGCCGCGTGGAGCGTCGCGAGCTACGTCTTCCTGCTCACGTTCTACGACTATCACTCCGCGGCCTGGCTCGCGGCGCTGTTCTCGCTGTCGACGGTGACGGTGCCGGTGTTCGTGATCTGGCTGGCCTACTCGTTCCCCGAGCCGCCGCGGACCCGGCGCGCGGCGCTGCGCACGGCGGCGCTTGCGTTCACGGTCATCGGCGCCGTCACCGGGGCCGTCCTCGTCGTGGGGCCGTACCTGCATCTGGATCTGCGGGGGCTGCGGGTCGCCGTCTACGGCGCGGCGATGGGCAGCCTGCTGGTGCTGACCGCGAACATCCTGCTGCGCCTGCGCGGCGAGGGCGGCCGCCGCCGGCAAGAGCTCCTGTCGTCGGCGCTCGGGCTCGCGGCCGTGCCGGCGCTGCTCGCGATCGGCTTCGTGATGCCGCTGTTCACCGGCACGCCGATCGTTCACCTGCTGCTGCCGTTCCTGGCGCCGCTGCTGCCGCTGTCCGTCGGCTACGCGCTGATCCGGCACAACGTGCTGGCGACGTCGGCGGTGCTGACGCGCCGGATGTTCGTGATGCCGGTGGTGACCGGCGCGGTCGTCGTCTCGATCATCGCGTGGCTCGCGCTGCGCGCGCTGGTCTCCAGCACGAACGCGCCCACGCTGATCCCGTGGCTGGGCGCCGCGATCGCGTTGCTGGCGCTCGCCGGCCTGGGCGCGCGCATATCGGGCCGGCTGTTCTTCGCCGCGACGAAGCGCTTCCGCCCGACGCTGCAGCAGCTCGCCGACGACCTCGCGACGAAGGGTAACGTCGTCGAGATCGGCCGGTCGATCCAGGAGGCGGTGATGCGCTGGCTGCCGACGGAGCACGCCGAGGTGCTGGCCCCGTCGGATCTTGACCGCCTGCCGCACCGCCCGCAGGGCATCAACGCGCGCATGGACGAAGGGGCCGCCGTGTGGACGACCGAGCCCCACTGGCGCCGACACCTGCTGGTGCCGATGCGTTCGCACGGCGGCCTGCGCGGCGTGCTGAAGCTGGCGCCGAAGCACGAAGCCGCCCTGTACACGCGCGAGGATCTCGACCTGCTCGAGACGATCTCCAGCCTGGGCGCGGTGGCGCTGCACAACGCCGAGGTGTTCGCCGAGCTGGAGTCGATCCGCCGCCTGGAAGCCGAGATCGCGCGCGACGACAAGCGTCTCACCCTGGGCATGCTGGGCGCCGAGATGTCGCACGAGATCGCCTACCCGCTGAACTTCCTGCGCTACCTGCTGCGCGAGGACCAGTCGGGCGTGCCCGTCGACCCGCGCGACCTGGAAGCAGGGCGCGAGGAGATCGGCCGCCTCGAACGCATGTTCGCGCGCCTGCACAAGTTGAAGGTCCCGGAGCCTCAGCTCGCGCCCGTGCTGGTGCTGCCGCGCGTGCACCGCGCGCTGGATCTGGTGCGCGAGATCGTCGAGACGAACCAGATCGAGGCGACCGTCGATGTCCCGCCCGATCTGGTGGTGGTCGCCGAGCCCGATCGGCTGGTACAGATCCTCGCCAACCTGCTGCGCAACGCGGTCCAGGCCGTCGCGCCCGGCTCGGCGGTCGGCGTCCGGTCGCGACCCGACGGGGATGGCGCGATGGTCCTCGAGGTCTGGGACGAAGGCCCCGGAATCGCTGACGATATCGGCGTGGCGATCTTCGATCCCTTCGTCAGCACCAAGAAGGGGAGCATGGGCCTGGGGCTGGCCGTCACGCAGCGCCTGGTGCGCGCGTTCGGCTGGAACATCGGGGTCCGGCGCGAGGAGGGGCGGACCATCTTTGGTATCGAGATTCCGCCCGCGCGGCCGGACCGCGGCTACACTGAGGTCCGTTCATGAGGATTCTCATCGTGGACGATCAAGTCAGCGCCCGTCGGGTGCTGGCCGCCGTCGTCGGAAAACTCGACGACGTCGAGATCGAGGAGGCGGACAGCCTCGCCACCGCCCGGCGCGCGATCGACACGCGCCCGCTGGATGTCGCGCTGATCGACCTGCGGCTGGGACCCGACGCGCGCAACCGCGATGGGTTGACGCTGGTCGAGGAGATCCGCGCCCGGACGTCGGTCGTGCCGATCATCGTGACCGCGTACCAGGAGGTCGCCGAGATCCGGATGGCGATGCGCGTGGGCGCCTACGACTACATCTTGAAGGACGATCTCTCCGACGAGCTGGTGCTGCCGGTGCTGACCGCGCTGCGCACGCGCCGCCGCCTGGAACACGAGGTCAGCGAGCTGCGCGCGCGTCGCCAGGACATCGAGCCGGTCACGGGACGCCTGGTGGGGGTGTCGCCCGCGATGGAGATCCTGCGCGAGACGATCCGGCGCGCGGCGCTGTCGGACCGGCCCGTGCTGGTCACCGGCCCGACGGGGTCGGGCAAGGAGCTGGTCGTCGAGGCGGTGCATACGCTCGGCCCGCATCCGGATCACCCGCTGCTGGACGTGAACTGCGGCGCCATCCCCGAGGCGCTGATGGAGTCGCAGCTGTTCGGCCACGCGAAGGGCGCGTTCACGGGCGCCGATCGCGAGCAGCAGGGTTACCTGACGCAGGTGAAGCAGGGCACGCTGTTCCTCGACGAGGTCGCGGAGCTGCCGCCGATGCTGCAGTCCAAGCTGCTGCGCGTGCTGGAGACCGGCGTGTTCCGTCCGGTCGGGTCGCCGGCGCAGGGCCGCTTCGAGGGCCGCGTGGTCGCCGCGACGCACGCCGACCTCGCGGAGCGCGTGCGCCTCGGCTCGTTCCGCGAGGACCTCTTCTACCGTCTGAACGTGCTGGCTGTCCGCGTGCCGCCGCTCGGCGAGCGGCGCGAGGACATCCCGACGCTGGTGGCGCATTTCTGCCGCGGACAGAAGCGGCCCCTGCGATTCTCCGAGGCGGCGCTGGACATCCTGACGAGCGCCGCCTGGCCGGGGCACGTGCGCCAGCTGCGCAACCTGGTCGATCGCGTGGCGGCGTTCGCCGACGACGATCTGATCACGCCGGAGGCGCTGGGGCCGTTCATCTCCGAGTCGCCGGCGTCGAACACGAACGCCGACGTGCTGCAGGCGACGGCGCAGAAGATCCTGCGCCTGCCGATCGAGAACAAGCTGGAAGCGATCGAGGAGGCGCTGATCGCCGAGGCGGTCAGGCTGTCCGACGGCAACAAGAGCGGGGCGGCCCGACTGCTGGGCATGCACCGCAAGGCCGTCAGTCGAAGGCTCTAGTTCCCGGAACCCGATCTCCGAAAGCTCGTGGCCTCGACGAGGCGTCGGAGTCGGTCGAGGGTCAAAAGTGGCCGGAAACGGCCGTTGCGCAGCTCAAGTTGGCCGGAAGCGGCCAGATCGTGCACCGAAGCCCCGCGCCGATCCGGGGCCTCCCCGTGGCACGTTCCGTGCTCTCTCTGCCGGCGTGTGACCTGCTCGAAGAGGTTAAGTCGCGCCAATTCGTTCGTGCCTTCGGGCCCGATCGAACGGTAGTTCCGGTGCGCATTCTCGTGCAGGTCACACACGTACCTCGCGCGCGGCGCGGGTGAGCCCTCCTCTCCATCGGGCCCCGCGCTGGCGCGCGAGGTACTCCGCTTACCCGCGGTTCGCCCGGGGGCCCGACGTTTCAGCGAAAAAGTTCCTCGCATCCGGCCCAGCGAGCGTGGTAGCGGGAATAGTTAAGTAAGATGCCTATTGATAAGGCCAGGGTGGCGCTGCCCGGAATCACGCAGCCCGTCGACCTTTACACCCTGCAGCAGGCGGACGGGCTCCGCGCACGCATCCTCACGCTGGGCGGCGTCGTGATGACGCTGGAGGTGCCCGACGCCACCGGCCGCCTCACCGACGTCGTCCTCGGGTTCGACGAGCCCGCGGGGTATCTCGACAACCGGCCGTTTCTGGGCGCCCTGATCGGTCGCTATGGCAACCGCATCGCGCGCGGCGAGTTGCCCCTCGACGGCCAGGTGTTCCAGCTCGCGAAGAACGACGGCCCGAACCATTTGCACGGGGGCCCCGGCGGCTTCCACACCGTTCCGTGGGAAGTGACCGACGTTGGCGACGGGCCCGAACCGTCGCTCGGCCTCCGCTACGTGAGCCGCGACGGCGAGGAAGGTTACCCAGGGACCGTCGAGGTGGATGCCATCTACACGCTGACCGCCGAGCACGGGCTGCGGGTCGATTACACCGCGCGCACCGATCGCGCGACGGTCGTGAACCTGACCCAGCACTCTTACTTCAACCTCGCCGGCCACGGCGCCGGCAGCATCCTGGGCCACGACCTGCGCCTCTGGGCGTCGCGCTTTGTGCCGATCGATCCGAACGGCATCCCGACCGGACCGCCGCAGCCGGTGCGCGGCACGCCGTTCGACTTCCTCGCGCCGGCGCCGCTCGGCGCGCGCATCGCAGAGGATCACCTGCAACTTCGCAACGGCAAGGGCTACGACCATTGCTTCGCCGTCGACGGGTGGGACGGTTCTCTCCGCACGATCGCCGAGGTCATCGAGCCGGTCGGGGGCCGGCGCATGCTCGTCCGCACGACCGAGCCGGGCGTGCAGCTTTACGTCGGCACGCACCTGGCCGGGAGCGCGGGCAAGCGGGGCGCGCGCTACGACAGCCGCGCCGGCTTCTGCCTGGAGGCGCAACGTTTCCCCGACTCGCCCCACCACCCCGAGTTTCCCTCGACGCGCCTGGAGCCGGGCGAGACGTACTGCCAGACGACCGAGTACGTGTTTCCCCTCGGATAGTCGCGGACCGTCGACGCGGGCGGCTATCCGGGAACGACGGAAAAAGACGCAGGCCGCCAGGATGAGCTCGAAGGTTCGAGCCGAATTTTTGAGCCGAATCTTTTGTAGCGCGAACTGTTGCGCAACACTCGATCGACGTCGATGTGGGTGTATGCTCCAGAGCCCGTGTTCCAGAGGTACATCGGAGCGCTGATCGGGACCCTGTTGTTCGCCGCCCTGGTCGGTAGTGGTTGCGGCGGTTCGGGCTCTCTGCACGTCAAGAAGGTCGCGGCGTCGACGCAGAAGCCTGGCAACGTCGCGCTTTATCTCGACGTGCGCGACAACGGCAAGCCCGTCGCCGGCCTGCAGGAGAAGGACTTCGAGGTCTACGAAGACGGCAAGCTCGTCTCGCCCAAGAAGGGCAAGCGGGCGCTGCTGGATGCGGACGTCGTCAGCGCGAACTTCGCGATCGTGCAGGTCGACCTGAGCGGGCCGATCGCGGATTCGGAGTATCTGTCCGAGCTCGCGGAGACGGTCGCGCACTTCGCGCAGGATCTGAACGAGCGCCAGGAAGTGGCGGTCAACGCGTTCGACGGCAACGACGAGGTCGCGCCGTTCCTCGCGTTCGGCGCCGGGAAGGAACAGTTCCGGAAGCTCGCCGAGAGCCTGAGCAAGTTCCGGCCGCGCAGCCGCAACTCGAATCTGTACGGCGCCGTCTATCAGGGTATCTCCGCGCTGGAAGAGAAGTTGAACGCGACGGCGGTCTCGGAGAAGCAGGCGACGCTGATCGTCTTCACCGATCGTCAGGATCTGTCGCACACCGTCGGGCTCGACCAGATGAAGGAGAAGCTGAAGGCGACGCCGGTGCAGGTCTACATCATCGGCGTCGGCGAGCAGATCAACCGGCAGGACCTGACGATGCTGGGGCGGACCGGCACGTACCTGTCGAACGATCCACGCGCGTTCAAGAAGGGCTTCGCGGAGATCAACCAGAAGCTGGTCAGCCTGGCCGACGGGCGGTACGTGATCTCGTTCTGCTCGACCAAGCGCAAGGGCACCAGTCACAAGCTGGAGATCAGGGTCGAGACGCCGAACGGCGAGGCAAAGGTCACGCACAAGTTCAGCGCGGTCGGCTTCAAGAACGGCTGCACGCCGAAGACCAAGCCGGTCTTCGAAGAGATCGAGGCGATGAAGGCGGAGGCGGTCGAGCAGCAGAAAGCGCTCGACGCGAAGGCGAAGGAGCAGGAGGAGGCCGAGGCGGCCGCCGCGCTGGCGGCCATCAAGGCGCCCGAGAAGGACGGCGGTAAGGCGGCGAGCAAGGACAACGCGAAGGTGGGCGCCAAGGAGGCCGCGAAGGCCGGGCCCGCGCCCTCCGGGACCAAGGCCGCCGCGAACCAGACGTCGAAAGAGGTCGCGAAGCCCGCGCCCAGCCCCGCCAAGCCGGCCAAGGAATCGACGCCCCAGGTCGACCTGCCCCCCGCGGAGCCGGAGCAGCCCAAGGCGTCGTCGGCCCACGCGAAACAGGCCGTCGACAGCGAGTAGCGCCGCGGCGCGCCTTGCCGCGCCGGCTCGCCATGCGAACCGGCCAGTGGACCGTCTGGACCGGCTGACGGGGGTCGCGGCTCATACTGGTTAGGACTGGTTACGAAGTCATGCGATGTGGGGCCTTCGGCCAGATAATCGAGGCGCGTGGACGGAAGCAGAGCGATGGCCGTGATGCACATAGTGCCCATCAGATCGGGCGCCGGCCCGACCGACGCGGCGCTGGTCGCCGCGGCCCGCGGGGGCGACGCATGGGCGCAGGAGGCGCTGTTCCGGCGCCACTCCCGCATGGCGCTGGGGCTGGCGCACCGGCTGCTGCCGCAGGACAACGAGGTCGACGACCTCGTCCAGGATTGCTTCGTCTCGGCGCTGAAGCGCCTCTCGTCGCTGGACAACCCGCAGGCGTTCGCGGCGTGGCTGGGTTCGATCGTCGTGCGCGCGGTGGGCAAGCGGTTGCGGCGGCGACGCCTGCTGTCGCGGCTGGGGCTGCGCGTGCCGGAGGAGATCGACGCGGACGCGATCGCGGCGCCGGCGGTGCCGGGCGACGTCGCGGTCGAATTGCGGCGCGTGTATTCGATCGTCGCGCAGCTGCCGGCGGAGGCGCGCGTGGCGCTGATCCTGCGGCGCGTGGACGGGCTGGAGGTGCCGGAGATCGCGCGTCGGATGGGGCTTTCGCTTTCGACCGTGAAACGGCGTTTGAAATTGGCGGAGGAGATCCTTGATCGATCGCGGTGACGACAACGAGAGGCTGGCGCCCCACGTGCGGGTTGACCTGTCCGAGGGACGGGTCGATCGGCTGTGGGGCGGGGTGGCGGCGCGGCTCGGCGGGGGGACGCGAGCCCGGTTTGGGTGGCTGTGGCCCAGCGTCGCGATGTCAGCGGCGGCGGCGGCGGCGATCACGATCGCGGTGGTGCGCGCGCGATCGGTCAGCCACGACGACCGCGCCGTTGCGGCGGCGGGCTCGGCTTGGGAGGGCGCGCAGCTGGAGACGGCGGCAGACGCGGTGTCGGTGACGCTGGTCGACGGGTCCAACTTGAAGGTCGAGCCACGCTCGCGCGTGTCGCTGAGCGATCGGACACCGACGTCGTTGAAGCTGGTCCTGGCGCGTGGGCGGATCGCGTGCGACGTCACGCACCGCGACGGGCGATCGTTCGTCGTCGCGGCGGGCGGCGTCGAGGTGCGCGTCGTCGGCACGCGGTTCTCGGTCGCGAACGAGGACGCGGAAGGCGGCACGCGCGTCGAGGTGCGCGTCGAGCGCGGCGCCGTCGAGGTGCGCGGCGCGGGGCCGGACAGGGAGGTCGTGCGCGTGGCGGCGGGCCACAGCTGGTCGCAGGTGACGAAGACGGAGGCGCTCGGCGGGGACGAGACGGAGGCGCAGCCGGAGACGCCGGCGCCGGACACGACGCGGGCGATGCCGTCCGCGCACACGCGCGCCCCCGCGCACGCGAAGGCGGGCACCGATGCGCGCGCGCTGTTCGAGCAGGCGCGCAGCGCGTGGCGCGCGGGCGACATGGAGGAGGCGGCGCGGACGTATCAGGCGCTGCTCGCCGCGCACCCGCGCGATCCGCGCGCCGGCCTGGCCGCGTTCGAGCTGGGTCGCCTGCGGATGGATCGCCTGAACGACATGACGGGCGCGGTGCAGGCGCTGGAGCAGGCCGTCGCGCTCGCGCCCGGCGCCGAGCTGCGCGAGGACGCGCTCGCCCGCCTGGTCGCCGCCAGCGCCGCCGCCCACGATCGCCCGCGCTGCGCCCACGCCCGCACGCGCTACCTGACGGAATACCCTTCCGGCGTCCACCGCCGGACGGTCTCAGCCGCCACCTGCGAATAGAGGCCCGGGAAGGGCCTCGGGCCTCGGGCCAAAGATCCTGAAGCCGGAATCCCCGCGCCTCCGATCCCGTCTCCCCGCGGAGCGGCAGTGTGGGAGAGGGTTAGGGTGAGGGGTCCGCCCGGGATCACGATCGAAGACCCCGGGCCTCACAGGGGCGGGATCCGTGGCGACGAAAAGATGGGGTGCGGCAGCGGTCGTGACGATGCTGGGCGTCGGCTGCGACGTCCCGCGATCTGATCACATCGCCGCCGACCCGACCCTCGCCGCGGCCCGCCCGAAGCCGAACATCATCTTCATCCTCGCCGACGATCTCGGGTATGGCGATCTCGGGTCGTTCTGGCAGGACCGCGGCAGTCGCGCGGCGAAGAAGTTCGACACGCCGAACCTCGATCGGCTGGCGGCGGAAGGCGTGAAGCTCACGCATCACTACGTCGGGGCGCCGGTGTGCGTGTCCTCGCGCGCCTCGTTGTTGACCGGCCGCCACCAGGGCCACGCCGGTGTCCGCGACTCGCAGTTCGATAAGCCGCTGCCGCGCAATCACACGCTGGGCACTGTCATGCAGGCGGCGGGCTACACGACGATGTGGATCGGCAAGGCGGGCCTCGTCGGTGACGAGAGCGCGTTCGACCTGACCGGCGAAGGATCCAGGGCGTTCGCCGCCCATCCGTTGAACCGCGGCTTCGACCGCTTCTTCGGTTACCTCTTTCACTTCGACGGGCGCGAGCACTATCCGCGCAACGGCACCACCTACGAGACGTCGTTCATCTACGACGACTTCCGCCAGGTCGCGGACGCGTCCGTCGACCTGTACACGACCGACGCCTGGACCGCCGCCGCGAAGCACTTCCTGATCGACCAGGTCAGGACCAGCGACAAGCCGTTCTTCATGTACCTCGCCTACGACACGCCGCACTTCAACATGGAGCGCCCGGCGGTCCCGTACCCCACGCTCGACGACGACGGCGATCCGACGACGGGCGGCATCCAGTGGACGCTCGACAAGGACGCCGCCGGCAACGTCCGCTACACGTCGACGGCGAACGGCCTCGGCGTCATCGACTCGTACGACGACCCGGAGGTGCCGGCCGGCTGGGCCGACTCCGAAAAACAGCACGTCGGGATGATCAATCGCATCGACCATTCGGTGGGCGACATCGTTCGGACGTTGAAGGACCTCGGCATCGACGACAACACGCTGATCGTCTTCTCGTCGGACAACGGCCCGCACTTCGAGGGCAACGATCCGCGCACGTTCGAATCGTTCGCGAACATGGAAGGCATCAAGCGCGACTTCTGGGAGGCGGGAATCCGCGTCCCGACGATCGCGCGCTGGCCAGGCGGCATCACCCGCGCGAGCAACGACGAGAACGCGATCGTCGAGGAGCCGATGCCGTCGGGCCAGTGGGACTGGCTGCCGACATTCGCGCAGCTGGGCGGCGTGCCCGCACCGTCGTGGGCGGACGGTGTGTCGCTCGTGCCGTCGCTGACCGGCGGGAAAGGACAGCGAGACAAGGGCTACCTCTATCTCGAGTTCGCGGTCAGCGGCACCACGCCGGACTTCGAAGAATTTCCAAACCACCGCAACGCCGAGCGCGGCCAGATGCAGGCGGTTCGCGTCGGCGACTACATGGGCGTGCGCACGCAGATCGCGTCGGCGCAGGACGATTTCCTGATCTACGACGTCGTCAACGACACGCACGAGGCCAACAACCTCGCGGCGTCGATGCCCGAGCTGCAGGCCGCGATGAAGACGCTGTCGATCAGCGGGCGGCGCCCGGAGGACGATGCCCCGCGCCCCTACGACTCGGCGCCCGTCCCGGCGTCCGACCCGCCGGCCGGCATCGTGAACGGTGTGCGCTGGAAGCGCTACACGGGGCCGTTTCCGTGGGTTCCGGAGTTTCGCGATCTGACGCCGACCGCGATCGGGTCCGACACGACATTCGCGCCGGCGACGCATGCGCCCGGCGGCGGCTCGGGCATTTTCTACGCGGGCTTCATCTCGGTGCCCGTCGCGGGCAGCTACACGTTCTTCGTGACGTCCGACGCGGGCGCGAGCCTGCACATCAACGACGCGCACGTGATCGACGACGACTTCAACCACGACGGCAGCGAGATCTCCGGCAGCGTCTTGCTGGAGGCCGGGTATCACCCGTACCGCCTCTGCTACCGGCACGCCGACGGGGCGCAGGTGCTCGACGTCCAGTGGTCAGGGCCCAGCCTCAGCAAGCAGGCGATCCCCCCAGGCAACCTGTTCTTCGATCCGCAGGCGGACGTCGGCGGCGGGACGGGTACGGGCGGTGCCGGAGGCGCGACCGGCGGCGCGGGCGGCAACGGCGGCGCGGGCGGAGGCACCGCCGGAGGCGCGACGGGCGGCGGCGCCGGCGGGAGCGTCGGTCGCGGCGGCGGATCCGGCACCACTCACAACGGCGGCGGCTGCGGCTGCCGCGTCTCTTCAGCCGAACCGGGGCGGGGCTGGCTCGCCGTCCTGATCCTCGCGCTCCTCCGACGCCGCAGGCGCCGTCACGGAGATCGGCGTGAATGACCAGTACTCGCTGCGCAGCCGCTGCAACCGTTCGAACGAGTCGGGCGCGCTCGTCTCGATGAGGTACTCCAGCTTGGCGCGCACCAGCGCGGGGACCACCGGTCGCGCCGGTTCGAAGATCGGGTGCTCCTCGCGCGGGCTTCGCCACACCAGGTAGCCCAGCACCACGAGGTCGGACTGCGTGCGGCCGCGCGGGTGAAATCGAGCCTCGAGGACACGCATCGCCCTCTCGAACAGCAACGCGCGTGCCGCGCATGCCGTCGCGGCGGTCGCGGCCCGCGGTGTAAAGAAAACGACCGGTCGCGGCGGGCGGCGTGAGTTCGCTACCCGTCGTTTTCGCTGCCCAGCCGCTTGGCGAGGGTCTGGCGCGTGATGCCCAGGTGCTGCGCGGCCAGCGTCCGGTTGCCGTTGCAGATCTCGAGCACGCGCCGGATGTGCGCGAGCTCGATCTCTTCCAGCGTCGGGATCGCAGCCGGCGCGGCGCTGCTGTCGGGCGCGGCCGCGACCGTCGGCGCGCGCAGCGCGGCGGCCACGAGGTCCGCGGGCAGGTGCGCCACGCGCAGCATCGCGTCGTCGTGCATCAACACGGCACGGCTGACGACCGCGCGCAGCTCGCGGACGTTGCCCGGCCAGCGATGGGCGACGAGCACCCCCGTCGTTTCCGGTGCGATGCCGAGGAAGCGACGACCGAACTCGCGCGCCGACAGCTCCAGGAAGTGCAGCGCCAGCGCCGGGATGTCGTCGGGCCGATCGCGGAGCGGCGGCAGCTCGACGGTGATCGTGTTCAGCCGGTAGAAGAGGTCCTCGCGCAGCGTCCGCGCCGCGACCATGCCGCGCAGATCGCGGTTGGTGGCCGCCACCACGCGCGCGTCGACGCGCCGGACCGAGGTGGCCCCGACGCGGCGAAACGTCCGCTGCTCGAGGAAGGTCAGCAGCTTGGCCTGTGCGCCCAGACCCAGGTCGCCGATCTCGTCGAGGAACAGCGTGCCGCCGTCGGCGATCTCGACGAGGCCCAGCTTCCGCTCGCGCGCGTCGGAGAAGGCGCCGCGCTCGTGCCCGAACAGCTCGCTCTCGACCAGCGTCTCGGGGATGGCCGAACAGTTCAGCTCGACGAACGGACCGGTCGCGCGCGCCGATCCGTCGTGCAGCATGCGCGCGATCGCCTGCTTGCCGGTGCCGCTCTCGCCGGTGACCAGCACCATCGGCACCGGGCTCGCCGCGATGACGTGCACCTGCCGCAGCAGCTCGCCCATCCGCGGCGTCGCGTGGACGAACGGGCCCGCGTCGGTCCGCTTGCGCTCCTGCGCCGTCATGTACGCGACCCGCTGCTCCAGCGATCGCGTGCGCGCGGCGTTGCGGACCGCCGCGACGATCTCGTCCAGCTCGAAGGGCTTCTTGATGAAGTCGTACCCGCCCAGCTTCATCGCGGTCACCGCGCTCTCGATCGATCCGTGCGCGGAGATCAGGATGATCTTGGTGTCCGGCGCCTCCTGGCGCATCCGGCGCAGCAGCTCGATCCCGTCCGCGTCGCCCAGCACCAGGTCCAGCAGCACGACGTCGGGCCGATCCTCCTGGAAGCGCAGCCACGCTTCGTTGCCTGACGCCGCGACGGTCACCTCGAAGCCCTCGCGGGCGAGCGTCGTGCGGAGCGACTGCCGGATCAGCGCCTCGTCGTCGGCGATCAGGACCTGGACGCTCATCGTGCCCTCATCGGATCACGGGCAACTGGACCTCGAACGCGGCGCCCCGGCCTTCATGCGGCGGCCGGTTGGCGGCGACGATCCGTCCGCCGTGCTCGAGGAGGATGTTCTGGCTGACCGCCAGCCCGAGGCCGTGGCCGCCCGCCTTGGTGGTGAAGAACGGCTTGAACAGCTGGCCGACGTTCGCGTCCGGGATCCCGGGGCCGTGGTCCGCCACGCGGATCGCGACTTCGTCCTGCCCGTGCAGGCGCGTCAGGCGCGCGGACAGCTCGACCCGCCCGCCGTTCGGCGCCATCGCCTCCGCCGCGTTCACCAGCAGGTTGACGAGGACCTGCGTGAACAGCAACGGGTCGACCTCGACGGGCAGCAGGGCGGCGTCGTGCTTGCGCTCGACGGTGACGGCGTGGCGGACCAGCGCCGGCTGGGCGGCCTCGATCGCCGCGTCCAGCAGCGTCTCGATGGCGGCGACCTCGACCCGCGGCGCCAGCGGCTTCGCGAAATCGACCAGCCGCCGGATCAGCCCCTCGACGCGCGTGATCTCCCGGTTCAGCGCCTCCGCGGTGTCGACCACCTCACCGCCCCCGGGGACCGTATCGCCCTGTCGCGCCAGAAGCTGCACGGCCGCCTTCATGCCCGCGAGCGGATTCAGCACCTCGTGCGCCAGCTTCGCCGCGAGCTCTCCGACGGCGGACAGCTTCTCGCTCTGCATCAAGCGCCGGCGGTGCTCGGCGAGCGCAGCGTCCGTCTCCTCCAGCTTCTCGACCAGCGCGCCGACCTGATCGCCCAGCGCTTCGATCCCGGCGCGGCCTGGCGCGATCTGGATGCGGGTGCGCTCGCTCGCGGACTGGACCTGGACCTGCAGCTCGTAGATCGGCCGGGTGATCCGGCGCGCCCACAGGAAGCCGGCGAGCAGGCTGGCGATCGCGCCCGCGATGCTGGTCCCGACCAGCACGTGCGCGAGGCGTCCCACGCTGCGCTCCGTCTCCGCGAGCGTCCGCTCGGCGTCGGCGCGCGCCGCGCGCCCGAACTCGTGAAAGAGATCGCGCAGCCGTTGCGAGCGGGCGTGGTTGGTCTCCAGCGTCGCGCGCGCCTCGGCGCTCTTCCCCGCGTCGTACAGCGTGATGGCGGCCTTTCGCGCCCGGTCGTAGTCCGCGTATTCGCGCTGGATGTCATCCAGCAACTTTGTCGAGGCCGCCCCGGCCACCTTCGCGTGCGCGGCCGACAGCCAGGACTCGAAGGCCGGCCGGCTGGTCTCCAGCTCGGCGAGCCATTCGCGCTTGCCGCTCAGCAGATATTCGGCGACGAAACCCTTCTGGTACTGGAAGGCGCTCATGGCGGCCGCGTCGTCGATCACCGCCAGCTGCTGGCTCACGGCGACGCGCGCGACGGCCGCCGTGTTCTCGAGCGACGACAGACCCACGCCGCAGACGACGCCGATCGCGACGGCGATGCCCAGCGACGCGAACGCCAGCCGGGCGGATAGCCCCAAACGGCCGATGCGGCCAGCCGCGCGGAAGCGTCGCGCATCGATTGCCATCTGCGTCCACAGCCTACCCGCCTGCCGGGCCCGGCGTCTCCACGAATGACCAGAATCCGCTGCGAAGCTGGAGCAGGCCGCGGGCGGGGTCGCCGATCACGGACATCACGAGGAACTCGAGCTTCTCGTAGAGGCGCAGCGCATCGAACGGCCGGACCTTCGACGCGGGGACGTCGGCGCGCTCGATGGTCGCGCGGGTGCCGTCGCAGAGCACACGGCCGACCACGACGAACGCTGGATTCGATCGGGATGTGGGGTGGAACCGGGCCTCGAGAACGCGCACGCGGACGCCCGTCCCGGCAGCAACATCCGTGCCTCCGTGATGATCGGCGTTTCGGGTTCCGCGCCGACAACGAATCATCCGGGCGCGGCGGAGCGCGGAAGAATAGTTAACGGAGGGCAGGGGCGACAGCGCGCTGCAGCCTGGGCGCGGCGAAGGCATTCGTCTTGCTGCTGGGGCCGGCTCGCATGCGCGGAAGAAGTCTGTCGCTCGCGCCCGCCGCGACCGGTCTGGTGATCGCCAACGTCATCATGATCGGTGTCGTGATCGCGTGTCTGTTCTTCGCCCGGCGCGCCTGGAGTCTCCGCGAGGAGGCGGTCGACGCGCTGGCGCAGGCGCGCGCGGCGACGACCTCGGCCGTGGCGCGACCATTCGTGGCGACCGTCCACGCCCGCGTCCCCCGGATCCGGGTCACGGCGCTGGACCGCATCTTCCTGTTCGGCGTCGCCGGCATCGCGGGCAGCGCCTTCTTCACGTGGCGCCTCGTGAAGCGCTCGGCCCGGGCCGCCCCGCGGAACGTCCGCTATCGGTGACGCCGCCGCCATTCTGTTACCGCCCGCGAACGGGGCCGCCCGATTAACGACTCGATCGGCGCGGCGGAAGATCGGCACGAGTCGTGAATAGCGTACGAACGATCCTGAGAATGAAGGAACGGCAACGGAGCGGAGCGGCGGCGTGATCGGGGAGGGGCAGACACTTGACGGGACGTACCACCTGCAACGGCAGGTGGGGGAGGGCGGCATGGGCGTCGTCTACGAGGCGACGCACGCCCGCCTGGCCGGCCGTTACGCGATCAAGGTGCTGCTGCGCGAGCACGCCGACCGTCCGGACGTGCGCGCCCGGTTCGACCGCGAAGCGCGCATCACCTCGCTGCTGCAGCACCCCAACATCGTGCAGGTCATCGACCACAACTCGACCGCAGACGGGACGTCGTACCTGGTGATGGAGTTCCTCTCGGGCGAGAGCCTGGAGGAGCGCCTGGTGCGGCTGGGGCGGATGGACATCGCCGACGTGGCGGACATCGTCGGCCAGCTCGCGGCCGGCCTCGCGGCGGCGCACGGGCACGGCATCGTCCACCGCGACCTCAAACCGGGGAACGTCTATCTGGTGCCCGTCGAGGGGCGCGCCGGTGAGCTCGCGAAGATTCTCGACTTCGGGATCTCGAAGGTGAGCGGCGCGCGCGACGCCATGGACCGCGAGATCTGCGGCACGCCGCAGTACATGGCGCCCGAGCAGGTGGACGGCCGCGTCGGCGACATCGACGCGAGCACCGACCAGTACGCGCTGGGCGTGATCGCCCACGAGCTGCTGACCGGCGCCAACGCGTTCGCCGCCGACAGCCTGGAGGCGGTCTTCTTTCGCGTCAGCAAGGGGGAGATCCCGCCGACCGGCCTCGGCGCTGCCGTCGACGCGGTGCTCGCGCGCGCGATGTCCGGCGATCGCGCGCGCCGCTTCCCGTCGGTCGTCGCGTTCGCCGACGCGTTCCGGGCCGCCGCGCTGGCGCCGGTCGAGCTGGCGGTGATCGCGCCCCGGCCGCGCCGGCGCGGGCGGGACACGCGGTTCGCGTTCGCCGCGGCCGCGGCCATCGGGGTGACGGCTTTCATGGGAACGGGCGCGGCCAAGCGGGCCGCGGCGCCCACGTTCGTTTCCGCGCCCGCGCCCGTGCCGGCGCGCGCGATCGAGCCGCCGGCGCCCGTCGTCACCGCGGACGTGGCGCTCGAGCAGACCGTCGCCGCCGACAGGGTGCCGGTCGCCGAAGCCCCGTTGGTGCCGCTGCCCATCGACCGCGCGTTCATCCGCCGGGCCCGCGCCAGACAGGCGATGGCCGTCGAGCGCCCTCGGCCGCCGATGCCATCCCCGTCAGCGCCCCCCAGGCGCCCGCCGCCGCCGCTCGCGCCCGACGAGGACGCGACGCTGCCCCCCTCGTCATTCTAGGTCGCGCGCATCAGGCCTTGCCTGATACGGGACCGCCACTAATTTGCGGGCGATGCCGCACATCGACACGTCACGTCGCGACACGCGCGGCGCCGTCGCTCGCCGTTCGGTGATGGTGGTCGAGGACGACACCGACGCGCTGGACGCGATCGCGACGATCCTCGAGGACGCCGGCTATGACGTGCTGCGCGCGCGCAACGGCCGCGAGGCGCTGCAGCGGCTGACCGACTGCGCGGGCCACTGCGATCTGATCCTGCTGGATCTGCTGATGCCGGTGATGAACGGCTGGGATTTTCGCCGCCGACAGCGCGAGACGCCGGCCTTCGCCAACATTCCGGTCTTCCTGATGTCCGCGGGCGCCCACCTGGCGGTCGTCCGCGAAGAGCTCCAGGCCGCTGGCTGCGTGACGAAACCCGTAGACGACGCGGACATCCTGGACGTTGTGAAACGGCAGCTGCGGTGACGCCCACAGCAGCAGAAGCGGCGCCCGCAGCGCCCGCGATCGGTCAGCTGGGCCGTTATCGGCTGATCACGCCGCTGGGCGTCGGCGGCCAGGCCGAAGTCTTCAAGGCCAACTATTCGGGACCGGGCGGCTTTGAACGTACCGTCGTCATCAAGCGCGTCCTCCCCGCCAACTGCCAGGACCCCGAGTTCCTGCGCATGTTCACCGCCGAGGCGAAGATCCTCGGCATGCTGCACCACCCGAACGTCGTCCAGGCGTACGACGTCGGCGAGAGCGACGGCACGCTGTTCCTCGTGCTGGAATACGTCGACGGCCCTTCGCTGTCGCACCTGATGCGCGCGCTGCGGACCGCGGCGCACCCGCTGCCGCTGGCGGTCGCAGCGTATTTCGCCCGCGAGATCTGCCTCGCCCTCGACTACGTGCACAGCCTGCGCGGCGGCGATGGCGCGCCCCTCAACGTGATTCACCGCGACGTCACGCCGTCGAACATCGCGCTGACGCGGTCGGGATCGCTGAAGCTTCTGGACTTCGGCATCGCCAAGTACGAAACGTCCGACGTCGAGACCCGCGACCGCACGATCAAGGGCAAGCCCGCGTATCTGGCGCCCGAGGCGATCGACGGGCGGCCGTTCGATCGCCGCATCGACCTGTTCTCGGTCGGCGTGGTGCTGCACGAGATGCTGACGCTCACGCCGCTGTTCCGCGCCGACCACGATCTGGCGGTGCTGCACAAGGTGATGGAGATGCCGATCCCGCTGCCGTCAGCCCTGCGCGCCGACGTGCCGCCGATCCTGGACGCGATCGTCATGCGGGCGCTGGAGCGCGATCCCGATCGGCGCTACGCGACCGCGGCGGCGATGGCGCGCGACCTGGACGAGTTCGTCGTCGCATCGCGGTTGCGCGTCGACGACGTCGTTCACTTCCTGCGCAGCATCGAGCCGCTGCTGGCCCCGCCGCGCGCCGCGCTCGACGAGCTGCGCGCCGCGGCCGTCGCCGCGATGGCGACCGAAGTCGCCCCCCGCACCAAGCGCGACATCTTCCAGCGCCTCCGCATGTCCATCTTCGGCCGCCGGCGCCGCTCGCCGCCGCCGGGCCCGTAGGGAAGAGGGTCTTCCCGCCTAGGCGGGCTGCGCGATGGCCGCGACTTCTTCTGGCGTCAGCGCGATCTGACGCGCGGCCCAGTTTTCTTCCAGGTGCTCGACGGAGCTGGTGCCGGGGATGGGGAGGATCACCGGCGAGCGGGCGAGCAGCCACGCCAGCGCGACCTGCGCGGGTGTGGCGCGGTGCTTGTCGGCGATCCCGGCCAGCACGGGCTTCTGCGTCGCGACGCCCCCGACGGCGAGCGGGAAGAATGGCAGGAACGCGATCCCCTTCCGCGTGCACAGCTCCAGCACACCTTCCGGGTCGTCGACCTCGGAGTGCGTGCGCTTCGCGAACGCGCCGCCGCCGCCCGACACGTTGAACATGTTCTGCACCGAGACGATCGGCGTGCGCGCGAGCGCCTGCTCGATCTCGCGCACGCCGACGTTGCTGAGCCCCAGGTGGCGGATCTTTCCCTCGGCCTGCATCGCCAGCAGCGCGTCCAGCGACTCCAGGAACGGGACGCCGGACGTCGGCATGAAGCGCATGTGCACGACGTCCAGCCGCTCGCGCCGCAGCGTGCGCAGGTCGTCCTCCGCACCTTGCCGAAGCTCCTCGGGCCGCGGCGCCGGCGCCCACCCGGCGTTCGGCAGCCGCTTGCCGCCGAGCTTCGTCGCGATCACCAGGTCGGACGGGTAGGGGTGCAGCGCCTCGGCGATCAGCCGGTTGCTCACCAGCGGCCCGTAGTACCAGGCCGTGTCGATGAAGTTGATGCCCAGGTCGACCGCGCGGCGGAGGACGCGGCGCGCGCGCTCGGGATCGGCGGGCTCGCCCCAGACGTCCTTGCCGGGCAAGCGCATCGCGCCGTAGCCAAGGCGCCGCACCTCCAGGTCGCCCAGCCGAATCGTCGCGGGACCGTGCCCGAACCCGTCACTACCCGATGGTTTGTTCATGCGATGAGCCTACGCTCGTCGCCGCCGCGCGCCTTGGGCGATGTTGGCACGTTCCAGCTCCGCGCGTAGGCGCCCGGCGTGACGCCGACGATGCGCCGGAAGTGCCGGTGAAGCTGACTCTCGTCGTAGAAGCCGACCTCCTGCGCGGCCTCGGCGACGCGCATGCCGCCGCGGAGCAACTCGCGCGCGCGCCACACCCGCAGGTACGTCAGGTACTCGTACGGCGGCAGGCCGACCTCGGCGCGGAACGCGCGCACCAGGTGGAACTTGTCCAGCGCCGCTCGCTCCGCGATGTCGTCCAGGGTGATCTTCTCGGCGAGTGCCTCGTGCAGGAACGCGCGCGCACGCCGCACCGCCCGCGGCGCCCGTCCGGCCGGCGGTACGTTCGGCGAGACCAGCTCGCCCAGCGTTTCGGCGACCAGCGTCGCGCGTTCGATCTCGCTCGCGTCCTCGCGCACCAGCGCGTCGTGCATCGCGAACGCGAGCCGCGCCGCGCGCGCGCCCGGCGCGAACCCGGGCGCCTTGAAGTGCGGGGCGCCGCGCAGCCCCATCGCGTCGGCCGCGGCGGCGACCAGCTCGGGCGCGAACCCGGCGCCCTGCAGGGTGAACGGCGCGTGCACGCGCAGGGCGCGGTGGACTTCGCCCGGTTCGTTCAGCTTCAGCGCGCCCGCGACGTGCGTGCGGACCGCGCCGCGGTACCACCCGTCGAAGGCGCCCGCCTGCACGACCACCACCATGAAGTGCTCGGCGTACGTGACCTTGGCGCGGTGCTGATTCTCGATGCGGAACATCCCGGTGACCGCGGGTGTGTCGGGCCGCCAGAAGCGGACGCGCCGGCGATCCAGATCGGTCGACAACACGGGCACAAGTGTAGGCCCAGCCCGGGCGGCCGGCTTGGGCGATCTTGGCGCCTCCCGAGGGGCGCCGGTGATAACCTGAGCCTCTATTTGTCGGAGGGTCGGGATGTCCTGGCTTCGTGTGCTGCCCGTCTTGTTTGCTGTGACGGCCATCGGTTGCGAGAAGCGGTCCCTCGAGCCCGACGGCGGTACCGGCATGATCGGGTCGGGCACCGGCGGCGGCACAGGCACTGGCACAGGTAGCGGCGCGGGCAGCGGCACAGGCGGTCCATCGAGCGACGACGCGCGGCCGGACATCCCCACCATCCCCGTCCCTAACCCGAACAAGTGTGGCAACGGCCTCATCGAGCCGGGCGAAGACTGCGACGACGCCAACAGGGCCCCGGGAGACGGTTGCAGCGCCATCTGTCAGGCGGAGTGCTTCGAGTCGTGTGGCTGGTGCGGGGGCACCGGTCCCTGCGGGGGACCGTCCTGCGGAGACTTCCGGCTCGAGTCGGGAGAGACCTGCGAGGACGGCAACAGCGACTCGGGCGACGGGTGCTCCAGCGCCTGCGCGATCGAGCCCGGCTGGCGCTGCCTGTCGCTCGGCCAACCCTGCACGCCGATCTGCGGCGACGGGCGCGTCATCGGCCGCGAGACCTGCGACGACGGCAACACGATGGCGGGCGACGGGTGCAACGAGATCTGCTTGCTCGAGCCGAGCTCCAGCCGATGCGGCAACGGCGTGCTCGAGGGCGCCGAGGAGTGCGACTTCGGGCCCGCGAATAATGACGACGTCTACAATGGTTGCAGGACGACGTGCCGGTATGGCTCACGCTGCGGCGACGGCGTGCTCGACCCGTTGGAGTATTGCGACCTCGGTGCCGGCCGCAACGTCGCGGGCTACGGCGACACCGGCGGCTGCGCCCCGAGCTGCACATTGCCCTCCTACTGCGGCGACGCGCAGCCCGACGTCGAGCACGGCGAGCAGTGCGACCTGGGCGCGAACAACGGCCAGACCGGCTACCCCTGCACCAGGACGTGCAAGATCTGCGTCGACTGTTAGTAGCGCAGCGCCGCGGGGACACGCCGGCCCGCGGTGAAGACGGACCCCTCACCCTTACCCTCTCCCCGCTAACGCGGGGCGAGGGCAAACGGCTTCAGCGGATCGCGTCTGATTGATCTCGTTGCGCGCTCGCTATTCGACGGCTGGCATCGGCGTGCCGGTGACGCGCGCCCGGGCCATCTGCAGCCACCGGCGCACGACCAGGCCCGCGCCGAACGGCAGCGCCGCGTACGTGAGCGGCTTCAGCACGCGCGGCTGCCACGGCCAGTA